>Ga0210077_1000029_pt1 | contig 90510 bp, 87 predicted proteins | sample RushMan_CattailN_5_FD_185556 | JGI IMG/M metagenome (GOLD analysis project Ga0210077, IMG submission 185556) | Wetland microbial communities from San Francisco Bay, California, USA, that impact long-term carbon sequestration -... | ecosystem: Environmental > Aquatic > Marine > Wetlands ...
CGCGATCTTCTGGGTCAAGAAGAAGGATGTGGCCCGCGCGGCGCGCCTGATCGGCGCGCGCTGAGCGCCTAGCGGCCCTTGCGCCGCGCTTCGCTCTCGACCCAGCCCTTCGACAGCGTGGTGAGGAGACGCTCGCCCTCGGCGACGCGCGAGGCGTCGCGCAGCACCTGCCCGGCGGCGTTGCGCGTGATGCTGTAGCCGCGCGCCAGCACCGCGGTGGGGTCGAGCCCCGCCAGACCGGTGCGCAGGCGCTCGAGGCGCGCCGCTGCCGCATCGAGCAGCCTCGCGTTGGCCGAGGCGAGCCGCGCCGCGAGCTGGCCGAGGAGCTGGCGCGAGCTGCGCACGCGATCGGCCGGGTGCACCAGCCTGCGCGCAAGACCGTCCACCGCCTGCATCGCGTAACCGATCCGGCGCAGCGACTCCCGCCCCGCGCGTTGCGCGAGCTCGGCGACGCGCGCGAGCAGCTCCGCGCGCGGCGCGCTGACCAGCTCGGCGGCGGCGGTGGGCGTCGGGGCGCGCCGGTCGGCGGCGAAGTCCGCGATGGTGAAGTCCGTCTCGTGGCCGACGCCGACCACCACGGGTATGCGCGAGGCGCGGATCGCGCGCGCCACGGCCTGCTCGTTGAATTGCCACAGATCCTCGAGCGAGCCGCCGCCGCGCACCAGCAGCAGCACGTCGCACTCGGCGCGCGAGCTCGCGGTGCCGAGCATGGCGGCGATGCGCTCGGCCGCCCCGTCCCCCTGCACCGGCACGGGGTAGACGATCACCGGAATCGACGGATTGCGCCGCGCGAGCGTGGTGAGAACGTCCTTCAGCGCGGCGGCTGCGAGCGAGGTCACGACCCCGATCGCGCGCGGGAATTCCGGCGGCTCGCGCTTCGAGGCGGGGTCGAACAGGCCTTCCCGCGCAAGCTGGTCCTTGAGCCGCAGGAAGCGCTCGTAGAGCGGACCGAGCCCGGCGTGACGCATGGTTTCGACGTTGAGCTGAAAGCGCCCGCGCGGCTCGTACAGCGTCACCAGCACGCGCGCTTCGACCCGCGTCCCGTTCTCCGGCGTCCAGTCCAGATGCGCGGCGCGGCCGCGAAACATCACGCAATCGACCTGGGCGTCGTCGTCCTTCAGCGTGAAGTACCAGTGTCCTGACGCGGCGCGAGTCAGATTGGAGATCTCGCCCGTGACCCACATCAGCGCATAGCGCCGCTCGAGCGTGTCGCGCACGCTGCGCAGCAGCTGGGATACCGTAACCGGCGCCGCGCGGGCGCCCTCGAGCGGGGCGATGTCTGCGTTTGGCGTCGGCATTTGAGCGGGTCCGGAGGTTAGCGCCAGCTTACACCTATCCACACTCGCCGCGGGTCGTCGTGCCGCGGCACGCAGCGCCCGCGTGGAACCCGATTCTGTTGCGTAACGCGCTGTAATGGATGCCAAAACCGCTGCTCAAAATTTGATCGCACCCGACTTCTCGCGCAGCTTAAGGCTGACACCAGAAACTGTTCAGCGACAATCCACAAACTTATCCACAGCTTTTGTGGATAACGAGAACAGGCGCGCGCAGCGTTTGCCCGACGCGCACGACGAATGCTCCCGGCTTCGTGCATTGCGATCCATATTGCGCTGCCGCATCAGCTTGCCGCAGCACGGTGGTTTGGCTAAAGTGCGCGCTCCGGCGCAGGACCACTGGCAACAAGGAGAAGAGGTGTTCGCGATCATCCACGAGGCAGGCTGGCCGATCTGGTTCCTGCTGCTGGCGTCCATCGTTGCCGTCGCGCTGATCATCGAGCGCTCGCTCAGCCTGCGCGCATCGAGGATCATCCCGCCCAGCCTGTTCGAGCAGGTGGTCGCCGTGTACCGCCGCCAGGGCCTGTCCGATGCCGTGATCGGCAAGCTCGCCAGCGATTCTCCGCTCGGGCAGGTGCTCGCGGCCGGACTGCGCAACTTCAGGAGCTCCCGCTACGTCATGAAGGAGGCGATCGAGGAGGCGGGCCGCGCGGTGGCGCACGACCTCGAGCGCTTCCTCACGACGCTGGGCACGATCGCCAGCGCGGCGCCGCTGCTGGGACTGTTCGGCACCGTGATCGGGATGATCGAGATCTTCGGCTCCCAGTCTCCGACCGGAACCAACCCCCAGCAGCTCGCGCACGGCATCTCGGTGGCCCTGTACAACACCGCGTTCGGCATCGGGATCTCGGTTCCTTCGCTCATCTTCTACCGCCACTTCAAGAACAAGGTCGACGGTTTCGTGGTGCGGATGGAGCAGGAGGCGGCCAAGTTGGTGGACATCGTCCACGGCGAGAGGACATGAACTTTCAGCGCGGGCGCGCGAAGGAGGAGCCGGAGATCAACCTGGTTCCTCTGATCGACGTGATGATGGTGATCCTGATCTTTCTGATGATCACGACGACCTATTCCAAGTACACCGAGCTGAAGATCAACCTGCCGACCGCGAACGCCGAGAAGCAGCGCGAGCACGCGAACGAGATTTCCGTGCTGGTGGACGCCGAGGGGAAATACGTGATCGACCGCACGCCGGTGGTGTTTTCGGACGTCAACGCATTCGCGGAAGATCTCCGTCGCGCGAGCGCAACGCTCAAGAACCCGGTGGTGGTGATCAGCGCCGACGCCAAGGCGACCCACCAGTCGGTGATACGCGTGATGGAAGCCGCGAGAGTGGCCGGCCTGTCGCGGATCACGTTCACCACCCAAAGCGGCCCGGGCGGGTAACCGTCGCGGCGCGCAAGCCCTGAGCCGCCACTGGACCCGCCGCGGCCTGATCGCCTGGCTGCTGTGGCCGGCCAGCCTCGTGTTCCGCTGCCTGGTGTTCGTGCGACGCCTGCTGTACCGGCTGCGCATCCTGAAGAGCCATCGGGCGGGGGTGCCGGTCATCGTCGTGGGCAACCTGATCGCCGGCGGCAGCGGCAAGACGCCGCTGGTGCTGTGGCTGACCGAGCTGCTCAGGGACAAGGGCTGGACGCCGGCCATCGTCTCGCGCGGCTACGGCGCGCGCCTGCAAGCGCCGCGCGAGGCGAGCATCGCCTCGGAGCCCGCCGAAGTGGGCGACGAGCCGATCCTGCTGGCCCGCCGCAGCGGCTGCCCGGTGTGGGTCGGGCCGGACCGGGTGCGCGTGTGCGAAGCACTGCGCCATCGGCACCCCGACGTGGACGTGATCGTGCTCGACGACGGGCTGCAGCACTACCGGCTCGCGCGCGAGCTCGAGATCTGTCTGGTCGATGCGCGCGGCTTCGGCAACGGATTTCTCCTGCCGGCCGGGCCCTTGCGCGAGCCGCGTTCGCGCCTGCGCTCGGTGGACGCGGTGGTGGCGCACGGCACGGATGCGGTCAAGGGCTATCCGATGCGCCTCGAGGGCGACCTGCTCAACTGCCTCGCCGACGCGCGCGAGCGGCGGCCGGCGCGCAGCTTCGCGGGACAGCGCGTGCACGCGGTGGCCGGAATCGGCGTTCCGAACCGGTTCTTCCTGCAACTCGCGCGGCTCGGCCTGAAGGTGGTGCCGCACCCGTTCCCCGATCACCATCCCTTCGTCCCCGCCGACCTCGAGTTCGGCGACGAGCTGCCGGTCGTGATGACCGAGAAGGACGCGGTAAAATGCAGGCGCTTTGCGAAACCGCATCACTGGGTGTTCCCGGTGCACGCGGTGATCGATCCCGCTTTTGGAAACTGGCTCCTGGAGAAACTTGGTGAGCACCGCCGTTGATCCACGTCTGCTCGAAATCCTCGTCTGCCCGTTGTGCAAGGGGCCGCTCGTCTACCGCAAGGAAGCGGGCGAGCTCGTCTGCAAGGCGGACCGGCTCGCCTATCCGATCAAGGACGGCATCCCGGTGATGCTCGAGGACGACGCGCGCAAGCTAGACCCGGCCGAAGAAGTCGCCGGCTGACGCGCCCCCGGGGCCCGGCCATGGCAGGCTTTTGCGTCGTCATTCCCGCGCGCTATGCCTCGACCCGGTTTCCGGCCAAGGCGCTCGCCGACCTGGCCGGCAAGCCGATGGTGGTTCGCGTGTGCGAAAGGGCGCGTGCGAGCGGCGCCTCGCGGGTGTGCGTCGCCACCGACGACGAGCGGATCTCGCGGGCGGTGCGTGCGGAAGGCTTCGAAGCGCGCATGACGCGCGCCGATCACCCGTCCGGCACCGACCGCGTCGCCGAGGCCGCGCTCGCGCTCGGACTCGAAGACGCCGCGATCGTGGTGAACGTGCAGGGCGACGAACCGCTGATCGCGCCGGCGCTGATCGCGGATGTCGCCTCGGCCCTGGAGCGCGACGCCGGCGCGAGCGTGTCAACCGCCTGTCATCCCATCCGCGACGCGGCGTCGATCTTCAATCCGAACGTGGTGAAGGTCGTGCTCGCCTCGGATGGACGCGCCCTGTACTTCAGCCGCGCGCCCGTGCCCTATGCGCGCGACGCCTATGCCGCGGGAGGACGCGAGCCGCCCGCGGGGCTGCCGTGCTACCGCCACCTCGGCCTGTACGGCTATCGCGTCTCGTTTCTGAGACGCTACGCGGAGCTCGCGCCGTCGCCGCTCGAGCAGTTCGAGGCGCTCGAGCAGCTGCGCGTGCTCTGGCACGGCTACCGCATCGCGGTGACGGTTTCCGCGGACGACGTGCCGCCCGGCGTCGACACGCCGCAGGACCTCGAAACCGTGCGCGCGATGTTTGACCGGATTCGCGAATCCGGCTAAGGTCGGCGGCGTTTCTGGCGCCAGAAAAGACCCTTATAAGGGCGCTTAATGTGCCGGGCCGGACGTCTCTCACCGCGACGGAATATCTGACTGACATGCGCTTGATCCTGCTGGGGCCCCCGGGCGCAGGCAAGGGAACGCAGGCCGGCTTCATCATGGCGCACTACGGCATCCCGCAGATTTCGACCGGCGACATGTTGCGCGCGGCAGCCAAGGCCGGGACGCCGCTCGGCATCGAGGCCAAGAAACTGATGGACGGCGGGCAGCTGGTGCCCGACAGGATCGTGATCGACCTCGTCAAAGAGAGATTGCTCCAGCCGGACTGCGCGAAGGGCTACCTTTTCGACGGTTTTCCGCGCACCATAGTGCAGGCGGAAGCGATGAGGCGTGCCAGCGTACCGATCGATTGCGTGCTCGAAATCGACGTCCCCGACGAGGAGATCATCGCGCGCATGAGCGGCCGCCGGGTGCACCCCGGCTCGGGCCGCACCTACCACGTCAAATTCAATCCCCCCAAGGTCGCCGGCAGGGACGACGTCACCGGCGAGCCGCTGATCCAGCGCGACGACGACAAGGTGGAAACCGTGAAGAAGCGCCTCGAGGTATACAAAGCGCAGACCCGTCCCCTGCTCGAGTACTATTCCGAGTGGGCGGCGACCGGCGATCCGCGCGCGCCGCGCGGCTGCCGCATCGCCGGCACCGGCACGGTCGAGCAAATCCGCGACCGTGCCCTGGCGGCGCTGGCAAAGGCTCAATGACGGGAGATCGGGTGTGGCGGGCAAAATGAAAAAGCGTAACGCGCTGTACGCACAGTCGGGCGGACCGACGGCGGTGATTAACGCGTCGGCCTGCGGCGTGATCGAGGCCGCGCGGCGCGCCAAGGGCCGCATCGGCAGGCTGTACGCCGCGCGCAATGGAATTCTCGGCGCGCTGAACGAGGACCTGATCGACACCGCGAAGGAGAGCGTCGCGGCGATCCGCGCGCTGAAGCACACCCCGGGGGCGGCCTTCGGCTCGTGCCGCTACAAGCTCAAGAGCCCGGAGGAAGACCGCGCCAAGTACGAGCGCCTGGTCGAGGTGCTGCGCGCGCACGACATCGGCTGGTTCTTCTACAACGGCGGCAACGACTCGGCCGATACCACCCTGAAGCTCTCCAAGATCAGCGCCGAGATGGGCTACCCCCTGAGCGCGATCGGCGTGCCCAAGACGATCGACAACGACCTGGTCGGAACCGACTGCTGTCCGGGCTTCGGCTCGGTGGCGAAGTACGTCGCGACCTCGATCCGCGAGGCCGGGCTCGATGTGGCCTCGATGGCGAGCACCTCGACCCGCGTGTTCGTGCTCGAGGTGATGGGGCGCCATGCAGGCTGGATCACCGCCGCCTGCGGGCTCGCGGCCGAGCGAGCGGGCGAGGCGCCCCACGTGCTGCTGTTCCCCGAGCTGCCGTTCGACGAGGCGGCGTTCCTCGCGCGCGTGAAGCAGACGGTCGAGAGCGTCGGCCACTGCGTGATCGCGGTGTCGGAAGGCGTCAAAGACCGGGAGGGCAAATTCCTCGCCGAAGCGGGCTCGGTCGATGCCTTCGGCCACAAGCAACTCGGCGGGGTCGCGCCGGTCATCGCGCAAATGGTCCAGGAGCGCCTGGGCTACAAGCCGCACTGGGGCGTGGCCGACTACCTGCAGCGCGCGGCGCGCCATATCGCCTCGAAGACCGATGTCGAGCAGGCCTACCGGGTGGGCCAGGCCGCCGTGAAGCTCGCGCTCGAGGGACGCAACGCCGTCATGCCCGTCATCGTGCGGACCTCGGACCGGCCGTACCGCTGGAAGATAGGCGTTGCGCCGCTCGACAAGGTGGCGAACCACGAGCGGCGCGTGCCGCGCGATTTCGTCAGCGCGGACGGCTTTCAGATCACCGCGGCCTGCCGGCGCTACCTTGCGCCGCTGGTGGCGGGGGAAGCGCCGCCGCCGTTCCGCAACGGACTGCCGGAGTACGTCAGGTTGCGAAACGCGGCGGTGCACAAGCGGCTGCGTACGCCCTTCAAGGCCTAGCCGCGGCGCGGACGGCGCGGCTTTTCTGCTAAAATCCGCGCCTTTCTTGCGGGCGACCCGGCCGGCAAGCTCAAACGATCAATAAAGGGGGAGTCAACCATGTCCGGGGGAGTCATCTTCGCACTGGTCTGCGCGGTGCTCGCGCTTCTGTACGGGGGATTTTCCAGCAAGTGGATCCTCGCTCAATCCGACGGCAACGAGCGCATGCGCGAGATCGCGGCCGCCGTGCGCGAGGGCGCGGTGGCATACCTCAAGCGCCAGTACACCACCATCGGCATCGTCGGCGTCATCCTGTTCCTGGTGATCGGTCTCGTGCCGCAGATCGGGTGGAGCACCGCCGCGGGCTTCGCCATCGGCGCGATCTTCTCCGGCCTGTGCGGAATCATCGGCATGAACATCTCGGTGCGCGCCAACGTGCGCACCGCGGAGGCCGCCCGCACCGGCCTGAACGAGGCGCTCAACATCGCGTTTCGCGGCGGCGCGATCACCGGCCTGCTGGTGGTGGGCCTGGGCCTGCTCGGCATCGCCGGCTATTTCATGCTGCTCTACGCCAATGCGAGAAACAACGATTCGCTTGCCCAGATCATTCACCCGCTGGTCGGCCTGGGGTTCGGCGGCTCGCTGATTTCCATCTTCGCGCGGCTGGGGGGCGGCATCTTCACCAAGGGCGCGGACGTCGGCGCCGACCTGGTCGGCAAGGTCGAGGCCGGCATTCCCGAGGACGACCCCCGCAACCCGGCGGTAATCGCGGACAACGTCGGCGACAACGTCGGCGACTGCGCGGGCATGGCGGCCGACCTGTTCGAGACCTACGCCGTGACCCTCGTCGCCACCATGCTGCTCGGCGCGCTGATGGTGGATACCCCGAGCCCGAACGCGGCGATCTATCCGCTTGCGATCGGCGGCTTTTCGATCATCGCTTCCATCGTCGGCACCTGGTTCGTGAAGGCGAAGCCGGGGGACCGCAACGTCATGCCCGCCCTCTACAAGGGCCTGTGGGTGGCCGGCATTCTGGCCTTGATCGCCTTCTACCCCATCACCCAGTGGCTGATGGGCGACATCGTCGCCAACGTCCCGTTCGACATCGGCGGCGTCTCCAAGATGATCTCGGTCTGGCACCTGTGGGGCGCCGCCGCGGTCGGCCTGGTGCTGACCGGCTTCATGGTCTGGATCACGGAGTACTACACCGGCACCGAGTTCAAGCCGGTGCGGCACATCGCGGACGCGTCGACCACCGGCCATGCCACCAACATCATTGCCGGCCTGGGCGTATCGATGAAAGCCACCGCCTGGCCCGTGCTGGCGGTGTGCGTGGCGATTTTCGTGTCGTACTGGCTCGCGGGGCTGTACGGGATCGCGATCGCGGCGACCTCCATGCTGTCGATGACCGGGATCATCGTGGCGCTCGACGCCTACGGGCCGATCACCGACAACGCGGGCGGCATCGCCGAGATGGCGGATCTGCCCGCGACCGTTCGCGCGATCACCGATCCGCTCGATGCAGTCGGCAACACGACCAAGGCGGTGACCAAGGGCTACGCGATCGGCTCGGCCGGGCTGGCGGCGCTGGTGCTGTTCGCCGACTACACCCATGCGCTCGCCAAGGCGGGCCACTCGCTCAGCTTCGATCTGTCCAACCACATGGTGATCATCGGCCTGTTCATCGGCGGCATGATTCCGTACCTGTTCGGCTCCATGGCGATGGAAGCGGTGGGCCGCGCCGCGGGCTCGGTGGTGGTCGAGGTGCGGCGCCAGTTCAGGGAGATTCCCGGCATCATGGAGGGCACGACCAAGCCGGACTACTCGCGCGCGGTCGACATGCTCACCCGCGCCGCGATCAAGGAGATGATCATCCCGTCGCTGCTGCCGGTCCTGGTGCCGATCGTGGTCGGCCTGATCCTGGGGCCGCAGGCGCTCGGCGGAGTGCTGATGGGCACCATCGTCACCGGCCTGTTCGTCGCCATCTCGATGACCACCGGCGGCGGCGCCTGGGACAACGCGAAGAAATACATCGAGGACGGCAACTTCGGCGGCAAGGGTTCCGACGCCCACAAGGCGGCGGTGACCGGCGACACCGTCGGCGACCCTTACAAGGACACCGCCGGCCCGGCCGTCAACCCGCTGATCAAGATCATCAACATCGTCGCGCTGCTGATCGTGCCGCTGATGGTGCAGATGATGCACTGAGGGCGCCCCGGCGTTCGATGGCGAGAGGGCAGCTGCGGCTGCCCTTTTGCTTTTCCGGCTCCCGGACCGCAATGAACAAAGTCCTGATCCTCTATTCGACGGTCGACGGGCACACCCGCAAGATCTGCGAGCGCCTGCGCCAGATCGTCGAGACGGCCGGACACGAGGCGACCCTCGCCGATCTGCACGACCGGCGCGGCATCGAGCTCGAGCGCTTCGACACGGTCGTGGTCGGCGCGAGCATCCGCTACGGCAAGCACCGGCCGCAGGTCGCCGAATTCATGCGCGCCAACCGCCCGGTCCTGGAACGCAAGCCGAGCGCGTTCTTCTCGGTCAACATCGTCGCCCGCAAGCCGGGCCGCAACAGCCCGGAAACCAACCCCTATGCGCGCAAGTTCCTGCGCCAGATCGGCTGGCGGCCGCGCTTGACGGCCGTGTTCGCGGGCCGGCTCGACTACCCGAGCTACGGCTACTGGGACCGGCAGATCATCCGCTTCATCATGCTCCTGACCAGGGGGCCGACCGATCCGAACAGCGTGATCGAGTTCACCGACTGGCGGCAGGTCGAGAGCGTCGGCCGCCAGATCGCCGAGATGCGATGAACCGCTTGCGCGCCTGGATCGTCCTTCTAGCGGCGCTGCTCTGCTGCGATACGGCGGCGGCGCAGCGCCCTGCACCCGAGGCGGCGAGCGGCTGGACGCAGAAGAAGGCGGTCTTCGCCCGCCACGAGATGGTCGCGGCGGCGAATCCGCTCGCGGCCCGCGCGGGGCTTCGCATCCTGCACGAAGGGGGCAGCGCGACCGACGCGGCGATCACGGTGCAGATGGTGCTCGGCCTGGTCGAGCCGCAATCCTCGGGCTTGGGGGGCGGCGCCTTCCTGCTGCACTGGTCGGCCGCCGAGCGGCGCGTGCGCAGCTTCGACGGGCGCGAGACGGCGCCCCGGGCGGCGCGCCCCGACCGCTTTCTCGATTCCGGCGGCCAGCCGCTGCCGTTCTACCAGGCGGTCACCAGCGGGAAATCGGTCGGCGTGCCCGGCGTGCTTCGCATGCTCGAGCTCGCGCACCGCCGCTACGGGCGGCTGCCCTGGGCAAGGCTGTTCCAGCCCGCCATCCGGCTGGCGGAAAAAGGCTTCCGGGTCTCGCCGCGGCTGCACGAGCTGCTCGAGCGCGACCGTTACCTGCGCAGGGACGCCCGCGCCCGCGCGCTGTATTACCGCGCCGACGGGCACGCGCTGCCGGTCGGCGCGAGCCTGGTCAACCGGGCCTACGCGGCGACCCTGCGCCGCATCGCCGCGCAAGGGGCGCAGGCGCTCTATTCGGGGCCGATCGCGCGGGACATCGTGCGCGCGGTGCGCTCGCGCGGCGGCGATCTGACCGCGGCCGATCTGGGGCACTACGCCGCGCTCGAGCGCGAACCGGTCTGCGCCCCGTACCGCGGCGTGCGAATCTGCGGCATGGGCCCGCCCAGCTCGGGCGGCGTCACGCTGCTCGAGCTGCTCGGCATTCTCGAGCGCACCGATTTCGACCGTGCGCCGCCGCTTTCGGCGCAGGCGGTGCATCTCTTCAGCGAGGCCTCGCGCCTGGCCTACGCCGACCGCAGCCGCTACATCGGCGATCCCGCGTTCGTCCGGGTGCCGCTGCGCGGGCTGCTCGATCCGGCTTATCTCGCGCGGCGCGCGCGCCTGATCGGCGAGCGCTCGATGGGCGTTGCGCGCCCCGGGCATCCGGCGCTGGCGCCGCCCGCAGCCGACGTGCCGGACAGCGAGCACCACGGCACCAGCCATGTCTCGATCGTCGACCGCGCGGGCAACGCGGTGGCGATGACCACGACCATCGAGAATGCCTTCGGCAGCCGCATCATGGTGCGCGGATTCCTGCTCAACAACGAGCTGACCGACTTCTCCTTCCGGCCCGGGGCGGACGGGCTTGCCGCGGCCAACCGCGTCGAGGCGGGCAAGCGCCCGCGCAGCACCATGGCGCCGACGCTGGTGTTCGATCGCGACGGGCGGCTGCGCATGCTGCTCGGCTCCCCGGGCGGTCCGGCGATCGTGGATTTCGTCGCCAAGACGCTGGTCGCCGCGCTCGACTGGGGCGACGACATCCAGGCCGCCATCGCTGCGCCGAACTTCGGCAGCCTGAACGGTCCGACGCTGCTCGAGCGCGACACGGCCGCGCGGGAGCTCGGCCCGGCGCTCGCCGCGCGCGGGCACGTGCTGGACGCGGTCCGTTTGACGAGCGGCGTGCAGGGTATCGAGCGCGTCGCAGGAGGCTGGCTCGGCGGCGCCGATCCGCGCCGCGAAGGCCTGGCGATCGGAGACTAGCCGGCCGCCTCGCCGGCGGGAAGGCTCACGACGACCTTCAGGCCGCCGCTCTCGCCGGCGTCTTCGAGCTCGATCTCGCCGCGATGGCGATCGACGATCTGCTTGACGATCGCCAGCCCGAGCCCGCTGCCGTCCGGACCGTCGCCGCCGCGGCGATAAAACCGGTCGAATACCCGCGCGCGCTCGTCGCGCGGAATCCCGGGCCCGGAGTCGATGACTTCCATGACGGCCCGCGCGCCGTCGCGGCGGACCGAGATGTCGACCCGTCCCGAAGCAGGCGTGTAGCGGACCGCGTTGTCGACCAGATTCGACAGCAGCGTGCGCAGGGCCGATTCGACGCCCGGCACCTCGACCGTCTCGACGCGTCCCAGCCCAAGGTCGACTCCCCGCGCCTGCGCGAGGGGGGTGTAGCCGGCGGCGACGTCGCGCGCGAGCTCGTCCAGTCGCACCGTGACGTCCGCGTTGCGCGCCGGCAGGCCTTCCTCGCGCGCGAGCGTCAGCAGCTGCTGCACGAGATGGCTGGCCCGCTCGACGCCCTGCTTCAGCTTGCCGATCGCTTCGCTGCGCTCGACTTCGTCGGAGGCCCGCTCCGCGATTTGCGCTTGCAGGCGCAGGGCGGTGAGCGGAGTGCGAAGCTCGTGCGCCGCGTCGGCGACGAACGCGCGCTGGGTTTCGAGTGCACGGTCCAGACGCTGCAGCAGACCGTTGAGGGATTGCACCAGCGGCTGCACTTCGCGAGGCAGCCCGCGCTGGGGCAGCGCCTCCAGCGCGTCGGGCGAGCGGCGGCCGACGTCGTGCGCGAGCCGCTCGAGCGGCGTGAGCCCCCTGCCGACGGTAATCCAGATCAGCAGCCCCAGCAGGGGCAGCACGGCCACCAGCGGCCACGAAGTGCGCAGCGCAACCGAGGCGGCGATGCGATTGCGCACCGAGTAGGGCTGAGCGACCTGAATGACGTGGTCGCGCACGGCTACCGAATAGACGCGCCAGCGCCCCTCGGGCGAGCTGACGTCCGCAAAACCGAGCTGGGCCCGGTCGGGGATGCCGGACCTCGGATGGGACAGATACATGCGCACGCCCTGCTGATTCCAGATCTGGACCAGGACTTCCAGTCCGGGCCCGGATTCGTCCTCGTGCGGGATCAGGCCGCTCGCGAGCGCATGGTCGCGGAACGAGAGCGCCATTTGCTGCAGCTGGTAGTCGGCCAGCGCGTTCGCTTCCTTGCGCGCGACCAGATAGGTCGAGATGGCGCCCGCGGCCACCGCGAGGGTGGCGCTGCCGAGCAGCCAGATCAGCAGCTGGCGCCGGATCGAGGGCGTCATCGCGTCTTCGGCACCATGTAGCCGGCGCCCCGCACCGTGCGGATGAAATCCGCGCCGAGCTTTCTGCGCAGGCTATGGACGAAGACCTCGACCGCGTTGGACTCGACCTCCTCGCCCCAGCCGTAGATGCGTTCCTCGAGCTGCGCGCGCGACAAGATCGCGCCCGGGCGGGAGATCAGCGCCTCGAGAACCGAAAATTCCCGCGCCGACAGCGACAGCGGCTCGTCGTGATAGGTCGCTTCGTGCGTGGCCGGATGCAGGACCACGCCGGAGTGCTCCAGGACGGGTTCGGCGCGACCTTCGCGCCGGCGCACGACGGCCCGCACGCGCGCGGCGAGCTCGTCGAGGTCGAACGGCTTGACCAGATAGTCGTCGGCGCCGGTGTCGAGGCCCTTGATGCGGTCGGGCACCGCATCGCGGGCCGTGATCACCACTACCGGAGCCGAATCGCGCTTGGCGCGCATGCCGCGCAGCACGTCGAGGCCGTCTTTCTTGGGAAGGCCCAGGTCGAGCAGGACGCAGTCGTAGCGCTCCGTTTCAAGCGCGAGCTCGGCGGAACTGCCGTCCTGCACCCAGTCGACCGAGAAACCGTCCTGGCGCAGGCCCTTCTGCACGCTCTCGCCGATCATGCGGTCGTCTTCTACCAGCAGCAGCCGCATTGTCCAATGCCTCTTCGGGTCCGCGCGCAGCGGCTATTCTAGCTACGCGGCCATATTCTGACCGACGAGCCATTCGAACACGACGCGATGATGGCCGTGCCCGACCACTACGTGCCGCACGAGCTTGTGGCCGCGGTGTTCCGCGACGACCGTATAGCGTCCCGCGGGGAGCTTGAGCAGCATGAACGGCCCTTGCGCGGTCGCGCTTAGAACCTTGTCGCCGTGGCTGTCGGTGATGGTCGTCGGGATGGCGGCGGTGAACTCCGCCGGGGTGCCCTTGTGCTCGGGCTTGAGGAGGAATTCGAGCGTCAACGGATAGTTCTGTTCGGCCTGCTCGAAGGCCTTCGCCTGGCTCATGCCGATGCCGCCGGAAATCCAGGCGATGTCGCCCTGGGTCTGCGTCGGCGGCAGCGTGCCGACGGGGACGGATGCGTGCGCGACGCCCGCGCACAGGACAGTAGCCAGGATAGCGCTCGAAGTCTTGAGAAGCATAACGACCTCCTGTCGCATCAGGTTGGAAATGGGGAAAGCGGGGCGGCGCCGGCAGGGGGTTGGGGGGGAAGCCGGCGCCGCCCGCTCTTCGTCGGTGGCGACTCAGCCTAAGTCCACCGGAACGAAGATCTTCGCGTTATTGCGCTGGATCAGCAGCGCAAGGTGCTTGCCTGCGTGGGCGACCTGCGCGCGCAGCTGCTCCACGCTCTTCACCCGGGAGCCGTTGACGGCCAGGATGACGTCGCCCTGCTGGATGCCGGCCGCCGCGGCCGGGCCGCCCGCGTCCTCGACCAGCAGTCCGCCGTCGACCTGGGCCTGCTTGTCCTCGTCCTTGGTGAGCGGCCGGACCGCCAGGCCGAGACGGCCTTTGGCCTGGCTGCCCCCGGAGGCGCTCGCCATCTGGGTGCCCTTGAACGAGCCCACCTTCACGGTGATGTCCTTCTTATGGCCGTGGCGCCAGATCTCGAAGGTGGCCTTGTGGCCCGGCTTCACGGCCGCGACCATCGGCGGAAGCTCGTTCGAGCGGCTCACCTTGTGGCCGTCCATCGAGAGGATGACGTCGCCGGATTCGAGGCCCGCCTTGGCCGCCGGGCTGCCTTTCTCGACCGACGAGATCAGCGCGCCGCCCGGCTTGTCGAGGCCGAAGGATTGCGCCAGGCCCTGGTTGACGTCCTGGATCGTGACGCCGATGCGTCCGCGCTCGACCTTGCCGTGCGCGAGCAGCTGCTCTTCGATCTGGTGCGCGAGATCGATCGGGATGGCGAACGAAAGCCCCTGGAAGCCGCCGGTCTGCGAGTAGATCTGCGAGTTGATGCCGATCACCTGGCCCTGCATGTTGAACAGCGGTCCGCCGGAGTTGCCGGGATTGATCGGGGCGTCGGTCTGGATGAACGGCGTATAGGTTCCGTCGGGCAGCGCGCGCGAGGTGGCGCTGACGATGCCCGCGGTGACCGTGTTCTCGAAGCCGTAGGGGGAGCCGATCGCCAGAACCCACTGGCCCACCTGTACCTTGCTCGAGTCGCCGAGCTTCACCGTGGGCAGGTCCTTGGCATCGATCTTGATCACCGCGATGTCGGTCTGCTTGTCGACACCGATCACCTTGGCCTTGAACTCGCGCCGGTCGGCCAGCTTGACCTTCACGGTATCCGCGCCGTCGACCACGTGCGCGTTGGTCATGATGATGCCGTCCGAGCGCACGATGAATCCGGAGCCCAGGCCGTGCATTTCGCGCTTCTGCTGGGGAATCTGGAACTGGCGGAAGAACTGCGAGAACGGATCATTGCCGCCGAAATCGGGGAACGGCGATTGCGCCGAAGTCGGCTCGTTCTCGGTCACCGTGATGTTCACGACGGCGCCTTTGTTGGCGTCGACAATCGAGGTGAAGTTCGGCAACTTCACCATGGCCGGCGCCGGGGCCGCCTGGGTGGCCTGCGTGCTGGCGTGGGCCTGGGTCCAGGGCGACTTGATAAACATGCCTCCCCAGGCGCCGAGCGACACCAGCCCGACCGCGGCGAGTGTGACGACGATAGTTTTGACCTTCATGGCGATCTCTCCTTGTCCACTGGTCGCGCGGGTTCCGCGCTGTAAGGCTCGCATCGTGCGGCGAGGCGCTTAACCTAGTCTTAAGGAGTTTGCAAAAGAGCGCGGGCGGCCTGCTCGGCGCAGCGTTCCGGCGCCTGGGCGGCGTCGATCTCGATCGCGTGGACGGGGGGCTCGAGCGTCGCGAGCTGGCTCTCGAGCAGGGACGCCGGCATGTAGCGGTGCCTGCGCTGCGCGAGGCGCGCACGCAACAGCTCCGGATCCGCGCGCAGATAGACCAGATCGAACCGGGCGAGCCCTGCCGCGAGCCGGTCGCGGTAGGCCTGCTTCAGGGCCGAGCAGGCGAGCACCGCGAGCCGGCCGCGAGACTCGCGGCGGCGCAGCTGCGCGTTCAGTTGCTCGAGCCAGGGCCAGCGGTCGGCGTCCTCGAGCGGTACGCCGGCGGCCATCTTGGCGACGTTCGGCGCGGGATGGAAGTCGTCCGCGTCGAGGAACTCGCAGCCCAGGCGCCGCGCCAGCAGGCCGCCGATGGTCGTCTTGCCGCAGCCGGATACGCCCATCACCACGATCATGCGGCGCGGGCTCCCGAGACGAGCGTCTGCGCCAGGCCAAGGAAGCGTTCCCGCGCATCCGGCGCGAACGGGTCGAGCACGGCGGCGAAAGTCATCGCGCGCAGCCAGGTGAGCTGGCGCTTGGCGAGCTGGCGGGTCGCGGCGAGCGCCCGCTCGCGCATTTCGCGCTCGCCGTAGGCGCCCTCGAGCAGGCCCCAGGCCTGGCGATAGCCCACGCTGCGCATGCTCGGCAGCGCGGGGTCGAGCGCGTGCCGCCGGCGCAGCGAGCGCAGCTCGTCCACCAGTCCAAGCGCCAGCATGCGGTCGAACCGCTCGGCGATGCGCCGGTGAAGCTGCGCGCGATCGGCGGGGATCAGCGCGCAGGCGGCGAGCTCGAACGGCAGCGGCTGGCGCGGCGCGGTGTGCAGCGCCGAGAGCGGCTTTCCGGTCGTGCGGTAGACCTCGAGCGCGCGCTGGATCCGCTGCGCGTCGTTCGGCTCGAGGCGCCGGGCGCTTTGCGGGTCGACGCGGGCGAGCTCCGCGTGCAGTGCCGGCCAGCCCGCGCGCGCCGCCGCGCGGTCGATCTCGGCCCGGACCGCCGCGTCGGCGGCGGGCAGCGCGTCGATGCCGTGCGCGAGCGCGCGGTAGTACAGCATCGTGCCTCCGACCAGCAGCGGCAGCCGGCCGCGCGCGAGGATTTCCGTCGCCGCGGCGATCGCGTCGGCGCGGAACCGGCCCGCGGAATAGCTCCCGGTCGGCTCGACCAGGTCGATCAGGTGGTGCGGCACGCGCTCGCGCTCGGCGGCCGAGGGCTTGGCCGTGCCGATGTCCATTCCGCGATAGACCTGGCCCGAGTCCACGCTCACGATTTCGAGCTGAAGGCGCTCGGCAAGGCGCAGCGCGAGCGCCGATTTGCCGCTCGCCGTGGGGCCCAGCAGCGCGAGCGCCACGCCGCGCATCACTGGCCCCGCAGGAAGAGCTTGTCGAGGTCGGCGAGCGTCAACTGGTACCAGGTGGGGCGCCCGTGATTGCAGCTGCCGGAGCGCTCGGTTGTCTCCATCTCGCGCAGCAGCGCGTTCATTTCCGGCAGGCTGAGGCTGCGGTTCGCGCGCACCGCGGCGTGGCAGGCCATGCCGCCGAGAAGCTCGTCGCGCCGCGCCGCCAGCGCCCGTGCGGCACCGAACTCGCGCAGCTCGGCGAGAACGCTGCGCGCGAGGCCGGCGACGTCGCCCGAGGCGAGCGCCACGGGCGCGGCGCGCACCGCGAGCTCGTTCGGCCCGGTCGCGCTGAGCTCGAGCCCGAGCTGCTCGAGCGCGGCGCGGTTCTCCTCGGCGGTGGAGACCTCGAGCGCATCGGCGCGGAACACGCTCGGAACGAGCAGGTTCTGGCGCTGAACCGCGCCCGCGTCGAGCGCGTTTCTCAGCCTCTCGAACACGATGCGCTCGTGCGCCGCGTGCATGTCGACCAGCACCAGCCCGGAGGCGTTCTGCGCCAGGATGTACACCCCGTGCAGCTGCGCGAGCGCGTAGCCGAGAGGCGGCGCCTCCCCGGGCGAGGCCTCGGCAAGCGGGGCCGGGCGGGAAGCGGCGGCGACGAACGACTGGTAGGCCTGCGTCGCCTGCGCGATGCCGAGCGCGCCCTGCACCGGGCCGGCCGGGGCCGGCGCCACGCTCGCGTAGGACACGGGCGCCGCGGCGGCGCCGGGCGACAGCGCCCGCTTGAGCGCGTGCAGCACGAACTGGTGCACGCCGCGCGCGTCGCGAAAGCGCAGCTCGGTCTTGGCCGGATGCACGTTGACGTCGACCGCGCGCGGGTCGAGCTCGAGAAACAGCACGTAGGCGGGCTGGCGCTCCCCGTGCAGCAGCTCGGCATAGGCCTCGCGCGCGGCGTGCGCGAGCAGCCGGTCGCGCACGTAGCGTCCGTTGACGTAGAAGTACTGCATATCGGCGCGGCTGCGCGCGGCCTGCGGGCCGCCCGCGAGGCCATGCAGGCGAAGTCCCGCGGCCTGCGCGTCGACCTCGAGCGCGCCGGCGCGGAAGTCCTTGCCGAGCAGCGCCGCGGCGCGCTCGGCGCCGGATTGCGGCTTGAGGGCGGCGCTGACGCGCCCGTTGTGCCGCAGCGTCCAGGCGAGCTCCGGGCGCGCGAGGGCGGCGCGGCGGAAGACTTCCTCGCAGTGGCCGAATTCGGTCGCTTCGGTGCGCAGGAACTTGCGCCGCGCCGGCGTGTTGAAGTACAGGTCGCCGACCGACACGCTGGTGCCGGCCGCGCGCGCGGCCGGCTCGACCGCGCCCGGCGCGCCGCCTTCGGATCGGATCAGGTGCGCATGGGGCGCGCCTTGCGCGCGAGAAGTGATTTCCACGCGGGCGACGGAGGCGATCGAAGCGAGCGCCTCGCCGCGAAAGCCGAGCGAAGCCACGGCCTCGAGCTCCTCGAGCGACCCGATCTTGCTCGTCGCGTGGCGCGCGAGCGCGAGGGCGAGCTCGTCGCGCGCGATTCCGGCCCCATCGTCGTCCACCTGGACGCGCCGGCTTCCGCCTGCGTCGAGCGCGACGCCGATTTCGCGCGCGCCGGCGTCGAGGCTGTTCTCGATCAGCTCCTTGAGCACCGAGGCAGGCCGCTCGACGACTTCGCCGGCGGCAATCTGGCTGATGAGCAGCTCGGGCAGGACGCGTATCGTCATGTCAGGCCGTCGCCGCTTCGGCAAGCTCGGCCGGCGCCCCGCCGGTGAGCCTGAGCAGCGCGTCGAAGCTCAGCTCGAAGACGGTCTTCGGATGGCCTGCGGCGGCCCAGATGCGCGCGTGCTGCGCGAGCGCGCGGTCGACCAGCGTGAACAAGGGCTCGGGGTGGCCGACCGGAGCGACGCCGCCGATCGCGAAGCCGGTGTGCTCGCGCACGAACGCTGCGCGCGCCATCTCGACCGGCTCGCCGGCGAGCGCGGCCAGCCTCGCGGTGTCGACGCGATGGGCGCCGCTCGCCATCACCAGCAGCGCCTTGCCCGAGCGCTGGCCGCGGAACACGAGCGAATTGGCGATCTGCGCGACGCCGCAGCCCAGGAACGCGGCCGCCGCCTGCGCGGTGCGCGCGTCCGCGGCGAGCTCGACGATCGGCGCGTGATGGCCGGCCGCCGCGAGCGCCGCGCGTACGCGCTCGACGCTCGAAGATGAAAGAACGGAGCTGGTCATTGAACTGCAGCGGGAACTCGGCTGCGATTATACCTGCCGCTGCGGCTACAATCGGGCGATGGACCTGCTCGCCAGCTTGTGGGACATCGCGCTCCACCTCGACCGCCATCTCGCCGCCTTTCTCGTGCAGTACGGCGCCTGGGTCTACGCGCTGCTGTTCGCGGTGGTGTTCTGCGAGACCGGGCTGGTGGTGACGCCGTTCCTGCCGGGGGATTCTCTGCTGTTCGTCGCCGGCGCGGTCGCCGCGACCGGCGGCATCGACGCGCGCGCGATCGCCGCGACCCTGGTTGCCGCCGCGCTCTGCGGAGACAACGTCAATTACTGGATCGGGCGCTGGGTCGGCCCGCGCGTGTTCCTCTCGCACGATGCGCGCTGGTTCAACCCGCGTTACCTGGCGCGCACCGAGGCCTTCTACGAGCGCCACGGCGGCAAGGCGGTGGTGATCGCCAGGTTCGTGCCGATCGTTCGCACCTACGTCCCGTTCGTGGCGGGCGTCGGGCGCATGGCCTACCTGCGCTTTCTCGCCTTCAGCTTCGCGGGCGCGCTGCTGTGGGTGGCGTCGCTGACCGCCGCCGGCTACTACTTCGGCAACCTGCCGGTGGTGAAGGACAACCTCACGCTCGCCATTCTCGGGGTCATAGCGCTGTCGCTGCTGCCGATCGCGCACCAGTGGCTGCGCCACCTCCGGGCGAAGGCTTCGGCCTGAGCGTCAATGCGCGGACGCGAGCGGCGAGTGCGAGCGCGGCGGGTTCTGCGCCAGGTACTTCTTGATGCCGGCGAGGATCGCGCGCGCGATCTTCTCCTGGTAGGCGCTGTTGGTGAGCCGTTTCTCTTCCCGCGGATTCGAGATGAAATCGGTCTCGACCAGGATGGAGGGGATGTCGGGGGCCGTCAGCACGGCGAAGCTCGCCTGCTCGACGTGTCCCCTGTGCAGCGGATTGACGCGTCCGATCGCAGATAGCACCGAGGCGCCGAGCTTCAGGCTGTAGTCGATGGTCGCGGTCTGCGACAAGTCGAGCAGGGTTTTGCGCAGGTAGGTGTCCTTGTGCTTCAGTTGCACCCCGCCGATCAGGTCCGCGTCGTTCTCGCTCTTGGCGAGCCAGCGCGCCGCCTCCGACGTCGCGCGCCGCTGCGAGAGCGCGAACACCGAGGAGCCGCGCGCGTGCCGCCCCATGTGGCGGGCGGAGTCGGCGTGGATCGAGACGAACAGATCCGCGTCGACGCGCTGCGCCTTCGCGACCCGCGCCGCGAGCGACAGATAGTAGTCGCCGCTGCGCGTCATCACCGCGCGCATGTCGGGCTGGGCGTCGATCAGTTTCTTGAGCCGCCGCCCGATCATCAGGGTGACGTTCTTCTCGTAGGTCCCGTAGCGGCCCTTCGCGCCGGGATCCTCGCCGCCATGCCCCGGGTCGATCACGATGGTCGCGAGCCGTTCCACCGCGGGCCGGCGCGTCGCCCCGGGGTGATCGGGAATGCCGCGCAGCTTGCCGTCGGACTGGATCAGCGCGAGCAGCGGATCCTTCGGGTGCAGCGGGTACAAGTCGAGCACGAGGCGGTCGCCATATTCCGCGATCGGCTTGAGCGCGAAGATCTGCGGCTTGACTTCGCCCTTGAGGTCGAGCACGACGCGCACCACGCCCGGGCGGTTGCGCGCCACGCGCAGGCTCCGGATGTAGGGGTCGTCGGCACTGACCTTCTTCGACAGCTCGTCGAGCGCCGGGCCGAGCGCGACGTCGTCCAGGTCGAGCACCAGCCGGTCCGGGTGCTTGATGCTGAACAGCTTGAACTTGACCGGGCGCTTCGATTCGAGCGTGAGGCGCGTGTAGTCCGGAGAAGGCCACAGGCGCGCCGCCACGATTCTCTCCTGCGCGAAGGCGCTCGGCGCGAAGTACAGCAGCAGCAGCGCGATCAGGCCGGCGGCCAGTGCCTCAAGGCAGCGGCGCGCCACTCGCGGCCGGCCGCCGTGTGCGCCCGCAGCTGCGCGCGCCGGCCGGGCACCGCCAGCTCCAGCCGCAGCTCGAGGTCGGGAGGCGCGAGCAGGCCCGCGACCCGCTCGGGCCACTCTACGACGCACGCCGAATCCTGATTGAAATAATCCCGGAATCCCGATTCCCTCCATTCCGATCGGCCGTCGAACCGATAGAAATCAAAGTGATACAAGTTTAATCTCGAAAGGCCGTAAACTTCAACCACCGAATAGCTCGGGCTCTTGACCCGGCCGGTGACCCCCAGGGCCTTCATAAGTCCCTGAACCAGAGTTGTTTTTCCGGAGCCCAGGTCGCCCGAGAGAAAGAGCACGCGGCCGGGAGCGATGCCTTCGGCGAGCGCGGCCCCCAGCCGCCGCGTGGCCGCTTCATCCGGCAGAAAGAGCGATTCGTTCATCTAGTATCCGGCTATGGATTACGGCGCGCTCGCGACGAGGGTCAAGCAGTGGGGCATGGGGCTCGGCTTCCAGGCCGTCGGCATCGCCGGCACCGATCTCGACGCTGCGGAGGGGCGGCTGGCGGAGTGGCTGCGCATGGGCTGGCAGGGCGACATGGATTATATGGCCCGCCACGGCCGGCTGCGCTCGCGGCCCGCCGAGCTGGTGCCCGGCACGCTGCGCGTCATCAGCTGCCGCATGGACTACGCGCCCGCCGCCGACGAGCGGCAAGCCCTGGAGGACGGCCGCCGCGCCTATGTTGCGCGCTATGCGCGCGGGCGCGACTATCACAAGCTCGTGCGGGCGCGGCTGCAGAAGCTGTGCGACCGCATCCGCGCCGAGACCGGTGCCTTCGGCTACCGCGTGTTCGCCGATTCCGCGCCCGTGATGGAGGTCGAGCTCGCGACGAAAGCCGGAATAGGCTGGCGCGGCAAGCATACGCTGCTGCTCTCGCGCGAGGCGGGCTCGTGGTTCTTTCTGGGCGAGATCTACTGCGACCTGCCGCTGCCGGCGGACGCGCCCGCGGGCGAGCATTGCGGCCGCTGCACCCGCTGCATCGACGTCTGCCCGACGCAGGCCATCCGCGGGCCCTACCGGCTCGACGCGCGCCGCTGCATTTCCTATCTCACGATCGAGCACAAGGGCTCGATCCCGGAGGCGCTGCGCGTCCCGATCGGCAACCGCGTCTACGGCTGCGACGACTGCCAGCTGGTATGTCCCTGGAACGGCTTCGCGACGGCGACCGCGGAAGAGGATTTCCGCGCGCGCAACGGGCTCGACAGCGCCACGCTGGTGGAGTTGTTCGGCTGGAGCGCGGAGGAGTTCGACGCCCGCATGCGCGGCTCTCCGATCCGGCGCATCGGCTACGAGCGCTGGCTGCGCAATCTCGCGGTCGGGCTGGGCAACGCGCCGGGCTCGCCGGAAGTGCTGGCGGCGCTGCGCGCGAGGTGCGATCATCCTTCGCCTCTGGTGAGAGAGCACGTCGAATGGGCCCTGTCGCGGCATGAGTGAGTGGCGCGCCGACCGGCTGCTGGAGGGCTTCGAGGCGAAGACGCTCGAGTTCCCCCCCGACTACGACGGAGAAGTCGTCGCCACGCTGGTGCGGCTGCCCGGCGGGAGCGCGCGGCGCGGCGCGGTGCTCTACGTGCACGGTTTCGTCGATTACTTCTTTCAGCGCCACATGGCGCTGCGTTTCGCCCAGGAAGGCTATGCCTTCTACGCGCTCGATCTGCGCAAGCACGGCCGCTCGCTGCTCGCGCACCAGCATCCGTGCTTCTGCAAACGCATCGACGAATACTATCCGGAGATCACCCGCGCGCTGCAAGAGATCGGCGAGCCGGTGCTGCTTGCCGGGCACTCGACCGGAGGCCTGATCTGCTCGCTGTATGCCGCGCAAGGGCAGCGGCGCGAGCAGCTTCGCGCGCTGTGGCTGAACAGCCCGTTCTTCGACTTCAAGGCCGGGCCGCTCGACCGGCTGCAGCTGCGGCTCGCCGCTGCGCTGGGAAGGTGGAGGCCGTTTCTCAGCAATCCGCGGGCGCTGCGGCGCGACTACGTGCAAAGCCTGCACCGGAATTTCGACGGCGAATGGGATTTCGACCTGCGCCTGAAACCGGTAGAGGGCTTTCCGGCCTATTTCGGCTGGATCGCCGCGGTGCGCGATGCCCACGCGCGCGTGCACGCGGGCCTGTCGCTGCCGCTGCCCGTGCTGTCGATGCATTCGGACGAGGCGGACATCGTTCTCGACTGGCGCGACATCGCGCGCTGGAGCCGCACGCTCGGCCCGCAGGTGAGCGTGCTCGCGTTTCCGGGCGGGCTGCACGACCTGGTGCTGTCGCGCGCCCGGGTGCGCGACGAAGTGTTCAGGCAGCTCTTTTCCTGGGCGGAACGAGCAGCAGGGTGACCAGCGTCGCGAGCGCCCAGACGGCGTACAGCGTCGTGAACAGCCGCTCCGGCGCGTTGTAATAGAGCAGCCGCTGGACCCAGCGGCCGACGAAGCTCTGCGGCTGCAGGCTGCCGCGCAGCAGGTCCTCCCAGACGGTGAGCGGGCAGGCGATCCCGAGCAGCGATTCGAGCGCGACGATCGCGATGGCCGCGAGGTGCAGGGAGCGGAACCAGGCGTTGCGGACCCAGCGCCAGCCGGCCGCGGCGCCCAGCCACACCAGCGGCAGGCCGCCGGCGATGAACACGGCGAGCAGAAAGTGCGTGACGAGCAGCGCGTCGGCGGCTATGCGGGCCCCTTCGCCTGCGGCCGGCGCGGATCGGCGATCCACTCGCTCCAGGAGCCCGCGTAGACGCGCGAGCCGGACAGGCCGGCCACCTCCATCGCCAGCAGGTTGTGACAGGCCGCGACCCCCGAGCCGCAGTAATGCACGACCTGCGCGGGATCGCGCTCGCCGAGCAGCGCGCCCCATTCCTTCTTCAGCGTGGCGGCGTCCTTGAAGCCGCCGTCGGGCGCGAGGTTCTCGCCGTTGAACCTGTTGCGCGCGCCGGGAATGCGCCCGGCGACCGGATCGATCGGCTCGGCCTCGCCGCGGAAGCGGGGCGCCGCCCGCGCGTCGAGCAGCAGCATGTCGGCCGCGCCGAGCTTCTGCTCGACCCCCTCGACGCTCACGCTCATTCGCGGGCGCAGGCTGTACGGGTAATCGGTGGCGGGAAAGGCCGGGATCTCGGCGGTGACCTCGCGCTTCTCCTCCAGCCACCTGGCGAAGCCGCCATCGAGCACCGCCGCGGCGTCGTGCCCGATCCAGCGCAGCATCCACCACAGGCGAGAGGCCATCGCGCCGTTGTTGGCGTCGTAGGCCACCACCTGGTCGCCCGGGCGCAGCCCCTGGCGCCCCAGCCACGCGGCGAACGCGGCGGGATCGGGCAGGGGGTGGCGTCCGTTGCGGCCGTCCGGCGGCGCCGACAGGTCGCGGTCGAGGTGCGCGAACAGCGCGCCGCGGATGTGCGCCTGGGCGTATTGCTGCTCGCCCAGGTAGGGCTTGGCGAGGTCGTGGCGGCAGTCGAACAGGCGCCACTCGGGGTGGCGCGCCAGCTCCGCGGTCGAGACGAGGGTGGTGTGGGGCATCTGGGCGGGGAATTCTAGCGCGCCGCCGGTTTGACCGGCCAGCGCCGGGTCAGCTAAGGTTTCGGTCTCTATGAGCAAGTCCCCCCGGCAGGTTCCTTCAGCCGCCGAATCCAAGTCACCGCCCGAGCCGAGCTTCGAGAAGGCGCTCGCCGAGCTCGAGCGGGTGGTCGAGCGGATGGAAGCCGGCAACCTCAGTCTCGAGCAGGCGCTCGCGGCGCACAAGCGCGGGCTCGAGCTCGCGCGCTTCTGCCAGGAGCGCCTCGAGGCGGCGCAGCAGCAGGTGAAGGTGCTGGAAGGCGAAGTGCTCAAGCCGCTCGGCTCGGCCGGATCCGGTCAAGGTGACGGCGACTGAGCCCAGCTTCCAGTCCTGGCTGAGCGCGGTCCAGGCTCGCATGGAGGCCGCGCTCGCGCGGCTGCTTCCCGCGCCCGCGCTCGCACCCGTGCGTCTGCACGAAGCCATGCGCTACGCCAGCCTGGGCGGAGGCAAGCGCGTGCGGCCGCTGCTCACCTTCGCGGCGGGCGCGGTATCGGGCGCGAGCGCGGAGCGGCTCGAGATCGCCGCCGCCGCGGTCGAGATGCTGCACGCCTATTCCCTGGTCCACGACGACATGCCGTGCATGGACGACGATGTGCTCAGGCGCGGCAAGCCGACCGTGCACGTCGAGTACGACGAGGCGAGCGCGCTGCTGGTCGGCGATGCGCTGCAGTCGCTCGCCTTCCAGCTGCTCGCCGAACACCGGCTGGCGGACGACCCGGCCGTGCAGCTCGAAATGCTGCGTGCGCTCGCGCACGCGGCCGGCTCGCACGGCATGGCGGGAGGCCAGGCGATGGATCTCGAATCCACCGGCAAGTCGCTGACGCCGCCGGAGCTCGAGCTGATGCACATTCACAAGACCGGCGCCCTCATCCGCGCCGCGGTGGCGATCGGGGCCGCCTGCGGGAAGCCCCTGGGCCGGCCGCAGGAAGCGAAGCTCGACCACTACGCCAAGTGCATCGGACTCGCGTTCCAGGTGGTGGACGACGTGCTCGACGCCGAGTCGAGCACGGCGACGCTGGGCAAGACCGCGGGCAAGGACGCCAGGCAGGGCAAGACGACCTATGTCTCGACCCTGGGCGCGGCCGGCGCGCGCGAATTCGCCGAGACGCTGCGCCGCGACGCCCATGCGGCGCTGACCGACTTCGGCGCGCGCGCGCGCCGGCTCGGCGAGCTGGCCGACTACATCGTGTTGAGGAAGTTCTGATGTCGACAATCACCGGCACGACGCAGGCCATGCCGCACGACGGCGGCGACGCCGACGCGCGGGACTACAATCCGTCCATGTACGAGCTGCTCAGGACCATCGACGATCCCGCGGCCTTGCGCAGCCTCGAGCGCAGGCAGCTCAAGCCGCTGGCCGACGAGCTGCGCGCGTTCGTGCTCGATTCGGTGTCGAAAACGGGCGGGCACCTGTCCTCCAACCTCGGCACCGTCGAGCTGACGATCGCGCTGCACTACGTGCTCGAGACGCCGGAAGACCGCATCGTGTGGGACGTCGGGCACCAGACCTATCCCCACAAGATCCTCACCGGCAGGCGCGAGGAGATGGCGCGCCTGAGGATGCTGGGAGGCATCTCCGGCTTTCCCCGCCGCGCCGAGTCGCCCTACGACACCTTCGGCACCGCGCACTCCTCGACCTCGATCTCCGCCGCGCTCGGCATGGCGACGGCGGCGAAGCTGAAGGGCGAGCGGCGCCGCGTGGTGGCGGTGATCGGCGACGGCGCCATGTCGGCGGGCATGGCCTACGAGGCGATGAACAACGCCGGGGCGATGGACGTCGACCTGCTGGTCGTCCTGAACGACAACGAGATGTCGATCTCGCCTCCGGTCGGCGCCCTGACCAACTATCTCGCGCGGCTCCTGTCGGGGCGCATCTACTCCACCGCCCGCCGCGCGAGCGAGCATCTGCTCAAGCGCGTTCCCGGCGTATGGGAGCTCGCGCGCCGGGCCGAGGAGCACTTCAAGGGGATGGTGACGCCCTCCACCCTGTTCGAGGAGCTGGGGTTCAATTACATCGGCCCGATCGACGGCCACGATCTCGACGCGCTGATCCCGACGCTGGCCAATATCGCGAAGCTCAAGGGGCCGCAGTTCCTGCACGTGGTGACGCGCAAGGGGCAGGGGTACAAGCTCGCCGAAGACGACCCGATCGCCTACCACGGCCCCGGCCGCTTCGATCCGGCCGAAGGGATCAAGAAGTCGCCCGGCGGGCGTCCCAGCTACAGCCAGATCTTCGGCGACTGGCTGTGCGACATGGCCGAGCTCGACCCCAGGCTGGTGGCGATCACGCCCGCGATGCGCGAGGGCTCCGGCATGGTCGCTTTCTCGGAGAAGTTTCCGCAGCGCTACTTCGACGTCGGCATCGCCGAGCAGCACGCGGTGACCTTCGCGGCGGGGCTCGCCTGCGAGGGAGTCAAGCCGGTGGTCGCGATCTATTCGACTTTCCTGCAGCGCGGCTACGACCAGCTGGTGCACGACGTGGCGATCCAGAACCTGCCGGTGGTGTTCGCGCTCGACCGCGGCGGCCTGGTCGGCGGCGACGGGGCGACGCACAACGGGGCCTTCGACTACGCCTACCTGCGCACGGTACCGAACCTGACCCTGATGGCGCCATCGGACGAGAACGAGTGCCGGCAGATGCTCTATACCGCGTTCTGCCTCGGCTCCCCGGCGGCGGTGCGCTATCCGCGCGGCAGCGGTCCGGGCGCCGAGGTGAGCAAGGACATGACCGCGCTGCCGGTCGGCAAGGCGGAGCTGAGGCGCGAAGGCCGCCGGGTGGCGATTCTCGCCTTCGGCAGCATGCTCAAGCCGGCGCTCGAGGCCGCCGCGGAGCTCGACGCGACGGTCGCCAACATGCGCTTCATCAAGCCGCTGGACACGGAGCTGCTGCGGCGGCTGGCCGGGGAGCACGAGCTGCTGGTCACGGCCGAGGAGCACGCCGTGATGGGGGGCGCCGGAAGCGCGGTGTGCGAGGCGCTCGCGGCGCTGGGGATCGAGCGGCGGGTGCTGCTGCTCGGGCTGCCCGACCGCTTCATCGATCACGGCGATCCGGCCAAGCTGCTGGCGTCGGTGGGGCTGGACGCCGAGGGCCTGCGCAAGGCGATCCAAAACGCAATACCCGAGTAAATTACTCGGGTGTTATAATCGCGCCCATGAAGTCCCGAGACCTCTACAACATCCCCGACGTCCAGGCGAGCGCCGACACGCGCAAGCTCGCGATCGACAAGGTCGGCATCAAGGCGATCCGGCATCCGATGCGCATCCAGGAGCGCTCCGGGCGCGTCCAGCATACGGTGGCCATGTTCAACATGTACGTCGGGCTGCCGCACCACTTCAAGGGCACCCACATGTCGCGCTTCGTGGAGATCCTCGAGGCGCACGAGCGCGAGATCACCGTCGAGACTTTCCAGGTGATGCTGAAGGAGATGGTCGAGCGCCTCGAGGCCGAGGAAGGCCTGATCGAGATGAGCTTTCCGTACTTCATCGAGAAGGCGGCGCCGGTGTCCGAAGTGAAGAGCCTGATGGACTACGAGGTGACCTTCATCGGCGAGATTCTCGCCGGCAAGCAGACTTTCACCATGAAGGTGCTGGTGCCGGTCACCAGCCTGTGCCCCTGCTCGAAGAAGATCTCGGCGCGGGGCGCGCACAATCAGCGCTCGCACGTCACCGTGAGCGCGCGCCTGAACGACTTCGTCTGGATCGAGGAGATCGTCGACCTCGTCGAGAAGCAGGCCTCGAGCGAGCTCTACGGCCTGCTCAAGCGGCCGGACGAGAAATTCGTGACGGAGCGCGCCTACGACAATCCAAAGTTCGTCGAGGACATGGTGCGGGACGTCGCGGCGGTGCTGAACCTCGACGAGCGCATCGAGTCCTACGTGGTCGAGTCGGAGAATTTCGAGTCGATCCACAATCACAGCGCTTACGCGCTCATCGAGCGCGACAAGATCCAAGGCTGATCGCCCGTGGACAGCTTTGCGGCCCGGCGCAAGCGCATGGTCGCGGAGGTGGAGGCGATGTACGCCGAAACCGCGGCCGAAACCGGATTGGCGCGGATGTCGCCCGAGGTGCGCGCCGCGCTCGGCAAGGTCGAGCGCCACCGTTTCGTGCCGTCCGACGCGCAGGCGCATGCCTACGACAACCATCCGCTTCCCATCGGGGCCGGCCAGACCATCTCGCAGCCCTACATCGTCGCGCTTTCGGCCGATCTGATCGAGGCGCGTCCGGGCCGGACGGTGCTCGAGATCGGCACCGGATCGGGTTACCAGGCCGCGATCCTCGCCGAGATCGTCGAGCGCGTGTTCTCGATCGAGGTCGTGCAAGAGCTGGCGCGCGGCGCGGCGGCGCGGCTGGAGGAGCTCGGCTACGCCAACGCCGAGGTCCGCACCGGCGACGGCTACCTGGGCTGGCCGGAGAAGGCCCCGTTCGACGCGATCGTGGTCACCGCGGCGGCGCCGGAGATCCCCGCCGCGCTGGTGGAGCAGCTCAAGCCGGGAGGAAGAATGGTGATCCCGCTGGGAGAGCGCTGGGGCGCGCAGGAGCTCGCCCTCCTCGTCAAGCGCGACGACGGCGAGGTGGAGCGCCGCAGCGTGCTGCCGGTGCGTTTCGTGCCGATGGTGCACCCGGGCCAGGCCCGGGCTCAGTAGCGGCGGGTCAGCACCATCGACTGGCCGTTGCGCTGCATCTCGACCCGGTTCAGGAAGCTCATTCCGAGCAGGGCGATTCCGAGGCCGTGGCCGATGACCACCGCGTCCACGTTTTGCAGCGTGATGCCTCCCAGCTTCACATCGTCGAGCTTGATCCGGTAGGCGACCGTGGCTCCGTTCGCGGTCTGAATCAATCCGCGCCGGCCCTTCTTGTAATCGATGCCGAGGCGCTCGGCGATGTCCGCCGGCAGCGCGACCATCGTGGCTCCGGTGTCGACCAGAAAGCGCACCGAACCGCCGTTCACCTGGCCGTTGGCGTAGAAGTGCCCCGCAAGGTCGGCCGCGAGCGTGACCTTCTGGCGCGTGTCGCGCGAGGCGCTGCTCGAATACTGGCCGAGCTGCACCGTCTGCCGTTTGCCGCCGACCTCGATCACGGCCTGTCCCTCGCCGGCCGAGAGGACGGTCACCCCCTGCTTGGTGAGCCCGATCCGCACCGCGGTGGGAGCGCCGCCGTCGATGACGAGCACCGCCGCCTTGCCGGGAAATACGCCCACCAGCCCGACGTCGGTCGCGCGCGCGGACAGCGCGAAAAGCATTCCGGCAAGGCCGATAATAAAATGGCGGATTTTCAAAGCGAGTCCAGATGAAGCCGGTAGCAATTCTCAGGCATGCCCGTATCGAGGGACCAGGACATTTTGCCACCTATCTCGAGCGGCGCTCAATTCCCCGCCGCCTGATCGCGATCGACGCGGGCGAGGAGCTGCCGCCCGACGTGCGCGCCTTCAGCGGGGTCGGCCTGATGGGCGGGCCGATGAGCGTGCACGACGCGCTGCCCTGGATCGCGCCGGAGCTGGAGCTCGTCAGGGAAGCGGTGCGCAAGGACGTGCCCGTGATCGGCCATTGCCTGGGCGGGCAGCTGATGGCCAGCGCCCTCGGCGGCGAGGTTCACGCCGCTGCGGCCAAGGAGCTCGGCTGGGGCGAGGTGCAGGTCGCCGACAACGCGCTGGCGCGCGAATGGTTCGGCGAGCTGCAGTCGTTCGAGGCTTTCCACTGGCACGGGGAAAGCTTCAGCATCCCTCCCGGCGCCACCCGGCTGCTCACCAACTCGCTGTGCCCGAACCAGGCGTTCGCGATCGGCCGCCATTTCGGGATGCAGTGCCATGTCGAAATGACCGAAGAGCTGGTGCGGTCCTGGTGCGACGCGGGGCGCGACGAGATCGCCGCCGGCGCCGGCAGTCCGGGCGTGCAGACTGCGCAGGAGATGCTGCACGACCTGGAGCGGCGCCTCGGGGCCTTGCGCGAGGTCGCCGAGCTCATCTACGAGCGCTGGTGCGAGGGGCTCAATCGCGGAAGTTGATGTACTGCAGCGGCACGTCGGTCACGGACTGGCGGACCATCTGGATCACGGCCTGCAGGTCGTCCTTCTTGCCGCCCGAGACCCTCACCGCGTCGCCCTGGATCGAAGCCTGCGCCTTGATCTTGGAATCCTTCACCAGCTTGACGATCGACTTCGCCTTGTCCTGCGCCACGCCCACCCGCACCGTGACCGCACGCTTGAGCTTGTCGCCGGAAATCTTCTCCACTTCGCCCGGCTCGAGGCAGCGCACGTCGACGTTGCGCTTGCTCAGGCGAGCGCGCAGGACGTCGAGGACCTGGCCGAGCTTGAACTCGTCGTCCGCGAACACGGTCAGCTGAAGCTCGTTCTGCTCGACGCGTGCGTCGGAACCCTTGAAATCGAAACGGTTGCCGATTTCGCGGTTGGTCTGCTCGACGGCGTTCTTGACCTCCTGCTTGTCCACCTGGGAGACGATATCGAAAGAGGGCATGGCGTTAGGCTCCGGTTGCCGGGGAGGATTCGATACTACTTCTTGTTCTTGAGCAGCGATTCGAGGGCCGCGAACGGCTTGTGCGTCGCCGACTGCGCCGCGCCGCCGCCCGGCCCGCCGGCTCCGCGCTGCGCCAGCTCGAGCTGGCGCGCATGCTCGTTGTCGTGACAGTACAGGCAAAGCAGCTCCCAGTTGCTGCCGTCGGGAGGATTGTTGTCGTGATCATGGTCCCGGTGATGCACCGTGAGCATGCGCAGGTTGGCGCCCGAGAATTCGCGGCCGCAGCGGCCGCAGATCCAGGGGTAGATCTTGAGCGCCTGCTCGCGGTAGCCGCGCTCGCGCGTTTCGCGCTCGCGGCGCGCCTCGGCCACCACGCGCGCGAGCTTTTCGGCATCCGGACGCGTCTTCCTGGGCGGCATGCGCGTTTCCCCTCGCGGCACGGCTAGCGCGAATTGAGGCGCTCGAGTTCCTCGATCCAGCGCGCGGTCACCGCCTTGATCCAGTCGAGGTCCTGCGCCGAGTCGAAGTGGGTGTAGACGGAGAGGCTCAAGGCCTTGCCGCGCAGGTTGAGCAGCGTGGTGGTGGAAAACAGATAGTCCGGCTTCGAGCCGAACATCCGCTGCTCGGGCAGGCGGGTGCCCTGCAGCACCGAGACGACGGTCGTATCGCGCCTCAGCTCGCCGAGCAGGGACGTCTTTCCCGGCGGCTGCGCATCGAGGTACTTGAGCATGTCGCCTTGCCGCGGCGGCTTGCCGAGCCCGCGCAGCGCGTCGCCGGCGAAGGCGTCGAACTGGTCCGTGGTCACGCTCCGATCCTCGAGCGCCCGTGGCGTGACGACGATCATGAACCTGCGCAGCAGCGGCTGGTCCCCTTGCATGAATCGCTGCAGGTCGGTGTCGCTGATCGCAAACAGCAGGATGCGGTTCGATGCGGAGGTCAGCGATTGCGCGATCTGCTGCAGGCGGGGCGATCCGGTGAAGGTCGTGTCGGCGAATCCCGCCGGCGCGTCGAGCCCGATCCGGACGCTTCCGACCGGAACCGCGAAAGGCGCCGCCCACGCCCACGCCGGCGACGCGGCCAGAAGCAGGGCGGCGAGCCAGGCGCGCATCGTCAGCGGCGCTTCCTGCGCTTGGCGGCGATGCGCAGGCGCAGTGCGTTGAGCCGGATGAATCCGGCGGCGTCGGCCTGGTCGTAGGCCCCCCGGTCGTCCTCGAAGGTGGCGATCGAGGAATCGAACAGAGAGTCGGTGGGGGAGCTTCGTCCCGTCACCATGACGGTGCCCTTGTACAGTTTCAGCCGCACGACTCCGTTGGCAGTGGCCTGCGAGGCGTCGATCAGGCCCTGCAGCAGCCTGCGCTCGGGGCTGAACCAGTAGCCGTTGTAGACCAGGCGCGCGTAGCGCGGCATCAGGTCGTCCTTGAGCGCCAGCACCTCGCGGTCCAGGGTGATCGACTCGATCGCGCGGTGCGCCTTGAGCATGATGGTGCCGCCCGGCGTCTCGTAGCAGCCGCGGCTCTTCATTCCCACGTAGCGGTTCTCGACCATGTCGAGGCGGCCGATGCCGTGTCGGCCGCCGATCTTATTGAGCGTCGCCAGCACGGTCGCCGGAGTCATCTTCCTGCCGTCGATCGCCACGATGTCGCCGTTGCGGTATTCGAGCTCGACGGTCTGCGGGCGGTTGGGCGCCTTCTCGGGCGGCACCGTGATGCGCCACATCGACTCCTCCGGCTCGAAGGCGGGATCCTCGAGCACGCCGCCCTCGTACGAGATGTGCAGCAGGTTCGCGTCCATCGAGTAGGGCGCGCCGCCCTTGCGCTTCTTGAAGTCGACCGGGATGCCGTGCCTGTCGGCGTAGGCGAGCAGCTTCTCGCGCGAGAGCAGGTCCCATTCGCGCCAGGGGGCGATCACCTTCACGTCCGGCATCAGCGCGTAGGCGCCGAGCTCGAAGCGCACCTGGTCGTTGCCCTTGCCGGTCGCGCCGTGCGAGATCGCATCCGCGCCGGTCTTGCGCGCGATCTCGACCATGCGCTTGGCGATCAGGGGCCGCGCGATCGAGGTGCCCAGCAGGTATTCGCCCTCGTACACCGCGTTGGCGCGGAACATGGGAAACACGAAATCCCGCACGAATTCCTCGCGCAGGTCCTCGACGAAGATCTGCTTCACGCCCAGCATCTTCGCCTTCCTGCGCGCGGGGGCGACTTCCTCGCCCTGTCCGATGTCGGCCGTGAAGGTGATCACCTCGCAGCCGTAGCGGTCCTGCAGCCACTTCAGGATCACCGAGGTGTCGAGCCCGCCCGAGTAGGCGAGCACGACTTTCTTGACGCCTTGCTTGTTGTTTGCCATCAAAGTTCCACTTTGCCCAGTAACAGGAATTCCAGCAGCGCTTTCTGCGCATGAAGCCGGTTTTCGGCCTCGTCCCAGACCACGCTGTGCGGGCCGTCGATCACCTCGGCGGCGACCTCCTCGCCGCGGTGCGCGGGCAGGCAATGCATGAACAGCGCGTCTTTCTTCGCGACCTGCATCATCTCGCCGTCGACCTGCCAGTCCTGGAAATCGCGCTTGCGCGCGGCGTCCTCGGACTCCATCCCCATGCTGGTCCAGACGTCGGTCGTCACCAGGTCGGCGCCCCTGGCCGCCTGCATCGGATCCCGGAATTCCTCGTAGTGGTCGGTGCCGTAGAGCCCCGCGCGCTCCGGCTCGACTTCGTAGCCGGGCGGCGTCGAGACATGGACATTGAAGTCGAACACTTCGGCCGCCTGCAGCCAGGTATTGCACACGTTGTTCGAGTCCCCGATCCAGGCCACCGTCTTGCCGCGGATCGACCCGCGCTGCTCGATGAAAGTGTAGATGTCGGCCAGGATCTGGCAGGGATGGTATTCGTTGGTCAGCCCGTTGATCACCGGCACGCGCGAGTGGCCCGCGAACCGCGCCAGCGTGTCCTGCTCGAAGGTCCGGATCATCACGATGTCGCACATGCGCGAAATGACCTGCGCCGCGTCCTCGACCGGCTCGCCGCGGCCCAGCTGCGAATCGCGCGTGGACAGGAAGATCGCCGCGCCGCCGAGCTGGTGCATGCCGGCCTCGAACGACAACCGGGTGCGGGTCGACTGCTTCTCGAAGATCATCGCCAGCGTGCGGTCCTCGAGCGGCCAGTAGCGCTCGTAGCGCTTGAAGCGGTCCTTGATCCAGCGCGTGCGCGCGAAAAGGTGCTCGTACTCGTCGAGCGAGAGGTCCTTGAACTGCAGGTAGTGGCGAAGGTCCATCACCGCCCGGTGGCTAGCGGGCCGCGGCAGCCTGCGGCAGCGGGGTCTCGCGCGAGAGGAACGACTTGACGAGCGGCGCCAGCCGTTCGACCGCGATGCCGCCCTCGGCTTCGCTCATGACGAGCGGCGGCAGCAGGCGCACCACGCTGTCGGCGGTGACGTTGACGATGAGGCCGGCCTCGAGCGCCGATCCTACGATCTCGCCGCAGGGACGGTCGAGCTGCATGCCGAGCATCAGCCCCATGCCGCGGATCTCGACGAGGCCCGCGACACCCTCGAGCTCGGCCGCGAGCCCGTCGCGGACGGCCTGGCCGACGCGGACCGCGTTTTCCAGCAGACCCTCCTCCCGGATCGCGTCGATCGTGGCCACGACCGCGGTGCAGGCGAGCGGATTGCCGCCGAAAGTCGAGCCGTGGTTGCCGGGCTTGAGCACGCCCGTGGCGCGGCCGCCCGCCACGCAGGCGCCCACCGGAACGCCCGAGCCGAGCCCCTTCGCGAGCGGCACGACGTCGGGGAGGATCCCCGCGTGCTGGTACACGAACCACTTGCCGCTGCGCCCCAGGCCGCATTGCACTTCGTCCAGCATCAGCAGCCATTCGTTGTGGTCGCAGATCTCGCGCAGGCCGCGCAGATACTCGATGCCGCCGACGTTGATTCCGCCTTCGCCCTGGATCGGCTCGGCCAGCACCGCCACCACGTTGCGGTTGATCTCGGCGATCTTGCGCACCGCGTCGAGATCGCCGTAGGGCACGCGCACGAACCCCGACACCAGCGGCTCGAATCCGGCCTGCACCTTGCGGCTGCCGGTGGCCGAGAGCGTCGCCAGGGTGCGGCCGTGGAAGGAGTTCTCCATCACCACGATCGCGGGTGCCTGCACGCCGCGGTCGTGACCGTACTTGCGCGCGATCTTGATCGCCGCCTCGTTCGCCTCGCAGCCCGAGTTGCAGAAGAATACTTCGTCGAGGCCGGTGATCTCCGCGATGCGGTCGGCGGCCGCCTCCTGCGCCGGAATCCGGAAAAGGTTCGACGTGTGCAGCACGCGCGCGACCTGCTCCGCGAGGGCGCGGGTGAGCTTCGGATGCGCGTGGCCGAGCGTGCTGACCGCGATCCCGGCGAGCGCGTCGAGGTACTTCTTCCCGGCTTCATCCCAGAGCCACACCCCCTCGCCGCGCACGAACGCGACCGGCTGGCGGGCGTAGGTATTCATGACGTGGGACATGGCACCACCTCCGAAATGCAAAACGGCGGCCCCAGCCGCCGTTCTCTTGAATGCTAGCACAGCGCCCAAACGCGGGTCACTCGGGCACACTGCCTTCAGCGGAGGGCCAGGCCATCGCTATAATCGCGGCAAGCCTGCGCCGCGCCGACAGCGCGCCCTCCCGTTCATCAGAAAGCAAATGTCCCCAGCCGCCGTCGCCGAGTCAGCTTTCCGCGCAGGTCGTTGCGACGCCGCGCCTTCCCGCCGGCTACGACAGCGCCTTGATCGCGCGCGCGAGGCGGCTCTTGTTGCGATTGGCGGCGTTTCGGTGCAGCACGCCCTTGGACGAGATGCGATCGATCACGCTCTGCGACTTCTGCAGCGCCTGCTCGGCGCCGGACTTGTCGCCCGCCGCGATGGCTTTCTTGACGCTCTTGATCGCGCTGCGCACCGCGGTGCGGAAGCTCATGTTGTGCGAGCGGCGCTTTTCGGCCTGACGGGCGCGCTTGCGTGCGGAAGCGATATTGGCCATGAAGATGGGACCGGGAAAAAGGGGCGCATTCTAGCGGCTAACTCCCCGTCGCGCAAGGAGAATTGCGCCCGCCGCGGGCGGCCGCCGCGATGAACCTGCTGCGCGCCCTCGCCACCATCAGCAGCATGACCTTCCTGTCCCGGGTGCTCGGGCTGGTGCGCGACTTCTTCATCGCGCGGGTGTTCGGGGCCGGGATCGCGACCGACGCCTTCTTCGTCGCCTTCCGCATCCCCAACCTGCTGCGCCGGCTGTTCGCCGAAGGCGCCTTCTCGCAGGCCTTCGTGCCGATCCTGGGCGAGTACCGCAGCCGCCACACGCCCGAGGAGACGCGCACCCTGGTCGACAGCGTCGCGAGCGCGCTGTTCATCGCGCTCGTGGCGGCCGCGGCGCTCGGCGTGCTCGCCGCGCCGCTGATCGTCTACGTCACGGCCCCGGGCTGGGCGGGCGATCCGGACAGGTTCGCCCTCACCGTGGCCATGCTCCGGGTCACCTTTCCTTACATCGTTTTCATCTCGCTGGTCGCGCTCGCGGCGGGGGTCCTGAACACCTGGAACCGGTTCGCGATCCCCGCGTTCACCCCCGTGCTGCTGAACGTGAGCCTGATCGTCGCGGCCGCGTTGTTCGCCGATCGTTTCCATCCGCCGGTGCTGGTGCTCGCCTGGGCGGTGTTCGCCGGCGGGGTGCTGCAGCTCGCGCTGCAGCTGCCGGCGCTCGGCAGGCTCGGCATGCGCCCGCGCTGGCGCTTCAACCCCCGCCATCCCGGCGTGCGCAGGATCCTCAGGCTGATGGGGCCGGCGGTGTTCGGCGTTTCGATCAGCCAGCTGTCGCTCCTGATCAACACCATCTTCGCCTCCTTTCTTCCCTCCGGCAGCGTGTCCTGGCTCTACTACGCCGACCGGCTGATGGAGTTCCCGGCGGGCATGCTGGGTGTCGCGCTCGGCACCATCCTGCTGCCGAGCCTGTCGAAATATCACGCCGCCGCCGACAGCGACGAGTACGCGAAGCTGCTCGACTGGGGGCTGCGCGTCACGCTGCTGCTCGCGGTGCCTGCGGCGGCGGCGCTCGGCGTTCTCGCGCTGCCGCTGATCGCCACGCTGTTCCATTACGGGCGCTTCTCCGCCGAGGACGCGTGGATGACGCGCCAGGCGCTGATCGCCTACAGTGTCGGAGTGGTCGGCATGATACTGGTGAAGATCCTCGCGCCGGGCTTCTATGCGAGGCAGAACGTGACCACGCCAGTGAAGATCGGCGTGCTGACGCTGGTCGCGACCCAGGCGATGAACCTCGCTTTCATCGTTCCGCTCAGGCACGCGGGCCTCGCGCTCGCGATCGGCCTCGGCGCGTGCCTGAACGCGGGCCTGCTGTTCCGCTACTTGCGGCGCCACGGCATCTACCGCCCGCAGCCGGGCTGGGCGGCGTTCGCCGCGAAAGTGGCGCTCGCCACCGTGCTGATGGCGGCCGCGCTGCACTACGCGGCGGGCGGCGCGGGCTGGTGGCTGGGCGCCGGCTGGCGCAGCAAGGTTCCCGCGCTGCTCGGGCTGGTGCTCGGGGGCGTCGTGGTGTACGGCGGCTGCCTGCTCGCGCTCGGATTTCGCCTGCGCGATTTCTCGCGCCGGGGTGCCGAATGAGCGACGCGCTGGAACTCTTCGCCGAGGCCGTCGCGGGCGACGACGTCCGGATCGATCTGGCGCGGGCCTGCCTGCTCATCGCCGGGGACGCCTACCCCCAGCTCGACGTCGGGCACTATCTCGGCGAGATCGAGCGGCTCGCGATCCGCCTGCGCGCTCGCCTGCCCAAGTCCTGCGGAGCGGAGGAGCGGGTCGTCGCGCTGAACCAGTTCCTGTTCGAGGACCTGGGCTTCTGGGGCAACACCGACGAGTACTACGATCCGCGCAACAGCTATCTCAACGACGTGATCGAGCGCAAGACCGGAATCCCGATCACGCTTGCGATTCTTTACATGGAGATCGGGCGCCGGGTCGGCCTGCCGCTCGAGGGCGTCTCGTTTCCCGGCCATTTCCTGGTGCGCCTGCGCCTGCGCGGGGGCATGCTCGTGCTCGACCCGTTCGGGGGCGGCGCGCCGCAGTCGGAGGACGAGCTGCGCGAACGGCTGCAGCGCGTCATTCCCGAGACCGCGACGGGGGGCGTCCCGGTGGCCGAGCTGCCGCTCGACCAGTTTCTCGAGCCCGCGACCAAACGCCAGATCGTGGCGCGCGTGCTGCGCAACCTGAAGGGGATCTACCGCGAAAAGGACAAGCCGGAGCGAATGCTCGAGGTGCTGAACCGGATCCTGCTGGTGACGCCCGAGGCGCACGCCGAATTGCGCGACCGGGGGCTGGTCTACCAGCGCCTGGAGGCCTTCCGGGCGGCCCTCAAGGACCTCGGCGAATACCTCCAGCTCGAGCCCGAAGCGGAGGATTTCGAGGAGGTCCGGGCCCGGGTGATGGAGCTGAGCGCGACCTGCTCCCGGCTCAACTGAGACAGGGACTGTCAGCAACCTGACACCCAGCCGTAGGCACGCGACAGATCTCCGAATACAATTCAGCCACCGATCCGGGCGCATAGCCACCCAAGGTGGGCCATATCGCGCGGTACCCGGTTGTGTCAGTTCAATTAAATCTCATCCTGGAGGAGAACAACTCATGCAGCGTCGTTCATTTCTCAAGAAGGCGGCGGTAGGCGTCGCGGCCGGCAGCGTTGCCGCGCCCGCCATCGCGGCATCGAACCCGAAGATAAGCTGGCGCATGGCGGCGAGCTGGCCCAAGAGCCTGGACACCATCTACGGCGGCGCGGAGCAGATCGCCAAGACGGTCGCCGAGATGACCGATGGCAACTTCCAGATCCGCACCTTCGCCGGCGGCGAGCTCGTCCCCGGGCTGCAGGTGCTGGATGCGACGCAGAACGGCACCGTCGAGCTCGGCCACACCGCGCCCTACTACTACGTCGGCAAGGACCTGGGCTTCGCCTTCGGCACCTGCGTGCCGTTCGGCATGAACTTCCGCCAGTCCAACGCCTGGTGGCTGTTCGGCGGCGGCAGGGAAATCATGGAGCCGCTGTTCACCGAGTACGGGGTGAAGGCGATCCTCTCGGGCAACACCGGGACCCAGATGGGCGGCTGGTTCCGCAAGGAGGTCCACACGCTCGACGACCTGAAGGGGCTGCGCTTCCGGATCGGCGGCTTCGGCGGGCAGGTGATGGCGAAAACCGGCGTGGTGCCGACGATGGTGGCCGGCGCCGACATCTACCCCTCGCTGGAGAAGGGAACGCTCGACGGCTGCGAGTGGATCGGACCCTACGACGACGCCAAGCTCGGCTTCCAGAAGGTCTGCAAGTACTACTACGCCCCGGGCTGGTGGGAAGTCGGGCCGAAGCTGATGACGCTGGTCAACCTGCAGAAGTGGCACGACCTGCCCAAGCACTATCAGGCCATTCTCGAGAACGCCTGCCACGCCGCGAACGACTGGATGATGGCCAAGTACGACCACGTCAACCCCGAGGCGTTGCGCAAGCTGGTCGGCGGCGGCACCCAGCTGCGCTACTTCTCGAGGGAGATCATGGAGGCGTCCGAGCGCGGTGCGTACGAGGTCTACCACGCCAACATGACCAAGAGCAAACACTGGGCGCGCATCTACCCGCAGTGGCTCGCCTACCGCAACTACGAGATCGAGTGGCACCGCTTCAACGACGCGACCTTCGCGAACTACCTCTGGTTCTCGAAGGTCAAGGCCAAGGTCTGAGCGGACTTTCGGGCAACAAAAAACCCCGCCAAGGCGGGGTTTTTTTTCGCCCGGCTACTTGCTGCCGGGATAGCTCGGCGGGGCCGGCGGAACGCCCATCGGAGGGGGCTTGTCGGTCGAGTCGCCGCCGATGTCCGGCGTGCCGTAGTTCGGCGGCGGCACCGAGATGTGGATCTTCGAGGCGTCCACCTTGACCTCCTCTAGATTCCCCGTCACCAGCTGCGGGAAGGCCAGCACGATCGCCACCCCGATGATCTGGATGATCACGAACGGCACCGCGCCCCAGTAGATCTGGCCGGTGGTGATCGGCGCCGTGAGCTTGCCGGTGATCTTGTCCACGTACTCCTTCGCCGGCGCGACGCTGCGCAGGTAGAACAGCGCGTAGCCGAACGGCGGGTGCATGAACGAGGTCTGCATGTTGATCCCGAGCAGGATGCCGAACCAGATCAGGTCGATGCCCAGCTTGTCCGCCACCGGCCCGAGCAGCGGCACGATGATGAAGGCCAGCTCGAAGAAGTCGAGGAAGAACGCCAGGATGAAAGTCAGCAGGTTGACGAAGATCAGGAAGCCGACGTGCCCGCCCGGCAGGCTGAGCAGCATGTTCTCGATCCACAGGTCGCCGTTGACGCCGCGGAAAGTGAGCGTGAAGACGGTCGAGCCCATCAGGATGAAGATCACGAACGAGGTCAGCTTGGCGGTCGAGTTCATCGCCTGCTTGAGGACGCTCAAGCTCAGGCGCCGGTTGAGCAGCGCCAGCACCAGCGCCCCGGTGGCGCCCATCGCGCCGCCCTCGGTCGGGGTGGCGACGCCGAGGAAGATGGTGCCGAGCACGAGGAAGATCAGCGCGAGCGGCGGCACCAGCACGAACATCACCCGGCCCATCAGCTTCCAGCCGTGCAGCGTGCGCGCCTCGGGCGGCAGCGCCGGCGCGCGGCTGGGCGCGAAGACGGTGACGCCGACGATGTAGAGGGCGTACATGCTGGTCAGCACCAGGCCGGGGTAGACGGCGCCTTCGTACATGTCGCCCACCGAGCGGCCGAGCTGGTCGGACAGCACGATCAGCACCAGCGACGGCGGGATGATCTGCGCCAGCGTTCCCGCGGCGGCGATGATCCCGGTCGCGAGACGCCGGTCGTAGCCGTAGCGCAGCATGATCGGCAGCGAGATGAGGCCCATCGAGATGACCGAGGCCGCCACCACCCCGGTGGTCGCCGCGAGCAGCGCGCCGACGAACACCACCGCGTAGGCGAGGCCGCCGCGGATCGGCCCGAACAGCTGGCCGATGGTGTCGAGCAGGTCCTCGGCCATGCCGCTGCGCTCGAGGATCAGCCCCATGAAGGTGAAGAACGGCACCGCCAGCAGCGTCTCGTTGTGCATGATGCCGAAGATGCGCTCGGGCAGCGCCTGGAACAGCGCCGGCGTGAGCAGGCCGAGCTGGATGCCGAGGTAGCCGAAGGACAGGCCGATCGCGCCGAGCGAGAAGGTGACCGGATAGCCGATCATCAGGAAGAAGGCCAGCGCCGCGAACATCAACGGCCCGACGTGGCCGGTTATGTATTCGATCATCGCGCGACTTCCTCGACTTCGTCCTTGATCATCTCGAGCGCCGCCTCGACGTGCTTCTCGAGCGGATCCGGGATGAGTCCCATCAGGAAGGCGATGCGCTTGATCAGTTCCGACACGCCCTGCAGCGACAGCAGGAAGAAGCCCGCCGGCACCAGCGCCTTCACCGGCCAGCGCAGCAGCCCGCCGGGGTCGGCCGAGACCTCGTGCACCATGTAGGACTCCTTGAACATGAACCAGCCCAGGTAGGCGATGAACGTGGTCATCGGCAGCATGAAGAAGATGGTGCCGAAGATGTCGACCCAGATCTGCGTCCTGCGCGAGAAGCGCTGCGACACGACGTCGATCCGGATGTGCTCGTTGTGCAGGAAGGTGTAGCCCGAGCAGAGCAGGAAGATGGCGGCGAACAGGTACCACTGCATCTCGAGCCAGCCGTTCGAGGTCAGATGAAACATGTAGCGCGACAGCGCGTTGGCCGAGCTGATCAGCACCGCGGCGAGCACGAACCAGTAGACGATGCGCCCGACCCGCTCGTTGAGCCAGTCGATCGCGCGCGACACCCTGAGTAAGACATTCATCATCGCTAGTCCTTACCGGAACGAGAAGCTGGAGGGCCCTCTCCCTGGCGGCCTCTCCGGACGGGGTCTTGCCTGCGCCGCCTGCCGCGGGGCGAAACCCAGGGGCGGATTGTCCCTGATTGGCGACGGGCTTGCAAAAATGTCCGCCGCGGGTCACCGCGGCCACGAGCGCAAGCGGGTCCGCGCGCGCCCGGCCGGCCGTCCCGATACGTTAAGCTGACGGCCCATGAGGGGAGTCAGCCGGGCGCGCGGCGCCTACGCGGTGGTGCTGATCGTCGTCGCGGAGCTGCTCGGGGCGTCGCTGTGGTTCAGCGCCAACGCCGCCGCGGCGGACCTGGCGCGCGCCTGGGGCATCGACCTCGCCCAGCTCGGCGCCCTGACCAGCGCGGTCCAGCTCGGGTTCATCGCGGGAACCCTGTACTTCTCGCTGACGGGGCTGGCCGACCGCTATCCGGCGAGCCGCATCTTCGCCGTTTGCGCGGCGCTCGGGGCCGTCGCCAACGCGGGATTCGCGCTGGCCGCCCACGGGGTCGTCGACGGCGCCCTGTACCGCTTCGTCACGGGCTTCGCGCTGGCGGGCATCTATCCGCTCGGCATGAAGCTGATGGTGACCTGGGCGCCCGCTCGCGCGGGCGAGACGCTCGGCTGGCTGGTCGGCATGCTCACCCTCGGGACGGCCCTGCCGCACGCGATCCGGGCGGTGGGCAGCCATGCCGCCTGGCAGGCGGCGGTGCTCGCCGCCTCGGCCTGTGCCGTGGCCGCGGGCCTGATCGTCCTCGTTCTCGGCGACGGACCGCACTTGAAGCGTCATCCGGGCACCGGGCGCCCGCGCTGGGGCGGGGTGTGGCGGGCGTTCCGGGTGCCTGCCTTCCGCGCCTCCGCGCTCGGCTATTTCGGCCACATGTGGGAGCTGTACGCGCTGTGGACGATCACGCCCGTGCTGGCGGCGGAGGTGCTCGGGCGCGCGGGCGCGGCCAGCGCCGCCTCGGTCTCGGGCTGGTCCTTCGCCATCATCGCGATCGGCGGCGCCGGCAGCATCCTCGGCGGAACCCTGAGCCGGCGCTACGGCAGCGCGCGCGTCGCGGCGGTCGCGCTCGGCACCTCGGGCGCGATCTGCCTCGCCTATCCGCTGGCGGGCGCCGCGCCGGCGGCGGCGGTCCTCGCATTGCTGCTGGTGTGGGGCGTCGCGGTGGTGGCCGATTCGCCCCAGTTCTCGGCACTGTCGGCGCGCGCCTGTCCGCCCGAGCTGCTGGGCAGCGCGCTCGCGCTGCAGAACAGCATCGGCTTTCTCATCACCGTGGGTTCGATCAGCCTCGTGACGGCGCTCCTGCCCGGCCTCGGGGACCGCGTCGTCTGGCTGCTGCTGCCCGGGCCGCTGCTCGGCCTGCTCGGGTTCGCGCCTCTCGTGAGGCAGCGCCTCGGCCCGGGGTGATTCCGGCAGGGCCCTCGCTGCACTGCGGAAAAGCCGCTACAATTCATCATTTTACCCGCGCCAGATGGTCGTCACGCACGGCTCAGCCTTGCCCGTCGGCGGCGCGCAAGCGCTCACAATCGGCAATTTCGACGGTGTGCACCTCGGTCACCAGGCGATGCTCGGCCGCGTGGTGGGCGAGGCGCGCGCGCGGGGCCTGAAATCCTGCGCCCTGACCTTCGAGCCTCACCCGCGGGAATTCTTCGCGCCGGAGGCGGCGCCGGCGCGCCTGAGCCGGCTGCGCGAGAAGCTCGAGCTGGTCGCGGCCTCCGGCATCGACCACGTGCACGTCGCGCGCTTCGACGCGCGCTTCGCCTCGCTCGCGGCGGATCGCTTCGTCGAGGACGTCCTGGTGCGGGGGCTCGGCGTCGAATGGCTGCTGGTGGGGCGCGACTTCCGCTACGGCGCGCGCCGGGCCGGCGATTTCGCGGCGCTCGAGCGCGCGGCCGCCCGCCACGGCTTCACGCTCGAGGCGATGCCGGAGGTCAAGGCGGACGGCGAGCGGATCTCGAGCTCGGCGGTGCGCGAGGCGCTGCTGGGCGCGGATTTCAAGCGCGCCGGGCAGTTGCTCGGCCGCCCCTACGTGCTCTCGGGACGCGTGGCGCACGGCGCGAAGCTCGGCCGCAAGCTCGGCTTCGCGACGGCGAACCTCATGCTGCCGCGGCGCGCGCCGCTGGCCGGGGTCTACGTCGTCGAGGCCTGCGGCGCCGACGCGAGCGACGGCGGACGCTGGCTGCCCGGCGTGGCGAGCATCGGGCGGCGCCCGACGGTGAACGAGGTGGCGGTGCCGCTGCTGGAGGTTCATCTGTTCGATGTCGCCGAGGAGCTCTACGGGCGGCATCTGCGGGTGCGCTTCATCGAGCGCCTGCGCGACGAAGCGAAGTACCCGGACCTGGACGCGCTGCGCGCCGCGATCGCGCGCGACGTGGCGCAAGCGAAGGAGTTTTTTGCGAAGCATGGCTGATTACAAGAAGACGCTGAATCTCCCCGACACCCCGTTCCCGATGCGCGGCGACCTCGCCAGGCGCGAGCCCGCCTGGGTGCGCGATTGGCAGGCGCGCGGCGTCTACAGGCGCCTTCGTCTGGCCGCCAAGGGGCGGCCGCGCTTCGTGCTGCACGACGGACCGCCGTACGCCAACGGCGACATCCATATCGGCCATGCGGTGAACAAGATTCTCAAGGACATCATCGTCAAGTCGCGCATGCTGGCGGGTTTCGACGCGCCCTACGTGCCGGGCTGGGACTGCCACGGCATGCCGATCGAGGTGCAGATCGAGAAAAAGCACGGCAAGCACCTGTCGGCCGAGGAAACGCAGCGCCTGTGCCGCGCCTACGCCACCGAGCAGATCGAGCGCCAGAAGGTCGACTTCCAGCGCCTGGGCGTGCTCGGCGACTGGGACAACCCCTACCTGACCATGGCCTATCGCAACGAGGCCGACGAAATCCGCGCGCTCGGCGCGCTGCTCGCCAAGGGCTACGTCTACCGCGGGCTGAAGCCGGTCAACTGGTGCTTCGACTGCGGCTCGGCGCTCGCCGAGGCCGAAGTGGAGTACGAAGACCGCAAGGACCTCGCGATCGACGTCGGCTTCCCGTTCGCGGAGCCCGACAGGGTGGCCAAGGCGTTCGGCCTGCCGCAGCTTCCGGACAAGCCGGGTTTCGCCGTGATCTGGACCACGACGCCGTGGACCCTTCCCGGCAACCAGGCGCTCAATGCGCACCCCGACTTCGATTACCACCTGGTCGACACCGAACGCGGCCTGCTGATCCTCGCCGCGGAGCTCCAGCAAAGCTGCCTCGCGCGCTACAAGCTGAGCGGCACCACGCTCGCCGCCTGCAAAGGCACGGCCCTGGAGGGGATCGCGTTCCGCCACCCGTTCTACGAGCGCCTTTCGCCGGTGTACCTCGGCGACTACGTGACGCTCGACACCGGCACCGGAATCGTGCATTCCGCGCCTGCCTACGGCGTCGAGGATTTCGAGTCGTGCCGGCGCTACGGCATGAAGGACGAGCAGATCCTGACTCCCGTGCAGGGCGACGGCAGGTTCGTGAAGTCGCTGCCTCTGTTCGGCGGCATGATGATCTGGGACGCCAATCTCGAGGTCGTGGCGGAGCTCGAGCGCCGCGGCGCGCTGTTCGCGAAGGCGCCCTACGTGCACAGCTACATGCACTGCTGGCGGCACAAGACGCCGGTGATCCTGCGCGCCACCGTGCAGTGGTTCGCGGGCATGGATTCGACCCCGGGATACGGCGGGGTCAAGCCGGCGGAGACCCTGCGCGCCACCGCGCTGCGCGGCATCGAGGCGACCCGCTTCTTTCCCGCCTGGGGCCAGGCGCGGCTGCACGGAATGATCGCCAGCCGCCCGGACTGGACGCTGTCGCGCCAGCGCCAATGGGGCGTGCCGATGCCGTTCTTCATCCACAAGGAGAGCGGCGAGCTGCACCCGGATACGCTCGAGCTGATGGAGGCGGTCGCCAAGCGGGTGGAGGAGGGCGGCATCGAGGCCTGGCAGAGGCTCGATCCGCGCGAGCTGCTGGGCGACGACGCCGAGCGCTACCAGAAAGTGAAGGACACGCTCGATGTCTGGTTCGATTCCGGCTCGACCCACTTCACCGTGCTGCGCGGCTCGCACAGGGACGATACGGACTTTCCCGCCGACCTCTACCTCGAGGGTTCCGACCAGCACAGGGGCTGGTTCCATTCGTCGCTGCTCGTGTCGTGCATGATGGACGGCGTCGCACCCTACAAGGCGCTGCTCACGCACGGCTTCACGGTGGACGGCGAAGGCCGCAAGATGTCGAAGTCGAAGGGCAACACGGTTTCGCCGCAGGAGGTGTCCGGCACGCTCGGGGCGGAGATTCTGCGCCTGTGGGTGGCCGCCACCGACTACAGCGGCGAGCTCGCGATCTCGAACGAGATCCTCAAGCGCGTGGTCGAGAGCTACCGCAGGATCCGCAACACGCTGCGCTTCCTGCTCGCGAACACCTCGGACTTCGATCCCGCGCGCCATGCCGTTCCCGCGACCGAGATGGTCGAGGTGGACCGCTACGCGCTCGCGCTCGCGCAGAAGCTGCAGGACGATGTCGCCGCCGACTACGACCGCTACCAGTTCCACCTGGTGGTGCAGAAGCTGCAGATGTTCTGCTCGGAAGACCTCGGTTCCTTCTACCTCGACATCCTGAAGGACCGCCTCTACACCTGCGGCGCGGACTCCCGCGCCAGGCGCTCGGCGCAGACGGCCTTGTGGCACGTTACGCACACCCTGCTGCGCCTGATGGCGCCAGCGCTGAGCTTCACCGCGGAGGAGGCCTGGGCGATCTTCGGCGGCGGGAAGGGCGCGAGCATCTTCGAGCAGACCTGGCACGCGATTCCGCCGCACGCGCTCGAGGCCTCGACGCTCGAGGCCTGGGGCGCGGTGCGCCAGTTCAGGGAGGTCGCGACCGGGCGGCTGGAGCAAAAGCGCGAACAGAAGCAGATCGGCTCCTCGCTCGCGGCGGAGCTCGATATCCGGGCCTCCGGCCCGCTCTACGACGCGCTGGCACGGCTCGGCGACGACCTGCGGTTCGTGCTGATCACCTCGCGCGCGAGCCTGCACCGCGCCGCCGACAGCGTGCCGGTCGAGGTCGACGTCACACCGAGCGCGCACCAGAAGTGCGAGCGCTGCTGGCATTACCGCGAGGACGTGGGGGCGGACCCCGCCCACCCCGGGCTGTGCGGGCGCTGCGCGACGAACCTGTTCGGCGAGGGCGAGGCGCGGCGCTATGCCTAGGCGGCTCGGCTGGTTCGCGTTGGCCGCGCTCGTGGTGGCGGCCGACCAGATTTCGAAGCTGGCGATGCTGGGCGCGTTCGCGCCGGACGAGCGCGTGGCGGTGACCGGATTCTTCAATCTGGTGCTCGTCTTCAACCGCGGCGCGGCCTTCAGTTTCCTGGCGGGCGCGCCGGGCTGGCAGACGCCTTTTTTCGCCGCCATCGCGGTGATCGCGATCGTGGTCGTCGCGGTGATCCTGCTGCGCTCGCGCGGCGAGCCGCTGATGTGCGCCGGGCTCGCGCTGATCATGGGCGGAGCGCTGGGCAACCTGATCGATCGCCTGCGCTACGGATACGTGGTCGACTTCCTCGATTTCCACGCCTTCGGCTGGCATTGGCCCGCGTTCAACGTCGCCGATTCGGCGATCACGATCGGCGCGGGGGTGCTGATTCTGGAGAGCCTGCTCGGCCGGGGAGCGAACGGTGAGCCGCGCCGCTGAGCGCGGCGTGCTGACGCTGCACTACCGTCTCGAGCTCGAGGACGGCACCGAGGTGCTGTCGACCTTCGGCGGCAACCCGGCGACGCTCGCGCTGGGCTCGGGCGAGCTGGCCGCCGGACTGGAAAAGTGCCTCGAAATCGCCGAGCCGGGGGGCAGCTACGTGTTCGATCTCGAGCCCGGACAGGCGTTCGGCGAGCGGCGGGAGGAGCTGGTGCAGTCGCTGCCGCGCGCCGCCTTCGGGCCGGACATCGCGCTCGAGTCCGGGGCGCTGGTCGAGTTCTCGGCGCCCGACGGCAGCCGGCACGCGGGACAGGTGCTCGAGCTCAATGACCGCGACGTGCGAGTGGATTTCAATCATCCGCTCGCGGGACGCCGCGTGCGCTTCGAAGTCGAGGTTCTCGCCGTCGCGCGATAGTGGCAACATCGGGCTATGCAGGACAACGCCACCGACCCTGAAGTGCTGCTCGCGACCCCGCGCGGCTTCTGTGCCGGGGTCGAGCGCGCGATCGAGATCGTCGAGCGCGCGCTGGCGCAGTTCGGCGCGCCGATCTACGTCCGGCACGAGATCGTGCACAACCGCTTCGTGGTCGAGAACCTGCGCGCCAAAGGCGCGGTGTTCGTCGACGAGCTGGACGAGGTTCCCGTGGGCAGTACCGTCATCTTCAGCGCGCACGGCGTGGCGAAGGCGGTGCAGGCGGACGCCGAGGCGCGCGGCCTGAAGGTGTTCGACGCCACCTGTCCCCTGGTGACCAAGGTTCACGTGGAAGTCGCGAAAATGCTCAGGCAGGGGCTCGAGATCGTGATGATCGGGCATCGCGGCCATCCGGAAGCCGAGGGCACGATGGGCCAGGCGGATGCGCACATTCACCTGGTGGAAACGGCGGCGGACGTCGCCGCCCTGCAGATCGCCGACCCGGACAAGGTCGCCTACGTGACGCAGACGACGCTTTCGGTGGACGACGCGGCCGTGGTGGTGGCGGCCTTGCGCGCCCGCTTCCCGCAGATACGCGGGCCGAAGAAGAACGACATCTGCTACGCGACCCAGAACCGGCAGGACGCCGTGAAGATGATGGCGCCGCGCTGCGACGTGGTCATCGTAGTCGGCTCACCCAACAGCTCGAACTCCAACCGCCTGCGCGAGGTGGCGCGCAACGCCGGCGCCGAGGCCTACATGATCGACAACGCCTCGGAATTGCGCGGCGAGTGGGTCGCCGGCAAGCGCCGCGTGGGGGTGACCGCGGGCGCGTCGGCGCCCGAGGTGCTGGTGAAGGAGGTGGTCGAGCGCCTCAAGGCGCTCGGCGCGACGCGCGTCGCGCAGCTCGAAGGGATCACCGAGCACGTCGCGTTCACCCTGCCGCGCGGACTGGCGGCGAAGCGCTAGGGCGGGACGCGCTCAGCGCTTGCCGGACGCCGGCCCGGGCGGCGGGCTGTCGAAACTGACCTCGATGGTCATCTTCGTCCTGACCGCGTGCCCGCCTTTCATTCCGGGAGTGAAGCGCGCCTCGCGGAACGCGCGCTCCACCGACTGCTCGAAATAGCCCGCCGGCCGGGCGCGCAGCGTCTGCACGCGCTCGACCCTGCCCTTGTTGTCGATATAGAGCCGGATCACGACCTTGCCCGAGAGGTTGCGGCGCGCCGCCGCCTCCGGGTAGGCGGGCTCGACGTGCCGTGTGATCGCGGGGCGCACGTCGAGCTCGCGCACCGCGTAGTAGTGGGACGCCGGCTGTGAGGGGGGCGGCGCCGGCTCCGCCGCCGCGGCCTGCAGGGCGATCGACGCCGCGATCGCCCCTGCCAGCCGCAGTCCCGCGGAACCGGTCATGGCGGGCCCGGCGCTACTCGCGGATCAGCTCGCGCCAGGACACGCGGCGCCCGGAGATCGCCGGCGGCGACACCGGCGTTTCCTGGGTCAGCTGCTGGTTGTCCGCCGTGGTGACGATCGTCTTCACCGCGCCGCCCGGCAGCTGGATCACGTTGACGCCGACCACCAGCGAGGCGCCGATCTTGGTGCTGGTCATGTTCGCCGTCGCGCCGGTGACGTAGCTTCCCGACTTGTAGTCGAGGAAGTTGATCCAGCCGTAGCCGCCCGCCGTGCAGGTGTCGCTCGAGGGCACGTTGCTCGGCACGATCAGCGTGCCCAGCTGCAGCACCGGGTCGACGTTGACGCGCTCGCCGCTGTCCGGCAGGTCCACGTACCAGCCTTTTTGCGTGGTCCAGTCCACCGCGTTGCTGGTGGCGGTCCGCGTATCCGGTCCCGACGACGTCAGCGTCTGCTGCACGTAGGCCGAGTTGCCGCGGATCGTGATCGGCGTGCTGGTCAGGTCATCGACGAACGCGTAGATGCTCTGCACCTGCGTGGTCGTCGTGTCGGTCGTGCCCAGCAGCTTGCCGGTCGCGACGTAGATCACCGGCATGTTGTTGATCAGACCGAGCTCGGGCCGCGTGGTGATCGGCTGCGGCGTGCCGCTCGGATCGGTCAGCGTGGTGATCCTCTGAGCGGTCAGCACGTTGCTCGAGTCGTAGTAGAAGCGCCACACGTTGCCTTTCAGGTCGCCGCCGTAGATCCGCTGGGCGGTGTTGTTGTAGTAGGAGGCGTCCACCCAGGCGTTGATTTTTGCCAGCCCGCTCGGATCGATGGTGCCGGAGGTGCAGGGCGAGGCGGTGCTGATTCCGTCGCAACCCACGCCCGTGCTGACGCGGTCGAGGATCTTGCCCGTCTGCGCGTCGATGGCGTACAGGTAGCCCTGTCCGTCGCCCGGCATGACGTTGTTGTAGCCCGAGGTCAGGTACACGACCCATTTGCCGTCGGTCGGCCGCTTGGTGATGATCGGGTTGCCGAACGTATAGCCGATGTCGCAGTCGCTATACCCGCCGACGACACCCGGGCAGTCCGCCCCGCTGCCGCCCTTCAGCTCCCACAGCGCCTTCGGGTTGTTCGGGTCGGTGATGTCGAGCGCGTAGTAGCCGCGGCCGCCGCCGTTCAGGCCCGCCACCAGGATGGTGTGCCAGTTCGACACCGACGAGCAGGGCGAAGCGGTCGTGGCCCCGAAGCAGATGTCGCCGATCACGGGCGAGCCGTCGGTGTAGTACTCGTGCGAGTAGGGGATCGACGCCAGGTCCTTCAGCCTCGGCATGACGATGCTCGGAATGTAGGCCCAGCGCTCCGCGCCTTCGCCGCTCACCGGGTTGGTGTCGAGCGTGCCGGTAAAGGCGTCATCCGAGGTGATCGCGGTCGAAATTCCGGCCGTCTGGTAATAGGGATTGTTGTCCGGGTCGGTCTCGATGGCGTGCAGCATGCCGTCGTTCGCCGCCGCGAAAACGGTTCCTATGCGGGTGCCCGTGACGCCGTTGGTCAGGTTCTTGAAGTCCTGGTAGTACGGATCCGTCCCGATGTAGGAGCCGGAATCGTAGCCGAAGGGCGCGGCCTTCACGTAGGCCGGCTGCGCGTCGACGATGTCGCCCAGCAGGTGGACGCGGTTGCGGTACAGGTCCGTGGTGGCGGTGCCTCCCGTCGTCTCGTTCGAGGTGTCGCCGCGCAGGTAGTCGACCAGGTTCTGCGGGGTCGCCGACGTGTCGCGCCCGCTGCCGTCGGTCAGCCAGGTGATCGCCTGCGGCAGGCCGAGCGGATCGAAGTTCGCCATGTCTGAGCTCGAGAGCTCCGCCTCGTTGGGTCCGCAGGCCGGATAGATCCCGCTCGCGTAGGCGCCCGGCCAGCAGAAGGCCTTCAGCAGGTTGCCGTTGCCGGTCGTCGGCGCGCTGTTGTCGGTCGGATCGAAGGTGTAGATGTGCCGATCCGCAGCGGTGCGCAGGTCGAGCTGGGACTGCGCGGACCACAGCGCGCGGTAGGCGACGAAACCGCTGCTGAGGTCGATCGTGCGCGCCTCGAGGTCGCCGGTCCAGTCCACCGTCTGGTACTGCGCGGTGAAGGCGAAGTTGTCGCCCGCCACCGGCTGCAGGTTGGAGGTCGCCGCGGCCGCCCCGGCGCCGACCCGCGACTGCAGCGAGTTGATCGTCTGGGTCAGGCTGTTGGCGAGGTCGACCGGGTTCTTCGCGCTGAAGAAGGTGCCCCGCCCGTTCACCGCCGCGTGCCAGAGGTCGTCCAGCGCGGTCTCGCTGTCCGCGACCGGCACCGGCCAGTTCTTGGTGCCCTGCTTGATGTCGAAGAAGTCGCCGCTGGTCTCCGACTCGTAGTTCGGGTCGAAGTTGAGCTCACCCGCGAGCCCGAGGCCCACGGTGAACGTCGTCATGTGCTGGAACGAGGCCGTGTCCTTCTGCGTCGTCGGCACGTTGTTGGCGAGATCGGTCCGCAGATCGGTCTTGTAGTAGTACATCGCGACGTCGGCCAGCGTATTGGTCGAGCCCGACAGCCCGCCGTCGTAGGCGCCGATCGCGCGCGTCGAATAGCCGGAGTCCACGTTGTCCTGGTTGCCGACCGCGTTGCCCGACAGGTCCTGGCCCTGGGCGCCGTTCCAGTAGCCGTCGGTCATCACGATCGCATAGTTCGGCTGGCAGGAGTACTGGATCGGGCTCGCGTCCATGCCGCTGTTGATGCCCGAGGTGACGTTGGCGTAGTAGCGCCCCACGCGCGACAGCGCCTCGCGCAGCGGCGTGCTGCCGTTGCTGCCGGTGCCGTAGAGTTCCTGGTACCAGAGGTCTTTCTGGTTGCCCGCGCCGGCGGTGAAGTCGTCGACCTTGAGGTAGCGGTCGGACTGCACCGGGCTGCCCGGGTTGATCGTGATGAAGCCGACGCGGTACTGGCTGGTGAGCGCCACGAAGGCGCGCCCGATCGCCGTCTTGGCCATGGTGTCGCGCATGCGGTAATAGGCGTACCAGTTGGCGAAGTTGGTCATCTCCTCGTCGTAGGTGCAGCTCGTGCCCGCGCAATCGGTCCGCGCCGGCGCCTTCGGGAAGGTGTTGGGAATCGTGTTCGCCGCATCCTGGTAGGGCGTGATGCTGGTGCGCACGAAGTCGCCGACGTTCTGGCGCCCGTTGTTGGGGTCGACGCCGCCCGAGAAGGCGGCGGCAGTGGTCTCGATGTCGCCGCTGGTGACACCGCCGCCGAGCGTGGAACCGTTGCCGGCGTTCAGCCCCCAGGTTCTCGAATTGAGCGAGTAGCCGTTGTATTCGCTTCCGGTGCCGGCCGGCGCGGTGATCGAGACGACGGCGCCCGAGGACGAGGCGGCCGTGTAGCCGCTGCCGGCGGCGTTGATCGCGGCGGCGATCTGGTCGGCCATCCACTGGTCGCGCCCGTAGCTGTTGGTGCAGCCGAGCGAGCTCTGGCAGGTGATGGTCGAGTTGATCAGCGCGACCCCGTTGATGCTCATGCTTCTGACGCTGTCGCCCGAGCTCGTGCGCGAGACGGTGAACGACAGGCTCGCCTGCGTGATCGGCGTGCCGGGCGACTGCACGATGACCGAAGCCGCGTTCCAGGTCGAGCAGTCCTGTGCGGCGGTACAGTCGTTGACCTGGCCGGGCCCCGGCGCGGTGATGGTGACGACGTTGCTCGACACCGTGGCGGTGTAGCCGCTCGTCCCGGTCAAGTTGTTGATCGCGTCGCGGATGGCGACGGCGGCGGTGCCGGCGTTGATCGGACCGACCGCGCTGACGCTGGACGCGAGGATGTTGACGCCCTTGACGTAGACGGCGGTGATCGCGCCCGAGTAACTGTCGGACTGCGGATTCTTGACCGTGATGGTCGCCGTCGCCGGGACGGCGGTGGTGGAGGCGGTAGTGACGAAGCCGGTGTACTCGGGCCGCGTGTAGCCGGTGCTGCTCTGGTACTTCGCCTGGCAGTTGGTGAGCGCGGAGCTGTTGCAGTAGCGCACCGGTGCCGGCACCGGGTAGGTGGCGTCGGCCGCCGGCTGCCTGTTGCAGACGATCAGCGTCTGATCGGTGCAGAACACGGTCGGGACGATGCGGTAGTAGTAGGGCGCGCCGTAGACGTACTTGATGTTGTTGCTCGTGTCCCTGCCGTAGCCGTAGGTGTTGTCCGGGTAGCTGTAGGTTCCGTTTATCCGGCAGTTCGTGCCGGTGGCCGAGTCGGACTGCGACTTGCACCACGCGCGGTCCGGGTAGTTGTTCGCGATGTCGGCGGTGGTCACGGTCGAGCCGCCGCCGTTCATGTCGAGCGTGTCCTTGCGGAACGCGTTCTGGGTCGAAGTGCTGACGCCGTCGGTCGGCACCTGGGTCCAGTCGTCGGTGTAGCTGCGGTCCATCGACGGCATCGAGGTGCCGTCGAAGTTGACCGCGGGGAAATACCGGATCTCGGGGTTGTAGTACTGGGTGTTGAGGTCCGGCGACATCAGCGGCGGGTCGCCCGCTTCGCAGTTGTCGAGGTTGCTATCGATCGTGTTGTTATCGTCCTTGGCGTCCAGGCACAGCGCGTTGCTGCCGCCGAAGTGGCGCCCCAGGTAGTCCGGCGTGTACTGCTGCACCATCGACCCCGAGTCGTCCAGGATCATCATGATGTTGGGCGGCACGTTGGCCGCCGGAAGCGCCAGCGGTTGCTGCGCGATGTCGGTCGTCGCCGCCCAAACGACATTGGCCGCGAGCGCCAGCGCCGGGACGAGCCCGAAAAAGAGCGACTTGCGCATCAGCTGTCTGGTGTTCATTTTCATCTCCCTCGTGCGCCGGCCGTCAGTAGACCGTCGCTTGGACGTAGCTCAATGTATTGCGCGGCCCCTTCACTTGCACCGTGATCCGGTAGAACGCGCCGGTGGGGACGGAAATTGCATAGCCGCCGTAGCTCACCGCGCCCTTGGTGCCGGTCGAGGAGCTCGACGCGCCCGTGGCGCGCACGCAATTCACGCTCGCCGGATCGCCGGGCAGCTCGCACAGCCGCTGGATCACGTAGCTCACCGTGTTGCCGGCGGCGTCGGTGCCGACGAGCATCGCGGTGCTCCAGTCGAAGTCGGGCTTGGTCGGGTCGCTGCCGATCAGATCGACGTTGTTCTGCATCGTCGAGTAGTAGGAGCTGGCCGGGATGTCGGTGTAGAGCGTCGGCCCGCCGTTCGCGAGCAGCCAGTTGCGCGCCGCTTCGATGCCCTCGTCGCCCGCCGCCGTCGCGCTCTGCTTGAACGCCAGGTTGCTCGCGATCAGGGCGCCGGTGTCGACGCCGCGCATCAGGGCGAGGCCGGCGAGCGACATCGCGACCAGCACGATCAGGGCGATGAACAGAACCGCGCCCCGCTGGGCACGGCGCGGCAGGACGGCGTGGCGGCTCACGACACCCTCCAGATCATGTTGCGAAGCGGCACGACCGTCTCGAACACGCGGTACTTGTAGCAGCGGTCCTGGCTGCTCGCGGTCGTCACGTCGATCGCGTTGAACGGCGAGCCGGAGGCCGACCCCGACCAGGTCGGCATGGTGGTCGTCGCGGTGCAGTTGCCGCCCGGCGTCGCGGGCTTCTCGTAGCTGCCCACGCGGGCGAGCACGGCCAGCCGCACCGTGAGCACCTGATTCCATGCAGTCGAGCTGGCGGGCGTGGTGCTGTCGTAGCTGTCGATGAGGCCGTCGTTGGCCGTGTAGGTGGTGCGCGACACGGTGCCGTTGTTGACGCCGTCGTCCTTGCCGTACTGGGCCTTGAGGTCGACGATCCCGTCGACCAGGTTGTAGGGGGTGCCGGCGCCGCCCTGGAGGATGTTGTCGGTCAGTTGCAGCGAGCCCTGGCAGCCCGAGACGCAGGTCGGGTCGGTCTTCACCACCGTGTAGCTGCGCACGATCGGGTTGCCCAGGTTGAACACCAGGCTGTTGGTGCCGTAGGCGGGGAACAGGCTTCCGCCCCCGGGCGGGTTGTAGGGCGCGCTGCTGCCGGAGTTGTGCTGGATCTTGGACGAGGACGCCTGCACCGTCGTGATCTGCTCCATGGTGCAGACCACGGGAGACGTGTCGCTCACCAGCAGCACGATGTCGCCCGAGTTGTAGCCGGCAGTGCCGTCCACGTTCAGCTCCGCCGACGGGTTCGGCATCGGGCTGGTCAGGGTGCTCGGCACCATCCGGCTGGCGTCCGAGGAATACATGATGGTGACCGCGTCGGGGGCGCCGGCCGCGGTCGTGATCTGGACCGGGGCGAGCGTGAGGTTGGGCAGCGAGCCGCCCAGGTTCCCGGAATAGTTGGGGTTGTAGTAGTAGTTGATGCTGCCGCAGCCGAGCGCGCGCGAGTCGGCCAAGCCGTAGCCGGCCATGCGCAGCTCGCGCTGGATGGTGTACAGGGCGATGGTACCGTTGGTCTGCGCGCCGCCTTCGCCCAGGGTCGAGCGGTTGAAGTTGTCGCTCGCGAGATAGGCCTGGGTGATGATCAGGATTCCGATCAGGCCGATCGCGACCGCGACCAGCACCTCGACCAGGCTCATGCCGTGCTGTGTGCGTTTCATGGCTGGCCTCAGCTCGGGTCGTTGATCTGCGCGACGATCACGTACTGGCTGACCGTGGTTTCGCCCGGGCGCTTCCAGCGCACGACGACCTTCGCCTGCCGGCCCGTGATCGTGATCTGCGGCGCGGTGCTGGTCGGATTGGCGGGGTCCTGGGGCAGGAGGCTCTCGACCCGGGTGTCCCACGCGGTGCGGCGCGCGTTGCCCGCGCCCGCGTCGTCGTAGCTCGCAATGTTTGCCCGGTCGACCCACATCTGCCCGACGATCTCGTTCGCCAGGTAGGCCGCTTCGGAGCGGTACTTAGAGTCGATCGTGCTGCGGATGCCGACCGCCTGCATGCCGAGCATGGCGAGAATGCCGATCGAGAAGATCAGGATCCCCACCAGCGCCTCGAGCAGCATGACGCCCTTTTGCTGCGATGCCGGCTTGATGTTCATCGGAAGTTCGCTCCCGTCCTGGTTAGCACTTGCGCGGATCGTTCGCGTCGGTGACTTTCGGGTCGCACATGCGCGCCTGCCCGCCCGACGAGATCATGATGCGCATGCAGCGCATCTTTCCGTTGATCGGGTCGATGTGCTGGCAGGCGCCCGTCCTGTTGGAAAAGTCGAGCTGGGTGATGCCGCCGGCCTGCGCGCGGCCCAGCCCGGTGAAGGTCACGCTCGTGCCGCCGGTCTCCGCGAGCACCGCGTTTTGCGTGCCCTCGGTCGCGGAGCGCGACTGGATGATCCCGGGCGGGGTGGTATTGGGCGCCGTGTTGCACAGCCCGGTCGGATCCGTCTGGCTGACGACCCAGGCGAGCGAGGTACTGCTCAGCGTGCACGAGCCCGTCAGGTCGCTCACGAACTGGAAGCGCACCGGCGTGTTGAGGCGGATCGCTTCCGCCCGCGCCAGCGTCAGGCCGTTGAGGGCGGAGTTCGCCGCGTTCTTGATCTGCTGGTTCTGCAGGAAGATCGTGAACGAGGGGACGGCGACGAACAGCACCAGCGCGACGATCGCGAGCGCGATCATCATCTCCACGAGCGTGAACCCGCGCTGGAGGAAGGCTTTTAGCACGACTCGCCCTTCTTCGTGACCCAGCAGTCCGTCGAGTTGTTCCAGCCGGTCACCGGCGACGAGAAGGTCGATTGCCTCACGTTGGACGAGTCGATCGTGTACTCGAACCCGTTCATGCCTTCGGCCGTGATCCCGTCCGCCTTCAACAAGTAGCTCTGGTAGTTGCCGGAGGCATCGGCGCTGCCCGGAATGCAGGTGATCGTAAAATAGCGCGCGCTCGCGCCGGTGGGCACGGCGACGCCGCAGGTCCCGGCGCCGGTGGTGCCGTAATTGCGGTTGTCGGCGTAGTACTTCTCCAGCGCCAGCTGCATGGCCGACAGATTGGAGGTCGCCTCGGTGATCTTGCCCCGCTGGATGTACTGCTGGTAGGAGGGCAGCGCGATCGCCGCGAGAATCGCGATGATCACGATCGTCACCATCAGTTCGATAAGCGTGAAGCCGGTTTCCTTGCGCATGGATGTCCCCTTGTACCGTCGATGCATGGTAGGAGGCAGGCGGATGCAGGGGCAATTGCCGGCGACCAACGGCCGGATTCGCGGACCGAACGGCGATTCCGGCAGGAGATTTGCGGCACTATTTCACGCTCGGCGGCCGGCCCGGCCGATCGGCGTATAATCCGCCGCTCGCGCCGCGGGTCGACGGCGGCGCGCGTGGCTGGTGTAGCTCAGTTGGTAGAGCAACTGATTCGTAATCAGTAGGTCCGCAGTTCGAGTCTGCGCACCAGCACCAAGAGAACAACGGCTTGGGGAGTTTCCCCTAAGCCGATTTCCTTTGAATTGACGGCCTGAAGCGCAGCCCGCGACTGCTTGCGCGCGAGCGTCTTGTCTCTATTGCGGCCTTGCCGGGAAAACCGTCGCCGCCGACCATGGCAAGCCGCCGGACAGTCTCTGGCGGACAAAGAGATAGAAATTCATCCCAAAAACAGGGGATTGCCTGGCTCCCGCTGATTGTTTGATGCTTGGGCCGTTGCGGAAGGGCAACACGGCAGCGCGAGTTTTCCGACAAAGCGTCAGCTTCGTGACATAGCGCAAGCCGCTGGATCCGGACCTAGCCAGACTGAGCACGCTGTTCTCCCTTATCTTTCCAAGTGAAGGAGCTCAATATGAAGAACGTTAGATTGCTCTTTACGGGGCTGCTCGCGGCTTCGGCGCTGGCGTTCAGCCCGCTGTCTCAGGCACAAATGACGGGCCAGTGGTATGCAGGCGCAGGACTCGGTCAATCCAAAGCGAAAGACGTCTGTAGCTTCGCTCCCGGAATCTCCTGCGATGACACCGACACGGCAACCAAGATTTTTGGCGGCTACAAGCTCAATCAGAACTTCGCTGTCGAGCTTGCCTATGCCGATCTCGGTAAGGCCAGTTTGGGTATCCCGGGAGCTTCGGGAGATTACAAGGCCACGACTTGGGACATTCTTGCAGTCGGCATTCTGCCGATCAACCAACAGTTTTCGGTCCTGGGCAAGATCGGTGTGGCGAACTGGAGCGTGGACGCGAATTACAACTTGACTTTGGCGGGCCTTGGATCGGGATCGCTATCGGCGAGCGGTTCGGATATCACTTACGCGCTGGGCGTTCAGTATGATTTCAGCGACAAAGTTGGCCTGCGAGGGGTATGGCAGCACTACTCGAATGTCGGCGATGACAACACGACGGGAAAAAGCGATGTCGAAGTGATCGGCGCAAGCGTGCTGTTCAATTTCTGACGTCGTCGCGCCTTCATTTAAAAAGATGCCGGGGCTTGCCCCGGCATTTTTATTGGCCACGACAAGCGTCGAGGCTCGGGCGCACTGGAAGTCCGAGGCTATTCGATCGCCAGGTCACCGATCGAGTGCCGTGCGCGTTTTCAGCGCCCGAACCCGCGCAGGGGGCCAGGGGAATAGGCCGCGGGGCGACCGAATGAGGCTCGCTACGAGCCGATTACGCCTCGTCAACGCGGGCGCATTGTCCGATGGCAACAAATTCTCATTTTATTCTTTTGAATCTTGCGTCTTTCTGACGCAGCGCAAGAGGTCCGGCAATCGAGCTGTTAACAGTGTCCAGGCCCGTCACAACAATTGGAGGCAATGCGGTATGACAAACACTAGATTGCTATTAACGGGCTTGCTGGCGGCGTCGGCGCTCGCATTCAGCCCCATGGCTCAAGCACAAATGTCGGCCGACAACTGGTACGTGGGTGTTGGAGCCGGCCAGGGCAAAGGCAAGGACGCTTGCTCCGATATTGCGTCGGCGGGCGCGTCGGTGGGCTTCACGGTCACCTCCTGCGACGATACGGCCAATGGATACAGATTGTTTGCCGGGTTCCCGATCCACAAGAATTTCCGGATCGAGTTTGGGTATTCCGACTTCGGCAAGGCCGGTGGCAGCGGTGTCATGCTGTCGGTGCCAGTGTCGGCGGATTGGAAGGCGACGGCGTGGGATGCCTCGGTGCTTGGCATGCTGCCGGTCGCGGACAAGCTCTCGGTGCTCGGCAGGCTGGGTGTCGCTCTGTGGGCGGTCGACTTGGATGTCAACGCGGCGGGCGCCGGGCTCTCGGAATCCGCCAACGGTGCCAGCGCCCTCTACGGCGTGGGCGTACAGTATGACTTTACCGATCGATTCGGACTGCGTGGAGAATGGGCGCGCTATTCAAATGTCGGCGACAGCAATACGACGGGACAGACGGACGTCGATGTAACTGGCGTCAGCGTGCTCTACAGGTTCTACTGACGACTTCGTTGTCGATGGAAATGCCGGGGTAGAGCCCCGGCATTTTCTTTCCCACGGCGCGCGTTGACGCCGGGGGGGAAGTCCGGGATTAGTTGCCGCAGTCGCGCAGCTGGCTGCCCGCGACGGCCTTCTGCAGCTCGTTCAGGCGCGCCCGCAGGCCTGCGTCGACGCCGCGGATGCGCAGCCACACTTTCTGCACCTGGAACTGGCGCGGACCGACCTGGGCGGTTCTCACGCCCTGGCTTTGCAGCGCGGCGAGGCGGGCCTCGGCCGCCGCCTTGCTTTCGAAGGCGCCGAGCGAGAGGGACCATTGGTTCGGCCCGTCGTCCTTGACGATGTAATAGTCGTGGACGCCGAGATCGTCGAGCTCGGTAGCCTTGTGCCGGGCGCCTTCCTCGCTGCCCTGCGGCGGCATGAAGACCCACCAGCTCGCGGTCTCCTGCACGTGCCGCTCGCTCAGGAGATTTCCCAGCGCGAGCGGCTGCAGCAGCTTCTTCGCTTGCGGCAGGTCCGCGAAATCGAAGCCTCCCCACTCCACGCAGGCGCCCGCCGTCGCCGCATGGGGAGACTCGGGCGGAGGCGCCACGATGGGCAGCTTGCGGGGGTAGACCTCGCGCCCGAGCGGCAGCGCGTCCGAGCCCGCGTCCGGCGGCGCGTAGTAGTGCGCCCAGGCGTAGAACGCCAGATTCGCGAACAGCAGCACCAGGAAGAGCGCGCGCATCGGACTCAGGCGCGCTGCGGGGCGGTCGCGGCCGGTCGCTCGCTGAGCGCGATGCGGGCCAGCCCCTCGAGCACCAGATTCTCGACGTAGCGGGCCGGGATTTCGAGCTGCTCGATCAGGGCGCGCCCCGCGCCGCCTCCCACCAGGCAGACCGCGCCGGCGCCCATCTTGCGGTACATGCGCTCGACCGCGCCTGCCTGCGCGTGGCGGCAACCGGTCTCGATCGCGTCCAGCGTGTTGTGCGGGGCATCGCTGAAATGGCCTTCCTGGATCGGCAGCCGGCCGGTGTGCTCGTGCAGCACGAAGCGCATCAGCTCGACTCCGGGCAGGATGATGCCGCCCAGGAATTCTCCCTGCGCGGAAAGCATGTCGGCGGTGGTCGCGGTGCCGGCGTTCACCACCAGGCAGGACCCGCCGTGCAGCGCGCGCGCCGCGACCAGCGCGGCCCAGCGGTCGGAGCCGAGACGCTCGGGCTCGTCGTAGCCGTTGCGCACCCCGCAGCGCTCCGCCTCGCCGTGCAGCCACAGCGGCTCGGCGTCGAAAATGCTGGTCCAGTTCACCAGCAGCTCGTGCGCACCGTCGCCCGCGACGTTGGAGATGACGATCCCCTCCGGCTCTTCGTGCGTGGCGGCGAAGGGATTGATGTCGTGGCTGGCCGCGGCGAACTCGATCAGCGACACGGTCGCGAGGTTGACCCATTGCCCGCCGTCGTGCCAGCCCCACTTCACGCGCGAGTTCCCGGCGTCGATGGCGAGAATCATGCCGCCCTCGCGGTCACCACGCGGCCGCTGCGGACCGCGCGTACGCCGGTCCGGGTGCGCAGGCGCAGGCCGCCGTCCTCCGCCAGCCCGTCGACGACGCCGGCGAGCACGCGCCCGTCCGCGAGGCGAACCCGCAGGCGCTGGCCCGCATAGGCGTGCATCGCCTCCCACTCGCGCTTGAAAGCCGCCAGTCCGCGCGCGTCGAATTCCTCGAAGGCGGCGAGCAGCTCGCCCGCCACGCGCGCGGCGACCGTGTTGCGCGAGCTGGCTTGCGCCGCGCTCTCCTGCAGCGACGCGATGCGCCGCCCGAGGCGCGCTTCCAGTCCCGGCGTGGGGCGGCAGTTGATGCCGATGCCGCACACCGCGGCCAGCTCGCCGCCCTGCGTCCGCGTCTCGATCAGGATGCCCCCGATCTTGGCGCCGCGGACGAGGAGATCGTTGGGCCACTTGAGGGCGGCGTCCGCCGCGCCCAGGCCGCGCAAGGCCCGCACCGCGGCGACGCCGGCCGCCAGGGGCAGGGCGGCAAGCTCCCGCGGGCTGCGGCGAAACCCGCGCCGCAGCGACATCGTGAGCGCCGTACCGACGCAGGACAGCCAGCGCCGGCCGCGGCGCCCGCGCCCGGCGACCTGTTCCTCGGTGACCAGCAGGCGCGGTGCGGCCGCGCGCGCGGGCTCGGCGAGCAGCTCGGTGCTGGTCGAGGCGCAGGCGTCGACCACGTCGATGCGCAGCCCGGCGGCGCGTGCGCCGAGGGCCGCCGCAATGCGTCCCGCGTCGAGGAAATCGAAAGGCGCAGCGAGCCGGGCGGCGCCGCCGGAGGTCGCGACGAGGCCGGTGCTTTCGAGCCGCGCAAGGCATCGCTCCACCTCCGCGGGGCGGGCGTCGCAGGCCGCGGCGAGCTCGCGCGCGCCGAGCGGCGCCCGCGTGCCCAGCGCGCGCAGAAGGTCGATGCCGAGAGAACGCATGGCCGAAGTATATCCAGAGAAATGAGATCATCGGGTGTCCCGGGCGAAGGGCGCCCGGCGCCACGACTCGACGAAGGAAGCATTCATGGCACGCATCGCTGTGGGCGGGTTCCAGCACGAGACCAATACCTTTGCGCCGTCGCGCGCCGACTACGCGGCGTTCGAGGCGGGCGGCGGGTGGCCGGGCGTTCAGTACGGTGAGCCGCTGTTCGACGCCGTGGAGGGCGCCAACATCCCGGCTGCGGGCGCGATCCAGGCGCTGCGCGCCTCGGGCCACCGCCTGGTCGGTACCGCCTGGGCGGCGGCGAGCCCGTCGGCGCACGTCACCCACGATGCGTTCGAGCGCATTCTCGGCGGCCTGGTCGAGAACCTGAAGGCGGCGCTGCCGTTGGACGGCGTGTACCTCGACCTGCACGGCGCGATGGTGACCGAGGACCACGACGACGGCGAGGGCGAGATCCTGCGGCGGGTGCGCGAGGTCGTGGGGCCGCGGGTGCCGATCGCGGCGAGCCTGGATCTGCACTGCAACTTCACGCAGGCGATGCTCGAGCGCGCCGACGCGATGGTCGCCTACCGCACTTACCCCCACGTCGACATGGCCGAAACCGGCGCGCGCGCCGCGCGGCTGCTCGAGCGCATGCTCAAGTCCGGCTCGCGGCTCGCATCGGCCTCGCACCGGCTCGACTTTCTGACCGGGCTGCCGTCGCAGTCCTCCTTCATCGAGCCCTGCCGCAGCCTCTATCGCGAGCTGGGCGAGCTGGAGAACCGCAACGACGTGGTGCTCTCGTTCACGCCCGGCTTCCCGATGGCCGACTTCGACGAGTGCGGCATGGCGGTGTTCGGCTACGGCGGCGACGCGCGCGCGGTCGGCGCCGCGGTCGAGCGCCTGCGCGACGCCGTGGCGGGCGCCGAGCGGGAGTTCGCGCTCGAGCTGCACGCGCCCGACGCGGCGGTGCAGCGCGCGCGCGCGATCGGCGAGCCGGGCGCGCCGGTGGTGCTCGCCGACACCCAGGACAATCCCGGCGCGGGCGGCAACGGCGACACCACCGGGCTGCTCGCCGCGCTGGTGCGCCAGAACGCCCCGCAGGCGGCGCTCGGCCTGTTGATCGACGCCGCCTCCGCCAGGCGCGCGCACGAGGCGGGGAAGGGCGCGACGCTCGCTTTCGCGCTCGGCGGCAGGTCCGGCATCGAGGGCGACGCGCCGTTCGAAGGCGAGTTCAGCGTCGAGCGCCTCGCCGACGGCAACTTCACCTGCACCGGGCCGATGTTCAAGGGCTTCCGCATGACGCTCGGGCCGATGGCGCTGCTGAGGAGCCGCGCCGCGCCCGGCGTGCGGGTGCTGCTCGCCTCGCGCAAGGTGCAGGCCGCCGACCAGGAGATGTTCCGCCACCTCGGCGTCGAGCCGCGGCGCGAGCGCATCCTGGGGTTGAAGAGCTCGGTGCACTACCGGGCCGACTTCGAGCCGATCGCGCGCGAGATCCTGGTGGTGAAGGCCCCGGGCCCGGCGCTCGCCGACCCGGCGGAATTCAAATGGACCAAGCTGCGCAAAGGGGTTCGCCTGCGCCCTCTGGGGCCGGTCCGTCCGGACTGAGCGTCAGCCGAGGATCGTCTCGATCAGCGTCGGACCGCCGGGCGACCAGTCCAGCTCGCGCCGCGCGCGCGTGGCGCGGACCCGGCTGTTCGAGCCGTAGGTGTAAGTCGCCGGGCCCTCGCCGAACTCGGCGATCGATTCCTCGCGCGTCATCGGCTCGGTACGCCCGCCCATGCCGAGCGCGCGGCTGATCGCGGCGCACACCTCGCGCATCGGGTTCTCGCCGTTCTCCGCGTAGTAGGCGGCACCGGCCGCGCCGCGCGCGAGCACGCGCAGGTAAAGGTCCACCAGGTCGTCGAGGTGGATGTTCGACCAGATGTTCTCGCCGCGCCCGACGTGGCGGGCGACCCCGTACTTCTTCGCGACGGCGACGAGGCGCGGCAGCTGGATGCTCTCCCGATGCAGTCCGCGCCCCTCGCCGTAGATCAGGCTCGGCGCGATGACGCAGGCGCGCACCCCGTCGGCTGCCGCCGCTCGCACGCGCTCGTTGACCGCCACGCGCGCCGCGCGCCCGGGGCCGGGCTGGAACGGCGTTTCGTCCGCGTAGATCCGGTCGCCTGCCTCGCCCCAGGCGCCGTCGCCGACGATGCTCGAGCCGCTCGTGTGAACGAAGGCCTTTCCGCTGCCCGCGAGCGCCGTCAGCATCGCCTCGACCGAGGCGCGGTGGTCCGCGTCCGCCGCGTGCACGACCGCGTCCGCCGCGCGCGCTTCGCGCGCGAGGCGCGCCTCGTCGTTCAGGTTTCCCACAACCGGCGTGATGCCCAGCGCGCGCAGTCGCTCCGCCTTGTCCGGGCTGCGCACCAGCCCGGCGACTTCGTGCCCGGCGGCGCGCAGCGCCGCGGCGACCGAGCCGCCGATGTATCCGGATGCGCCGGTGACGAAGACCTTCATGCGGGCGACGGCCACGGCTTCTGCGCGGGCCTCAGGCCTTCGAGCGCGCGCGAGAGCCGCAGCACGCCCGCGTCGTCGAAGCGCCGGCCGACGATCTGCACGCCGATCGGCAGGCCGTCGGCGCTGAAGCTCCAGTTGAGCGAGGCCGCGGGCTGCTCGGACATGTTGTAGGGGACCGTGAACGCGATGTGCGGCAGCGCGTTGTGCGGGTCGTTGCCGGGCGCCGGGATCCCGGCCTCGTAGGGCAGGATCGGCGAGACGGGCGAGACGACGAAGTCGTAGGGCTGGCAGGCCGCGACCGCGGCCTCGCGCATCGCGATCACCAGCCCGTAGGCCTCGATCACGTCGCGGCCGCTGAAGTGCTTTGCGCGCCAGCTGCACCATTCGGCGATGAAGGGCAGCACCTTGGCCTGCCTTTCCTGCGGCAGCTGCATGAAGTCGTGGTAGGAGCGCGCCTCGAAGAAGCGGCACATGCCGTCGAGCATCTCGGGCGTGAGGAAGCTCGGCAGCTCTTCGACCGCGCAGCCGGCGCCCGCGAGCGCCTGCGCCGCCGCGCCGGCGGCCGCGCGCACCTCGGCGTTCGCCGGCAGGCCGGCCCGCATGTCGGGGAGAAGGCCGATCCTGAGGCCTTTCAGGTTGAGCCCCTCCAGCCGCGCCGCGAAGTCGACCTCCTGCGCGGGCAGGCTCATGAAGTCGCGCGCGTCGGGCCGCGCGAGCACGTTCATCAGCAGCGCGGCATCCGCCACGCTGCGCGTCATCGGGCCCGCGACGCGGCCCATGTAGGGCGGATGGATCGGCACCCGGCCGAGCGAGGGCTTGAGCGCGAAGATGCCGCAATGGGTCGCCGGCAGGCGCACCGAGCCGCCGATGTCGGTGCCCAGGTGCAGCGGCGCATAGCCGGCCGCCGCCGCCGCGCCCGCGCCGGCGCTCGAGCCCGAGGTGTTGCGGTCGAGCCGCCAGGGGTTGCGGGTGACGCCGTGCAGGCTCGACAGGCCCGAGGACAGCATGCCGTAATCCGGCATCGTGGTCTTGCCGAGGATCACCGCGCCCGCCTCGCGCAGGCGCGCGGCGGGCGGGGCGTCGGCCGCCGCGGGCGGCGCGTCCTCGTTGGCGCGGGTGCCGATCGGCGCCGGGTCGCCCCGGGTCGCGACGTTCTCCTTGATCGTCACCGGGACGCCGTCGAGCGCGGACAGGGGCGCCCCGTCGCGCCAGCGCGCCTCCGCCGCCCGCGCCTGGGCGAGCGCCCCCTCGCGGTCCAGGCGGTACATCGCGTTGAGGCTGGGCTCCCAGGCCTCGATGCGCGCCAGCAGCGCGCGCACCGCCTCGACCGGCGACAGCTCGCGCCGCCGGTAGCGGGCGGTAAGCTCGGTTCCTGACATAGTGTGTTCGCCCGACATCGTCGCGCTCCCCGGTTCGCAGCGCTATATATACCTGACACGGGACCGGCCGCCGCGCGCAAAAAACCCGTCGAAGTGAAACATTCGGGCCTTAGGCTTGCACCGGGTGCGGGCAAGGCTGGTCAAACCTGACCTTCTGCGGCTACAGTTGCAAGCCTGCAGCACCCCCGCGCCCAGGCGCGGAAATAATTCGGAAAGAGGAGGAGACCATGAAGATGAAAAGAGTCGCTGCGGCCTTTGCCGGGGCAGCATTGATTGCGGCTGCGCCGGCGCACGCCGTCACGGAAATTCAGTGGTGGCACGCGATGGGCGGCGTCAACGGCGAGCGGGTCAACAAGATCGCCGCCGATTTCAACGCCACCCAGTCCGAATACAAGGTCGTTCCGGTCTACAAGGGCAACTACACCGAGACGATGACCGCGGCGATCGCCGCCTTCCGTGCGCGCAAGCAACCGGCCATCGTGCAGGTGTTCGAGGTCGGCACCGCCACCATGATGGCGGCCAAGGGCGCGATCTACCCGGTCTGGAAGCTGATGAAGGACACCGGCGAGCCGTTCAACAGCAATGCCTACCTGCCGGCCGTGGTCAGCTACTACTCGACCACCGACAACAAGCTGCTGTCGATGCCGTTCAACAGCTCGACGCCGGTGCTGTGGTACAACAAGGACGCGTTCAAGAAGGCCGGCATCGCCCATCCGCCGAGGACCTGGAACCAGGTCGAGGCCGACTCCAAGAAGCTGCTGGCCTCCGGCATGAAGTGCGGCTTCTCGTTCGGCTGGCAGTCCTGGGTGATGATCGAGAATTACAGCGCCTGGCACAACCTCCCGATCGGCACCGAGCAGAACGGCTACGCCGGTCTCGGCACCAGGTTCACCTTCAACAACAAGCATGTCGTTCACATGCTGAGCCGCGTCGCCAAGTGGGAGAAGTCCAAGATCTTCCAGTACGGCGGCCGCCGCGGCGACAGCCTGCCGATGTTCACCAACGGGGTCTGCGGCATGTGGCTGAACTCGTCGGCCTACTACGGCGGCATCAAGAAGTCCGCCAAGTTCGCGTTCGGACAGACCATGCTGCCGCTCGATACCTCGGTCGCCAAGAGGCCGCAGAACTCGATCATCGGCGGCGCGACCCTGTGGGTCCTGAAAGGTCTTCCGAAGGAGGAGTACAAGGGCGTGGCGAAGTTCCTGACCTACCTGTCGTCGCCCAAGGTGCAGGCCTGGTGGCACCAGCAGACCGGTTACGTGCCGATCACCACGGCCGCCTACGAGCTGTCGAAGAAGGAAGGCTTCTATAAGGACAACCCGGGCACGGACACGGCGATCAAGGAGCTGAGCCTGCACAAGCCGACGCCGAACTCCAAGGGCCTGCGCTTCGGCAACTTCGTTCAGATTCGCGACATCATCAACGAAGAGATGGAAGCGATCTGGGCCGGCAAGAAGACGGCCAAGCAGGGCCTGGACGAGGCCGTGGAGCGCGGCGACGTGCTTCTGCGCAAGTTCGAAAGGGCCCACGAGTAAGCTTCGACGGACGGACCCTGTCGACTGTCCGGGGGGCGCCAGCGAGCGCCGCCCGGCGCCGCCGCTAGCCGTCGCGCTATGCTGAAGCGCGTTCATTACAGACCATCCGTTTTGCCGTACCTGCTGGTCGCGCCGCAGGTCGCCATCACGATCATCTTCTTCATCTGGCCGGCCAGCCAGGCGCTGCATCAGGCGTTTCTGCTGGAGGACGCGTTCGGCACCAGCTCGCACTTCGTCTGGTTCGACAATTTCACCGCGCTGTTCGCCGACGATCAGTATCTGTCGTCGTTCGGGCGCACATTCGTCTTTTCCTTTTCCGTCGCCGCGCTCTCGATTTCCATCGCCCTGTTGCTGGCGGCGATGGCCAACCGCGTGATCAGGGGCAGCTCCACTTACAAGACGCTGTTGATCTGGCCCTATGCGGTCGCGCCGGTGATCGCCGGCGCGCTGTGGATGTTCATGTTCGACCCCACGCTGGGCATCGTGACCTATTTCCTCAACATGATCGGCTACACGAGCTGGAACTATCGGCTGAACGGCACGCAGGCGATGGTTCTGGTGACGCTCGCCGCGACGTGGAAGCAGATCAGCTACAACTTCCTGTTCTTCCTCGCCGGCATGCAGGCGATCCCGAAATCCCTGATCGAAGCCGCCGCGATCGACAGTGCCGGCCCGGCGCGGCGGTTCTGGACCATCGTCTTTCCGCTGCTGTCGCCGACCACGTTCTTCCTGATGGTGATCAACATCGTCTACGCCTTCTTCGACACCTTCGGCATCATCCACGCCGTGACCAAGGGCGGGCCGGCGAACGCGACTACGATACTCGTCTACAAGGTGTTCAACGACGGCTTCGTCGGCATGGACCTCGGCAGCTCGTCGGCGCAATCGGTGATCCTGATGATCATCGTCATCTCGCTGACCGTGATTCAGTTCCGCTTCATCGAGCGCAAGGTGGCGTACTGATGGTCGAGAATCGTCCCTGGCTGACCTTCATTTCGCACCTGACGATGATCCTCGGCATTCTCGTCGTCGCGTTTCCGATCTGGGTGACCTTCGTCGCATCGACGCACGACACGGTGCGCATGACGCAGGTGCCGCTGCCGCTGTGGCCCGGGCACCACTTCTTCGACAACCTGCGCCAGGCGATGACCAAGGGCGCGTACGGCACCGGCGGCATCCCGATCGGCAGGATGCTGCTCAACAGTCTGGTCATGGCGCTGATGATCGCCGTCGGAAAGATCGTTATTTCGGCGCTGTCGGCGTTCGCCATCGTCTACTTCCGTTTCCCGTTCCGGATGGGCTTCTTCTGGATGATATTCATCACCCTGATGCTGCCGGTCGAGGTGCGGATCGTGCCGACGTTCGCGGTGGTCGCGGACCTCGGGATGCTGAACTCCTATTGGGGGCTGAGCATTCCGCTGATCGCGTCGGCGACGGCGACGTTCATGTTCCGCCAGACCTTCCTCACGATACCCGACGAAATGCTCGAGGCCGCGCGCATCGACGGCGCCGGTCCCATGCGGTTCTTCTTCGACATCCTGTTGCCGATGTCGCGCACCAACATCGCGGCACTGTTCGTGATCATGTTCATCTACGGCTGGAACCAATACCTGTGGCCGCTGCTGATCACGACCGACAACAGCATGTACACCGTGGTGATGAGCATCAAGCAGATGATCGAGGCCGGTATGATGCAGCCGCAGTGGGAGATGATCATGATGACGTCGCTGCTGGCGATGATTCCGCCTGTCCTGGTCGTGGTGACCATGCAGAAACTGTTCGTCAAGGGTTTGACGGAGACGGAGAAGTAGGAGCCGCCCGATGGCGCATGTGACGCTTCAGAACATACGCAAGACCTACCCGAACGGGTTCGAGGCCATCCACGGCGTCGACGTGGAGATCGCCGACGGCGAATTCATGGTTCTGGTCGGGCCGTCGGGCTGCGGCAAGTCGACGCTGCTCAGGATGATCGCCGGTCTCGAGCGCGTCACCGAAGGAACGATTACCATCGGCGGGCGGGTCGTCAACGAGCTGGAGCCCGCCGACCGCGACATCGCCATGGTGTTTCAGAACTACGCCCTCTATCCGCACATGAATGTGTTCCAGAACATGGCGTACGGTCTCAAGATCCGCAAGTTGCCGAAGGCCGAGATCGAGGCACGGGTCAAGAAGGTCGCGGACATTCTGAACCTCACCGACGAGCAAATGACCCGCAAGCCGCGCGAGCTCAGCGGCGGCCAGCGCCAGCGCGTCGCCATGGGCCGCGCCATCGTCCGCGAGCCGAGCGTGTTTCTGTTCGATGAGCCGCTCTCGAACCTGGACGCCAAGCTGCGGGTGCAGATGCGGATCGAAATCAAGCAGCTGCAGGAAAGGCTCGGCATTACCAGCGTCTACGTCACCCACGACCAGGTCGAGGCGATGACGCTCGCGCAGCGCATGATCGTGATGAACGAAGGCCGCGCGGAGCAGGTCGGCACGCCGCTCGACGTCTACGCGAAGCCCGCCACGACCTTCGTCGCGGGCTTCATCGGCTCGCCGGCGATGAACCTGATCCCGGAGGAGCGCGACGGGCGCAAGCTTCTGTTCGGCATCCGCCCGGAGCACCTCGAGCCCTGCGCGCAGGCCGACGCGAGCTTCGTGATCGACGTCGACCTGATCGAGCCGCTCGGCGCCGACACCCTGGTCTACGGCCATCTCGACGGCGGGGCCGCCGATGCGCGGGTCGCGGCACGGCTGCACGGCTCGGTCGATGCGCGCACCGGCAGGCTGCCGCTGCGCTACGATCCGGACAAGGCCCATCATTTCGACGCCGCCGGCGGTCAGCGCATCGAATGACGGTCAAGTGGCCGTATCCGCGCGTCTTCGCGCACCGCGGCGGTGGCACGCTCGCACCGGAGAACACGCTCGCCGCGATCCGCTTCGGCGCGTCGCTTGGGTTCGAGGGGGTCGAGTTCGACGTCATGCTGACGGGCGACGGCGTGCCGGTCCTGATTCACGACGAGACGCTTGCCCGCACCACCGGCCGCGCCGGACGCGTGTGCGACAAGTCCTACGCAGAGATCGCCGGGCTCGACGCCGGCCACTGGCGCGGGTCGAAGTGGCGCGGCGAAGGGATCCCGACCTTCGAGCAGGCGGCCAGGCTGTGCCTCGAGCTCGGCCTGCGCGTCAACGCCGAGATCAAGCCCGCTGCGGGCTACGAGCGCCGCACCGGAGAGGCGGTGGCGCGGCTCGCGCGCAGGCTCTGGCAAGGCGCCGCGCAGCCGCCGCTGCTGTCCTCGTTCTCGCCGGTCGCGCTGGCCGCGGCGCGGCACACCGCGCCGGAGCTGCCGCGCGGGCTGCTGGTGCGGCGCATTCCGCCGCACTGGCGCGAGCTGCTGCGGGATCTGGAATGCCTGTCCCTGCACTGCGGCCACCGGGCGCTCAGGCTGCGCCAGGCCGAGGCGATCCACCGCGCCGGATACGCCGTGCTGTGCTGGACCGTGAACGACCGGCGCTCGGCGCGGCGCCTGCTGCGCTTGGGCGTGGACGGCCTGGTGACCGACGCGCTCAAGCGGATCGGGCCCGGCTTCGCCTAGCGCGCGAGCTTGCTCACAGCCCGGTCAAGCGCCGCGCCAGCCCGAAATAGAGCGGGTAGGGCAGCCGCCGCAGCACTTTCATGGCGCGCGTGAAGCGCCTGGGAAAGTGGATCTCGAACCGTCCGCGCTCGATTCCGCGCAGGATCTCGCGCGCCGCCTCCTCGGCGCCGATCAGTGCGGGCATGCGGAAGCGGTTGTGCGCGGTCAGCGGCGTGTCGACGAAGCCGGGGTTGATCAGGTAGACCGAGATCCCGCGCGGCGCGAGGTCGAGCCAGAGAGTCTCCGCGAGATTGATCAGCGCCGCCTTGGTCGCGCCGTAGACCAGGCTGTTGGGCAGGCCGCCGTAGCCCGCGACGCTCGCGACGAGGGCGATGCCGCCCGCGGCCTGCCTGTTCTGGCGGCCTTGCGTCGCCGCAACGACGTTCAGCGCGCCGACGAGGTTCGCCTCGACGGTCTTGCGCGCCTGCGCGGCATCGAGCTGCCAGGCGCGCGCCGCGCGGTAGACGGCGGCGAAGTCCATCACCAGGTCGAGCCCGCCCCAGGCGGCGGCGATGCGATCCGCCGCCGCCTCGACCGCCTCGTAGTCGGCCACGTCGAGCGGCTCGATCAGCGCGCGCGTGCCGAAGCGCTGCCCGAGCGCCCGCGTGTCGCGCGCCGAGACCGCGACCCGCGCGCCGCGCGCGAGCAGCAGCTCGGCGGTCGCCGCGCCGATGCCGCTCGAGGCGCCGACCGTCCAGACGCGGCGCCCGGACCAGCCGGCGAAGGCGCGGTTGAGCGCCATCCTCAGCCGTGCCTGCGGAGCGCGGTCACGATCTCGCCCGGGCGCGCGCCGGGCTCATTGCCGCACCAGCAGGTACTGCACCACGTCGGTCGAGCCGGTGACGAACCCCGCCTCGCAGTAGGCGAGATAGAACTCCCAGGTGCGCGCGAAGCGCTCGCCGAATCCGAGCGCGCGCACCTCCCGCAGGCCGGCGCGGAAGCGGTCGCGCCAGGCCGCGAGCGTGAGCGCGTAGTCCCCGCCGAAGCGGAACGCCTCGGCCACCGCCAGGCCGGCGCCGCGGGCGAGCTCCCGGAAGCGCGCGTCCGAGGCGAGCATGCCGCCCGGAAAGATGAACTGGCGGATGAAGTCGCTGCCGCGGCGGTAGCGCTCGAACAGCGCGTCGTCGATCACGATCGTCTGCACCACGGCGCGTCCGTCGCGCGGCAGGCAGGCGGCGATGCGCTCGAAGTAGGCGGGCCACCAGCGTTCGCCCACCGCCTCGAACATCTCGATCGAGGCCACGCCGTCGTAGCGCGCGCGCAGGTCGCGGTAGTCGCGCAGCTCGAGCCGCGCGTGGCGCGACAGGCCCGCGCGCGCGAGGCGTTCGCGCGCCCAGGCGAGTTGCGCGCCCGAGAGCGTGATGCCCGAGACGCGCAGCCCGCGGCCGGCGGCGAGCTCGGCGAAGGCGCCCCAGCCGCAGCCGATTTCCAGCAGGTGCGCGCCGGCCGGCAGCGCGAGCCGCGCCAGCGCGCGCTCGTGCTTGGCCCGCTGCGCGTGTTCCAGCGTGCGCGTCGCATCGCCCCGGTACAGGCCCGCGGAGTAGGTCATGCCGGGGTCGAGCCAGAGCGCGTAGAAGTCGTTGCCGAGGTCGTAATGCGCCGCGATGTTGCGGCGGCTGCCGCGCCGGGTGTTGGCGCGCAGGGCGTGCAGCGCGCGGTGGAGCAGCCGGCCGAGCGTGCCGCCGGCCATCGGGCGCTCGAGCGCGGCGCGGTTGGCGGCCAGCAGCGTGAGCAGGCGCGGAAGCCCCGAGGTGGTCCATTCGCGGTTGATGAAGCCCTCGGCGAAGCCGATGTCGCCGCTGCGCACGATGCGCCCGAACGCGCGCCGTCCGGCAGCCGCAGGCGCAGCCGTCCCTGGTGGAGCCGCCCCAGCGGCGCGAGCACGGCGCGCGCGGCGAACGGGAGGGGCTGTCTCGCGGGGGCGGCCGCACTCATCGGCTGAGCTCCTGCGCGGGCGGTGCCGGCTTGGAAAAACGGGGTGCGCGCTTCGCCCACAGCCGCGCCGCCTGCCAGTGGATGCGGGCGATGACCCCGAGCGTCAGCAGCGGGTGGCTGAAGAACGCGCGGGCGAGGCGCGAGGCGCGCAGCTCGAGCGCGCTGCCGGCCACGCTCGTGAGCAGCAGCGGGCCGTTCTCGTCGGCGTAGTCGATGCGCGCCAGGCGCAGGCGGTCGCCGTTGCGGAAGCGGAACCGGTAGTCGCCCGCCACCCTGCAAAAGGGCGAGACGTGGAGCGCCTTGCGCGCCGCGAGCTCGTCGCCGTCCTCGATGGGGCGCAGGTCGGGGTGCGCGAGCAGGTAGCCATGGCGCTCGCCGAAAGTGTTGTTCACCTCGGCGAGGACCGCGCGCGTGCGCCCCGCGCGGTCCTCGCAGAACCAGAAGCTCACCGGGTTGAAGACGTAGCCGAGCACGCGCGGAAAGGTCTGCAGCCACACCTCGCCGTCGGCGCAGTCGAGGCCCTCGCGGGCCAGCAGCGCGCGGATCCAGGCGAGCGGGTGCGAGCCGTCGCGCGCGCCGTGGTCGCGATAGCGCAGGCTGAACAGGTTCGGCCGCTCGATCGAGAACAGCGCGTTGGCGCAGTGCTCCAGGCGCGTCAGCGGCAGGCGCAGGAAGAACACGCGATAGGCGAAGCGGTTCGCAACCGGGCGCAGGCGCCGGTGCATGACCTGGCCGAAAACGATCTCGGCGCTCATGCGGCCGCGCGCTCCGTCCCGGCCGGGCGCGGGCGCTGCGCGCCGCGCGTCCAGGGCGCCGCGACGCCGAAATCCCGCCCGACCGCGAGCGCCGAGCGCAGCCCGTCCTCGTGAAAGCCGTAGCCGGTCCAGGCGCCGCAGTACCAGGTGCGCCGCCTGCCCTGGAGGTGCGCCAGCCGCGCCTGCGCGGCGGGCGCGCGCGAGTCGAACACCGGGTGCTCGTAGTCGAATTCGCCCAGCACGCGGTCCGGCTCGGGCGCGCGGTGGGGGTTGAGCGAGACGATCACCGGCTCGCTGAAGGGCAGCGGCTGCAGCCGGTTGAGCAGGTAGTGCACCGCGACCGGACGGCCGTCGGGCCCCTCGCGTCCGGCCGAGTAGTTCCAGGCCGACCAGACGCGGCGCCGGCGCGGCAGCAGCGTCGCGTCGGTGTGCAGCAGGGCGCGGTTGCGCTGGTAAGGGATCGCGCCGAGCACCGAGCGCTCCTCGGCGCTAGCGCCCTCCCCGAGGATGCGCAGCGCCTGGTCGGCGTGGCAGGCGAGTACCAGGGCATCGAAGCGCTCGCCCGCGACGCGCACGCCCGCGGCATCGCGGCGTACGGAGCGCACTGGGGTGCCCAGGCGCACGTCGGGCAGCGCGCGCGCCATGCGCTCGACGTAGCGGCGCGCGCCGCCGGCGACCGTGTACCACTGCGGCCGGCCCGACTGCGAGAGCAGGCCGTGGTTGCGGAAGAAACGCGCGAAGCTCGCGAACGGGAACTCGAGCATCGCGCCGGTGGGGCAGGACCAGATCGCCGCCGCCATCGGCAGCAGGTACCAGTCGCGGAACTCGGCGCTGTAGCCGCCGCGCGCGAGGAACTCGCCCAGCGCCGGCCCGCCGGGGCCGTTCGCGGCGCCCGTCGCCTCGCGGTTGAAGCGCAGGATGTCGCGCATCATGCCGAGAAAGCGCGGCCGCACGAGGTTGCGCGGCTGCGCGAACAGGGTGCTCAGGTTGGTGCCGGACCACTCGATCTCGGGCTCCTCGAGCGACAGGCTGAAGCTCATCTCGCTTTCGGCCGTCTCGATGCCGAGCGCGTCGAACAGCCGCACGAGGTGGGGGTAGGTGCGGCGGTTGAACACCAGAAAGCCGGTGTCGACGGGGTGGGTGAGCCCCCCCAGAGTGACGTCGACGGTGTGGGTGTGGCCGCCAAGGTAAGTGCTCGCTTCGAACAAAGTCACCTCGTGGCGGGGTTTGAGGAGCCAAGCGGCAGCCAGACCGGCAATTCCCGCGCCCACGACCGCGATCCGCAGCGGCATCATTTTGTCCTAGTCAAAAGTGGATATTTTGTGCGATGATGGCCTCGTGCAAGCGATTTGTCAACAATGTGTCTAGGACAAATGGAAGAAAAACAGGACGGCGCTGACGGCCTGTCCATCGCGGCCGTCGAGCGCGAGACCGGTATTTCCAAGGACGCGCTGCGGATCTGGGAGCGGCGCTATGGTTTTCCGCTGCCCACTCGCAACGCGTTCGGCGAGCGGGTCTACCCCGCCGCCCAAGTCGGGCGGCTGCGCATGATCCGCCGCCTGATGGATCAGGGCATGCGTCCGGGACGGATCTTTGCGCTGCCGCCGGGCGAGCTGCAGGCGCTCGCGGCCGCTGCACCGCCGGCGGCGCGCAGCGCGCTGCACGACCTCGTGCTTTACCTGGTCAAGACCCACCAGACCGCCGAGCTGCGGCGCGAGCTCGGGCAGGCGGTGGTGCGCGACGGTTTGTTCCGCTTTGTCACCGAGACCGCGGCGCCGCTCGCGGCGCTGGTGGGGGAGGCCTGGATGCGCGGCGAGATCGAGGTGTTCGAGGAGCATCTTTTTACCGAGCAGGTGCAGGGTGTGCTGCGGCAGGCGATCGCGCAGGTGCCTACCGCCGGCGGCACGCCCAAGGTGCTGCTCTCGACCCTGCCGGGTGAGCAGCACGGCCTGGGCCTGCTGATGGCCGAGGCCGCGTGCGCGCTCGAGGGCGCCCAGTGCGTCTCGCTCGGCGTGCAGACGCCGGCGGGCGAGCTGGTCGCCGCGGCGCGCGCCAACGCCGCCGATGTGGTGGCGCTGTCGTTCTGCAGCAGCTACTCGGCAGGCGCCATGCGCGAGGGCGTGCAGATGCTGCGGCGCGACCTTCCTGCCGCCACCGTGATCTGGTGCGGGGGCGCGGGCGCCGCGCGCCTGCGCAATCCGCCCGCCGGCGTGCAGGTCATCAATGATCTCTCGGCGATCGGCGGCGCGCTGCAGGAATGGCGCGCCGCGCGCGAGCCGGCATAACGATATGGTGTTCCCATGACGACTGTGAGCGAAACTCCGACGATGCTATACCCCGAACTGTTCAGATCTCTCGAGCGCGTGCGCTGGGACATGCAGCGCGATGTCCCCTGGGAGAATTTCGACGCCGCCCGCCTGAGCGACGAGCAGGCGCTGACCGTCAAGATGAACGCGATCACCGAGTGGGCGGCGCTGCCGGCGACCGAGATGTTCCTGCGCGACAACCGCGACGACAGCGACTTCTGCGCCTTCATGTCGGTCTGGTTCTTCGAGGAGCAGAAGCACGCCCTCGTGCTGCTCGAGTATCTGCGCCGCTTCAGGCCGGAGCTGTCGCCGAGCGAGGACGAGCTGCACGCGGTGCGCTTCCCGTTCGACCCGGCGCCGCCGCTCGAGACGCTGATGCTGCATTTCTGCGGCGAGATCCGCCTCAATCACTGGTACCGCTGCGCCGCCGACTGGCACACCGAGCCCGTCATCCGGCACATCTACGGCCTGATCTCGCGCGACGAGGCACGCCACGGCGGCGCCTACCTGCAGTACATGCGCCGCGCGCTCGCGCGCTCGGGCGACGAGGCGCGCGCCGCGTTCGCGCGCATCGGCGTGCTGATGGCGGCGTCAGGGCGCGCGGGCAAGCCGCTGCACCCCACCAACCTGCACGTCAACCGCGAGCTCTACCCGCGCGATACGGTTCAGAGCCGCCTGCCGGACCCGGAGTGGCTCGAGTACTGGCTGGGCAGCCAGATCCGCTTCGGCAAGGAATGGGAGAAGAAAGTCTCCGACATGATCCTGCTCAACCTGTCGAAGCTGTTCGGCGTCGAGCTGCGCAGCCTGCAGGACCTCAGCCGCTACCGGCGTAGCCTCGCTAAAAAGGCAGCGCCGCTCCCGGCTTGAGCGGCGCGAGCGCGCGGCGGAACTCCTCCTGGATGCGCGCGAGCGCCTCGCGCGTGTCGGCCTCGAAGCGCAGCACGATCACCGGCGTGGTGTTCGAGGCTCGCGCGAGGCCGAAGCCGTCCCTGTACTCGACCCGCACGCCGTCGATGGTGAGCACGCGCTCGGCGCCGGGGAAGGGCTTCGCCCGCTGCAGCTTCGCCACCAGCGCGTGCGGCTCGCCCTCGGCGAGCTTCCACTGCAGCTCGGGGGTGGAGGGCGCGTTCGGCAGCGCCTTCAGCGCGCGGCCCGCGTCCGCGTCGCGCGAGAGGATCTCGAGCAGGCGCGCGCCGGCGTAGAGCGCGTCGTCGAAGCCGTACCAGCGCTCCTTGAAGAAGGTGTGGCCCGACATTTCGCCCGCGAGCGGCGCGCCGGTCTCCTTCAGCTTCGCCTTGATGAACGAGTGCCCGGTCTTCCAGATCAGGGGCTTGCCGCCGTGGCGCTCGATCCAGGGCGCGAGCAGGCGGGTCGACTTGACGTCGTAGATGATCTCGGCGCCGGGGTTGCGCGAGAGCACGTCGGCGGCGAACAGCATCAGCTGGCGGTCCGGGTAGATGATCTCGCCGTCCTTCGTGACCACGCCGAGCCGGTCGCCGTCGCCGTCGAAGCCGAAGCCGAGCTCGCTCGGGCCCGCCTTCAGGCGCGCGGTCAGCTCGGCCAGGTTTTCCGGGTGCGAGGGGTCGGGGTGGTGATTGGGGAAGTCGCCGTCGACCTCGCAGTAGAGCTCCTCGACCTCGCAGCCCAGGCGCCGGTAAAGGCGCGGCGCGAGCATCCCCGCGACGCCGTTGCCGCAGTCCACCGCGATCCGCATCGGGCGCGCGAGCCTGACGTCGTCCGCGATGCGCTCGAGGTAGGCCTCCAGCACGTCGGCGCGGCTGCGCCTGCCGGCGCCCGAGGCAAGGCGCCCCGCCTCGATGCGCCGGTAGAGGTCCTGGATCGCCTCGCCCGCGAGCGTCTCGCCGCCGACGACCATCTTGAGGCCGTTGTAGTCGGGCGGGTTGTGGCTGCCGGTCACCGCGACGCAGCTGCCGCAGCCGAGATGGTGGGCGGCGAAGTAGGCGACTGGCGTGGGCACCATGCCGAGGTCGATGACGTTCGCGCCGGCCGCGCTCAGGCCCTCGGCCATCGCCTCGGCGAGCAGCGGCCCCGAGTGGCGCCCGTCGCGGCCGACCGCGAAGGTGGCCGCGCCGCGCTCGCGCCCGAGACTGCCGAGCGCGCGCCCGACCTCGCGCACGATCTCCGGCGTGAGCGTCCTGCCGACGATGCCGCGAATGTCGTAGGCGCGGAAGATTTCGTGGGGGATGTTCATTCGGCGCCAAAGAAGGCCGCGAGGCGACGCGGCAGCCACGCGGGATTCGAAGGAAAACCCACGTGCCCCCCCGTCGCGGGAAATTCTAGCACCACCTCCGCCGATTTCCGGCGCGTCGCCGCGAGGAGCGCCTCGGCTGGAAGGAAAGGATCGTTCAGCGCGTTGAGCACGAGCGTCGGCACGCGCACGCCGGCCAGCCACGGCGCCGACGAGGCGCGCGTCCAGTAGTCGCGCACGCCGCGAAAGCCGTGCAGGGGCGCGGTCACCAGCTCGTCGAACTCGTACAGCGTGCGCACGCGCGCCACCCGGCGGCCGTCGTACAGGCCCGGAAAGCGGCGCAGCTTGTCCAGCGCCTTGCGCCGCATGGTCCTGAGGAAGGCGCGCGCATAGATCTCGCGGTTGAGGCCGCGGTCGATCGTGAAGCCCGCGGCGACGAGATCGACCGGCGCCGACACCGCGGCGGCGCGGCGCACCACCGCGCCGGCTTCGGCGCCGCGCTCGCCGAGCCACTTGAGCAGGGCGTTGCCGCCGAGCGAGACGCCGGCGGCGCAGAGCGGCGCCGGGCGCCCGCTTCGCAGGCGGCGCAGGATCCAGTCGATCTCCTCGCTGTCGCCCGAGTGGTAGGCGCGCGGCAGCCGGTTCGGCTCGCCGGAGCAGCCGCGGAAATGCGGCAGGGCGCAGCGCCAGCCCTGCGCCAGGCAGCGGGCGGCGACCGCGCGCGCGTAGGGGCTGGCCGAGCTGCCCTCGAGCCCGTGGAACAGCACCAGCATGTGCTTCGCATCGCCCGGGCCGGCGAAGTCGACGTCGATGAAGTCCCCGTCCGGCGTCTCCCAGCGCTCGCGCGCAAGCGCCACGGCAGGCGGCGGGCGCAGCGCCGCATACAGCGTCTGCAGGTTTCCGCCCGGCAGCCAGGCGGGGGCGCGGTAGGCGGCGCTCAATGAAGCGTCTTCGGGGTGTCGTTCGCCGGGGGACCGGCCTCGGCCTGCGCCGGGGGCTGCCCCGGCGCGGGCGAGGCGTGATGCGCGAGCATGCGCCAGCCGGCGGGCGTGCGCAGGTAGACGTTGGTCGCGACCGCCGACGCGCCGCGCGGCTCGCCTTGCCCTTCCATTTCGAAGCGCTCCAGCACGCTGTGCACCGCGAACATCACGCCGGTGGTGACGGACTGCAGGCTCACCTGCGCGCGCGCGCCATCGCCGCCGGCGAAGATCCGGCGCCAGCTCTCGCGCACCTGATCCTGCCCGACGAGCTGCGGCCCGGTCGGGTGCACGCAGACGATCTCCTCGTCCTCGGCCCATACGCTCATCATGGCCTCGAGGTCGGCGCGCTCGAGCGCCTCGTAGAAGGCGTTCTCGGCGTCCTGCGCGGTGGGAAAGATCCGTGTCGTCACGCGGCGGGCGATGTTGGCACGCCGAGCTGTCCGATCTCCTCCAGCACCCGCTCGACGGAGAGTTCCTTCATGCAGCGGAAGTGCCCCAGCGGACAGACCCGCTCGAAGCAGGGGCTGCACTCGAGATGCAGCCAGAGCACGCGCGCCCGCTCCGACAGCGGAGGCGTGTGCTCGGGACTGGACGAGCCGAACAGCGCGACCTGGGGCCGGCCGAGCGCGGCGGCGACGTGCATCAGCCCCGAGTCGTTGCTGACCACCAGCTCGGCGCCGGCGAGCAGCTCGAGTGCTTCCTCGAGCGTGGTGCGCCCCGCGAGATCGAGCCCCGGCACGCCCTGGCAGGCTTCCCGGTCGCGCGCCGAGCCGAGCAGCACCGCCGGCAGCGGCAGGCGCGGCGCCAGCTCGGCGAAATAGGGCCAGCGCTTGGCGGGCCCGTATTCGGCGCCGGGGCAGAGCACCGCGTAGCGGCCTTCGATGCCGAAGCGCGTCGCGGTGGCGCGCGCCGCGGCGGCGTCCACCGCGAGCCGCGGCTCGGGCAGCGGCTGGGCGGGCGTCCCGCCCGGCGGCTCGGAAAGCCGCGCGTAGTGCAGCGCCATCGGCTCGCGCCGGTCTTCGGCGCGGTAGAGCAGGTTGAGCAGCCCGTAGCGCGATTCCCCGACATAGCCGCTGCGCAGCGGCACGTCGGCGAAGAACGGCACCAGGGCCGATTTCCAGGAGTTCGGCAGCACGATCGCCTGCTCGTAGCGGTTCGCGCGCAGCCTGCGCCCGAGGCGCCAGCGCTCGCGCAGCTGCAGCGCGCCGTGGCGCAGCGGCGCGGCGATCACCTCGTCCACCCCCGGCAGGCGGCGCAGCACCGGCGCCACCCAGTCGGGCGCCAGCACGTCGATTCTCAGCTCGGGCCGTTTCTCGCGCAGCCGCGCGAGCAGCGGCTGCGCCATCAGCGCGTCGCCGATCCAGTTGGGGGCGACGACGAGGACTCGCGCGGGCTCAGTGGCCCCTCGGCGGGGCGCCCTTGTAGACATAGCGGGTGCCGCAGTACGGGCACAGCATCTCGCCTGCCTCGGCGACGTCGAGGAAAACGCGCGGGTGACGCGCCCACAGCGGAGCCGTGGGCAGCGGGCAGTGCAGCGGCAGGTCCTTCTCGGTCACTTCGACCCGCCGCGCCTTGTCGCTCGCCTGAATGCTCATCGCTTGGCTCCTTTTGTCCTGGCCGCCTTCTTCTTCATCGGGACGACCGTCATCCAGTGCTTGTGCTTGCGGTCCTTGCCGGTGACGACGTCGAAGAACGCCTTCTGCAGCCGTTTGGTGACCGGGCCGGCCTTGCCGGCGCCGATGGTGCGGCCGTCGAGCTCGCGGATCGGCGTGACCTCGGCCGCGGTGCCGGTGAAGAAGCACTCGTCGGCGAGGTAGATGTCGTCGCGCGTCAGGCGCTTGGCGATCACCTTGTAGCCGAGGCCCTCGGCCAGCTCGATCACGGTGCTGCGGGTGATCCCGGTCAGCGCCGAGGTGAGCTCGGGCTCGTAGATCTTGCCGTCCTTGACGAGAAAGATGTTCTCCCCCGCGCCCTCGGCGACGAAGCCCTCGACGTCGAGCAGCAGCCCTTCGTCGTAGCCGTGCTGGGTCGCCTCGAGCGTCGCCAGCACCGAGTTCGGGTAGGTGCCCGACATCTTGGCGCGCGCCATGGTGACGTTGACGTGGTGGCGCGCGTAGGAGGAGGTCTTGACCCGGATCCCCTTGGCGAGCGCCTCGGGTCCGAGGTAGGCGCCCCAGGGCCAGGCGGCGATCGCCACGTGCACCGTGGCGCCGACCGGCGAGACGCCCATCTTCTCCGAGCCGTAGAAGGCGATCGGCCGCACGTAGCACGACTCGTGCGCGTTCGCCTGCACCACCTCGATCTGCGCCCGCATCAGCGTCTCGATCGAGTACGGGATCTTCATCATGTAGATGTGCCCCGAGTTGAGCAGGCGCTGGGTGTGCTCCCTGAGGCGGAAGATCGCCGTCCCGTAGGCGGTCTTGTACGCGCGCAGCCCCTCGAATACCGCCAGCCCGTAGTGCAGCGAGTGGGTCAGCACATGGGTGGTGGCGGAGCGCCACGGTACCAGCTTGCCGTCGTGCCAGATCCAGCCGTCGCGGTCGGCCATCGAGAGCGGCGTGTTTACCTTCGCCATGAACGTTGTTCTCCTTTCGTGTGGCTGCATTCTACCCGCAGCGGCGAAAATTCCGCCATACTATTAACATGGACGTTAATCCTGATCCGCTCGTTTTCGCCGCGCTCGCCTCGGCGCCGCGGCGCCAGGCGATCGCCTTCCTCGCCCAGACGGCGCTGTCGACCACCGAGCTCGCCGAGCGCTTCGGCATCAGCGCGCCGGCGGTGTCGCGCCACCTCGCGGTGCTGCAGCGGGCGGGCCTGGTGTCGGCGGAGCGGCAGGGCCAGAGCGTGCTGTACCGCCTCCAGCGCGACGTGCTGCTCGACGCGCTGGCCGCACTCGCCTCGGCGGTCGACGGTCCGCTGCGGCGCGCGGCGCAGCCGGCGCGCCCGCCGCGCGACGCGATCTAGGCCGCGGGCGGGCCGAGCACCGCCTGCCACAGGGCCGACACCGCTTCGGCCGGCGCGGCGGCCTGCTCGCGCGGGACGCGGGCGTAGCGCGCGCCGCCCAGGCGCAGCGCGTGCTGCAGGCGGCGCAAGGCGCGATAGGCGTCCTGGCCGGCTTGCGCCAGCCTGGCGGGGATCAGCCCCAGCTCGCCGGCCATGCCGAGCAGCGCGATGTTGCCCAGGTTGCCGACCAGCCCCGGGTGCCGGTGCGCGTGCGCGAGCACCAGGAACTGGACCACGAACTCGAGATCGATCATGCCGCCGGGATCGTGCTTGACGTCGAACAGGCCGGAGGTGTTCGGGTGCGCCTCGTGAATCCTGGCGCGCATCGCGAGCACTTCGCGCGCCAGCTCGGCCGCGTCGCGCTCGCGGCGCAGGATGCGCTCGCGGATGGCTTCGAAGGCGGCGCCGATCGCGCGGTCGCCGGCGCAGAAGCGCGCGCGGGTGAGCGCCTGGTGCTCCCAGACCCAGGCCTGCTTCTCCTGGTACTGCTCGAAGGCCTCGACGGTCGACACCAGCAGGCCGCCGGCGCCGCTCGGGCGCAGGCGCAAGTCGGTCGCGAACAGCACCCCGGCGGCGGTGCGCGTGGTGAGCAGGAGGTTCAGCTTCTGCGCGAGGCGCGCATAGGTCTCCGCGGCGCGCTCGTCCGGGTCGTCGAACAGAAAGATGAGATCGAGGTCGGAGGCATAGCCGAGCTCCTTGCCGCCGAGCTTGCCGTAGGCCATCACCGCGAAGCGCGGCGCGCCCTCGCGGTGGCGCCGCACCTGGCCCCAGGCGAGCTCGAGCGCGGCCTCGAGCGTCAGGTCGGCGAGCGCCGACAGGTGGTCGGCCAGGCGCTCGACCGTGAGCAGGCCGGCGAGGTCCTGCGCGAGCAGCCGGAACACCTGCGCCTGGTGCTGCTCGCGCAGGACGTCCATCTGCCGCTCGGGGTCGCCTTCTTGACCGGCCAGCAGCGCGCGCAGAGTCCGCGCGAAACCGGCCCAGTCGGGGGGCGCGTAAAGGACGCGGTCGTCGAGCAGCTCGTCGAGCAGCAGCGGGTGGCGGGTCACGAACTCCGCCGCCCAGCTCGAGGCCGCCACGATGCGGGCGACGCGCTCGAGCGCTTCCGGGTGCTCGGCGAGCAGCGCCAGGTAGGCGGCCCGGCGCGCGATCGCCTCGATCAGGGTCAGGCCGCGCTCCAGCGTCGCGTCGGGATCGGCGGTCGCGGCGGCCGCCGCGACGAGCGCCGGCACCAGCGCGTCGAAGCGCCGGCGCGAGTCCTTGGGCAGGTTCTGGTAGCGCTGGCTCGCGCGCGCCGCCGCGAGCCGCGCGGCGCTGCCCGCCGCGTCGCCAAAGCCGCGCGCCGCGAGCGCCCGCGCAAGCGCGTCGGGCTCGCCCTGCCAGAGCTCGCCGCCGCCGTTGTCGTGCGCCTCCGCGAACACCGCCTGGAAATGGCGCGTGACTCGCGCGCGCTGCGCGCCGAGCGCGGCGGCGAAGGCGTCCCAGCCGTCGAATCCGCACATGGCCGCGACCCGGGCGCGGTCCTCCGCGTCGGCGGGCAGGGTGTGGGTCTGGCGATCATCCAGATACTGCAGCCGGTGCTCGACCCGGCGCAGGAAGCGGTAGGCCTCGGCGAGCTCGCGCGCCGCCTCCCCGGGCAGCAGCTTGGCGTGCGCGAGCCGCTCGAGCGCCTCCAGCGTCGGACGCACCGCGAGCTCGCGATCGCGCCCGCCGCGCACCAGCTGCAGCGCCTGCGCGACGAATTCGATCTCGCGGATGCCGCCGGGGCCCAGCTTGACGTGGTCGGCGAGCTCGCGCCGCTCGACTTCGCGCCGCACTTCGGCGTGCAGGCTGCGCATCGCGGCGAGCGTGCCGTAGTCGAGATAGCGGCGGTACACGAACGGACGCACGATCGAGTCGAGCTCGCGCTCGCGCGCGCCGGTGAGCGCGCGCGCCTTGATCCACGCGTAGCGCTCCCATTCGCGGCCCTGCCCGACGAGATAGTTCTCGAGCGCGTCGAAGCTCGCCACCAGCGGACCGGATTCGCCGTAGGGGCGCAGCCGCATGTCGACGCGGAAGACGAAGCCGTCCTCCGTGACGTCGGACAGCAGGGCGATCAGCCTGCGCCCGACGCGGGCGAAATACTCGTGGTTCGACAGCGCCCGGGCGCCGTCGGTCTCGCCCTCCTCGGGGTAGACGAACACCAGGTCGACGTCGGACGAGACGTTGAGCTCGCGCCCGCCCAGCTTGCCCATGCCGATGACCAGCAGCCGCTGCGGCGCGCCGCCGGCGCCGCGGGGAAAGCCCGCCTGCGCCGCCTGCGCCGCCTCGGCCCAGGCGAGGGCGGTGCCGATCGAGGCCTCGGCCAGGTCGCTCATCGTCGCGCAGACTTCCGTCAGCTCGGCCGCGCCGCCCAGGTCGCGCGCCATGACGCGCAACAGCACGCGCTGGCGCAGCCGCCGCAGGCGGCGCTTGAGCGCCGCCTCGCCGTCCTCGAGCGCGCCGGCGAGCGCGGCCTCGATCTCGGCGCGCGCGAATGGCCTGGGGTCGGCGAGCTCGGCCGCAAGCTCGGGCCGCGCCTGCAGCACGTGGCGGGCGTAGCGCGAGGCCGCGAGCGCTGCGGGAGTCGGGCTGGAGCTCAAGTTTCCGGGAAAATCCGAATCGAGACCGATATTTGCGGTTTAAAATGCAGCCGGGCCAGGTGAAGCCATTCGCCCCGCTCACGGACTATAGGGGCAACGCGAATCACGATGCAAACCGATACCCGACTCCCGCGCTGGCTGCGGGTGCTCGAGTGGATCGCGTGGTCCCTGTTCTTCGCATTCGTCGCAGTGTTTCTCGCGCTGCGCTACTGGCTGCTGCCGCACGTCGAGCGCTACCGCCCGCAGATCGTCGCGGCCATCTCGCGCTCGATCGGGCTGCCGGTGCAGATCGGCACCATCCGGGCCGACTGGCAGGGTTTGCGCCCGCGCCTCGACTTCACGGACGTGCGCATCTACGACAGCGCCGGACGCTCGGTGCTGGTGCTGCCCCAGGTGTGGAACGTGGTGTCCTGGCGCTCGCTGCTGTTCTTCGATCTGCGCCTGCATTCGCTCACCATCGAAGGGCCGCAGCTCACCGTGAGGCGCGACGCCAAGGGCGACATCTACATTGCCGGCATGCAGCTCTCGGGCGCCGCGCCGCAGGCGCAGGGCGGGCTCGCCGACTGGGTGCTCGACCAGCGCGAGATCGTGGTGCACAAGGCGGAAATCGAGTGGCGCGACGAGCTGCGCGGCGCGCCGCCGCTCGCGCTGCACGCGCTCGACTTCCGCCTGCGCAACCGCGGCGACACGCACTCGATCGGCCTTTCGGCGAATCCGCCGAAGGAGCTCGGGACCCACCTCGATCTGCGCGCGGAGCTCGCCGGCCGCGGCATCGCGACGCTGGCCGACTGGCGGGGGGAAATCTACGCCGAGATCGGCTACACCGACCTCGCCGGCTGGCGGCCCTGGGTCGACTACCCGGTGGACCTGCAGCGCGGGCAGGGCGCGCTGCGGCTGTGGGTCACCCTCGGCGGGGGCAAGCTGACGCAGAGCACCGTCGACGTCGCCTTGACCGGCGTCGCGGTGCGCCTGGGGCCCAAGCTGCCGCTGCTCGAGCTCGAAAGCGTGCGCGGACGCGTGCAGTCGCGGGTCAGCGCGCAAGGCTACCTGCTCGCGGGCGAGCACCTCGTGCTGGTGCGGGCGCAGGGCGCGCCGATGAGCCCGCTCGACATCCGCATCGGCTGGCAGCCGAAGTCCGGGTCGGCGCCGGAGCACGGCCTGGCGAGCTCGCCGCTGGTCGAGCTCGAGCCGCTGGCGCAGCTCGCGGCTTACGTGCCGCTGCCTTCGTCGCTGCGCGAGCTGCTCGGCGAGCTCTCGCCGCGCGGAGACCTGCGCGATTTCAAGTTCAGCTGGAGCGGTCCGCTCGCGGATGCGAGCCGCTACGGCATCAAGTCCCGTTTTTCCGGCGTGGCGGTGAACGCCTGGCACAAGGTGCCGGGCTTCTCCGGACTCTCGGGCAGGCTCGACGCCAGCACCGATGGCGGCCACGTCTACCTCGCCGCGCGCAAGACCGAGCTCGACCTGCCGCAGGTGTTCCCTGAGAGGAACGTCGCGCTCGATGCGCTGAACGGGCAGATCGACTGGGAGCATTCGCGACCGGGCGCGATCGACGTGCAGCTCCGCGCGCTGAATTTCGCCAGCCCGCATTTCGCGGGCGACGCCTCGGGCACCTACGCGTGGCGCGAAGGCGACGGACCCGGCAGGATCGATCTGACCGCCCACCTGTCGCGCGCCGACGGCAGCCAGGTCGCGCGCTACCTTCCTCTGGGCAGCCTGATGGGCGAGAAGCCGCGCCAGTGGATCGCGGCTGCGGTCATTTCGGGTCGCGCGAGCAACATCCGCCTGCGGCTGCAGGGCGACCTGCGCGATTTCCCGTACGCCGACTCTTCGAAAGGCCAGTTCGACGTGAGCGCGCACTTCAGCGACGGCGTCTTCCAGCCGGCGCCCGACTGGCCGCGCATCGCCGGCATCGAAGGCGACCTGAGCTTCAACCGCGACAAGATGACGATCACCGGCGATGCCGGCAGCGTGTTCGGCGCCAGGCTGTCGGACGTGCGCGTCGCCATCGAGAGCCTGACCGCGCCGCAAAAGCTGCTCCGGATCTCCGGCACGGCCGAGGGGCCGAGCGGCGCGTTCCTGCGCTACGTCGCGGCGAGCCCGGTGCACGGCATGGTCAAGGGGTTGACCGATGCGATGCACGCCACCGGGCGCGGCAGCTTGAAGCTCAAGCTCGAGCTGCCGCTCGGCAGGCTCGAGCACAGCAAGATCGCCGGGGAGTTCCGCTTTGCCGACAACAGCCTGAGCCTGATTCCGCACCTGCCGCCGATCGAGCACGCCGGCGGCGCCGTCGGCTTCACCGAGTCGGCGCTGATGGTGCACGACGTGCGCGGCCGCTTCCTGGGGGGCGAGGTGGCGATCAACGGCGGCACCGTGCCCGGCACGGGCCTGCGGGTCACCGCGAAAGGCCACGCGCGGGCCGCCGCGTTCGAGGCGCTCGCGCCGCAGAAATGGAGGGGCTTTCTCTCGGGCGGCACGGACTACGCCGTGACGGCCACCATGCGCAACGGCAGCCCGCTGCTGCGGCTCGAATCGTCCCTGCGCGGGATCGCGAGCTCGCTGCCCGCTCCGCTGGAGAAGTCCGCCGCCAGCGAGCTGCCGCTGCGCGTCGATCTGCTGCCGGGCGCGGGCGACGCGCGCGACCGCATTTCGGTGAAGCTCGGCCGGCGCCTCGCGGCGGAAATTCTGCGCCAGCGCACGGGCCCCAAGCTCGCGGTTCAGCGCGTCGCGATCTCGCTCGGGCCGCAGCCCGGGCAGGCGATGCGCGTGCCGCCGCGCCCGGGGGTGCTGGTGTACGGCGCCTTGCCGCATCTCGAACTCGGCCGCTGGCTGCCGCTGTTGTCGGGAAGCGGCGGGGATGCCGCGCAGACCTCGATCGACATCAAGGCTGGCACGCTCGACGCGTTCGGCCGGCGGCTCAACGGCGTCGCGCTGAAGGCCGATGTCGGCGCCGGGGGATGGTCGGCGACGGTGCTGGCGGACGAGCTGGCCGGCAAGCTCGACTACCAGCCGGGCGGCGAGGGCAAGCTGGTCGCGCGGCTGACGCGCTTCAGGATTCCCGCGCTCGCGCCGGGCAACGGGGCCGGCGCGCCGGACGTCGCCCAGCAGGCGAAGGACCTGCCCGCGCTCGACCTGTCCGCCGAGCACTTCACCTTCCGCGGCAAGGCGCTGGGGCAGGTCGCGGTGGTCGCCGAGCACGCGGGCCCGAACTGGCGCATCGAGCGCCTGTCGATGTCCAGCCCCGATGCGTCGATGAGCGGCAGCGGGACCTGGCGCGACGGCGGGGCGCCCGCGACCGACCTGAAATTCGAGCTGAAGGCGAGCGACGTCGGCAAGTTTCTCGACCGCATCGGCTACAAGGGCCTGGTCCGGGACGGCAAGGCGACGCTGGGCGGCAGCGTCAGCTGGAACGGCGACCCGCTGACGATCGACTACCCCTCGCTGTCCGGCGCGCTGACGCTCGACGTCAAGAACGGCCGCTTCCTCGAGATCGAGCCGGGCTTCGGCAAGCTGATATCGCTCATGAGCCTGCAGATGCTGCCGCGCCGGATCACGCTCGATTTTCGCGATGTGTTCTCCAAGGGCTTCCAGTTCGAGCGCATCCACGCCAATCTCGGCATCCGCAACGGGGTCATGTCGACGGACGATTTCAAGATGGACGGGGCGGCGGCGGACGTGTCGATGCGCGGGGACACCGACCTCGCGAACGAGACGCAGGACCTCGCGGTGCGCGTGGTGCCCGCCCTGGGCGACAGCGCCTCGACCGTCATCGGGCTGGTCAACCCGCTCGCCGGCGTCGCCTCGGCGATCGCCCAGCACCTGCTGAAGAACCCGCTCGGGCAAATATTCTCCTACGACTACAGGATCACGGGAACCTGGAGCGATCCGAAGGTCGAAAAGGTCAGGAGGCAGGCGCAGCCGCCGGGCGGGGAGCTGCCCGGCGGAGGCTGACTGTTATGATCGACCGCACGGAGACCCCATCACCCATGCAGACCACACCGCAAGACCTTCTTCTGGGCACCGCCGAGCGGCGGCTGCTCGAGCCCTACGAGCTCGGCGCGGGCAAGCTCCGGCGCGTGTTCGGCGCGCTCGGCGCGCACCGCATCGACTTTGCCGACCTGTACTTCCAGTATTCGCGCTCCGAGAGCTGGAGCCTCGAGGAGGGAATCGTCAAGTCGGGCAGCTTCAACATCGAGCAGGGCGTCGGCGTGCGCGCGATCGCGGGCGAGAAGACCGCCTTCGCCTATTCCGACGAGATCAGCTTCGACGCGCTGGAGGACGCCGCGCGCGCGACCCGCGCGATCGCGGCCGCGGGGCAGAGCCGGCGCGCCAAGGTCGCGCGCCGGGGCCGGCCGGTGCGGCGCTACGAGCCGGTCGATCCGCTCGCGACGCTCGGCTCGGAGGCCAAGGTCGCGCTGCTGGAAAAGCTCGAGCGCATGTGCCGCGCGGTCGATCCGCGCGTGAAGCAGGTGATGGCGCACCTCGGCGGCGAGTACGAAGTCGTGCTGGTCGCGCGCTCCGACGGCGTGCTCGCGGCCGACGTGCGGCCGCTGGTGCGCCTTTCGGTGCAGGTGATCGCCGAGCACAACGGCAGGCGCGAGAGCGGCAGCGCGGGCGGCGGCGGGCGCACCGGCTACGCCCACTTCAGCGACGAGGTGCTGAAGGACTACGCGGACAAGGCGGTCTCGCAGGCGCTGGTCAACCTGGAAGCGCGCCCCGCGCCCGCCGGCACCATGACGGTGGTGCTCGGGCCCGGCTGGCCGGGCATCCTGCTGCACGAGGCGATCGGGCACGGGCTGGAGGGCGACTTCAACCGCAAGGGCAGCTCGGCCTTCTCGGGCCGCATCGGCGAGCGCGTCGCCGCGCCAGGCGTCACCGTGGTCGACGACGGCACCCTGCCCGGGCGGCGCGGCTCGCTCACGGTCGACGACGAGGGCAACCCGACCACGCGCACGGTGCTGATCGAGGACGGCGTGCTGCGCGGCTACATCCAGGACAGCCTCAACGCGCGCCTGATGAAGATGCCGCTCACCGGCAACGGCCGGCGCGAGTCCTTCGCCCACCTCGTCCTGCCGCGCATGACCAACACCTATATGCTCGCCGGCGCGCACGACCCGCGCGCGATCGTCGCCGGGGTCGAGCGCGGCGTGTACGCGGTCAACTTCGGCGGCGGGCAGGTCGACATCACCAACGGCAAGTTCGTGTTCTCGGCCGCCGAGGCCTACATGATCGAGCACGGCAAGGTCACCTACCCGATCAAGGGCGCGACCCTGATCGGCAACGGCCCCGACGCGCTGACGCGGGTGAGCATGATCGGCAACGACCTGCAGCTCGACAGCGGGATCGGCACCTGCGGCAAGGAAGGCCAGAGCGTGCCGGTCGGCGTCGGCCAGCCGACGCTCCTCATCGACGGCCTGACCGTCGGCGGCACCGGCTGAGATGGACGCGCTGCCGGCCAACGCGACGCGCTTTGTCGCCGACGCCGAGGCGCTCGCCGCGCTGATCCCGGACGGCGCGCGGATCGCCATGCCGCCGGACTACTCGCTGCCCGCGATGGCGGTGGTGCGCC
>Ga0210077_1000030_pt1 | contig 90155 bp, 71 predicted proteins | sample RushMan_CattailN_5_FD_185556 | JGI IMG/M metagenome (GOLD analysis project Ga0210077, IMG submission 185556) | Wetland microbial communities from San Francisco Bay, California, USA, that impact long-term carbon sequestration -... | ecosystem: Environmental > Aquatic > Marine > Wetlands ...
ACCTTCCGCGCGGCCGGAATGAATGACTTTGGAGAGACACCATGGCCCTTGATCGCGACACGACCCTGACCCTGAACGGAATCAGGGGGCCTCGCATTCTGAGTTTCCTCATGGGGGCCGGGATGATCACCGCCTCCGCCATGACCATCGGCCACTTCTTCCGGGCCAATTACCCCGCCACGATCTTCACGGGGTCGTTCTGCGACATCAACGCCTTCTTCAACTGCGACAGCTCCGCCTTTTCCTCCATCGCCCAGGTGATGCGCGTCCCGCTGGGCTATTTCGGGCTGTTCATGGGCGCCCTGGTCGTCCTCGGGGCCGTCCTGCCTTCGGCGGAGTTCGAGCGGACCAACAAGACCCTGGCCCTCCTCAACGTGCTCGGCGTCGTCGGCCTGCTCCTCTACTCCGTGCTCGTCCTCGGCAGCCTCTGCCTTTTGTGCTCCGGCTACTACCTGTTCTCCATCCTGAGCTTCGTCCTGTTCTGGCGCTACGGGATCGACGGCGACCGCAAGAACCTCCTCGCCAGATGGGTTCGCCCGTCCCTCAAGCTCGCGGCGATCTTCGCCGTCGTCGCCCTGGCCGGGGCCTACGGGTTTGTCCGGTACCACGACGCGAAGAAGGAGGCGCAGACCGGGTCGGCCGTCACCGTCGTCAGGCAGTTCTACGAGCTTCCCAAGGTCGCCTGGCCGAGCTTCGTGTCGCCCGACTGGGCGGTAAAATCGACGAAAAGATTCGAGGACGCCCCCATCCAGGTCGTCGAATACGCCGATTTCCTCTGCTCCGACTGTCTCTATTTCGCACAGCAGTTGGACAAGCTCAAGGCGGAGTTCGCGGGCAAGCTTAACATCGCCTTCCAGTTTTTCCCGTTGGACGCCTGCAACACCACCGTCGCCGAAAAGAAAGGCCTCCACCCGGGCGCCTGCGACATGGCAACCATCGCCGCGGCCGTCGATCCCGCCCGGTTCCCGGAAATCCACGACGAGATCTGGGCCAATTTCCGCTCGACTCGGAATCCCGAATGGCGGGCCGCCCTGGCGGCGAAATACGGCGTGGCGGACGCCCCGGCCGACGCCATGGCCCTGGAGCTCGTCCGGAAGACGATCGAAACCGGGGCCGAGTATGAGAAAACCTCGGACCAATTCGCCCACGGCATCCGCTCGACGCCGACAATGATCATCAACAACAGGATGATCATCGGGACGCTTCCCTACGAGCATCTCCGAGCGATTTTCCAGGCCCTGGTCGAGGAGCGCGAAGGCAGCAAGACCTTCATCGAGAACTGGGTGCCGCCCGCCAAGCGGAAAAAATAGACCACCTGCGGCCTGACTCATTCAAAAAAACGCGATTTTCTACGGGAAAGCCAAGCCCGACGTTCCTGTTAAAAATGCCGACTAGGTGATCCCCCGAAGCCGGGCCCGGCGGGGAAACCTGGGCTATGCGCCTCGATCCCAATCTGCCCGAATCGCCGCACCGAGTTGTCAAGGATATGTCAAGAAGCCGTCAACCGGCGTCAAGAAGCACGGGGACGAAAGGACGTTGAAGAATCCCTTAAATAAGGCTTGACATACTGTATGGTACACATTATTGTATATGATGTACCATAGATTGGCCATACGGTAATAGCCCTGTGGAAAGGACGTCGCTATGGACCCTGAGATCCGCAATTTCGAAACCGAGATGAACCGGGGCTTCCTCCAGATCCTCGTCCTGGCCATCCTCGAAAAGGACGGCTACGGCTACGCGATGGGCCGGACCATCAGGGACCTCGGCTACGAGGTCGAGGAGAACACCCTCTACCCGATGCTCCGGCGGCTCGAGAAGGGGGGCTGGGTCCGGAGCAAGTGGGACGTTGCCAAGGACCGTCCGCGCAAGTTCTATTCGATCACCGAAGCGGGCCGGGCGCTCCGCACGGAGCTCCTCGGCGCGTGGAGGAAGCAGGGCCGCATCCTGTCAAGGGTCATGAAGGAGGACCCCCATGTCTGATAAACTCGAAGCCTACCTCGAGGAGATCGGCCACTATCTCGTCGTCCGGGAGGAACGGGCTGAAATCCTGTCAGAAATCCGCAGCCACATCTTCGAGAAGGCGGAGCGCGAATACGGCGAGACGACGCCCGACGCTCTCGAAAAAACCATCGCCGGCTACGGTTCCGCCCGCCGTGTGGCCGAGCGCTACCTCGACGGCCACGACATCATCGCCCCGGCGTACAAGCGGTATCTCTTCCGCTACACCGCCCTCCTGTTCGCCGTCCACTTGGTCGCCACCGCCGCGGCGGTCGTCTTCAAGACGAGCTTCCATGTCTTCCCGCTTCTCTTCGTGCCGCGGATGGGCGTTATCGAGGCCCTGATGTACCTGCCGACGGCCCTGCTCTGCGATTTCGGCATCACGGCGCTCATCCTCTTCCTCATCACAAGGAGCCGTAAAAACGCCCGGCTTCCCTGGCCGAAATTCGCCGTCGATATCGACGAGGTTCGGCCGCCGGGGCGGCTCCTTTGGAACGGCTTGGGTTTCGTCGCCATGCTGGCCCTGACCGGCGCCGCGTTCTATCTCTATGTCAGGCATCACACCATTTTCTTTGCCAACCTCAACTTCAAAACCGCCCGGCCGCTCTTCACGCCGCAGGCGGGCAGGTGGTTCTCGCTGACTCTCATCGCCCTGTGGGCCGTCGAGGCCCTGCGCCTGGGCGTCCGGATGTTCACGGGTTCCCGCTGGGTGGACGTGGCCAAAAATGGAATCTCGCTGGTGATTCTCGGACTTCTCCTGGGCCGTCCCCTCGACGACCTCTTCGCGGTGTCCGTGCCCGGCAGAATCCTCCCCTACATCCGGCTGTCGATAACCGTGACCCTGCTTATCATCGCCGTCGCCCTCGCGGTCGACCTGATCAAGAGTCTGGTTATAGTGGCTCGCCGACGTCTGGAAAAATAGTCTTCAGACCGTCCCTGGGGCCGGCCCCACGGAGTTGAAGGTTTGTTTAGAGCCAGAGGGAGGCCGTTTCCGGCGCCGAGTCCCGGTCGACGAGGCCCAGGGCTCCTTTGGCGCAGACGCTCCGGCAGACGCCGCAGCCGTAGCACTTGCGGAGGTCGATCCGCGCCTTGGCCCGGAGTTCGTGCGGGAAGAACGCGTGGAAGGGACACACTTCCGTGCGCAGGCCGCAGCCGCTGCACTTTTCAGGGTCGACCCGGGCCACGTACTCGGCGCGGAACATGACCGGCGTCCTGTAGGCCAGAGAGGCCTTCATGGCCATGCAGCCCGGCAGCGAGCAGTTGCAGAGGCCGGCCAGGAAGGGCGTGACGAACGTCCAGACGGAGTGGCACAGGCCGTCCTTCTCATTGTTCTTCATATCTTCCAGAGCCTCGGCCCCGGACATGAACTCCAGCCCGCCCGTCTGCGGGCCGATGAGGTAGGTCGGGTCCGCCTCCCGCATGAGCTTGACGACCTCGCCGCCTCCGGGGGCCAGGCTGAGACCGTAGCAGTGGCGATACTCGCCCCCGAGCAGCGAGTGCCGGCAGATGCAGGCCAGCCGGACGGCCGATGTCGTGAACCCGAGGATCGTCTCCACATCCTCGATCGGCACGACCTGGCCGAAATGCTTGACCTTCTGCCTTTCCGTGATCTTCCGGCGGATCCCGCGGGTGAGAAAAGCGGGGAACCTGCCCAGCTTGCCGAGCGCCCTGTCGCCGTCGGAGAGGTGATTCGGCGAATCGAAGAACTTCTTGATGAACCCTCTTCGCCGGATGTCACTCAGCAGGTCCTCCGAATAGTTACGGGCGTCGAGGTACCACTTTTTCCCTTCGCCGTGCCGGTGACAGAATTCGCACATCGCTTCAATCTGTTTTGTAGAGGCCGGCCAGGTCCCACCTCTCGATGGTGTCGAGGATGAGCCCGGCGACCCGGTCGTTGACCTTGTCGAAGTACTCCTTGGCTTGGTCCGGGCGGAACGTCGGGTAGCCCTGGCCTTTCTCATAAAGCATGATCGACGACGGGGCCGGAACCGCGAAGAACGCCCCGGGCGGCGCGGCCAGGGGCGAAGCCATGTCCGCATTGTAGCGCTCGGGATGGATGCGCTCCGGGACGACGGCCTGGGCGTAGGCCGTCTCGTTGTTCCCGGCGTGGCCCCCGTTCTCCTTGAAGACCTCTTTGGTGATGTCGTCGGCGAGGGTCCACCAGTTGATGACCAGGATCCGGACCCGGCAGGCGTTGGCCACCCGGGCGGCCGCCGCGTTGAGGGCGGAGGTGTTGCCTCCGTGCCCGTTGAGCACGATGATGTTCCTGAAATGCTGTTCGGCCATGTTCCGCAGGATGTCCTCGGCAAACGGCCGGTAGGCCTCCTCGGAGATGGACACCGCGCCCGGATAGGCTTTCAGGGAAGCCGTTACGCCGTAGTTCAGCGTCGGGGCGATCAGGGCGTTGGTCCGCCCGGCGATGGCCCGGGCCATGGCCTCGGGAGCGAGGTTGTCCGTGCCGTTGGGGATGACGCCGTGGGCCTCGAGCGAACCCATCGGGACCAGGACCGTGTCGATTCCGGCCGGGACGAGTTCCCGGAATTCCTGCCAGCCGAGGAGGTTCATCTCACGGGTCGTCGGCGTCTTCGAGGTCTGGGGACCTGAGGCCGCCGCCGCCGAGGCGAACGCCAGGACGGCGACAGCGAATAGGGATGACTTCTTCATGGCGTCGTTTCCTCCCGGCCGGTCCGTCCTGGGCCGGAAAAGGGACGGACAGGCTTTCAGTAGTAAATATCGGTGCTTTGTTGTTGCTGCTGCTGTTGCTCGGCCGCCGACTTCAGGTAGACCACAGTGGCCTGGGCGACAACGAAGACGATAAAACCCATGATGACCAGGCTCAGGAAGACGAGAGCGGCGGCCTTGGCGTTGGACACCTTGCGGGCCAGTCCCTGCGGGGCCAGGGCGTCGAAGGCCCACTTGCCGACAAAGATGATCAGGATCAACAGGCCCAAGGCCAGCCGGTAGCCGAGAACCTTGGCCTGGGTGTAATCGGTCCTGTCGATCCGCAGGAAGGGGGAAACGAGCCAGATCGCGAAGAGGAGCAGGACGAGCGTCGTGCTCAGCCCCACAACCTTTTCGCGCTCGGCCAGGACGCTCATGGGACACCATTGTACACCATCCCGACCGCGATGGACAACACCACCCGTCGGCCAACGGAAAGACCGCAGATGCGGCCGGATCGGCTCGCCCGGAGGGTAAAAACGCCGGCTGGGGAGATGGTACCGGGTGTAGCGGAATGCCGGTTTTCGCTTTCTTGAGTCGCGAGAAAAGTGGCATTGCGTAGACCCGATACCGTTTTGGGAATCCCGAAAGCCGCCGTTTTTATGAATAATTCAGGTATAGTGGTTGTGCGACATGGCAAAAAAACAAAGCCTATTCTATCCGCAGGGGCTGATCTACGACGCCGTCTTCGGACGCCTCCTGCGTTCGGTGCGGCTGAGGGTGGCCCGGGCGGTTGCGGCCGAAGACCTCCTCCCGTGCCTTGACATCGGCTGCGGGACGGGCCATCAGCTCCGCTTTCTCGGGCCCAAAGGAGGACCCGTCGTGGGCCTCGACCTGGGCCTGCCTGTCCTGAAATACGCCGCGGCCCGGGCCCGGGCGCCCTTATTCGTCAACGGAGACGCCCGCGGCCTGCCCTTCCGCGACCGGACATTCGAGAGCGTCATCATGTCCTTCGCGCTGCACGACAAGAACCCTCCGGACCGCCCCCGCATCCTCGGGGAGGCCCTCCGCATCCTGTCCCCCGCCGGAAGAATGATCCTGGTGGATTTCGAGCCCGCCTGGAACGCCGCCTCGCGACGGGGCGGGCGGCTCCTCCAGCTGATCGAACTCCTGGCCCCGAGGGACCACTACCGCAACGGGCGGGAGTTCATCGGAGCGGGAGGACTCAGGGCCTTTCTTGCGGCCAATGGGCTCCGGGAATGCGCGCGGCACGATGTCGAGGCCGGCTCGTTCAGTGTGGTCGTGGCCGCCCCGGGAGCCGGGACCGACCCCCGGCCGGAGGGGGCTCACAGCCCCCGGCACCGGGCGGCGCGTTCCTCGTAGGCCCGCTCTTGCGTCCCGAGGATCTCGATGAAGCGCGGGTCGGACCGAAGGGGTTGGAGAAAATAGTCGTTCGGGTTGTTCAGGACGGGAAAGGGGAAAGGGACAAAGCCGAAAGCCGCGAGGCCCGCCTGGATGGCCCCGCTCATGTTCGACAAGGCTTCCTGCCACAGGCCGAGCCCGGCGTAGACCCGCGATACGATTTCGGTCCGGAGGGTCGTCTCCTTCAGGTGGGGCGCCACCGCGGCCAGGGCCTTGTCTTTCTCGCCCTTCGCCGTCCAGAGGAGCGCGCCCGTCCAGAGAATGTCCGGATGGCCCGGAGACAGGCTTTCGGCGAGAGCCAGGTCGTCTTGCGCTTCCTCGAATCTTTTCAGCATGACCAGGATTCCGGCCCTGGCGCAGCGCGCGGGAACGTCGGCCGCGTCCAGTCGCAGGACGCCGTCGAGGTCGGCGAGCGCGGCCTCGAAGTTCCCGGTCCCGGCCAGGCAGCGGGCACGCAACAGATAAACCGCGATCGGCGCCTCGGTCCGTTCGATCACGAGGGAACAATATCGGACGGCCCGTTCGAGCAGTCCGACTTTTTCCAGGAACTCGGCGATCCCGAAGGCGATGTCGAGGTTGTCGGGATCGAGCCCGCGGGAATTGGTGAAATGCTCGCAGGCCCCCTCGATGTCGCCCTGGAAGAAACCGCACCAGCCGAGCCCGGCGTTGGTTTCCGCCAGGTCGGGATTGAGGTCGTAGGCCGTTTCGTAGTGCCGAGCCATCAGGGCAAGGTCCTGAGGCGAACGGCCGGCCGTGGCGTACCGTGTGCGGTAAGCGTTGCCCAGGGCGGCATGGACCTTGACGCATTCCGGGTCGATATCCCGGGCCTGGCCGAGGAGTTCGATCTCCAGGCCCAGGGCGTTCGGAGACCCGCCGAGGTCATAGGTCCGGCCGACGCTGCGGGCCATTTCGTAGAGCCGGTCGGCCTGAGGAGAACACAAGACGCGCCGCCTCGGGCTTCGGCCGCGCCGGCTCTCGAAGGCGGCCATCACCTTCGCGGCCAGGAGATCCTCGATATCGAGGAGCCGGGCCTCGCCGCCGACGATCCGGTCCGTCGAGACCAGCCGGCGGCTGCGGCCCTCCCTTATCACGTAGTCCACCCTCAGGCTTCCGCCCTCGCTCGAAACGAAACCCTCGACGGTGTGGCTGGCGCCCGTTTTGTCGACGATGTTTCGGACGTCGTCCGATGACAGCGACGCTCCGGGCGCCAGGCCGAGCTGTCTCAGGACCGTGAGCATCCGGCCGGAGCTCAGCACCGTAACGTTGCCCGACGCGCGCTGGATGTCCAGGATCAGGTTGGCCGGGACGCTCTCGCACAGATATTCCAGTTCGGGATCGCCGGTGTTGTTCGCAAAATGGAGAACCGCCAGGAGGGGTTTGCGGGACGGGTCCGCCGGGATCACTTTCCGAAAGAGGTAGCGCCCGCCGACCCCTCCCAGCACGAGGGCGGGAAGAATCGCGGCCAGCAGCCAGGGCCACCTCGGCTTGCCCCAGGCCCCGGCCTGCCTCCTGCGGATCTCCGGGTCATTGAGCCTCTTCCCGAGCCACTCGTCCAGCTCGTCCTTGTAGGCGTAAACGCGCGACTTGGACGATCCGTCGAGACGATGGACGGGGAGGCCGAACTCCCGCTCCCAGCGCTGGCATGTCCGGGAATTCCGGCCCAGGTGGGCGGAAATGTCCTTCCAGGATTCGAGCATGTCCCGCTTCGTCACGCGTTCCTCCGACTCGCCCCTCCGCCGGACTCCAAAAAAATCCGGTCGCGCTCAAGGCTGCCGCGGGCCTTCGGCGCCGCGGGCAGGAATCCCGAGCCCTGCCCTCCCGTCCCGGCCCGGGGCCTCACGACCGTCCCGTGGCTTCAGCAAGCCGAGTTTGATCACCTTGTGATTCAGCGTCGTGTACTTGACCCCCAGGATGCGGGCGGCCCGGCGTTGGTTCCAACCGGTTTCCTTGAGAACGTACCCGATGACATCCCGCTCGAAATCACTGATCAGGCTCTTCAGGCAGAGCGAACGGTCGCGGCAGAAATAGCGGACTATCAAATCCAGAAGTTCGGCCGAAAACCGCTCCCGGGTCTCGGGACTAGCGGCGGCCCGTAACGGAACCTGTTGCGGGCCCTCCGACCCGCCGGCTTCCCCGGCCGCCTGGCCCGGCTTTTCGCCTTCTCCCAGGGTCTCGAGGTACTGGCCGTTCATATCAACCCCCATTGACGTCGGTCGCGGCACGACGTCGGAAAGTTCTCGTGGTTTCATGCGGCGGAGCGACAAAACACCACAATGTCCGACGGGGCCCCCTTTTGCGTAACCATTCTACACCCTCGGGACAGGGCTGTGAAGGGTTCTCGCCTACCGCGCAAGGATTCGAGCCGGCCGTCAGGGACCGGCCGGGGACAGACGTCTTGAGATTTTCGAGATTCCCGTATATAACCTGGTTCGTTCACGAGGCGAGGCGGCCATGAGAAAGATCACGTTGCTCGGCACCGGGCTCATCGGAATGTTCTATGCAAGGGCTCTCCACGGGATGAGAAGCCGCGACCGGATCGTCAATGTCTATTCGCGGGACGCCGGGAAGGCCGGGGCCTTCGCCGGGGAGCACGGTATCCCGCGCTGGGGCTCCGACCTCGCCGAAGCCGTCCGCGACGCCGAGTCGGACGTCGTCGTGATCGGAATTCCGAATCACGTCCACGCGGAAGCCGTGCGCCTGGCCGCCTCGGCCGGCAAGGCCGTGCTGTGCACCAAGCCGCTCGGCCGGACGGCGCTCGAGGCCCTGGCCATGCAAGAAGCCGTGGAGCGGGGCGGGGTGTTTCACGGCTATCTCGAAGACCTTGTGTTCACGCCAAAGACGCTCAAGGCTCTGGCATCGGTCCGCGGCGGGGCGCTCGGGCGGGTGCTCTGGGCAAGGTCCCGGGAGACGCACCCGGGACCCCACAGCGCCTGGTTCTGGGACCCCGACCAGTCGGGCGGGGGGGCGGTCATCGACATGGGCTGCCACTGCATCGAGATCGCCCGCAGCTTCATCGGCAAGGACGTCCGGCCGGTCGAGGCATTCTGCTGGGGCGCGACCCAGGTCCACCCGATCTCCGCCGAAGATCACGCCATCGGGCTGGTCAGGTACGCCGACGGCGCCGTCGGTCAGTTCGAGGTCAGCTGGACGTTTCGCGGCGGCATGGACCTGAGGGACGAGGTTTCGGGAACGGAAGGGACGATCCGCCTCGACCATTTCCTCCGCACGGGATTCGAAATGTTCACCGCGGCGGGGCCAGCGCGATCAGGGCCCGCAGCTGGCGGAACCCCTGGAGATAGTCGGGTGAGGTGAAGACCACGGTCCGCCCGTTCACGCGCTCGACTCCCGGCAGGAGGGCGGCCGCGTCCGCCTGCGACGAAACCAGGAACTCGAGCTCGAACTTGCATACAGGACCGAGCTTGAATGGCTTGACCTGGGCCGCCTTGCGCAGCGCGTCGGCCACCCGGTCCCTGATTTCCCGCCGGGCTTCGGCCATGGGCACGAGCCTGGCGGCCGTCCGGCCGATGCCGTCTTTCACGGGCGCCGTGACGACCTCGGAGCCCAGGACGGCCTTGGCCTGCTTGCAGACGGCAACGTCTCCGCTGATGAAGACGACGGGAACTCCGTAGGCGCCCGCGATGGCCGCGTTCAGCCCGAGTTCGGGCAGCTCGGCCCCGTTGACCTTGATTCGGCTGACGACGCTGCTCGAAATGGTGTGGTCGAGGACGCCGTCCTGCGTTCCGGCCATCGCATGATAGCCGATGAACAGAACGGCGTCGTACGAGTCGTCGATCCCCTGCATCATCGAAAGCGGCTTGGGCGAGCCCGAGATCAGGACCGCCTTGGGCTGGAGGTCGCCCGGGTCGATGTTGCGCATCGCGCCGTGCGAGTCGTTGACGACGACCTCGACCGCACCGGCCCGGAAGGCGCCCTCGACCGCGGCGTTGACGTCCTCGGCCATCCATTTCCGGGCCGCGGCGTATCCGGACCCGGACGGCGACGTCTGGTCCGTGGAGACGACCCCGCAGATCCCCTCCATATCGGCCGAGATGAAGACCTTCAGCTTGGACGCCCTCGGCTGCGCGGAAAGGCAGAGCGGACAGACCGCCGGAATGGCCAACGCCATGGCGATCATCACGACGAATTTGTTTTTCATGAAGCCTCCTCCGGCCGGACGTCCGGGACCTCCGGCGCTCGTTCAATCCAGGACTTGCCATTTAAACCCGTCAGGCCTTCCAAGTCAACCCGAGGTTGGGGCCGCGCAAGATTGATGCCGGGTTTCCATCGTGCTCATTTGCTCCGAGGCGTCTCGAGCCCCGGAGCCTGGCATCCCCGCATTTCCGGCTATCACGGTCCGGTCCGACCGGCACGAGCCTACTCTTGACGCTTCGCCGACCCGGGACCCGTCTTGATGACTCCGGCGTCGAAGGGGGCTTTTCGGGAAGGGCAGGCGACCCGGTCGCAGAGCTTGCATGACGAAAAGCTCCCTTCCGAGGGAAAGAGAATCCCCGAGACCGACTTCCGGGGGATCATTAGGAGGCTCTCGGTCAGCCGCACTCCTATGAGCTTTTCCGTGTCGCCGAAGATGGAAAAGAGCTTGGGCTGCTCGGTGATGGGCCAGTCCTCGAGGGATCCCGGGTCCATGCAGGACAGGTCCTGGAGGCCCCATTGCACCCCCAATCGCTTCGCGAGCCAGCTCACCCCCTCCCCCAGGGCGATGTTGGCCGTTTCCTCGAGGTAGTACTGTTCGACGAGGTCGCCGGACGAGCCCGCGGCGGCCTCGAGTTCCGGGCCGGCGGTCATGATGAACGGAAAGACCTTCCGCGCCCGGTCGAGGTTCCGCCGGAGGATTCGGCTGCAAAAAACGACCCCGGCCACTTCGACCGAGTCCTCCGCCCTCGCCCCGGTATAGGCGATCTCGTAAACGGCCCGGAGGCGGATCAGCAGGCGTGCCCGGTCGAGGAGTTCCTCTAGGGTAACGAACCCGGACCGGCCCGGTTTGAAGCGCAGCCGCTCGGAAACCCCGGCCGGATCAAGGATGACGGGAATGCCTTCGACGATTTCCATCGCGCGGGCATTATTTCAGAATTCCGGGAAGAATAGAATCCCGGCGTTCTTATGAATAATTCAGGTGAACTCTCCAGACCACTTCTGATATCCTAAAAAGGAGAGCCCATGAAGCCACGCGACCGTGTCCTGACCGCCCTGAGCCGTGAGGCGCCCGACCGCTGTCCCATGCACGCCAGCTTCACGCCCGAGTTCGCCTCCCGGCTGAGGGCCGAACTGGGCCTCTCAGGCTCCGACCCCCACAACCCGTACGGCGGCGGCAACGCCTATCGCCTCGAGCGCGAGCTGGGCATGGACATGCTGCTGACCTCGATCGGCTGGGCGAATTCCTTCTATCGTGACGAGTACACGCGGGCCGGGCTGACCTACGTCGACGATTGGGGGATCGGCTGGCGGAGCGTAGCCTACGATACCCCCTTCGGCACCGGCCATTACACCGAGATGGTCGACCACCCTCTCGCCGACGAAAGCCGCTTCGCATCCTACCGGCCGCCGGACCCCGAACGTCCCGAACTCTATGCCGAAGCCGAACGCGCCATCCGGGATTTCGGAGCCGACTACTGGATCGTCGGAGTCACCGTGACCACCGTTTTCGAAACGGCCTGGGCCCTGCGCGGGTTCGAGCGGACCCTGACGGATTTCATCGAAAACCCGGACTTGGCGGAAAGGCTCCTCGACATCCCCTACCGGTTTCATCTCGCGGCGGCCAAGAAGCTTGCCGCCATGGGCGTCGACATGATCTGGATCGGCGACGACGTCGGGGGCCAGAGCGGGATGCTCGTCTCGCCCGGGACCTGGCGCCGATTCCTGCGGCCGCGCCTGGCCGCCTTCATCGAGGCCGTCAGGGCCGTCAACCCCCGGCTCAGGGTCGCCTATCATTCCGACGGGCACATCCTGCCCATCATCGCCGACCTCATCGATATCGGGGTCGACGTGCTCAACCCTGTTCAGCCCGGCTGCATGGACCCCGCGGACATCAAGCGGCGCTACGGCGACAGGCTGTCTTTCTGGGGCACGATCGACGAGCAGCACACCCTGCCCTTCGCCGACCCGGGCTCGGTGGCCCGCGAGGTCCGAGAGCGGATCGCCACGGTCGGCCGCGGCGGCGGACTAATCGTCGGGCCGACCCACCACGTCCAGCTGGACACGCCGATGGAGAATTTTCTGGCCATGGTCCGGGCCGTCCGGGAAACGCCGTGCGCTTAGAGCCCGGCTTCCGCCCCTGCCGTCGCCGCCGCCGGACGGGCCCGCCAGACAAGGAGCGCACACCATGAACAATCGCCGACGCAGGATATTCCTGGCCGCCGTTCTCGCCGTCTGCGCGATGTCCGGCGCTTTTCTCGGCGCCCAATCCAGGGGGCTCAAGGCGATCCGAGCCGACGACATGAAATTCGCCGTGAAGTTCCTGAGCGCGCCCGAGTTCCGCGGCCGCGGCACTCCGTCCCCCGAGCTGGACATCGCGGCCAGGTACATCGCCCTCACGGCCGCGAGCCTGGGGCTCAAGCCCCTTATGCCCGATGGCGCCTTCACCCAGGATGTCCCCGTCGAAATCACGACTGTCTCGCCCACCCGCTCCTACCTGCGCCTGGCCGTTGACGGACGGGACCGCCGATTCCCGTTCGGCGGAGCGTTCGGCGTGGGGCGATACGCCGGCGAAGGCGACATCACCGGAAGTCTCGTGTTCCTCGGCCTCGGCGTTTCGGCCAAGGATCTGAACTGGGACGATTACGGGTCGGTCGACCTCAAGGGAAAGATCGCCGTCATCATGGACGTCTCCCTGCCCAGGGAGCATCCCCTCAAGCCCGAGGAAAACAGACGCCTGCTCATGGGACGCGCGGCCGTGGCCCGGGATCGGGGAGCGGCGGCGGTCGTCGCGATCATCAACGAGGAGCGGGAAAAGCGGCTGGCCGCCGACGACCTGCCCTTCGACAGCCCCCGGAGACTCCGTTTCCCCGATGTCGACACCTCGATGGGAAAGCCGGCCCGGCCCGGATCCGCCGGGGAGCGGGGCCGGGAAAACAGCGGCTTTCTCCAGGTCGAGGTCCGTCACGCCGTGGCGGCCCGCCTTCTCGGTTTCGGGCACGGGGAACTGGAGCGTCTGTTCGCGGACGTCCGCGGCGGCAAGCGCGTCGGCCCCAAGGAGATCCCCGGCCGCAAGATCGAAATCGTCCTCCGCCTCGACCGCCGCAGGGAGAAGACGGAGAACGTCGTCGCCTGGGCCGAGGGCCGCGACCCCGAGCTCAAGAAAGAGTACGTCGTCATCGGGTCCCACTACGACCACCTCGGCACCCGGGAGGGCCGGATTTTCCCCGGCGCGGACGACAACGTTTCGGGGGTGGCGGCCATGTTCGCCATCGCCCGGGCCGTGGCCGTAGAACGCCCGAAGAGGTCGATCGTCTTCGTGTGGCACACGGCCGAGGAGCGGGGCCTCATCGGCGCGTACTATTTCGTCGAGCACTGCCCCGTGCCCGTGGAGAAGATCAGCGCCGACCTCAACCTGGACATGATCTCGCGCAACGATCCGGGCCATATCTTCCTCATCGGCGCCAACAAGCTGAGCACGGAGCTCGACGAGAGCATCCAGGCCATGAACAGCCGCGGCCTGCGCCTCAAGCTCGATTACCAGTTCGAAGACCCGGCCCATCGGGAAAGGCTGTTCTTCCGCAGCGACCAGTTCCCGTACATCCGGTGCGGAATCCCGGGCGTCTGGTTCTTCGGCGGCACGACCGAGGACTACCATCGGGAAGGGGACATCGAGCCCAAGGTCTCCTACGAGAAGATGGAGAAGGTGGCCAGGCTCGCCTACCTGGTGGCCATGGACATCGGGAACAAGCCGGCCCTCCTCAGGCTGGACCTCGACCCGAAGATCACGGAGCGAGGGAAGCGGAACCTGTCGGTCGATTGGAGGCCGAGCGCCAACGGCCGGTGATTTGACTTCCCGGCCGGCCGGCCGATATAATCGCTCTGAAATCGAACGTTCTGAAAAGGTGGACCCGCATTAAGAATTCCCTGCTGGAAGCGATCGCGGAAAGAGTCCTGCTCGGCGACGGAGGCATGGGAACCGTGCTCTACGGCAAGGGCCTGTTCCTGAACGTCTGCTACGACGAGCTCAACCTGGTCAACCCCGGCGTCGTCCAGGAGGTCCACCGGGCCTACGTCCAGAGCGGGGCGGACGTCATCGAAACCAACACGTTCGGGGCCAACCGCTTCAAGCTCAAGAAGCACGGCCTCAACGACAAGATCGCCGAAATCAACAGGGCCGGGGCGAGGCTGGCCCGGGAGGAGGCCGGCCCGGACGTCTTCGTCGCCGGTTCGATAGGCCCGCTCGGAATCAGGGTCAAGCCGTGGGGCCAGCTCGCCGCCGCGGAGGCCGAGGAGGCCTTCGCCGAACAGGCCCGGGCCCTTCACGAAGGCGGCGTGGACGTCTTCATCCTGGAAACGTTCGCGGACATCCTCGAAATCGAGTGCGGCGTGCGCGGGGTCCGCAAGGCTGCCCCGGGGGTTCCAATCATCGCGGAGATGACCATCGGGGAGGACGGCAACAGCCTCTACGGAACGACCCCCGAGGTCTTCACCAAGGACATGGAGGACCTGGAAGCCGAGGTCATCGGGGTCAACTGCAGCGTCGGCCCCGCGCCCATGCTCCAGTGCGTCGAGCGCATGGCCAAGGTCACCACCCGTCCCCTGTCCGCCATGCCCAACGCCGGCATCCCGCGGGAGGTCGACGGGCGGAACATCTATCTCTGTTCGCCCGAATACATGGCCGAGTACGCCAAGCGATTCATCCTGGCGGGGGTCAGACTGATCGGCGGCTGCTGCGGCACGACCCCGGCCCATATCCGGGCCATGAGAGCGGCCGTCAGGGCCCTGCAGCCCCCCCGGCGCGAGATCGCGGCGACCGTTTTCCTGTCCGAGCCCCAGGCCGCGCCCAAGGTCCCCATCCGCGAGAAATCGGAGTTCGGCCGGAAGCTCGATGACGGCCTGTTCGTGACGAGCGCCGAAGTCGTGCCGCCCCGGGGCCACGACCTGTCCACCGCCCTCGAGGCCGCGCGCGTGCTCGAAGAGAGCGGGATCGACGGGATCAACATCCCCGACGGGCCGCGGGCCAGCGCCCGCATGAGCCCCATGGCCCTGGCGTCCCTGCTGAGCGCCTCGACCAAACTGGACATCATTCTCCATTACACGTGCCGCGACCGGAACCTGCTCGGGATGCAGTCGGACTTCCTGGGGCTCCAGGCCCTGCGCATCCGGAACGTCCTGATCATCACCGGCGACCCGCCCAAGCTCGGAGACTACCCGGACGCCACGGCGGTGTTCGACGTGGATTCGATAGGGCTCACCGGTTTCGTCAGCTGTCTCAACCGCGGCTTCGATATCGGCGGGAAGAAGATGGCCGCCCCGACCTCGTTCCTGATCGGAGTGGGCGTCAACCCGGGAGCGACGGACCCGGACTACGAGATCGCCCGGTTCGAACGGAAGGTGGAGGCCGGCGCGGAATTCGCCATCACCCAGCCTGTGTTCGACTTCCGCGTTCTCGAGCAGTTTGTCGAGAGGACGAAACCCCTGGGAATCCCGATTATCGCCGGCATATGGCCCCTGTGGAGCCTGAGGAACGCCGAGTTCCTGGCCAACGAGATCCCGGGCGTGAGCATCCCGCCGGAAACCTTGGGCCGGATGCGCCGGGCCCAGGACCGGAGCCCCGAGAGCGCCCGCCGTGAAGGCGTGAAGATCGCCAGGGAAATCCTGGTCGGGATCAGGGGCCTGGTCCGGGGGGTCCAGATCAGCCCGCCGCTGGGGAAATATGAGCTCGTCCTGGAAGTCCTGGAAGCCTTGTAGAGCGTCTGTCGGGATCCGACCCTGAGGTCCGGGGGCCCCGGGCCCGGCGTTCTAAGGGGTTTGTTTGCTTACGGGCCTTTTGGCCTGGGCCCGGGTATAGGCAAGGAATTTCTTAAGCGACGGGTCTTGTCCCAGCAGAGCCTGGACCGCGGCCATGACCGACTGGATATCACCGTCCAGTGGGTCACAGATCGCGGCATCCAGCCCTTTGGCCATAGCCAGAGCCAGAAACGTCCGGTTGAGAAGCCGTCGCTGGGGAAGGCCGAACGAGACGTTGCTGATTCCCGCGATCGTTTTCGTCCCGGGGGCCGCGAGCTTGATTCTCTCCAGGGAGTCGAGAAAAAGGACCCCGGACTTGTGATCGACGCCGACCGACCTGACCAGGGGATCTATGAAAATGTCATCGGCATGGAGCCCGGCGCTCAAAAGGATGCCGGTCATTCTCTGGGCGAGCGAGGCCGCCCGGCCGGGCTCTTCGGGGGGGCCGTCGTCATCCAGGCAGAGGGCGATCACCCGAGGCCTGAAGCGTCTCACGAGCGGGAGCATGGCGTCGAGAGCGGCCCGCTGACCGGACAGCGAATTCAGGAGAGCGGTCCCGCGATGAACACCCAGAGCGGCCTCCATCGCCGCGGGATTGGGCGTGTCCAAAGCCAAGGGAATCTTGACCGCCGCCTGAATGAGGGGAATCGCCCAGCGCAGGGCCTCGATTTCGCCGTCCATCATGGCCGCCGCGTTGAAGTCTATGAACGAGGCCCCGGCTTTCTCCTGGGCGGCGGCCTGTCCGCACAGGTATTCCGCGTCTCGCCTGTCCAGCGCTTCGAGGACCTCGCTCCGGCTGGAGTTGAGCCGTTCGCCGATGATGATCAAGGCAGTCCTCCTCCCTCGTTCGGCGGGAAGATAGCACAAATCCTCGGGGCGGACAAGGACCGGGCCGCCGGGACCGGGCGCCTCGGTCGGGCGCCTCGCCCGTCGCCCCGGACAACCGCCGTGTCACGGCCGCGCCCCGACCGCCCGACCTTGACAACCCCGTCGGTATCCGATATCCTCCGGTGTTCATCCTGCCGCCGAACGCGACGGGAAGCAGGGCTAGGTGCTGAGGAGAGATACGTCTGAATGGCCACTGGAAATCCGCGGCCCGAAAAGTATCGGCATATCCTGAACACCGACCACTTGATGTCCGGGCTGAAGACGAGGGCCCTCCGAGGCGCCGGCTTCACCGTCACTTCCCAGGCGCTCGGCTTCGGCCTGCAGACGATCGGGACGATCATCCTGGCCAGGCTCCTGAGCCCGAACGACTTCGGCTTGGTGGCCATGGTCACGGCCTTCAGCCTTCTTGTCCAGAATTTCGGCTTCAACGGATTTACCGAGGCCGTGATCCAGCGCGAGGGCCTCAGCCACGACCATATCAGCAAGCTCTTCTGGGTCAACCTCCTCATCATGACGGGTTTGACCGTGGCGTTCGCGGCGGCCTCGCCCCTCATCGCGATGTTCTACGGGGAGCCGCAGCTGACCCGGATCGGCATCGTTATGTCCGTGTCGATCCTGTGCGGCGGGCTGTCGACGATCCACCTGGCCCTCCTCCAGCGGAGCATGAAGTTCCACCTGACGTCCGTCATCTTTCTCCTCGCCGCAATCCTGAGCACCGCCGTGGCCATCGTCGCGGCCGCCAGGGGCCTGGGCTATTGGTCGCTCGTCCTGCGGAGGATCGGCCAGCCCCTGGGCATGGCCGTTTTCGCCTGGCTCCTCCTCAAGTGGCTGCCCGGACGACCGGCCAAGGGCACCAGCATCGCCTCCCTCCTCAAGTTCGGGATCCGCACCTACGCGTATTTTCTGATGGATTACTTCCGCAAGAACTCCGACCGGGTCATCGTCGGGCGGTTCTTCGGCACCGTTCCGCTCGGACACTATGACCGGGCCTACCAGTTCTCGGCCATCCTGCCGAACCAGCTGACGGCCTCTCTGGCCGGGGTGGGAGTCGCCGCTCTGAGCCGCCTGAAGGATGACCCCAAGCGCTACCTCGGCTACTATGCCAAGGCCCTCTCGATCCTGGCCTTCGTGGCCTTTCCGGGCAGCGTGCTGTTCACGCTGATCGGAAAAGACCTCATCCTGCTCCTCCTCGGGAATCAGTGGGCCCGCGCGGGCGACATTTTCGCGGCCCTGGGCCCGGCCGTCGGGCTGGTGGTCATCTACGACAGCAACGTCTGGCTCCACATCTCGCTGGGCCGGCCCGACCGGCTGTTCAAGTGGAGCATCGCGGCCTTCTTCGCCGCCCTGGCCTGCTTCTTCGTCGGGAAGTCGTTCGGGCCCATGGGCGTCGCCGTGGCCTACTCGGTTCTCTTCTACGTGATGCTGCTTCCGGCCCTGCGCTATGCCGGCCAACCCATGGGCATCAAGACCGCCTTCCATCTGGGCATCCTTTGGAAATACTGGGCGGCCGCCTTTCTCGCCGGCGGCGTCCTCTTAGTTGCGGCCCGGATTCTCAGGCCCACGGCGGCCCTCTATGCCCACCTCGGGCATCTGGCCAGGGTCGGCCTGGGCTCCGTCATCTACGCCGGGCTGTACTTCGCTCTGGTCCTGATCCTTTTCAGGGGGCCGGAGCCTTTCCGGCTGCTCCGTTCGATCACCAGGGAGATCGTATCCCGATGACGGGAGGCCGGGGGGCGCCTCCGGCGGCGCCGACTTTACAAATCCCGCCCCGCCGAATAGAATGTGCGCGGCAAAGCAGACCGTCATGAAGTTGCGGAGGGTGTACTACGCCGTCAAGCCGGTCATTCCCCGGACCCTGCAGATCGGCACGCGCAGACTCCTCTGCCGCGTCAGGCGCAGGAGGTATGCCGGCGTCTGGCCCATCGACCCGCGAAGCGCCACGCCTCCGCCGGGATGGACGGGCTGGCCGGAAGGCAAGGCTTTCGCTCTGGTCCTGACCCATGACGTCGAGACGGCCGCGGGACAGGAAAAGGTCGAGTCCCTGGCCCTTCTTGAAAGACGGATGGGATTCCGGTCGGCCTTCAACTTCGTTCCGGAGCGCTACGCCGTCTCGCCCGGCCTCCGGGCCTGGCTGCGGGAAAACGGCTTCGAGGCGGGCGTTCACGACCTGAAACACGACGGCAGCCTGTTCGCCTCGCGGAGCCGGTTCATGGAGGGCGCGGAACGCATCAACCGGTATCTGAGAGACTGGAACGTCAGGGGATTCCGGGCCGGCGCCATGCATCACAACCTCGAGTGGATCGGCCGGCTGGATATCGATTTCGACGAATCGACGTTCGACACCGACCCCTTCGAGCCGCAGCCCGACGGCATGGGAACGATCTTCCCGTTCTGCGTCCCCCGGGCGGCCGGGCCGCCGTACGCCGAACTGCCTTACACCCTCGCCCAGGATTTTACGGTCTTCGTCTTGTTCGGCGAGCGGACCATCCGCCTCTGGTCGACCAAACTCGACTGGATCGCCGCCCGGGGCGGGATGGCCCTGCTGAACGTCCACCCGGACTACATCCGGTTCCCCGGCGCGAAGCCGGCCGCTTCGGGGTACCCTCTCGAAAGGTATGAGGAGTTCCTCCGCTACTGCCTGGACTCTCATGCGGGACGGTACTGGAACGCGCTGCCCTCGGAAATCGCCGCTTACACGCTGCGGTCGGGATGGCCGGCCCCGCCGTGGGTCGCCGCCGCGGCGGGAGCGGGCCCGTCTTCCCCGGGGCCTCCAAACATGAGAAGGAGAGGACATTGAATATCAGCATTTTCGGCTTGGGATACGTTGGCAGCGTAAGCCTGGCCTGCCTGGCTCAAAACGGCCACCGGGTCATCGGGGTCGACGTGAACCGTGACAAGGTCGACTGCATCAACGATGGCCGGTCTCCCATCGTGGAGAACGGGCTCGACGAGATGATCGCCGCCCAGCGGGCCAAGGGGACCGTCTCCGCGACGACCGACGCCGGGGCCGCCGTGAGCGAGACCGACGTCAGCTTCATCTGCGTGGGGACGCCGCCCACCAGCCAAGGCCACCTGAACCTCGACGGCATCTTCGGGGTGGCCCGCGAAATCGGCGCGGCCATCGCGAACAAAAAGAACTTGCACGTCGTGGCCATACGGTCCACCGTCCTCCCGGGGACGAATAGAAAGGTCACCGAGCTCATCGAAGGCGCGTCCGGCAAGAAGGCGGGCCGGGATTTCGCCGTCGTTTCCAATCCCGAGTTCCTGAGGGAGGGGACCGCGATCAAGGACTACTTCCACCCTGCCTACACGCTCGTCGGATCGGAGGACGAACGGGCCTCGAAGGTCATGGCGGCCGTTTACGAGGGGATCGAGGCCCCGGTCATCGTGACCGCCATCCGCCCGGCGGAACTGATCAAGTACGTCAACAACTCATTCCACGCCCTGAAGATCAGCTTCGCCAACGAGGTGGGCAGCATCTGCAAGAAGCTCGGCATCGATTCCCACGAGCTGATGGGCATCTTCTGCCGGGACACGAAGCTGAACATCGCCCCGAACTACCTGAAGCCGGGCTTCGCCTACGGCGGCTCCTGCCTGCCCAAGGACCTCAAGGCCCTTTGCACCATCGCCCACGACTTCTACCTGAAGTGTCCGCTTCTCGAGAGCATCGAGGCCAGCAACGAGATTCACAAGGGCCGGGTCCTCGAGACGATCCTGGAGTCCGGAAGGCAGCGCGTCGGGTTCCTGGGGCTGAGCTTCAAGGAAGGGACGGACGACCTGCGGAGCAGCCCCATCATCGACATCCTGGAAAAGCTGCTGGGGAAGGGATTCGACGTCAGGATCTACGACAAGAACGTCCGGATCTCCCAGCTGGTCGGCGCCAACCGGGAATTCATCCTGCAGCGCATCCCTCTCATCTCCCGCTTCATCCTGGCCGACACCGCCGAGGTCGTCGGAAACTCGGACCTCGTCGTGGTCGTTAACAACGACGCGGAGTTCCCCCGGGTCCTCGAAAACCTGCCGCCGGACCGCATCATCCTCGACCTCGTCAACATCGACTTCCCCGGCAAGGCCGGCCGGGAGAATTACCGCGGGATCGCCTGGTAGGACGCTGCGTCCCTCTCCGCGCCGGAAGCCGCTGCTTTCCGAACGCTATCCGGCAGGGACTCCGGGCCCGCGGGTCGGGAAGATCGGCCGTTGAAGCCGTCGAGGCTCGATCGTCCGTCGGCGCGGTGTTATAATAAGCCCCGGCCCGGCGGCGCAACGAGGAAACGGGCGGCCCGGCGTTCCCGCCGAGGGCGTCCACCGACGGGAAGAGGAGGATAGGATGCGTCTTGGCTTCGATTCACTCCGCCGCTGCCGGGGGATCAGTGTGCTGGCCTTGGCGGCCGCCTGCTGCGCGATTCAGAGCACCGTCCCTCCGAACGGAAATAACGGCGGGGGCGGGATCATCCCCATCCGGACGGGCCTTCTGCCGCCCGACCATCAGATCGCCTGGAACGCCGCGGGGGTCTTCGCAAACGGCGTCAAGGGCATCCCCGTTTATCCGGTCGGCGTCAACGCCAAGAGCGCCCCCTACAACGCCAAGGGCGACGGCGCGACCGACGACACGGCGGCCATCCGGAAGGCCATCAACGCCTGCCGACCGGGGCAGGCCGTCCTCCTGCCGGAGGGCACCTACCGGATCAGCGGCACCCTGTCGATCCAGAAAGGCATCGTCGTCCGCGGGGAAGGGCCCGACAAGACGAGAATCATCCAGCACGCCTCGGAGCACATTTTCAGGATCATGGGCTTGAGGTCGGGTTCGGTCTCGGACCTGGCCACCGGATACACCAAGGATTCGGATACGGTCGTCGTCACCGGGCTGGGCTCGTTCAGGCCGGGGGATGTCGTGAGCGTCGACGAGCTCAACGACCCGGACTTGGTCAACTCCACCGGAGTCGGGGGGACGTGCCGCTGGTGCGGACGCTACGATGTGGGCGGGACCCGGGCCCTCGGGGAGACCAAGCTCGTCAAGTCCGTAAGCGGCCGGTCGGTGACCTTCGTCCATCCTCTCTATTTCACCTACAAGGCCGAACTTCGGCCCCAGATCGTGCGGCTGTCGTCGAGCCCCGTGGTCAACGCCGGCATCGAGGACCTCTACGTGGAGGCCGCGGAGGGGACCAACAGCGGGCATTCGGTCTTCATGGCCAACTGCGCCTATTGCTGGGTCAAAGGCGTGGAGAGCGCCAACACCTCGAAAAAGCACGTCGAGCTCCAGTCAGGGGCCTACGGGAACGAGGTGCGGGACTCCTATTTTCACGGCGCCAGGTACTTCACGAGCGATCGCGGCTACGGGATCAACATCAGCCTCGGCTCGAGCGCCAACCTCGTCGAGAACAATATCCTCTACCACCTCCACTACGGGATCGCCCTGGAGGCCGGAGGTTCCGGAAACGTGATCGGCTACAACTATGTGGAGAGGACCGAGCACTACGAGTCGGACTGGTACATCCAGGCCATGGGGACCCACGGCGCCCACACCTACATGAACCTCTGGGAGGGGAACGTGGCGGGAATGATCGACTTCGACAACTACTGGGGCTCGGGGAGCCACCAGGTCGTTCTCCGGAACCACCTGACCCGGGAGAACCCGGGCACTCCGGTCGTCAACAACATCGCCGCGGCCATCGTCGACGCCTCGAATTATTTCGACTCGTTCATCGGCAACATCCTCGGCACGCCCGGCTGCGCCGGACAGGTGGAGGCAGTCCCGTACCGGAGCATCGCCGACCCGGTGATCTGGAAAGTCGGCTACAATTGCTGTTCGGCGAAGGGCTACCCCAGCGACGCCAAGACCGGCCAGACTCTCATCCGCCACGGCAACTACGATTACATCACCAAAGGGCTGACCTGGGACCCGAACATCTCCGGACGCACGCTCCCGGACTCGCTGTACCTGCCTTCGAAGCCGGCCTGGTTCGGCAACCTGGCTTGGCCTCCCTTCGCTCCCGAGAGCCCGGATTTCGACCCCGGCAACCTCAACAAGATCCCGGCCCAGGTCCTGTTCGAGACTGGGCCCAAGCTCCGCCTCCCGTTCAAGCCCGGCCGGGTTGAGCGGGCGGTCTGGTAGGTTTCGTGAAGACCATCCTGCTCGTCTCCGACAAGGTGATGCACTACAGGGTGAGCATCTACAACTATTTCCTCGGCCGGTTCGACGCCGAAGGGTACCGGTTCGTCGTCCGGGCCGACCGGCTCCAAAAGGCGAATCCTTATCCGGTCAAGTTCGACTTCAAGGAACTTCCCTTCCGGTTTTCCCTGTACCGCAGGGAAATCCTGGACATCCGGCCGTCCGCGGTGATCCTGTTCCTCCATCTGAAGGATCTCCTGATCTTCCCCCTGATCCATTGGCTCAAGTGGAGGGGAATCCCCGCGATATTCTGGACCAAGGGGGCCAACCTCGACGACCCGGACAGCCGTTTGAGGCGGCTCCTGTTCCACCACGTTCAAAGACTGTCGACCGGGATCGTCCTCTATTCGCCGAAGGAACTCGGGTTCGTCGCGAAACGGAGCCGGGGGAAGGTCACGTATGCCAACAACACCGTGAACTACCGCGACTATCCCGCGATCACGGACATTCCCGAGGACATCAAGAAGGAATTCGGCATACCCTTCAGGAAGGTCGCCCTCTTCGTGGGCCGAATGGACGAGGGCCTGCGGGGACGAAAGAAGGCGGACCACGCGATCGAGGTTTTCCGCCGCCTCGAGAATCCAGACTACGGGCTCGTCCTGGTCGGGTCCGGCCTGAGCCCCGCGCTCAGGAAGACCATGAACCCGAAGAACACCATGTACCTGGGCGAAGTGCATGACCCCCGGAACATCCTGATCAGCAAGCTGTTCCGGATGGCCGATGTCTTCCTGATGCCCGGCCATGTCGGGCTGAGCCTGAACCAGGCCTTCTTTTGGGGGCTGCCCGTGGTGACCGAGGCGGGCAACCAGCCGCCGGAAATCCACTGCCTGGTGGACGGCCGGAACGGTTACGTGGTGCCGGAAGGCGACCTCGACGCGCTGACCCGGAGGGTGGTTCATCTCCTGGACGACGACGGCGAGCGCCTGAGGCTCGGCGAAAACGCCCGGAGCGATCTGTTGAAGAACGCCTCGATCGAGGGCATGTTCGAAGGTTTCCTGGCGAATATCAGGAGGATCGAGGCGGGCCGGAGGGCCCGATGACGAGCGTCCTCGCCGCTCTGCCCCTGCGGGCCAGGACCTATTACCGGAGCCGGCTGGCCGCCCGCTTCGGAAGGCGGCTCCGGCGCTGGCCCGGGGACCGGCCGGCCGTTTCCTTCACCTTCGACGATTTTCCGCGCTCGGCCTATTTCGAGGGCGGCCGGATCCTGGAAAGGCGCGGCGTCCGGGGCACCTTCTACGCCGCGTTCGGGTTGATGGGCGGGCCCTCTCCCTCCGGGGATATTTTCGTCCCGGAAGACCTCCCGGGGATCATCGCGGCCGGCCATGAGATCGGCTGCCACACCTACGGCCACCTCCCGGCCTGGGGCACCCCCACCCGCCTCTTCGAGCAGTCGGTCCTGAGGAACGGAGCGGCGATGGCCGAGGTCGTTCCGGGGGGCCGGCTCCGGACCCATTCCTACCCCCTCTGCGAGCCGCGGCCCGGAATCAAGAGAGCGGCCGGGAGGCATTTCCTGGGGTGCCGGGGCGGCGGGCAGACAGGCAATGCGGGGACACTCGACCTGAACCTCCTGAAGTCCTGCTTCATCGACGCCAAGAACAGGGCCGACGCCGGCCTGTTCCGCGAGATCCTGGACGAAAACCTGCGGCGGAGGGGATGGCTGATCTTTTCCACCCATGACATCGGACCCGATCCTTCGGCCTACGGCTGCAGTCCCGAGCTCTTCGAGGACATCGTCGCCCGGGCCGCCGAATCCGGCGCCCTGATTCTGCCCGTTTGCGAAGTCCTTTCCGCCCTGAGGGGGGATGCCGCCGTCCCCGCTTGACATTCCCCCCGGGCCGCCCATATAATCGGGAGGCCAAGTGAAGAAGGAAGACCGAGGCTAGGGAACGAAGGGGATGTCGTCCCTTAATCCCTGACGCTGGAGGGAGGGGTGTGCCCGAAGCCCGGTGAAAGGAATCGCATTCAATGAGAACCGACTCCAAGCAACTCGAGGCGGGACGGCTTTCGGGGCTGTCTCTCGAAAATTATCCCCTCGTGCACGAGCGCCATCGGATATTCCCCGAGGTCTTCGAAGACCGGCGCCACGGCAGGGTTCTCGACGTCACGGCGGGCATCGGGATCGTGGCCCGGCGGATTCTCGAAAAGTATCCCTGCGAGATGCACTGCAACGAGGTCGACGAGACATGTCTGGCCCAGCTCCGGAAGCTCGATGTCGCCATAACGAGCTACGACCTCGACACGGGGGAACGCATCCCGATCGAAACCGAAAGCTACGACGCCGTCATCTGCCTGGCGACCATCGAGCACCTGGTCAACGTCGACTTTTTCACCCAGGAACTGCACCGCATGCTGAAAAACGACGGCCGCCTCTACCTGTCCGTTCCGAACTACGCGGCCCTCTATTGGCTGGCTCCCCTCGTCCTGAAAGGTCGCACGTTTCACGACCCGTTCGGGGACCAGTCCCGGTACGAATTCTACGCCCACATCCGCTACTTCACCTACCGCACTCTGCTCGACTACATGGCGCATTTCGGGTTCGTCGCGGACACGGTCTATCTCCCGGTCCCGAAGGGCAGCAGCCACTTCCTGAAGATCCGGGACAGGTCGAAATTCCTGGCCTTTCTGATCCAGAAATCGTTTCACTCCCTCTACCTCCTCTCCCCGCGCTGGCACCAGGAACCGGTGGTCTGTTTCGCCAAGAAAGGCGCCGTGGTCAAAACGAGGAAACGGATCCTCTGAAATCTGGGATTCATGGCGACAGAGTCGCGGACCGTCATCGTCGTTTATTCCCACATCGTCGGGTTGGCGGTCATCCGCGCCCTGGGACGGAGGGGAATCCCGGTCGTCGTGCTCCATTATCTTCCGGTCGAAATGGGCTACGTCTCCAAGCACGTCCGTCAGCATTTCCGCATTACGTCTCCCCAAGTCGATGAAGAGGCGTTCGTGGCGGACATCCTGGGCCTGGACGGCCGCTTCGCCGGCTCTCTGATTATCCCGACCGACGACTACACGGTAGTCGCCCTGTCCAGGAACAAAACCCGCCTCGAGCCGCGCTACCGGGTGGCCGTCGAGGATTGGGACATCGTCAGGCGCATGATCCGAAAGCAGCACACCTACGAACTGGCCGAGGAGGTCGGAGTCCCCTACCCCAAGATGGCCGTCTGCGAAACCCCCGACGATATCGACGCCCGGATCGGCGAGTTTCGGTTTCCGTGCCTCCTGAAGCCCTGCGAAGGCCACCGGTTCTACGACATCTTCCGGAAAAAGGTCCTGGTGGTCCGCGACCCCGCCGAGGTCCGGGCCAGATATCGGGACCTCCGGGACCTCGGGATCCCCGTGATGTTACAGGAGATCATCCCGGGCGAAGCCTGCGAGGGCGTGAACTACAACTCCTATGTGGCTGACGGCGAACCCCTGGCCGAGTTCACTGCCGAAAAGGTCCGGGTCGATCCTCCGTTCTTCGGTTCGCCGCGGGTCATCGTCAGCAAGAGAATCCCCGAGATCATCGAACCCGGAAGGAAGCTGATCAAGGCCCTGGGCTACACGGGCTTCTCGTGCATGGAATTCAAACGCGACGTGCGGGACGGCGTTTACAAGCTGATGGAGGTCAACGCCCGTCACAACCTCTCGGGGACCCTGGCCGTCGCCTGCGGCATCGACTTTCCATGGATCATGTATCGCGACCTGGTCGAGGGCCGGAAGGAAACGGCGTCGGGCTTCCGAGAGGGCGTTTTCTGGATCGACCTGACCAAGGACCTCATGAGGTTCCTCGTTTCCCGAAGGGCCGAGGGCTACTCCGTCGCCCAATACCTGGTCCCGTACCGGGGAAAACACGTCTTCGCCATCTGGGATGCCGGAGACCCGCTGCCCTTCGTCAAACGGTGCGCCGACATCGTGAAGAAAGGGGTCACCGGACGCGGCCATGACTCGTGACCTGCTGGCGCCGGGCGCCCGGACCGGTGTCGTCGTCCTCGGAGGCGACTTCCAGTCGCTCGGGGCCATCCGCCTCCTGGCGGCCCGCTCGATTCCCGTCCTGCTGGTGGACGACGAGCCCAACATCGCCCGATATTCGCGGTTCCTGAAGCGCCGCGTCAGGATGCCCGCTCTTAGGGAGCCACAGCGGTTCGCCCGGCGGCTCATGGGTTTGGCTCGCTCCGAGAACCTGGAGGGATGGATCCTCCTGCCGAACAACGACGAGCTGGTCATGCTCCTCGCCAAGAACAGGGATGAGCTGTCCGAACATTTCCTGGTCCCGGTCCCGCCGTGGCCCGTTGCCAGGCAATACTATTACAAGAACGAAGCGTATGAGCTGGCCCGGAAGATCTCGGTCCCCATTCCGAGGATGTACCCCGGACTGACGCCCCGGGACATCCTCGACCAGGACCCGGCCTTTCCTCTGGTGCTGAAGCCCCAGGCCAAGGAAGGCTACTATCCCAAGGCCAGGAAGAAGGCCGTCCGGGTGGACACCCCGGAGCAATTGCGCGCCGAACACGCCCTCATGGCGTCGCTCATCGACCCGGCCGGGATCGTCGTCCAGGAGTTCCTCCCGGGGGGCGGACGGAATCTCTTCTCCTACGCGGCTTTCTTTGACGGCCGGAGGATCGTGGCCGGGTTCGCGGCCAACCGGCGGCGGCAGCATCCCCCGGAGTTCGGGCACGCCACGACCTTCGCGGTCGCCGTGGATATTCCGGAGTTGAGGGACCGGGCCGAACGCCTGCTTCGCGAGATCGGTTTTTACGGCCTGGCCGAGGTCGAGTTCATGAGGGACGAGCGGGAAGGGGTGTACAAGTTCATCGAGATCAACGGCCGGATCTGGGGCTGGCACACTCTCGCCAACGCGGCGGGCGTCGATATTCTCCCTCTCCTCTACGCGGACCTGACGGGCCGGGATGTCCGGCCGGGGCCGGCCAGGGCCGGAGCCAAGTGGGTCCGTCTCATGACGGACCTGCCCACCTGCGCGAAGGAGATCCTGTCGGGGCGCATGACCTTCGGGGACTACCTGCATTCGATGTCGGGGCCGAAGGAATTCGCCGTGCTGACGGCGAAGGACCCCCTTCCCTTCTTTATGGAACTCGTCCTGGCGCCCTACCTCTGGTGGAAGAGAGGATTCTGATGCAACATGAGAGGAGCGTCCGATGTTTCCTGCCTTTCTAATCGCGGGTTTCGCGACCGCCGGCCTGCTGCTGCTCGTGGCCCGAAAAGCGGAGCTCCGCATGGCCTGGGCGGTGCCCTGGATCGGGGGGGTGACCGTGTTCGGTTTGTGGCTGGCCTCTCGCGTCAGGGTCCCGCTGCCCGGGCCGCCGGCCGTGTTTCAAGCGGCCTTGGGGGCGGCCGCGGCGTTCGGCGCGACTCTTCTGGCCGCGGCCTTCCTCTTTTTCCGCGACCCGCGGCGGACGCCTCCGGACCGGCCCGAGGCCGTCCTGTCTCCCGCCGACGGCAAGATCATTTATGTCAAGACGCTCGAAAACGGCCGCTTTCCCATCGCGGTGAAAAAGGGGCGGGAGATCCCGCTAAAGGATTTCACCGGAGCCGATTTCCCGATGGAGCGGGGCGTCCAGATAGGCATCATGATGAGCTATCTCGACGTCCACATCAACCGGGCCCCGGTGGGGGGAAGGGTGGAACGACTCAGCCGCGTCCCGGGCGGCTTTCATTCCCTCAAGCACGCGGATTCGCTCCTGGAGAACGAACGGGTTTTCTCGGTCATCGGCAACTCGGAGATCCGGGTGGGCATCGTCCAGATCGCCTCGCGTCTGGTCCGGAGGATCGTCCCCTTCGTCGACGAGGGCGATGAAGTCCGCCAAGGCGCCCGCATCGGCGCGATCCGGTTCGGCTCGCAAGTCGACCTCCTCCTTCCCGACCGGGACGGACTGACCGTGACGGCCGAAGTGGGCGATTACGTCAAGGCGGGCCTGACCATCCTGGCCCGGGTCTCGAACCCGGGCGGCCCGGCCGGAGAGGAGTGACCGATGTCCGTGCGCACCTGGGAGAGCGAAGAATACCACTCTTTTTGGCGCCGGTCGAACCGGGCCTACCTCGACAGGATGGAACGAAGGCTGCTCGACAGACTCCTGGCTCCCGGCCGCTGGTTCATCGACCTGGGCGGCGGATTCGGCCGTCTTATGGACCTGTATCGGGACCGCTGCCCCAACGTCGTGATCTCGGACTACTCGATATCCATGCTGGAGGACGCCAACCGGCGCCTGGTCCGCGAAGGCATCCGCAACGTCAGGCTGGTCGCCGCCGACGTCAACCGGATGCCCTTCAGGCCCGGGGTGTTCGACTCGGCCATGATGATCCGGCTGATCCATCACCTCCAGGACCCGGAACCCGCCCTCCGGGAGGTCCGCCGCATCCTGGCTCCGAAGGCGTCCTTCGTCTTCGAATACCAGAACAAGCACAACCTGAACTTCCTCATCAAGGCCGGCCTCGGCCTCATGAAGCGGCGCGACCTGAGTTCCCCGGCGCCGCTCGAAGTCGGACGCCTGTACTGGAATTTTCACCCGCGGGCCATGGAGGGCATCGTAACCGCCGGATTCACCGTCGCCCGGAGGTTCGGAGGAGGACTTTTCTGGAACCGGAAGCTGCTCACGTCGCTCGTCCCGAGGCTGGAGGTCGTCGATTCGGCCCTGGCCCCTCTCATGGGCCGTTGGGCCCTCACCCATCAGATCTTTCTCAAGCTGGAGCCGAAGGCGGACGCCCCGGCACCGGAAGAGTCCGTTTCACCGCACGATTCGACGTTTGACGAAATCCTCCAGTGCCCGGCCTGCGGGAACCTGCGGCTCGACGGGGGGGAGGACCGGAGGACCTGCGCCCGTTGCCGCCGTTCCTATCCGTTTCGCGACAACATCTCCGATTTCCGGCTCGGCGCGGGATGACGGGCCACTGCGGGGGATTCGCGGGGCGCAGGACGGGGAGTGCGCTTCCGGTCAGCGGGGCTCGAGAGCCAGAAGCAGGTGGGCCAGGGCCTTGTGCATGGTGGCCTGCCCCCAATGGATCATCGGGGCCCTGTTGGCCAGCCCGAGGGGGTATCTGCGGAAAAAGAAGTGCCCGTCCCGGCCCTGCATGTGGCCGATAGTCCACTCGGCCGCCTTCGCGGCCACAGGCAGGCAGTCCCGGTCGCGGTCGGCGAAAAGCGCCAGGGTGTCGATGGCCTGAGAAGCGCACTGGATGTCGATCGGCCGCGGTTTGTCGAAATAGTACTTGACACGCCCCGTGGGTTCGAAGAACCTTCCCTTGAAAAAGGCGAATCCCCTTTCCAGGTGCCCATCGAAGGCCTGGTCCCCGCTGAAATCACGGTAGCGTTTCAGGCTGTCCAGGTTGTAGCCGGTGTGGAAGACGTCGACCCAATGGAACATCGGATCCTCGGCGTAGTACCAGGCGCCGTCCTGCAGCTGTCTCGCGCAGCTGTACTCCATGGCCCGGCGGGCCATCCTGGCGTAGGAGGGTTCGTCCAGGATCCGGGACGCCCCGGCCAGGAAGGCCGCCCCGATCATGTTGGAGTTGTGGATGGAGCCGGGGCGGGACATGGTGTAGCTCAGGCAGAGCCCCCGGTCGGTTTCTTCCTTGGGCAGGGCCATGACCCACTCGGCGATGCTCCGGATGACCCGGCGGTGCCGGTCGTCTCCGAACAGCTCGTAGGCTTCGAGGAAGGCCTGACCGATCAGTCCGGTCCAGACGACGGTCGATTCGTGCTTTTGGATGAACCCGCCGCGGCTGGCGTAAAAAAAGTGGTTTCCCCAACTGTGCTGCGGGTACAGAGGCGATTTATTCCTGTCGAGCCAGTCCAGGCACGCCAGCGCCCTGTCTTTGCAGGTCTGGCTTTTTTCGCGGCGGAATCTCTTCAGGTAGCCCCAGGCCATGTAGCCCCGCCCCTTGGTGGAATCCAGGGGCTTGACGCCGAGAAGCGGCCTGATGTTGACGGGAAAACGCCGGATGCCCTGTTGCAGGACCTGGCAGGCCTTGCGGTTCTTGAGAGTCAAGGGGAAGAGGAACGAGGTCAGCCCGTCGAACGGCTCGTATCCCCGATAGTCATGGTTCTCCACCCAGGCCTCCACACGGTCCAGGCCGGTTTCGATGACGGACATGCGCTCGTTCATAGGGTCTCCTCCGGCTCCTCAGCTTCCGCCGCCCCGGCGGTTCAGCCGGGTCCCCGTTGATCGCGGCCTGTCCACGGGAGGCCCGGGATGAGGGCCCCTCCGCCGCCATCGGCCCGGATGGCGGGCGGGCGCCCTAGCTCGAAAGTATCCGGCGATAGGCATCTCTCAAACGCTCTTTCTGGATGCCCCAGGCCCACCTGTCCTCGACCCGGCGCCTTCCGACGGCCCCCATTTCGGCCCTCCGCGCGTCGTCCCCGAGGAGTTCGAGGAGGGCCTCGGCGAACTTGACCGCGTCGTTCTCCCGGACGTAGACCGCCGCGGGCCCGGCCGTCACTTCCCCCTCCGTCGTATAGAACTGGACGACGGGCTTCGCGACGCTCATGTATTCCATGATCTTGATCATCGTGGACTTGTCGGTGAACGCGTTGCCGAACTCGGGGTTGATACAGACGTCCGCCGTCGTCAGCACTTCGTACTTGTCCCTGTTCGGAATATAACCCGTGAACCGGACGTTCCTCTCGAGACCCATGTCGGCCGACCGCCGCCTGACGTGCTCGAGATAGGGTCCGGTCCCGACGACGACGAACTTGACGTCGTCCCGGCCTTTCGCCTTCACGATGTGCTCGGCGGCCCGCAGCAGGTTTTCGATGCCCTCCTGCTGGCCGATGAGGCCGACGTAGGCGACCAGGTGACTGAAGCCCTCCCTGAGGCCGGGATTCGGCGAGACGGCCGGCAGACGCCGCAGGTCAGGCCCGTTGCGCACGACGACGACCTCCTCGTCCCTTTTGCCGCCGCGGGCCATGGCGATCCGCTTGTAGCTCTCGTTCGTCGAGACGACCAGGTCCGCCGTCCTGAAGGTCAGCCGCTCCATGACGCGGAGGAACCTGAAGAGCAGGTCTTTCCGGCCGAACTTGGCCACGTAGTTTTCGGGAGCGATATCGTGATGGTCGAAGAGATACCTGACGCCGAAGGGCTTGAAAGGAAGGGCGATCATAAAAATGTGATCGGGCGGGTTGGCCCCGTGGATCACCTGAAAGGGGCGGGAGAGGAATATCCCGAGGCTGATGAGCATCTCCCAGAGCGGGGCGTTGAGATACTCGAGAATCATGGCCCATTTCCCGGCGGCTTCCTTCGGCCTGGGGTGGCGATACACGTGGACCCCCTGGATCAGGGAATGGAAGGGGTCGCCCCAACGCTCCGCCGGTCCGATGACCGAAACCTCGTAACCGAATTCCCGGGCGGCCAGAGCTTCGTTCCAGACGCGGACATCGGGCGGGGCGGGGTTGTTTTCGACGATAAAGAGGATATGCCCTTTCTTCATGCCGGTCCGCTTCGAGGATTGAAAGCCTTGGCAACAAGCGGGTACGGTCCGCGCTGACGATCTTGAAAAATCATCCCCGCCATTGTATTTGGCTCGGCTGCTTTTGTAAAGCCGCCATTCCTCCCGCTTTCCCCTCCGGCGCCGTCCCTAACGACCATCCCCGCGGACGGCGGCGGGCGCAATTCCCGGACCCGACTCGAGCTCCGGACGGGCCGCCGCGGCCCGGCAAACCCTCAATTCCCGGCCTTGAAGAACCCCTGAACCGCCGGGGTGTCATCGGGGACAAGGCCCGGCGCCGATTTGACAGGCCCCCTGACGCCCTCTAAAATGCTTGGATGGAGAGGCGGAAAAGGTCCTTGCAAAACCCCTCGCCGGACCTCGCGGGCACGTGTGACGAGTGGCAGCCGGGGGCCCGCAAATTCCTGGCGGGGGGGTTTTGTCTGATCGTCGACGGCACTTTCCCCAGAATCGCCAGGGTCGAGTCCGAGCTGCACGATGCCGTGGAGGACCCCCGGGCCGCCGTTTCCGCTCTCAGGAACGGCCGCCGGCCGCCGGCCGACCTCTTCACCTTCATGCAGCGGATTCCCGACACCAAACGGAAATTCCCCGGCCTGCACATGGAGTGGGACAACCTCGCCGCCGTCCGGGTCACGACCTTCGAGCACTGGTGGAAGAAGCAGATCAACGACAAGACCCGCAACCTTGCCAGGCAGCTCGAGAAGAAAGGGGGCCAAGTCAGGATCTCCGAGCTCGACGCGGCATTCGTCGCCGGCATCAGCGCCGTCTACAACGAGACCCCGATCCGCCGGGACCGGAAGTTCTGGCACTACGGGAAGTCCCTGGAGACCGTCGAGGCCGAGAACGCGACGTACGCGGATCGCAGCGTCTTCATCGGCGCCTATTATGAAGACACGCTCATCGGGTTCGTCAAGCTCGTCTGCGAGCCGGCCTTCGCGAGCCTGATGCAGGTCATCTCCATGATCGAGCACCGGGACAAGTCGCCGACCAACGCCCTGCTGGCCAAGGCCGTCGAGGTCTGCGCGGACCGCGGGATCCCGTACCTGGTCTATGCGAAATACGTCTACGGCCGGAAGGGGGCAGACAGCCTGACCGCCTTCAAGCGGCGCAACGGGTTCGAGAGAATCGACCTGCCGAGATACTATGTCCCCCTGACGCTGCGGGGCCGGCTGACCCTGGCCTTGGGCCTGCACCGCGGCCTCCGGGAGCTTCTCCCCCAGTGGCTCGTGTTGCGCCTCCTCGACCTGCGCGCCAAGTGGAACTCGCGGAGGATGACGAAGGCCCGGGGCGGCCGGGATGCGCCGCACCGCCCGGCCTGAGCCGATGATCCCGGGCCTCTCCGTCCCGCCCACGGCGATGATCCCCAGGATGATATCGGGACCGGAGTCGTCACCCCGGAAGGGGATTTCCTGTCAGGAATGGGGGGCCGACGAGGCGGACCGGCGGGAGTCCCCGGCCTTGACACGGGGCGCGAAAGAAATTACAGTTGGGGCGCCGGTGGAAGGCTTCGAGGAGAAGAGGAAAGGGCCAAGGAGAGGCGCACACCGGCACATGAGACGCAGCCGCTTTTGGCGGGAAGAAAAACCCGCGCCTTTCTTGCCTTCCCTTCTCGTTTCGGATGGAACGCCGGATTGCCGACGGCGGGCAAGGGCGGTAGCCTGGACGCGTCCCGTTCCGGGACGCGTCTCCACGGTTCCGGGCCGGGGGCGGGAAGGAATGCCCCGGGACGGAGGAAGGAGCGGATTGAAAACGATGCAGGAGGCCTCGGGCGGCGCCGGAAATCCGTGTCCGCCGGGAGGAAGCCGGTGAGCCCGCCCAAGGACCACGTCTGCGTTTGCATCTGCACGTACAAACGGCCGGCCATGCTGGGTCGTCTGCTCGAAACCCTGCGGGACCAGAAGACCGACGGCCTTTTCACCTACTCGGCGGTGGTCGTCGACAACGATGCCGCCGGGTCGGCCCGGCCCGTCGTCGAGCGGGCCCGCCGCGAATCGTCGTTTCCCGTGCGCTACGAAACGGAGCCGGAACAGAATATCTCGCTGGCCCGGAACAGGGCCCTGCGAGCCTCGGACGGCGCCTTCCTGGCCGGAATCGACGACGACGAATACGCGGAGGAGGCCTGGCTCCTCACCCTCTACAAGGCTGTCGGGACGTTCGCATGCGACGGAGTTCTCGGCCCCGTCAGGCCCGCGTTCGAACTGAAGCCGCCTCGCTGGGCGACGAAGGGGGGCGTCTTCGAGCGCAAGGCCTTCCCGACCGGCACGAAGCTGAACAATCCCCACGACATGAGGTGCGGCAATTTCTTCCTGGCGGGCAAGATCGTCCGGGACAACGACGAGCTCTTCGACCCCCGGTTCGGCAAGACCGGGGGCGAGGACGTGGATTTCTTCAGGAGAATGCTGAGCCGCGGCTATGACTTCGTCTGGTGCCAGGAGGCCGCGGTTTACGAGTCCGTGCCACCCGGCAGGCTCACGAGGTCCTATCTCCTGAAGAGGGCCCTGCTGAGAGGGGTCGTCAGCGCCCGGCTGGCCCCGCTCGTCAGCTTCAACACCCTGAAGTCCCTGGCCGCCCTCGTCCTTTACAGCGCGGCGCTTCCGTTCCTGTTCGTTTTTCGGAACCGGCTGTTCATGCCCCTGCTGATCAAAAACTGCGACCATGCCGGCAAGGTGCTGGCCCGCTTCGGGATCAGGCCCTTGAAACAACGCTCCACGCTCGACTCTCCGGTCCGGGAACAATCATGATGACGACAGAGGAAACGCCTTGCCTCCGATAGTCGCCCTTGTCGCCTGCCTGGCCTTCATAGGGTATGTCCTGAGGAAGGACGTCAAAGAAGCGGATGTCTCCTCCGGCCTCTGGGTGCCGTTCGTGTGGATCGCGGTCTCCGCCTCCAGGCCCTTTTCGTCCTGGCTCCATCCAGGGAACCTCGAGGCCCGGACCCAGAACTTCAACTACCTCGAGGGCAACCCTACGGAAAGGGTGTTCCTGATCGTCCTGATCGTCGCGGGCCTCGCGGTCCTCTATCGACGCCGCCGGCGGTTCTCCCTTCCCTTCCGGGGCAACGTTGCGATGTACCTTTTCTACATATTCGCGCTGCTCAGCGTGGGCTGGGCGGACTATCAGGGGGTATCGATCAAGCGATGGATCAGGGGTATCGGGGACATCATCATGGTCCTCGTGGTCCTGACCGAAGACGACGAGAAGGAGGCCATCGAGAGGGTCCTGCGCCGGACGGCCATCGTGCTCATCCCGCTCTCCGTCATTTTCGTAAAATACTTCCGGCACTACGGCGTCGTCTTTCTGCGCGGGTCGTCGCCCATGTGGGTGGGGGTTTCGACCCACAAGAACAACCTGGCCCTCCTCTGCGCCTTTTCGGCCCTGCTGCTCATCTGGCGCATCCTGAAGAAATGGCCCAGGCCGGACCTCTTCGATGCGCTCCTCCTTCTCATGGCGCTCTACCTGCTCCAGGGGACCAGCAGCGCGACGTCCTATATCGTGGTCCTGCTGGGGATCGCCGTCCTCACGCTGGAGGCCATGACCCGGGGCAATCCCAAGCGGCTCAACGGGATGATCGTCGGCTGCCTCCTTCTCCTCCTCGTCTTCAACGGGCTGATGGTAAGCGCCTCCGCGGTGTCGGCGTCCAACCTCCTGTTCAAGGCCGTCGGGCGGAACCGCACGTTCACGGACAGGGTCCCCCTTTGGCAGGACCTGATCAAGATCGGCGGCCGGAACCCCGTCGGGGGGGCCGGTTTCGGAGGCTTCTGGCTGGGCAGCCTGACCGGGCTATGGGCCAGGCACACCTGGCGGCCGACCAACGGCCACAACGGTTACGTCGATGTGTTCCTCGATCTCGGCGTTGTCGGCCTGGTGATAATGGGCTTCCTGATAGTCAGGACCTACGTCAAGGCCAGGGATTCCATAGAGGACGAATGGGGAATCAGGAGACTCCTCCTGGCGTTCGTGGTGATGATCCTGGTGCACAACATCACCGAATCGTCCCTGGCCATGCCGACGAATTACCTCTGGCTGCTGTTCCTGATGGCCGCGATAACGGTCGCCAGGAAGGCAAGACCTCCCGAAAAGCCGGAAAACGCGATGGGCGTGGAAAGCCTGCCCTGAACCGCGGGAAGGCCCAGGGTTCGTTTTTTCGAGGCTCGTTGAAATATCCCGCGCGAGGCGAGCGAGGAGACATCACGGGGTCCGGCCGGGCCGTCGGACGGAACGGCGTTCCCCGAAAGGAGCTGCCGAATGAAGAGTGAGTCCACGGAGGTCAGCTGGAAGGGCAAGTGGGTCGAGGTTCCGTCGGTCACGGTCGACGGGTTGACCCTTCTCGTCCAGGGCGGCTGGTTCAAGACGGCCCGGATCAAGGACGAGATCTGGCTCCCGGGCGACGTCGTGGGGGACCCGGAATCGATCATCGCCGGGCTGCGGCGCGGCCGGGCCGCGGACCTGTTCGTCTTCACCCAGAAGTCGCCGGGGAACACCCGCAAGTACGACTATCGCATCGAGTGGGGAAACGTTGCAGCGGCCCGGGTCGAGAGCTTTGACAAGTGGTGGGGGGGCCTGCCCCGGCAATCGAAACAGAACATCAAGAGGGCCGAGCGCGAGGGGGTCGTCGTCCACCGGCACGAGATGTGCGACAGGCTCATCGAGGGAATCGTGCGGATCAACAACGAGAGCCCCGTCCGGCAGGGACGACACTTCTGGCACTACGGTAAGGACTTTGCGGCGGTCAAGCGGGACTATTCGGACATGCTGGACCGGAGCGATTTCCTGACGGCGCAGCACGGCGAGGAAATCATCGGCTTTCTGAGGCTCATCGACCTGGGCGAGGTCGCCACCGTCCTCCAACTCCTGTGCCTGAACGGGCAATGCCAGAGGCGGCCGGCCAACGCCCTGATCGCCAAGGCCGTCGAGCTGTGCGCCGAGAGAGGGTCCAAGTACCTCGTCTACGGCCAGTTCGTCTACGGGGACAACGTGGACAGCTCGCTGACGGAATTCAAGCGCCGGAACGGGTTCGAGCAGTTTCTCGTCCCCACCTATTATGTCCCGCTGACGGCGAAGGGCCGGCTCGGGCTGGCGCTGAACATCCACAAGGGGGTCAGGGGCCTCATCCCGCGGCCGGTCTGGAAAGCGGGCCGCGAGCTGCGACGGCGCCTCTACGCGAAGAAAAGGGAAGAAGCCGCCAACGCCGACGAGAAGGAGCGAGGGTGCCAGGCCTAGCGGGAATCCTCGGTCCCGGCCGAAGCGAGGACAGGTCCGCGGCCGTCAGCCGGATGGTCGCCGTCATGCGGCATGAGCCGTTCTACACTTCGGGAACCTACGCCGCCCCCGGTTTGGCGCTCTGGGCCGGCTGGGTCGGCCTCCGGGGGTCCTTCTCCGACGGCATGCCCGTCTGGAACGAAAAACGGGATATCGGCCTGATCTTCTCGGGCGAGGATTTTACGGAGCCGGGGGAGGTGGCCAGGCTCAAGGCCGCCGGACACGATGTGAGCTCAGGAAAGGCGGGCTATCTCGTTCACTCGTACGAGGAACGCGGCAGCCGGTTCGTGGAAGCCTTGAACGGCCGTTTCAGCGGAGTCCTGATCGACGTGCGGGAGGGCAAGGTCATCCTATTCAACGACCGCTATGGATTGGGACGTCTCCACATCGCGGAAGAGAACGGCACGCTCTATTTCGCTTCCGAGGCCAAGGCCCTGCTCGAGGTCCTGCCCGGGCGGCGCAGTCTCGCCCCGGAGGGGCTGGCCGAGGTCTTTTCATGCGGCTGCGTCCTCAGGAACAGGACGCTGTTCACAGACATTTCGCTCCTTCCGGGGGGGGCCCTCTGGACCTTCGCTCCCGGCGGCGAAGTCCGCAGGGAATCCTATTTCCGGCCCGAGGCGTGGGAAAATCTGGAGCCCCTGGCGCCCGAGGACTATTACCGCAGGCTCAAGGAAACCTGGGTCCGCATCCTGCCCCGGTACCTGGGCGGCGGCCAAGACGTGGCCATGTCCCTGACCGGGGGGAAGGACAGCCGGATGATCATGGCCTGGGCCCAGGCCGCGCCGGGGACGCTGCCCTGCTACACATTCGGAGGCATGTACCGCGAATGTCTGGACGTCAAGCTGGCCCGCCGCGTGGCTCGGGTCTGCGGCCGGCCCTTTCAGGTCATCCCGCTCGACGCGGGCTTTCTCCGCGAATTCCCGGCCTTGGCCGAGCGGACCGTCCGCCTGACCGACGGGGCCATGGATGTCACCGGCTCTCCGGAGCTCTACGTCAACAGAATCGCCCGGACGATCGCGCCCGCGAGGCTGACGGGGAATTACGGGCAGGAGATCCTAGCCGGCGCCGTCGCCTTCAGGCCGTTCGGGTTGGACCGCCGGATCTTCGCCCCGGATTTCAGGGAGCTCGTCGACCGGGCCGCCGGGACTTACGCCGAGGAGCTGGCCGGCCGCAGACTGTCGTTCGTGGCCTTCAAGCAGGTCCCCTGGCACCACTATTCGAGGCTCAGCCTGGAGCTCTCCCAGCTCACTCTCCGCTCGCCCTTCCTGGACAACGACCTCGTCGCCCTGGCCTTCCGGGCGCCGCGGGAGATGACCTCGAGCACGGGCGTGCAGCTGCGTCTGGTTGCGGAGGGGAACCCGGCTCTCGGCAGGATCGGGACCGACCGTGCCCTCCTCTACAGGCCGGTCCCCGTTATTACGAAGGCCAGGCATCTCGTCCGGGAGTTCAGTTTCCGGGCGGAATACGCGTTCGATTACGGCATGCCGGGCTGGCTCGTCAGGCTCGACCGCGCGCTCGGACCGCTCCGCCCCGAACGGCTCTTCCTGGGACGCCACAAGTTCTACCACTTCAGAACCTGGTACCGCCGCGACCTCTCCCCCTACGTCAAGGATGTCCTCCTCGACCCTCGGACTCTGGCCCGGCCCTACCTCGACGGCCGGCGGGTCCGGGAGATCGTCCAGGCCCATACCGGGGGAACCGGAAACTACACCTCGGAGATCCATCGGCTCCTGACCTCGGAGCTCATCGAGCGGACGTTCGTCGACGGGAAGGGCGGGGGGGACTCTTCCGCCGGTTCGCGACTGGGCTGAGGAAATGAGAAGAAAGAAGTTGACATTTGGGCACCTCTTGTGTAAAGTTTTGTTTTCCCTTCGGGGAAGCCAAGGAAGACAAAGGAAAGGAAGCGGAAAACGGGGGTGTTTTCCGCGTGACTCGCAGGCATGAAGACGTATGCACGTTGTTCGGCGCAGAGGGTTCGTCGTCTGCGCCCCGTGGGCGGTAGCCCACCCGTTTACGGCAGGGGCGGGAACTCCGTCCCGGGAAATCATGGATGAGGACCGGAGGGCTTGGTCATGAACGTTCCGTTTGTGGACCTGAAATCCCAGTATCTCTCCCTCAAGGATGAAATCGACCAGAGCATCCAGACCGTGATCGACAACACGGCCTTCATCGGCGGCCGGCACGTGGAGGCCTTTGAAAAAGCCTATGCCGAGAAGTTCGGCGTGGGCCACTGCGTCAGCTGCGCCAACGGGACCGACGCCATCTACCTGGTGCTGAAGGCCATGGGGATCGGTCCCGGGGACGAAGTGATCACCGTCGCCAACACCTGGATCTCGACGTCCGAGACGGTCTCCCAGACGGGGGCCCGGCCCGTGTTCGTGGACATCGACGACTACTTCCATATCGACCCGGGCCTGATCGAGCGGAAGATCACGGCCAGGACCAAAGCCGTTATCCCCGTCCATCTCTACGGCCAGCCCGTCGCGATCGACGCCGTCCTCGAGGTCTGCGCAGCCCACGCGCTGCCGGTCGTCGAAGACTGCGCCCAATCCCATTTCGCCACCTTCGGCGGCCGGAAAACCGGCACTTTCGGGGTGGCCGGAACCTTCAGCTTCTACCCGGGAAAGAACCTGGGCGCCTACGGGGACGCCGGGGCCGTGATCACGGACGACGCGGACCTGGCCCACAGGGTCCGCCTGCTGGCCAACCACGGCTCCGTCCGGAAGCACATCCACGAAATCGAGGGTGTCAACAGCCGCCTGGACGCCATCCAGGCCGCCGTCCTGAGCGTGAAATTGAAGCACATCGACGACTGGAACGCGGCCCGCCATGCCCACGCCCTGGCCTATAACAGCCTCCTGGCCGCGGTGCCGGACGTCAAGTGGCCCAGGCTCCGCGATGACACGTTCCACGTCTTTCACGTCTATGCCATCCGGGCGCCGCGGCGTGATACGCTGGCGGACTTCCTGAAATCGAAGGGCATTGCGACCGGAATCCACTATCCCGTGGCCCTGCCTTTCATGCCGGCCTATCGCCACATGGGCCACGTCCCGGCCGATTTCCCGGCCGCCTACGAGCGGCAGGACGAGATCCTGTCGCTGCCCATGTTTCCGGAGCTGACCGAGGAGCAGATCGGCCGGGTCTCCGGCGCGATCGCCGAATTCTACAGGCAATAGCCCGTCCGGAAAAATCGTGAATCCGGACGCGTGGTGTGTTATAATGCGGCTGCATAGCTGAGGGATCCCCACCTCTTTTCGCGGAAAACGACGGAGGTTAGGTTTAGTTAAGGAAGCGGGGAAAAATGATCAAGGTTGGAGTCATCGGCTACGGCTACTGGGGGCCCAACGTGGCCCGGAACTTTCATGCCAGCCCCGGCGTCAAGCTGATCGCGGTCAGCGACCTGGACGCCAAACGGCGGGGCCTGGCGGAAATGCATTACCCTTTCATTCGCACGACGCCGGACCCGGAGGATCTCGTCCGGTCCCCCGACATCGACGTCGTGGCCATCGTCACGCCGGTTTTCACGCACTTCGAGCTGGCCCGCCGGGCTCTCGAGAACGGGAAGCACATTTTCGTCGAGAAGCCGTTCACCGCAACCGCCGACCAGGCCAGGGAGCTCGTCGACCTGGCGGCAAAGGCCGGGCGGAAGATCATGGTGGACCACACCTTCCTGTTTACCGGGGCGGTCCGCAAGATCAAAGAGGTCATCGATTCAGGCGCCCTGGGCAGGTTGTTCTTTTACGATTCCGTCCGGGTCAACCTCGGCCTCTTCCAGCACGACGTCAACGTGATCTGGGACTTGGCCCCCCACGATTTTTCCATCATGCGCCACGTCATCAAGGAGCCGCCCACGGCGGTCTCGGCCCAGGGCTCGGTCCATATCAAGGGCGGCCTCGAGGACATCGCCTACGTTTCCATCCACTTCGGGGATTCGACGTTCATCGCCCATTTTCATGTCAACTGGCTGAGCCCGGTCAAAATCCGCAGCACGCTGATCAGCGGGGACAGGAAAATGCTCGTCTGGGACGACCTGTCGTCCGACGAAAAGATCAAGATCTACGACCGCGGCGTCGAGGTCAACGGCAAGACCGAAAAAACCGGCATCCACAGCCTGCTGATCAGCTACCGCTCGGGAGACATCCACGTGCCCCGTCTCGAGGGGACGGAGGCCCTCAAGCGCGAGATCGACTACTTCGTGGGCTGCCTGGAAAGCGGCAGCGACCCGATCAACAACGGCCAGGCGGGCCTGGAGGTCGTCCGGCTGCTCGAGGCCGCCGACGAGTCCCTCAAGAGGGGCGGCCAACGGGTGGCCCTGTGAGGAGAGATTGATGGAATACTGCCGCATCTCTCCCGACGTCAAACTCGGGCGCGACGTCAAGATCTTCGCTTTCGTGAACCTCTACGGATGCGCCATCGGGGATAACACCAAAGTGGGCGCCTTCGTCGAGATCCAGAAGAACGCCGCCGTCGGCCGCAACTGCAAGATCTCGTCCCACACCTTCATCTGCGAGGGTGTGACGATCGAGGACGACGTCTTCATCGGCCACAACGTGACCTTCATCAACGACCTCTACCCGAGATCGACGGCGCCCGGAGGAGGTCTGCAGACGGAGCAGGACTGGGCGGTCGTCCCGACCTTCATCCGCAAGGGGGCCAGCGTCGGTTCGAGCGCCACCATCCTGGCGGGCGTGACCGTCGGGGAGGGCGCCATCGTGGGGGCGGGTTCCGTCGTCACCAAAGACGTCCCGCCATGGACGATCGTGGCCGGCAACCCGGCCCGCGTTCTTAGGAAAACCGGCGACAGGAAGACCGTTGCGCCCGCGGAGCCGGGGACGGAAAACGCGGGCGGGCCTTCCGATGGAGACGGCGATGCTTAAGGAAAGGCAGGAGGCCGTCAGAAACGTCTTCATCCTCGGCGACGCCCTCGTCGTGTCCCTGGCCTATTTCCTGGCCTTTTTCCTCAGGAAGATGGTTCACGCGGAAACCGCCATCCGCCTGTTCCCGGCCTGGTCGGGATTGATTTCCGACCCGTCTCTCACCTTCAACCAGTATATCTTCTTCCTTTTCGCCGCCGCTCCCCTCTGGTGCTGGACGCTCTACGGGAACGGCATGTACCGCTCGATCCGGACGCTCTCCTACCCCCAGGTTTTCTGGATCATCTGCAAGTCGGCCTTCATGACCTTCCTGGCCTTCGGGACGATCCTGTTCATCTTCAAGACCTCGTCCATCAGCCGCCTGTTCTTCTTCTTGTTTTCCGGGATCAGCTTTTCCCTCATCGTGATCGAGAAGTCGACCGTCTTCCTGTTCACCCGCTACGTCCGGCGGCGGGGACGCAACTTCCGCCGCCTGCTCATCGTCGGCACGGGGCGGCGGGCCATGGCCTTCATCCGCAGGGTCCGCAACCATCCGGAATGGGGCTTCCACATCCTGGGCGCGATCGACGACGAGCCGGCCCGGGGCATCAAGCGCGTGGACGGCGTCGATGTCATCGGAACCCTCGAGGACATCCCCAAACTGCTGCACCAGGACGCGATCGACGAGATCGTGTTCGTCGTCCCGCGCTCCCGGCTGAGCCACGTCGAGGGGAGTCTCCACGACTGCGAGACCGAGGGTGTGGCGACGACCATCACCGTGGACCTGTTCGACATGGCCATCGCCAAGGCCAACGTCTCGGAGATCGACGGCATTCCCCTTCTGCGCTTCAACACCACGAAGATCAGCGAATGGCAGCTGCTCATGAAGCGGCTCATCGACATCGTCGTGTCCGGCCTCATCATCGTTCTGCTGGGCCCGCTCCTCCTGTTCGTGTCCCTGCTCATCAAGTTGACCTCCCCGGGACCCGTCTTCTTCAAGCAGCAGCGCCTGGGCCTGCACGGCCGGAAGTTCACTCTGGTCAAGTTCCGGACCATGCGGGACGGCGCCCACGACGTCCTGTCGCAGGTCACCGACCTCAATGAAATGACAACCCCGGAATTCCGGGCCAAGAAGACAGGCTGGATCACGCCGCTCGGCCGGATCCTGAGAAAATTCAGCCTCGACGAACTGCCGCAGTTCTTCAACGTGTTCATGGGCCAGATGAGCCTCATCGGCCCCCGGCCGGCAGTCCTGGACGAGGTCGACAAGTACGCGAACTGGCAGCGGCGGCGGTTTTCGATGAAGCCCGGCATCACCTGCCTCTGGCAGGTCAACGGGAGGAACAATATCGCCTTCAACGACTGGATGAAGCTCGACCTGGAGTACCTCGACAACTGGTCCCTCTGGCTCGACATCAAGATCATGATCAAGACGATTCCGGTCGTCCTGTTCGGCATCGGAGCCTATTGACGGGGCGCCTATTGACTCGGAGGCTGCTCCTTAGGTAGGATTGCCGGAGACACGATTTCCCCAAGAGCTCATAATGAAACGGAATAGGATTCTAAACGCCGCCGTCCTGGCCCTTCTCGCGGCCGTCCTGGCCTCGCCGACTCCGAGTTTCGGCTGGGGCAGCACCTGGGCCGGGGCCAGCATCGAGCAGGTCTATAACTCCCTGGCCTGGAGGATCGGCCTCCTGAGAGTCAGCGGGGCGCTCCGCTTCGACAACGTGGGCTACGATTCCAACATCTACTACGGAGCGACGGCCAACGCCGTTTCCGACTTCACCCTGAGGGTCGGGCCCGCCGTTCGGGCCCTCCTGCCGGTCACGCAGAACATTATCCTGGACCTGTCCGAATTCCCCCAGTACGCCTTCTACGCCAAGACCAAGCAGGAGAGATCCTGGGACAATACGTTCCTGGGCCAGGCCCACATCGTCTTCGAGAAGTTCTACGTGCGCCTCGGCCAGGGCCTGTCCGATACGAAGAACCTGCTCAGCACCGAGCTGAGCATCAATGTTCGGAACCGGACGGACGCGCCGAGCGCCTTCATCCTCTGGCAGCTCACGGCGGGGACCTCGGTCAGCCTGGGATACACCAAGTACAGGCTCAGGTACGTGAACCCGGAGGTCGGCGGCGCCAACGTCCGCCAGAACCTCAACAGGACGGAAAACTACGGCAACCTCACGCTTTATCTGCAGCAAACCTCCAGGGCCCGGTTCTTCCTGGAAGGCGAATACGGCGTCGTCAATTTCGCCGAGGAGGTCTCGCAACCGAAGAACACCAGGACGTACACCGTCTACGGCGGGATCGATTTCCTGCCGGCGCCCCCGGAGATGGACCAGACCCTCAAGGCCGGCCAGATCCAGGGCCGGCTCAACATCGGTTACAAGAAGTTCGATATCGTCGACCCGACGAAGAAGGACTTCGCCGGGCTTGTCGGGGACACGGGAGTGGCCGTGAACGTCATCGGGTTGACGGCCCTCCAGGGGGTCTTTATCAGGGACGTCCGCTATTCGGCCTTCTCGGACTATACGTACTACCTCGAAACCACCTACGGGGCCGGCCTGGCCAGTCCCCTGACGTCCCGGATCGTCGTCCGGTACGACTTCTTCATCGGCCGGAACGATTATCCCTTGCCCCCGATCGCTGAAGGACTGCCGGAGGTCAAGAGAATCGATCGTTTTACCAGGCACGCGTTTCGGGCCAATATCCGGCTGCGTCCGAACCTGACGTTCAGCCTGTTCGGCAGCATAGGCAAGAGGAAATCGAACCTCGGCCTGCCCTCCGACCGGTCCTTTTTCGGCTTCAACCTGATCTACGGCTATGAGGTCGAGGAAACTCCGCTCGTGTCCACCGTGACGCCTCGGGATTACCTCTAGTCGCGCGGGTTCATTGACGATTCCAGGCTGGACTCGGAGCCTCGTTAGAGCTATCATAATAGCGATTCTCAGATATCGGGGCATCGGCGGGATGCCCAGGGGGAAGGCATGACGACCCGGTTAAGGCATACTCGAAGACGGAGCGGGAGAGGAGCGTGCCGCCTTTGGGTTTTCGGCTTCCTCTGGCTCGGAGTCGGACTCGTCCTGGGCGCGGCCCAAACAGTGCCCCAGGACACCAACGCTCTTCCCGCGAACGACTACAGGATCGGGGCCAACGACCTGCTCGAAATCACGGTCTTTGAACTCCCCGAGCTCAACCAGACCGTCCGGGTCTCGGAAGACGGCTCGGTGAGCCTCATGATGCTCGGCAAGGTCGCGGTCACGGGGCTGACCGCCCAGGAGCTCGAAAAGAAGCTGGCCGAGATTCTCGAGGGCAAGTACCTCAAGGCCGCCCACGTAACCGTTTTCATCAAGGAATTCCAAAGAGTGTCCATTCTCGGCGCGGTGGCCAAGCCCGGGATGTACGAGCTGGTGGGCCCGACCAATCTCCTCCAGGTCATTTCACAGGCCGGTGGGCTGACGGCCGAGGCCATGACCGAGCTCTACATCTACCGGGGGGAGGGCTCCGACGGGAAGGAAACCCTCAGGGTCGATCTCAACCGCCTGATCCAGGGGGATCAGAGCCTCAACGTCGAGCTCCAGCCGAAGGACGTGATCATGGTCCCCATCGACCGGGTCCTCACGGTTTTCGTGTACGGCCAGGTCAAGACGCCCGGGGCGATCCAGTTCAAACAGTCCAGGAGAATTACCCTGCTCCAGGCCCTGTCCCAGGCGGGAGGGCCGACGGAGTGGGCCAAGTCCAGCATCGTGATCAACCGGAACGACCCAAGATCGGGGAAGCCCCTCAAGATCCCGGTGAACTTGAAGGATATCATCAGCGGAAAAACCACGGACGTCCTGCTCGAGGAGGGGGATGTCGTGATCGTTCCGTAAACCGAGACTCGCGGAAAAGGGATTGCCATGGCGACCTATCATACGGAACAAACCACCAGGCCCTGGGCCTGGATCCAGAATAACTGGAACGTCCTGCTCAAATGGAAATGGACGGTCACGGCCTTCTCGGCCCTGGTCTTCCTCGGGGCCGGTCTGTTCGCCTTCCTCAAGCCGCCGGTATACCAGGCCACCGGCCGCATCTGGATCGAAAACGAGCCCAACGTCCTGCCGACCGTCACGGATGTCCAGCCGTTCGACAGCACGGACCGCAGCTTCGTCCAGAGCTATTACGAGCTGCTCGGCAGCCGCTCCCTGGCCGTCCAGACCATCGAGAAGCTTCGGCTCTACGAAAACGCGGAGTTCACCAGCGGCATAACGGGCGAAAGGACCGCCAAGAGCTTCGAAGACCCCATCATCCGGGAGAAGATGATCGAGCGGTTCCGGAAAAAAGTCTCCGTCACGCCCGTCCAGGACACCCGGCTCGCGGACGTCATGTTCAACGATCACGACCCCAGGTTCGCGACCGAGACGCTCAACGCGATGCTGGACTCCTACATCGACCTGATCGTCCGGCAGAAGTTCCAGGCCTCGGCCCAGGCCTCCGAGTTCCTGACCACCCAGATCGTCTCGTTGCGGGAGGAAATCCAGGCGGACGAGAAAAAGCTCAACGACTACGGCTCGGAGAAGGACATCCTGCCCCTCACCGCGTCGGAAGCTCCGGCCGTCACCCGGCTGGGCGAGGTGAGCAAATCCCTCACCGAAGCCACCATCGACAGGATCAAGAAGTACGACTACTACAACCAGATCAAAAACGCGACGCCGGACAACATCCCCGACGCCCTGACCAACACCCTGATCCAGAGGCTCCGCGAACAGCGCGCGACGCTCAGCCGCGAGTACGCGAAACGCTTGGCCACGGTCAGGCCGGAGTACCCCGAAATGCAGCGCCTGAGGTCCGAGCTCGACTCGACCAAAGAGGCCCTGCAGACCGAAACCGATAACATCATCAACAGCGCCTACACCGATTACCAGGCCTCGCTGGCGACGGAGCAATCTCTCAAGAACCAGTACGACAACTTGAAGATCGAAGCCTTCAAGAACAGCAGCAATTCCATCGTCTACAACAGCCTTGTCATCGATATCACAAACAAGAAAAACGTGCTCGAGTCCCTCCTGAAGAGGCAGAGCGAGACCGACCTGACGTCGCGGCTCAGGAACATGAAGAGCACCAACGTCTGGGTCGTCGACCGGGCCGACTATCCGATCAGGCCGGCCTTCCCCAAAAAGAGGAGCATCCTTCTCCTGGGCCTCCTGCTCGGCCTCGCAGGAGGCGCCGGCCTGGCCCTGCTCATCGAATACGTCGGCGACGCCGTCCGGAACTCCAAGGACATCGCCAACCACACCGGGTTGCCGACCCTCGGCACCGTTCCCTCGCTCAACGGGGACGCCAAGCCGGCGACCCCCATCTCCGAGTTCGAGAGGCTCAGGAGCCTGTTCAGGGGAACGGACAGGACGCCGAAAGACCCGGGATCGGAGAAGGAAGACGGCCGGAAGCCCGGTTTCCTGGCCCGCGGTCTCGAACCCTCGAAGCCCGACAACGGCGACAGCGTGGGCCCGATCGAGCTGATCACGGCCCGGGAACCCGATTCCATCCAATCGGAAAGCTACCGCTCGATCCGGACCACCCTGCTCGTGTCCTCTCCGCCGGGCAAAATCAAGACCATCCTGTTCACCAGCCCGCTGGCCCGGGAAGGCAAGTCGGCCACCGTGGCCAATCTGGCCGTTTCCATGTCCCAGGCAGGCCGCCGGGTGGTCATCGTCGACTCCGACCTGCGCAGGCCGCGGCAAAACAAGATCTTCGAAGTCACCAAGGGGGCCGGACTGACGAATTTCCTCAGCTCCGATATCGACAAGGAGGAAATCCTCAGGCAGACGCCGTTCGAGAATCTGTTCATCGTCAAGAGCGGCCCGATCCCGACCTCCCCGATCGAACTCCTGATCTCCGACAAGATGGATTCGTTCATCTCGTTCCTGCGGAAGAATTTCGACTACATCTTTTTCGACGCCCCCCCGGTCCTCGTCGTTTCGGACGCCATCGCCATCGGGCCGATGATCGACGGCGTCGTGCTCGTGGCCCGCGGCGGCCAGACGCCGATCCAAGCCCTGAAACAGACGAGCCAGAAGCTCACTGCCCATCACCTGAAATGTCTGGGCGTCATCATCAACGGCGTCAACATGGTCGAGCAGGACGGATACTACGCCAAACAGTATTACCACTATTACAAATAGCGCTGGCCCGAATCCTCCGGAGCCGCGCTAAGGCCCGTCATAGGGCCGACGATTCCGGCGGTTCCCCGCCGCCATATCTCTTCCGTCCTTTCCCCTCATCCCGAAGCCCGGCCGGCGGGCGGAAGGCCGCTTCTGCGCTTGGAAGGGAGGCCGGAGTCACTTCCCGGCCCGCGCGCTTCCGGTAACGACGATTCTCGTTTCGTCCCAGCTCTCCAGCCCGCGCGCGTCGACCGCTCTAACGGCGACCTCGCACCTTTCCCCGGGTCCGAGCTTCAGGCCGGCGAGCCTCACGCGCGGTGCCCGGACCCGCCTGGCCGACCTTTCCCCTCTCCCGCCGTTCCCGGCGGAGCTCCAGGTCACGAGGTAGCCGGCGATCGCCTTTTCCGCCCCCGCCGCCCCGATCGGTCCGCCTGATTGATTAATTTCCTCATTTCGGTGACAATGAGCCGGAAATGGAACGCCACCCCCCGAGGAGACACCCATGAGAAACCCGAGGACACTTGCGCCATGGTCGGCCGTTTTGGTGGCCGCGGTCTTGATCTCGGCCGGCGGCTGCGCCAGGAAGACGGCCTCCCCTCCTCCGCCTGAGCTCGCGGCGGCGAGCCGCACCGACACGAATGGCTGGAGTTTCATCCACCTCGAGGGCACGCCCCACGAGATCGGCTTCCAGCACGGCTGGCTGATGGCGGCGGAGATCGACGAGGCGCTCCAAATGTTTCCGGCCTTCCTCGAGGGCGCGACGAAACGCAACTGGACTTTCTATCGCCAGGCGGCGGAGCGGATGTTCTGGCCCAGGCTCGACCCCGAATCCCGGGAGGAGATCGAGGGCATCGCGGCGGGACTCCGGGCCGCCCGCCCGAGTTCCAGGCACGACGCGGTCGACATCACGGCGCTCAACGGCTGGATCGAGCTGGCCTGGTATTACGTCCCGTATCTCGACGAAGCGGCCAAACCTGGCGCCGGCGAAAACAAATCCCCGGGTTACTGCAGCGCCTTCGTGGCCACCGGAAGCTACACTGCCGACGGAGGCGTCGTCATCGCCCACAACAACTGGGTCGACTACGTTGTCGGCGAGCGCTGGAACGTCGTGGCCGACATCGTCCCCAAGACCGGCCACCGCATCCTGATGGACTGCTTCCCCGGCTACATCCACAGCGGCGACGATTTCGTCGTCAACGGGGCCGGGATCGTCTACACCGAGACGACGATCGGACAGTTCAAGGGCGGCTTCAAGGAGGACGGGACCCCCGAGTTCGTCCGGGCCCGCCGGGCGGCCCAGTACGCCTCGACGATCGACGATTTCATCCGGATCATGTCCGAGGACAACAACGGCGCCTACGCCAACGACTGGCTCGTCGGCGACATCAACACCGGCGAGATCGCCAGGCTCGAGCTCGGCCTCAAGAACCAGCGCGTCTGGCGGACCAGGGACGGCTATTTCGTCGGCGCCAACTTCCCGAGCGACGAGACGATCATCGCCGAGGAAACGACCTTCGACCCGGCCGACACCTCCCAGTCCGTCCTCGTCCGCAGGGCCCGCTGGGAGCAGCTCATGCGCGACTACAAGGGCAACATCGACATCGAGGACGCCAAGCTGTTTGAGGGGGACCATGTCGACGCCAGCCTAAACGCCCAGGCCTCGAACGGCAACGTCCTGTGCGGCCACGTCGATACCGACCCTCGGGGCGTTCCCGAGTTCAGCTGGGCCCCCTTCTCCCCGGCCGGGTCGGTTCAGGCCAAGGCGACCTCGTCGGTCCTGGCCAAGGAGATGAAGCTGTGGGCCCGGAAGGGCCACCCCTGCGGCCGCGATTTTCTGGCCGCCCCCTTCCTCGACAAGCACCCGGAATTCGCCTGGCAGAGGCCCTTCCTCAGGGACATGGCGGCATTCCCCTGGACGCTGTTCGGCGCGAGAGGGAGCTGAAATTTTTTTCCGGCGCATGTCTTGGCCGCTGTCCAGTTTCGGCTCCGTCGTGTCGAAATTTTTGTGTCGACATTCTTGTTGATCCCGCCGACTAAAAGGTGTAAATTGAGCCCCGGCGGGAGGATAGGCTCCCCTGGCTTTGGGGAGGCCGCCCGGAGAAGCGGGGATGTTTCCCATCCTGCCCCGGAATTATCAGTCGTGCGTGTCCCGACGTGGGCACGGAGGGGAGGGCATCGTGGTTTGTGAAGCCGGCGCAATTGTTTCCGCCCTGGGGGGTCCCTTCGCCTTCGTCGGACGGCTCGATCACTCCATCATCGAATTTGTCAACCAGTTCTCGCAGCGTTATTGGTACCTGGACAGACTGGCGACCTTTCTCAGCGGCAACAATCTCTTCAAGTCCGGCCTGATCATGGCTGTTTTGTGGTGGCTCTGGTTTCGGTTCCCCGAGGAGGAGAGACGCAAGGACGTCCGCGAGCGCATCCTGCTGACCATTGCGGTCGCCTTCGTCGCGATCTTCCTGGCCAGGCTTCTGGCCTTTTCCCTCCCCTTCAGGGTCAGGCCCGTCGAGGACGCCTCGTTGGGCTTCGTGCTTCCCATGGGGCTCGAAAAGCACGACTACTGGAATTGGAGCTCATTCCCGAGCGACCACGCGGTGCTGTTCTTTTCGCTGGCGATGAGCATCCGCTACATCTCGAAACGGCTGAGCTGGGGCCTGTTCGCCTACGCCATCCTGGCCATTTCGCTGCCCAGGCTCTATTTGGGCGTTCATTACCCCTCGGACATCGTCGTCGGCGCGCTGATCGGGATCGGCATGGCTTGGCTGGCCAATATCGAGGGCGTGCGGCAGAGGCTGAAGCGCCTGTTTATCGCCCCGGCCCTGGCTTGGCTCGGCAAATCGCCGGGCGTGTTCTACGCCTTCCTTTTCCTGTTGACCTATCAGATCGCGGACATGTTCGACCAGGTCAGGTCGATCGGCCGCCTGGCGATCTCGGTCATCCGCCATATCCTCTAGGCGCAAAGGGAGCGGCCTCCGTTCCTCCGGAGCCTTAAGGAAAGCGCAAAACGGCCGTCGGGTCGAATTTCCCGCCCTGAACGACCCGTCCCTCTGCGTAACGCAAGGTCTCGACGATATCCACCGCATCTCCCCCGAGACGGCAGGAAACCTTTCGCCCGAGCCCGTCGTATCAATAGTGTAGGGTCTGGGTTCGAAGGCCCCACTTCCTCGGCGAATCGTCGAGGTAGACATTCCCGGAAGGATTGAGGGATGAAGAAATTCGCCGCGGCCATTCTGGTGGCCTCCCTGCCCCTGGCCCTTCCGGCCGCGGACAAGGACAAGCCGCGCCAGCAGTCCGTTCCCGCCTTCACCCCGAAAGTGGTCACCGCCGTGCGGCTTCAGGAGCCCGTCACCGTCGACGGCCGGCTTGAAGAAAAAGCCTGGCAAACCCCTCCCGCCGAAGGTTTCACGCAGAACGACCCCGACGACGGCCAGCCCTCGACGGAACGGACCCGTGTCTGGGTGGCCTACGACGACAAGGCCCTCTACGTCGCCGCCTTCTGCCACGATTCCGAACCGAATAAGATCCTGAGCCTGCTCGGCCGGCGCGACTCCCAAGTCGATTCGGACTGGTTCATCTTCGCCGTCGACCCCTACTACGACAAGCGCTCCGGGTACCTTTTCGGGGTCAACCCCGCCGGCTCGATCCGCGACGAAGTCCTGTCGAACGACGTCGGCGACGATGAAACCTGGGACGGGGTCTGGGAATCCCGGGCCCTCGTCAACGACGGGGGTTGGACCGTCGAGATCAAGGTCCCCTTCAATCAGATCCGCTTCCCCGAGAAGGACGCGTACGTCTGGGGCGTCAACTTCCGCCGCATCATCAAACGCAAGAACGAATCGGCCAGCTTCAGCTGGGTGCCCAAGAGCGACAGCGCGTACGTGTCCCGCTTCGCCCGGCTGGAGGGGATCCAGGGCATCAGCCCCGGCCGGCACATCGAATTCATCCCCTACGCCGTGGCCAACGCCCAGTTCCGTCCTGCCGAGGCCGGCAACCCCTTCGAGACGGGACAGCGCATGCTCGGCAACGCCGGGTTCGACCTCAAGGTCGGCCTCAAAAGTAACTTGACCCTGGACGCCACGGTCAACCCCGACTTCGGCCAGGTCGAGGTGGACCCGGCCGTTATCAACCTTTCGGCCTATGAGACCTACTACGAGGAGAAACGCCCGTTTTTCATCGAGGGCGCCTCGATCTTCAACGGGTTCGGCCGCGGCGGCGTCTACCTGAACGCCGAAATCAATTGGCCGATGCCCCGCTTCTTCTACAGCCGCCGGATCGGCCGGGCGCCCCAGGGCTATGTCACCGAAGAGGGCTACACACGGGTTCCCGGCCGGACGACGATCCTCGGCGCGGCAAAGCTGACCGGAAAGGTCGGCAGCGACTGGAACATGGGATTCATAAGCGCCCTGACCGGACGCGAGCAGGCCGAGATCTTCCAGTCCGGCTCCACTCTCCGCCAGGATGTCGAGCCGTTCACCTGCTACGGCGTCTTCAGAGTCCAGAAGGACATCCGCGAGGGCCGGAGCGGCTTCGGGGTCCTGGCCACCGGCGTTCTCCGCGACATCAACTCGCCCAACCTGGCCGGCCTCCTCAACACCAACGCCTTCAGTTTGGCCGGGGACGGCTGGGTTTTCCTCGACGAAAAGCGCGACTGGGTCGTCGGGGGCTGGGCCGGCGGGACCCGCATCGAGGGCACGCCCGAGGCCATGGTAAGGCTCCAGGACTCGTCGATGCACTATTTCCAGCGCCCCGACGCCGCCTATCTCGGCGTCGACCCCGACGCGACCTCTCTCTCGGGATACGGAGCGCGCCTCAACCTGGCCAAGCAGAACGGCAACTTCCTCTTCCTGGCCTCGGCCGGAGCGCTTTCCCCCGGCTTCGACCCGAACGACGTCGGCTTCCAGCAAGCGGGCTCCGACATCATCCAGTTCCAGGTCCTGCCCGGGTACCGGTGGACGAAGCCGGGCAAGGTCTTCCAAAACGTCCTGGCCATCGGCGCCCTTTTCCAGAGCTATGATTTCGGCGGGAACAGGACGTGGAGCGGAGCCCTCGCCTCCCTCCAGGGCGTTTTCCGGAACTTCTGGGAATTCGACACGATGTTCGCCTGGAACCCGGGGACGGTCAGCAACGACCTCACGCGCGGCGGCCCGCTGGCCCTCCTGCCGTGGGGCTATCAGATCGACGCCACGGTGACCACAGACACCCGGCGACCGATTGTGATCGAGGCGGAATCGTCCGTCTACCGGCGCCCGGCCACCGGAGGCCAGTGGAACGGACAGCTTTCGCTCCGCTGGAAGCCGCGTTCCAACTTCAGCCTGTCGGTCGGGCCCTCCGTCGGCCTCTGGACGAGCACGATCCAGTGGGTGAAGAACGTCACGGACCCTCTGATGACCGAGACCTACGGCAGCCGGTACGTCTTCGGCCGCCTCGACCAGAAAGTCCTGGCCAGCGAGATCCGCCTCGACTGGACCTTTACTCCGAGGCTCACCCTCCAGGCCTACCTTCAACCGTTCATCGCCGTCGGTGCCTACGACCAGTTCAAGGAGCTGGCCAGGCCGAGGAGCTTCGAATACACGATCTACGGTGAGGGCGCCTCGAGCATCGGCTACGCCGGCGGCCTCTACACCGTCGACCCCGACGGCGACGGCCCCGCCCCGCTTTTCACGTTCGACAACCCGGACTTCAACCTGAAATCCCTCAGGGGGACGATCGTCCTGCGCTGGGAGTACATGCCTGGATCGCTCATCTATTTCGTCTGGACCCAGAACCGCGCCGATTACGCCGACCCGGGGACGCTCCGTCTCGGCCGCGACCTGGGCCGCCTGTTCAGCGCGGCCGGCGACAACATCTTTCTCGTCAAGGCCTCCTACCGCTGGAACTTATAGAGTCATCGGCGGCGGGTCATCTGCGTCCAGTTCTGCGTCGAGCCGAGGTTGGGGTTATGGCTCGGGCTCTCGCTGAAGACGTAGTCCGACCCGTTGGTCCAGGCGTTGTCATAACCCGCGGGCAGCACGACGTTCCAGTTGTTGACCGGGTCGACGTATGTGTCCACGCCTCGCAGCGCGTCGCTGTAGCTGTCGAACATCCGGTCGTAGGCCTGGCTCCGGTTCTCGTAGGTCTGCATGATGATGTCGTTGCACTCCTCGAGCGTCTTGTGGATCTGCTGGTAGCGGGCGAAGATGGCCTGCTGCTGGCGGAGCTTTTCCCGGGTGACGATGGCGGCCAGGCGCGTGTAGCTCACGTTCCAGACCGGGTTATCCCATCGCGATTCGCAGGCGATCTGAAACATGCGGATCTTGCCGGGCATCTCCTCGGCCGGCGCCCGGAAGCTCGAGACCGAAGGCGTCCAGGACACAGTTTGGACTGACATCCCGGACATCGTGGGCGTGCTCGCGATGAAGTACGTGACGGTACAGCTGAAGTCCTCGACGATCTTCCGGCCGTTCCAGGCGTACTCCACCTTGACCCTCGCGGCGTCCGCCCTGGTCTCGTAGGGGAAGGTGAACGGCGAGATCTGGCCGAAGATGTTGAGCGTCATGCTGTTCAAGGCCAGCACGCGCTGGGTCAGGGCGGGAAGCGGTTGCCCCTCCAGCACCTTGAGTTCCGTCACGCCCTGGCGGGCCTGGGGGATGAAGACGCGCTTGAGGAAGTCGGCGGCGCCCATCGGCTGCATGATCGTGAATCCCGTCTGGGCGAAGCTGGACTGGGCCATCGGATCCGGACTCCAGTACATGTTCAGGTGAGGGAACTGCTGGATGACCGAGAGACCGGCGGGGTCGGCGGCCGTGAAGACGGAGAACGGCTCGGGAGGGTTCTTGGCGAAGTCCCAGGTGATGCCGCCCTCGAACGTCCAGTCCTTGGGGACAAGAATGCGGAAGGCCTCGAGGCCGAGCCCCTGCCGGTCCATCACGACCTGGCACCGAAAGACCAGGGGCTGGGATTGATTTTGGGGGGAATCCCCCGCCCGGGCCGTATCCGCGGCGCGGGCGCCCGCCGAGAGGCCGAGAAGGACGAGAGCCGTAGGAACCACAACCGCCATCCGTTTCATTCTTCCCTCCGCTCCGCGCCCCGGAGCCGGCCCCGGATTCGGGCGCACCGGCCCGCCGGGGAGAAGGGCGCGGGATTCGAGATCACTATAATTTCCCGCCGGTCGGTTGTCAACGCCCGGCGCGTTCGGGACGGACTTCGAAAGCCGGCCGGAGCAGGGAGAAGGCGCCGGCCAGCAGGACGCTCACGGCGGCGCAACCGAACCACAGGGCGGTCCCGCCGAAGCGCCCGTAGACGGCCGTCCCCGCGGCCGGGGCGATGATAAATGCCAAGGAGAAGGCGAGGCTCGAGAGGCCCAGGTATCGCCCCCGCGACCTTTCGCCCGCCCGGCCGGCGACGAGGGCCGTGAAAAGCGGCATGCTCAGCATTTCCCCGAACGTGATAACGGCCATCGCGAACGCGGCAAAGGCAAAACCTCGCCCGAGCGGCAGGAGCCAGAGCCCCGCGCCGAGCAGCAGGAACGACAGATTGATCATGCGGGTCAGCGGGTGCTTCCGGATCTTCTCCATGAGGATCATTTCCAGGACGACGATCATGATCGTGTTCACCGCGAAGAGTTGGCCGATCCTGTTCTCGGCCAGCCCATAGACCCCGCGCATGTAGAGAGGAAACGTCGTCAGGAGCTGGATGAAGACGCTGCTCCAGACGAGGTAGAGGAGCACAAGCAGAAGGAACGGGCCGTCGCGCCAGGGCGAACGGGCCGCATCCGCGCCGCCGGTTGCTTTGGACCCGCCACCCGGCCCGCCGGAACCCGCGTGGCTTGGCGCCGGGATTGCAGCCGTTGTCGGGTCCGGAACGCCCGGTTCCGGCTCTCCGCGGCGCGGAACCTCCGCTCCCTTCCAGAGCACGACGAAAACCCCGGCCGCGAGAAGGGATGTCATCCCGTCGCCCCAGAAGAGAAGGCGGTAGTCCCGCATGGCCAGGACCCCGCCGACCGCCGGGCCGATGGTGGCCCCGAGGTTGTTGGCCAGACGGTTGAGGGCGAAGCCCTTGACCTGGAGGCCGGGCGGACAGAGGCGGGACATGGACGTGGCGTTGGCCGGGTAGAGAATGCCGGCCGCCGCCGCGAGGAGGAAGAGCAGCGACAGGATGGCCCAGGTCGGCCGAGCCTGACCCAGGGCGACGAGGAAGACGCCGCAGACGGACAGGCTGGCCTTCTGCACGGCGATCGAGCCGACCCGGTCCGCAAGCCACCCCCCGAGGTAATTCCCCGCCACCATGCCGATCCCGTAAACGCTCAGGGCCCGGCCGGCCTGGGCGGGGGTGAACCCGGCCTTCAGCGTGAGGTAGAGGGACAGGAAAAAGAAAACCATCGTCCCCGACGCGTTGACCAGGTTGACGGCGAACAGGATCCAGGCCCCGCGGGGCAGCCCGCTGTAGGCCTTGCGGTAGGTATCGCCGATCTTCCCGAACATTTTCGCCGCCCTGACGACCGGGGCCGCGTTCGCCACCGCGGATGAACCTACAAAGCCCCGATGCGCAACCCCGTCAATCGCCCGCCCAGTTCTACACCAACCGGGAGGCGAAAGCAAGGCGCGCCGGCATCATGTCGGCATCAGCGCCGGTGTCTTCCGACACGGTATCGCCGCCCCTCGGCGTGGGGACGCACGGGCCCCGACATCCCGAGCCCGTCTCAGACGTTGAAGCGGATGCTCAGGATGTCGCCGTCCCTGACGGCGTAGTCCTTTCCGGCCAGTCGGAACCGTCCGTTCTCCTTGACGGCCCTCTCCGAGCCCGCGGCCAGGAGGTCCTCACAGGCGAAGCATTCGGCGGCGATGAACCCGCGGGCCAGGTCCGAATGGATGGCCGCGGCCGCCTCGAGGGCCGTGGCGTCGCGCCGGACGTTCCAGGCCCGGACCTCGTCCTCCCCCACGGTGAAGAAGCTGATGTAGCCCAGGGCCTCATAAGCCAGCGCCGTCAGCCTGTCGTGGGCCGACTCCGGCAGGCCCATGTCGGCCATGAAATCGCCGCGGGAGGCATCGTCGAGGCGGGAGAGCTCCATCTCGAACTCGCCGGCGAACTCGACGGCCGGATACTCGGCCCCCAGCTTTTCGAGAAGCGGTCCGTTCTTGCCGAAGAGGGATTCGTGGGAATTGAGGATGACCAGAGCCTGCTTCAGGGTCAGGAACTGGAAACCGCGGAGGAGGCTTAGCTCGCGGTCGCCGAGGTCGAGCTCGCGCAAGGAATGGCCCCCGTCAAGGTGGGCGGCGACGCGCCGAAGGACCTGCTCCTCGGCGACGAGCGACGGGCTCCGTAGGCCTTTTTTGAAGCCCAGCTCGATTTTCTCCAGGCGCTTCTCGGCCACGATGAGGTCGGCGATGAGGAGCTCCTCCTCGATTCTCCGGAGGTCCGCGAGGGGCGCGGCCGCCCCGAGCAGGTCGCTCGGGAACCCGCGCAGGACCAGGGCCACGGCATCCACCTGCCGGACGAGGCTCACGACGTCGGAGGAGAGGGCGGCGGGCCCGACCGGACCAACGCCCGCGCCAGAGGCGGGGTCGGCCCCGGCGAAGTCCACGATATCGATCACCGGGTAGACGATCCGCTTGGGCTTATAGATGGCCGACAGGCGCTCTATGCGCTCGTCCCCGACCTTGATCGCAGCGACGTTGGGCTCGGCGCGCCCCGCGCGAGTGGCCGACACGGCGGCCGCGGAGCCCGTAAGGGCGTTGAACAGCGTTGTCTTTCCCGACTTGGGCAATCCGATGAAACCGATCTTCATAAGTCCTCCCTCCGGCCCGGATCCGGCCGACCGCTCGGGCGAACGTCCGGCCCCGCGCGCGGGGCCTTCGCGGGCACGCAATTCCGCCCGTTTAAGTGCGCTTGGCTCCGCCCGCCGGCGGCTGAGTGGAGGGATGAGGAAATCTATGTCCCGAAGACCGTCCCGGGCAGCGGCCCGCGACGGCCCTTCCTGCATCTCAAGTGCCTTAAACGATTGGAGTTAGTATAGCACGGAAGGCACGCGCTGTCGAGGCCTGGAGAGAGAAACGGCCTCGCACCCCCGCCAGACAAGGGCGGATCCCCGCGGCCTGAAAAGCCGACCCCGGGGCAGACGCCCCCGGAGGAGTCCGGCGGGATGTCCCTCGAGCGCCCCTGCTACTTCGCGGGGGGCCGGCGCGCCGGCCGGAGGACGAGGTCCTGAAAATCGTAGCTGAAATCGACATCCGGCGAGGCAGGCCTCATCCTCGCCTGGTTGATCGAGCCGTCCGGATCGAGCCAGAACGTCACGTAAGCATCAGCCCTGAGCTCCCGCTCGCGCCAGCGCACGAGAAAGGTGTCGTGTTGCCAGTGCTCGAGGTCGCCGACCAGGGATGGGGACTTGGTGAAACGCATCACGAGCCGGCCGCCCTCGAGGGCGATGTCGATGTCGCCGTACCAGGCGTCGGCATAGGTCTGGGCGTACTTTTCGAGGGCCAGCGACGGCCGGGAGGCCGCGTCACGCTCGGCGGCGGCCTTCTTCACCTTGCCGGCGAGCTCGGCGTCGAGCCTGGCTCGAAGCTTGAGGTAGCCGCCGAGCCAATCGAACTTCGGCGCCCCGAGATAGAAGTCGGTAAGGAGATATGTCAACGCGCTGAACGCCGCCGTCGATTCCTGGTTTGTGAGGACGGCGATGCCCAGGTTCTCCTCGGGAATGAGCCAGACCTGGGAAACGTAGCCCGCGAGTCCCCCCGTGTGCGTGACGACCTTCCGGCCGCGGTAGTCCCTGATGTGAAGGCCCAGGGCGTAGCCGTTGAAATTCAGCTTGGCAGGCGGGAGCTCGGGGGGCGGGTTGCCCAAGGGCATGGGTGTCACGATCGCCGTCAGCTCGCGGTAGGTCCTCTCGCCGAAGAGCCGCGAGCCGTCGGCAAGCCGCCCCCTGCCGAGGAGGACGAGCATCCACTTGGCCATGTCGTCGGCGCAGGAATTGATTCCCCCGGCCGGGTTCGTGTTGTCATTTGTGGACGGCTTGACGACCCGGACGACGCCGTCGATCTTGGCATGGGTCGCGGCGACGTTGCCGCCGTTGGCCGCTGCTGAGTGGCGGACATTGCTCAGGCCCATGCCCACCCGCTCGAGGATGCGCTCGGCCACGAAATCCTCCCAGACTTTGCCGCTCACCGCCTTGATGACCTCGCCGGCCACGGAGTACAGCAGGTTGTCGTAGGCATAGGCGCTGCGGAAGGATGTCGCCGGCTTGATGTAGCGCAGGCGCCGGGCGATCTCCTTTCGGTCATAGGTCGAGGGCGGCCAGAAGAGCAGGTCGCCGGCGCCGAGCCCCAACCCGCTCCTGTGGACGAGGAGGTCGCGAACCGTGATCTCGCGGGTGACGAACGGGTCATACATGGCGAACCAGGGCAGGTAGTCGATGACCGGGGCGTCCCAGGCCAGCTTCCCTTCCTCAACCAGCAGGCCGAGTGCGGTCGCAGTGAAGACCTTGGTATTCGAGGCGATCCCAAAAAGCGTCTGCGCGTCGACCGGGGCCGGCTCCCCGATCTTCCGGACGCCGTAGCCTTTGGCGACGACCACCTGCCCGTCCTTGACGATGGACAGGGAGATCCCCGGCACTTCGAAGGCCTTCATCACACGCGCCACGGTCGCATCGAGGTCCGGCGGCGCGGCCGGCGGCCCGGACCTGTTTGCAGCCTGTGCGCCGGGTCCGGTTCGGGCGGCTGAAAAGCCCGCCAATGCCAGAGAGAGGCAGAGGGCAAGGATAATATGACGGAAACGGTGAAAATCGAGCATCGACCTCCTCCTCTTGACCCGCGCCCGCCGCGCGAAGGCGGCCGAACGTCCGGGAATGGCGCCTGGGCAGGAACGGGGCCAGCAGGATCGGTACCTGGTACCTTCTTGCTGGTATCCTTCTTGCTCAGGAACGACTCCGGTTATACACCATCGGCCACGCGGTGAAAAGACCCGAGAGATCTCCCCCGGGCCCCGGGCGGTAGTCCCGGGCCCGGACCCGAGCAGGACCCGCAGGATTGGTACCTGGTACCCCTATTGCTGGTCCCCTTCCTGCTCCTCCGCTCCCGAAAAGTGCGGAAAAAACCCAGCACTTTATGGACCCGGTACCGTTATTGCTGGTCCGATGGAAGAGGAACGGCCGCGGATCGTTATGGCCGTGACGTTTGAGCCTTGGTCAGCTCCAGGAAAAAGCAGTCCTGGTCGGTCCGGGACGTGACCACGGAAAAGCCGGCCTCCTTGGCCAGGCCCTCGAAGTGCGGCAATCCCTGCCCCGGCACCATGTGGACGCCGTAGCCGGTTGTGATCGTCCGGTCGGGAAGCTTGAAGGCAAACGGGTAGATGGCGTACTTGATTCCGGCTTGAGCCTCCTTGGGGAAGGTGACGTCCCAGATGAGCAGCCGCCCGCCCGGCCCCAGGACCCGGCGGATCTCCCCGAAAACCTTTCCGTGGTCGGCGGGCTGGATGTACATGAATGTGAAAAACACGGTCACCGTATCGAACGAGCCGTCAAGAAACTTCAGGTCGCGGGCGTCCATGACGATCTTGAGCAGCGGACCCGGGGGCGCGTCCTCGAGCTCACGCTTGATCAGATCGATGGCGACGACCTGCCTGCCCTTGAGCTGGCCGATAACGCCCTCGCCGCCCCCGCCGATGTCGAGAATCAGCCCCTCGGCCGGGAAGTCTCCGATCGCCAGGGTCTGACGCGGGGCGCGCCAGATTTCCTCGGGAGAGGGCTTCTGCTGCTGCGCGCCGACCGCCGCAGCCAGCGCCAGGCCCGCGGCCGCCACGGACAGCCCTATCGCCATCGGCTTCTTGGTCATCAATGCGGTTCTCCTCTATCCCGGCGGAGTTCCTTCCCGCCGAATACGCCATAGGAGCGGAGGGACGCAAAAGTTCCCCCTCGACCTCCAAAAACCTCATTCTGCGAAGGCGCACCTCCGAGGCCGGTCGGAATGTGGAGAATATGTGCGGCTTTCACTCCCTCAGTTCGGCCTCGGCCTGGATGGGGTCCAGGCGCACCCGGACCAAACCCGTATAGTCCTTGCCTTTGACCGTCAGCTTGACGGCGTAAGTGCCCGGCCCGGCGGCCTGCGCCCCCATGCCTCTGCCGAAACCCATCCGCCCGAAGCCGCCGAAGCCCATGCCGGCGCGGATGATCGGCATGACGCTCTGCTGCAACTCCATGACTTTGCGGAAATTCGTCCCGAAGGCCGCCAGAACCTGGAGCCCGTCCTCCAGGGTTTTCTTCTGCTCCTCCGTCAGGTCGGAGCGCCGCAGGGCCGCCTCGATCTGCCTCTTGAGATTGGCCGACATGTTCTGCACGGTTTGGGCCGGCGGGTCGAACCTCAGATCCCAGACCAGGCGGTTGATGCCGGCTTCGGCCTTGTCGAGGACGAAGGTGGTCTTCGAGGAGCCGGTGATGTCCGTGATCTCCAGGGTGGCCGGCTCCTCCGGCAGGGCTTTCATATAGAAGTCTAGGAGGGCCCCGTCCGGCGGGTTTTCCCCCTTGAAGAAGAAGTCTCCCCGCCCATAGCCGCCACGGTCGAGACGCAGCCAGCGGGTTCCGGGCCGTCCGGACTCGAACAGCCAGGCCTCTTGCCCGAGCGCCTTGTCGGTCGCCTGGCGCAGCGCGGAGATATCGTCGACGATCCAGATGCCCCGCCCGTGGGTGGCGGCCAGCAGGTCGTTGTCGCGCGGATGGACCAGCAGGTCATGGACGGCGACTGTCGGCAGGTTGAGCTTGAAGTCGTTCCAGGTGGCCCCGCCGTCGCGGCTGAAAAAGGCCGCGAACTCGGTGCCCAGGAAGAGCAGGTCCTTGTTCTTGACGTCCTCCCGGATGACATAGACGCACTGGCCGTCGGGGATGTTGCCGGTGATGTCGGTCCAGGTCTCCCCGTAGTCGACGGTTTTGAAGACGTAGGGGTGGAAGTCGTCGCTCCGGTGGCCGTCGAACGTGACGTAGCACGTGCCGGGATCGAAATGCGAAGCCTCGACGCGGCTGACCCACAGGCCCTTCGGGACCCGCGGAATCATGGACCGCACGTTGGTCCAGGCGGCCCCGCCGTTCCTGGTGAGCTGGACGTTGCCGTCGTCGGTCCCGACCCAGATGAGGCCGGGCACGACCGGCGATTCGGACACGGTGATGATGGTGCAGTACGTCTCGGCTCCGGTCACGTCACGGGTCAGACCGCCGGAAGGTTTCTCCGGTGCGTGCTTGCTCTTGTCGTTCGTGGTCAGGTCCGGGCTGATGATCATCCAATGGTCGCCGCGATCCTCGGACCTGAAGAGGTGGTTGCCGCCCATGAAGAGGATCCGGGGGTTGTGCGGCGAGATGAGAATGGGCGAGCTCCAGTTGAACCGGAACGGCCCCTGCTGGCGGGCCATGGCGGCCATGCGTTCCTCCATGGACGGGACCTGCGCGCCGGCCCCGGACTTGGCCTGCGGCTTGGCGGCCGGTTTCTCTTCCGGCTTCTCCGGGTAGTAGTCCTTGTAGTTGACGATGCTCCCCGGCAGGGGTCGGATTCTCGCGGTTTCCCGGGTCTCGACGTTCACCCGCTGGGCCGAGCCGCCCTGGCTTTCGCAGTACACCGTTCGCCAGTCGGTGGGATCGTTCTGGGTGTGGAACCCGTCACCTCCTCCGATATTGAACCAGAAATCGGTCAGGATCTCGCCCTCGCGGCTCATCGAAGGCCCGCCCCATGTGCCGTTGTCCTGGAGGCCGCCGTAGACGTAGTAAGGGTCCCGCATGTCGGCGCTCAGGGCGTAGAACTGGGACAGGCAGAGGTTGTCGTAGAAAAGCCATGTCTTGCCGCCGTCATAGGTGAGGGAGGCGCCTCCGTCCTGTCCGACGTAGAAGCGGTCCCTGTCCGTCGGGTCCAGCCACATGGCGTGAAAGTCGGGGTGCAGGCCGCCGATCTGGGTCCAGGTCTTGCCGCTGTCGTTCGAGAAATTGAGGCTCGTCGTCAGCAGGTAGGCCCAGGTATCCAGGACCGGGTTGATGAAGATGTGGCTGTAATAGAAAGGCCGGTTGTTGTACCGGTTCATGAATTGCCAGGTTTGCCCTCCGTCCTCGGTCCGGTAGACGCCGGAGCCGAGCTTGGTCATGTCGGCGTATTCGGGGTTGGGCCGGCTCTGACCGCCTTCACGGATCTGCTCCGTGGGCTGGAAGGACGCTTCGACGATGGCCATGAGGACTTTCGGATTGCTGCGGGAGATGGCCAGGCCGATCCGTCCCATGTCGCCCGTCGGCAGCCCCCGGGTCAACTTGGTCCAGGTCGCGCCCGCGTCGGTGGACTTGAAAATGCCGCCGTTCGGGCCGCCCGAATCAAAGCGCCAGGGCCGCCGCAACCGCTGCCAGAAGGAGACATACAGGACGTCCGGGTTCGAGGGGTCCAGCGCCATGTCGATGGCGCCGGTCTTCTCGTCGTCAGGCAGGCCGCTGGCGAGTTTCGTCCAGGTCTTGCCCCCGTCGGCCGTCTTGAACAGGCCGCGCTCTCCCGTGTAACCCCAAGGGTGGCCGGAAGCGGCCACGTAGCAGATGTCGGGATTCGTCGGATGGGGCACGACCCGGCCGATCGTCTGAGTGGTCTCCAGGCCCATGCGGGCGAACGTCTTGCCGCCGTCGGTCGACTTATAGACGCCGTCGCCCCAGGCCACGCTGTTCCGGACGCACTCCTCCCCCGTGCCGACCCAGATGATGTTCGGGTCCTTCTGGAAGAAGGCCACGTCGCCGATCGAGGCCGCGCCGTATCTGTCGAAAATCGGCTCCCAGGTTGTACCGGCGTTGTCGGACTTGAAGACGCCCCCCGACGCACTGCCCACCAGGACGCGGCTGAAATCGCTCTCCAGGGCGTCGAAAGCCGAGATGCGGCCGATCATGTTGGCCGGCCCGATGTTACGCCACTTGAGATAGCGGGTCAGGTTTGCGGATTGATCCTGTCGAGCGTTCTGGGCCGCGAACGCGCCGGACAGGGCCAGGATGAGCAGCGGCAGAAAGAACGCGCGCATCACTCTAGTCACACGTTTCGTCAAGGGAACCTCCTGGTAAGGGATGGAGCGCCGGCAGGGGCGTGGAACCACACCCGCCGAGGCGTGGACGGTTCGAGAGGACCGCGTTCGGGGCCGGGAGACCCGGGGAATCGGGCTGGCTCGCGGGCGTGTTGTCTCATGGATAAGAAGGGCGAATTATATCGGAATGCCCGGCGGCAAATCAACCTGCATCCTGATCGCGGCCTCGGGCGAGCGGCCGCGCTCGACCTCCCGCCGAGGATGATCGATCGACGGCTCTCCCGCCGACACGCTTACGGAGCCCGGTTCGAAGCCGGAGTCCGGGCCATTTCCCCGCCCCGGCGGGTTTGATATATAATGAAGTCTGTTTTTGCCGTTGGGCAAGGCAGCGAGGAGCCAGTCATGTCCAAAGCGTCGCGTGGCCTTTTGTCACTCATCCCGGCGGGAGCGCTCTGTTGCGCGGTCCTGGCCGCGGTCTCGGCCCACCCGCGGCCCCGTCTGGAGGCCCCCCGGGCGGGCGAGTCGCCGGCCGCTCCGGCCGAGGCTCGGATCGGTTCCGGTTTCGTCCGGGATCTCGGCTTTCCCCAGGACAAGCGCCTGATCGAGGCCGCCCGAGCCGCGCTTTCCGGACCGAGACCGAAAGCCGGTTTGAAGGTCGATCACCCGGCCCCCGGTTCCCTTTTCCCCCCCGACATGGTCGCCCCCATGTTCCTCTTCCATGACGGCGCCCCGGCCTCGAGCCTGTGGTTCGTCGACATCGCGGTGGACGGAGAGAAGGAGCATGTTTACGCCTTGACCGACGGCCGGCGCCCGGAGCCCGAAATCGACCCCCGCTGCGGCCCCCTCAGTCCCGTCTATCCCGAGACCGCATATCAGGCCTCGGCCGAGGGCTGGACTCCCGACGACGCGACCTGGACCGGCCTGACGGCCCACCCGGACGTCGATATCCATGTCACGTTCTACGGCCTGCCCGAGACCGCCGCGGGCCGGCCGGAATCCGGCCTCTCCTTCCTCTCCCGCGGCGACGTGACGATCAGGATTTCCCGCGACCCGGTCGGGGCCCCGGTCCTGTACCGGGACGTGCCCCTGCTCCCGACGGCCAACGAGAAGGGCCTCATCCAGCCGCTGCCGGAGGGTTCCCTGCCGCTCATCGAATGGCGGCTGCGCGACCTCGCGAAGCCCGAGAGCGTCGTCGTCCTCAAAAACATGCCGACCTGCGCCAACTGCCATTCGCTGTCGAATGACGGCAAGTTCCTGGGCATGGACATGGATGGGCCGAACGGAGATAAGGGCACCTACGCCATGGCGCCCATCGTGCCTCGAATCGTCATCGAGCAGAAGCAGGTGTTCACCTGGAACACGTTCGACCCCGACTGGCAGACCTTCGGGCTGTTCTCGAGGGTCTCTCCGGACGGTCGCTTCGTCGTGTCGGCCGTCGAGGAGCTCGTCTTCGTCAAGAATTTTTCGGATGTCCGGTTCCTCCAGACGTTCTACCCGACCCGGGGCATCCTGGCGTTCTACGACCGGCGGACGGGAAATATCAAGGCCCTGCCCGGGGCCGACGACCTCGACTACGTCCACGCCAACGCCGTCTGGACCCCCGACGGCCGGAACCTCGTCTTCCTTCGGGCCGCGGCCAGGCCGAACGTTCCCGCCGGCCCTCCGCCCCTAAAGGCCAACGACCCGAACGAGGTCCAGATCAAGTACGACCTGTACCGGATCCCGTTCAACGACGGGCTCGGCGGGCAGGCCCTGCCCATCCCGGGCGCCTCGGCCAACGGGAGGAGCAACTCCTTCCCCAAGGTTTCCCCCGACGGGCGCTGGCTGGTCTGGGTCGAGGCCCGCAACGGGCTGCTCATGCGGCCCGACAGCGAGCTCTACATCATGGCCCTGGACGGAGGCAAGCCGCGCCGGATGAACTGCAACATGTCTCCGATGAATTCCTGGCACAGCTGGTCGCCGAACAGCTGCTGGCTGGTCTTTTCTTCCAAGGCCAACACCCCCTACACCCAGATGTTCCTGACCCACATCGACGAACGGGGCAACGACAGCCCGGCCGTGCTCATCCCGAACTCGACGCCCGCCAACCGGGCCGTCAACCTGCCCGAATTCGTCAACGTCAAGCCCGACATGGTCTTCACCATCGACGCGCCGGCCGTCGACTACCGCCGCCACCTCGACAAGGGCACGGACCTGATCCGGAACGGCGAGGTGGCCGCGGCGCTCGATGAGCTCCGGACGGCGGACCGGATGAAGCCCGACTTCCCTGAGACCCTGGCCGCCCTCGGCTATTACCACCGAGAGATGGGCGACACCGAGCGGGCGGCCGGCTTTTTCGAGAAGGCCCTGGCCCTCGACCATCGCAACTGGTCCGCCCACAACTACTACGGCGTCATGCTCTTCCGCGAGGGCAAGTTCGACGAGGCCCTCCGCCATTTCCAGGCGGCTGTCGACATCTATCCGCTCAACTTTCAGGCCCTCACCAACTCCGGCGCCGTCGAACTGTCCCGGGGCAACCTGGACCAGGCCAGGGAGCACTTCGCCAAGGCCATCGCCGCCAACCCGGATTACGCCGAGGCCCACTACGACCTGGCCCTGATCGAAACCCGCGAGGGCGGTTTCGCGGCCGCCGTCGGGCACTACGAAAAGTGCCTGGAACTCATGCCGGACGACCCCGACACGCTGGGCAACCTGGCCTGGCTCTACGCGACCTGCCCCGAGGCGGAAGTGAGGCGGGGCGCCCGGGCCCTGGAACTCGCCCGGAAGCTGGAGAAAGCTCAGGACGGCCGGAATCCCAGAGTCTACGATATCCTGGCCGCGGCCTCGGCCGAAACGGGGGACTTCCCGGCGGCGGTCAAGGCGGCGGATAAGGCCGTTCAGCTGACGGTCAGCGAGGACCCGGCCGGCCCCATGCGGAGGAAGCTCCTCAGCCTGTACCGCGCGGGGCGGCCCTATCACGGCCAGGAGATCTGAGCGGCCTCACCGGCCCCTGATCGCCAGCATGCCCTCGAGCTCGACCAGTAGCTCTTCCCGGCAGATATCGGCCTGGACGAAAAGAGAGGGCAGCCTGCCCCAGGACTCCTCGCAAAGACGGCGGACTGTGGGAATGTCGGCCGCCCTCTTGACGTACCCCCTCAGAAACGTGAGAGCCCCTGCCCCGGTCGTGCCGCGCAGGCCGGCCCGGCGCAGGTTGTTGTCGCCGATGAGGACCGCGATGTTGTCGATCGTGGTGCGCGTCTGCGACTCCACGTCGCTCCGGGACACGCTTTTCTGGCCGATGACCGCGGCCGTCCCCGAGACGTAAACCACCCCCAGCGGGCGGCCGGACACGAGCTTGGCCCGCTCGAATTTCGGGGATGTCCGCCTCTCCGCGTTCTTGAGGGGACCTCCCACGAGAACGTCAGCGGAATACCGGTGGGCGTCGACCTGGCGGGGGTTCGAGAGCGGCCGGATCCGGATCCCGGCCGTGGCGGACACGGCCACGAACTCGAGGATGACGCCCCCCGCTGCCTGGCCGATTCCTGTCGCCGCCGGGTATCCGAAGGGAAAAGGCGACCGGCTGTAGAACAGGGACCGGACATCGTTGAAGGCCTGGTAGTTCTGGCACGAGGCCCCTCCGGCCGGGCCGACACCAACGATATCCTCGATGTAGTTCCACTGTCGGACGACATCGCCGAACGTCAGCCCTTCACGGTCCAGGACGGCCTTCATGCGGTCGAAGGCCTCCCCGGCCCGCCCCGCCGTATCCGTCCCGGCCCGAGTGGACGCGATTCCCCCTCCGTGGACCTCTCGATAGTCCGGACCTTCGATCACGGTGTAGGCCAAACCGCCGCAGACTCTGCGTTTGATTCCCAGCCGGGAGCCGGGGACCGAGGCGATGGCCGCCTCGAGGGCCACGCGCCGGCCGCGCTCGGGCGGCTGGACCACGAAACTCGCCGGCGGCGGCACCGACCCGAACATGTCGCGCAGGATCTCCTGGTATCTTTTTTTCGTCCTGCCCGACGGCGCGCTGTCGGCCGCCAGGAAGACCGTCAGGCGGAGGACGTTGCGTTCCGTCAGGTTCGCGGACCGCAGGCGGGACCTGAGCAGGAGGAGGCACTGCCGGAATTGAACCGGAGCGTTGCCGCCCGAAGGCGGCAGGACGGATGCGACGTCCCGGTCGAAGAGGGACAGGCCGGCCGGGCTCACGGCCGCCCCCCCGGTCCCGCGAAAACACGCGGCGCGGCCTGCTCCAGAAGCATCAGGTCGGCCAGGATGACGGCCGCTGCGGCCTCCACGATCACCGGCACGCGGAGGGCGATGCAGGCGTCGTGACGTCCGGCCCCCGCGACCTTGCGGGGCCGGCCCGTTTTCAGGTCGACTGTCCTCTGCACGGCGGCGACGGTCGGGGTCGGCTTGACCGCGACCCGAAACAGGACCGGATTGCCGTTGGTGAGGCCGCCGTTGATGCCGCCGGCGTTGTTTGTCTCCGTCCGCCCGTCCAAACCGAGGATCGGGTCGTTGTGTTCGCCGCCGGTCATCCGGGCCGACCTGAACCCGGCCCCGAACTCGATCGCCCTGACCCCGGGGACGGCCAGGACCAAATGGGCCAGCAGGGATTCGGCGGCATCGAAAAACGGCTCGCCCAGACCGGCGGGGACGCCGCGGGCCTCGCAGGCGACGATCCCCCCGATCGAATCGCCTGACTCGAGGGCCCGCTCGACGGCCCCGTCGACATCCGGATCCCCCCACGCTTCGACCAGGGAGGCCCGGACCTCAGCGGGCCGGATGACCTTCTTGGCCAGGACGCCGGCCGCGACCAGTCCGACCGTCAGGCGGCCGGAGAAGTGCCCGCCGCCGCGGTAATCCCGGAAACCGCCGGACTTCCTCCAGGCCGCAAGATCGGCGTGGCCCGGCCGGGGCGTGTCCTTGACGGCCTCGTAGGCCGCCGGGTCCTGGGCCAGGTTGGCGAACCGGATGAGGATCGGAGCGCCCGTCGTGCGGCCCTCGAAAACCCCGCTTTGGATGTCCGGGACATCCGTCTCCCTCCGGGCGGTCGTCCCTCTGACCCCCGGCCTCCGTCGGGCCAGGTCGGGCTCGAAATCGGCCTCGCGGACCGGAAGTCCGGCCGGGCAGCCGTCGACGAGAACCCCGACCGAGGGCCCGTGCGATTCCCCGAACAGGCTGATTCTGAACATCCTACCGAAACTATTCATCGATCCTCCCTCCGGCGGCGGCCAGGTCCCGGAAGAACAGCGGATAGGACTTGGCGACCGACTCCGCGCCTTCGATGACGACGGGATCGAGCGCTCCCACAGCCGCCGCAGCCAGGGCCATGACGATCCTGTGGTCACCGTGGGCGCTCGCTTCGCCGCCGGAGAGCGGCCCCCCCATGACCTCGAGAACATCGCCGCCCAACGCGATTCGGGCGCCGAGCCGCCCGAACTCAGCGGCCAGGACGGCGGCCCGGTCGCTTTCCTTGTATCTCAGCCGCCCCGCCCCAAGTATGCGGCTGGTTCCCCGGCAGTGGCAGGCCAGGGCGGTCAGGGGGGGCACGAGGTCGGGACAATTGCCCGCGTCGAAGACAAAGGCCCGCAGGTCACGCTTTTCGACGGTCACCAGCCCGGGGGCGGCCGAGACCGCAGCCCCGGCCGCCTCCAGGACATCGAGAATCTTTTTGTCCGCTTGAGGGGATGCCGGGTCGAGTCCGGTTACCCTCAGCCTGCCGGCCACGGCGGCGGCAACGCAAAGCGGAGCGGCGGCGCTCCAGTCCCCTTCGATCGTATACGTTCCGACCCTGTAGCTCTGGCCCCCAGAAACGCGGAACCTTTCGTAGCCCTCGTTTTCGACGCGAATGCCGCAGTCGCGGAGAATGCCCAAGGTCATGTCGACGTAAGGACGGCTCCTGAGCCCGGCGACGACGAGTTCCGAATCGGCGGCGGCCAGGGGCAGCGCCATTAGGAGCCCGGTCAGGACCTGGGAGCTGACGGAGCCGTCGAGCGAGGCCCGGCCGCCGCGGAGAGGTCCGCAGATCGAAACCGGGGGGAATCCCCCCCTTGTCCGGCAGGAAACCCCCAGTCCGGCGAGCGCCCCCTCGAGTATGTCCGCCGGTCTCCTCATAAGCGATCCCCGCCCGGTCAGTACGAGTTCCTCGTGCCAAAGGCCGGCCACGGCCGAAAAGAGCCTCAGGCAAAGACCCGATTCGCGGCAGTCGAGTTCCCGCTTCCGGGGCGAGAGGCCTCCCGTAACGACGACTTCCCCGGGGCCTGAAACCACTTCGGCGCCGAGAGCCGAGATGACGCCGAGCGCGGCCCGCGCGTCGTCGCAGGTCGAGGGGTTGAGGATTCTGGCCCCGGCCGGCCCCGCCAGCAGCGCGGCGGCCGCGACCCTCTGCATGACGCTCTTGGAGGCCGGGACCCGGACCCGGCCCTCAATCGTCGATGAACGGACCGATTTCTTCATGGATGACCGCCGCCGCTTTTTCGGCCGGCGCCTCGCCGTCGACCACGAGGTCCGCCGTCATGGCGTAGCCGGGCCGGCGCGCCGCCAGCAGCTCTTCGGCTTCTCGTTCGACGTCTTCTCCCTCAAGCAGAGGCCTGGAGCCCGAGGCGACTCGTTTCAGGCAAGTGCGGATGCCGGCCTGGATCCACACCACAAGAAAATTCCCGGCAAGAAACCGCCGGTTTCGCTCGTCGAGCAGGGCCCCGCCGCCGCAGGCCAGGACCATTCTCCGGTCGGGGCCGAGGCCGGCCAGGGCGACCCTCTCGGCGGCCCGGAAACCCGCCTCGCCCCGGCTTTCGAAGATGGCCGGGATGCTCAGGCCTTCCCTCTTCTCCACTCTCTCGTCGAGGTCCCGAAAGGGAAGGCCCAGTCGCCCGGCCAGCCGGCGGCCGACCTCGGTCTTCCCGCATCCCATGAACCCGACCAGAGCCACGCTCTTTATTTTCTTCTCGGGCTGGGCCGACAAACGCAGAGCTTCGGCCATGGGCCCGGCCGGGGCCTCCCTGCCCGTGAATATCCTGTAAGCCGGCAAGGCCTGTTGGAGCAGCCACGATTCGCCGCTGATGGCTCGGCAGCCGCGGGCCGCGGCATTGGCGGCCAGCTCCGAGTCGGGGTATCGCGCGTCAAGCACCCACAGCCCTTCCCGGAGCCAGGAAGGGTCGACTGGGCCGGAGGGAGACGAAACGGCCGAAACAAGCCCGTCGGAGCGCTTCAGAAGGTCCGGCAGGTCCTTCAGGCGTCCGGCCCGGCAGCCTAAGTCCCCGGCGGCGCTCAAGGCCCGGTCGTATGTCCGGTTGACGATCGTCACCGAGGCCCCGGCGTCGAGGAGGCCGTAAACCGCGGCCCGGCCCGCTCCTCCGGCCCCGAGAACCACGAAGCCGGCCCCCTCAAGGACGGCGCCGCAGGCTCGCAGGGCTCCCACCGCGCCCAGGTGGTCAGTGTTAAAGCCTTTGAGACGCCCCTCGGCCGCGACGACGACGTTGACCGCTCCGATCCGCTGCCCCGCCGGGTCCACCTCGTCGACGAGGCCGCGGACATCCGCCTTGAGAGGCGCGGTCACGTTCATGCCGGCGAGACCCAGGCCCCGGAAGAGGCCGAGAGCCTCCGAGGCATCCCCGGCCGCGAGCCGGACGTAGATCCCGGGGAACACGTCGGCGGCGAAAGCCCGGTTGAACAGGGCCGGGCTGAGGCTGTGGAGGACGGGACGGCCCGCCGCCGCGAATATCCTGAGCTTATCCATTCCTCACGAATTTCATCACGGCTTCGAGCGTCTTGTAGTCCGGCTGGCCCTCGGCCGTTTCCTTGCCGGGGCCGAGCGACGCATAGGTCAGGGGGGCTCCCAGGAAGGGGGCCGCTATCCGGGTGATCACCCCGAGCCTGCCCAGGCCCAGGGCGACGACGTTCTTGCGTGTTTCATAGAGCGACAGGAGCCGGACGCAGTCCTGGGTCGACTGGACCCGGCAGACGATCTTGGCGATGTCGGCGCCGAGGTCGAAACACTCCTCGATCATCAGGGTCAGGACCTGTCTCAGCGGCGTTTCCTCATGGTTGTGGTAGGAGACGATCACCCGGCTCCCTTTCGCGCGGGCCGCCTCGATGACCGGCTGCCGGAGGCCCGGATCGGCCTGGACCTCGATGTCCACGTAGGCCGCCCCGGCGGCGAGGGCCGCCAGGAGGGCCGACTTCCGCTCCTCCTCAGTCAGGGTCCCCGGCCGGCAGGTCGCGATGAGCCGGACGGGAGCGGCGAAGAGCCGCCCGATCTCCTCCCGCGACAGCGAAACCTTGTCGAGCCGGATCTCGGCCAGCTCGAGCCCCTCCAGGGCGGCCAGGCACTCGTCAAGCGTCGGTTCGGCGATGCTCACGCAGATCATGGATATCCTCCTCCAGTTCCTCGCAGGCGAGATCCTCGACGACGGGCTCCCCGATGCCCCGCAGAAAGACAAACTTGATCGAGCCGCCCGCCCGCTTCTTGTCCTTCCGGACGGCGTCCACGATCGCCGCCGCGTCGAAGGAGACCCCGGCGGGAAGCCCGAGAAAGGCCAGGAGATTCCGCAGCCTGTCCGCCTCCGGACCCGGGAGCCGGCCGCGCCGCGCCGAAATTTCCGCGGCCGCAACCATGCCCAGGCTGACGGCCTCGCCATGGGTCAGTCGCAGGACCGATTCGAACGCGTGGCCCAGGGTGTGGCCGAAATTGAGGACCCGGCGCCCGCCCGCTTCGGTTTCGTCACGACCGACGACGGCGACCTTGATCGCGATCGACTCCCCGATCAACTCCTCGAGCGTGTCGGCCCGCAACTCCGGGGCATCCAGGGGCAGGCTCTCGAGACGCCGAAAGAGAGCGGCGCTGCCGACCGCCGCGTGCTTGACGATCTCGGCCAGGCCGCCGAGGACCTGACTCTTCGGCAGAGTGGCGAGAACTCCGGGGTCGCAGAGGACGAAACGCGGCTGGCTGAACGTCCCGACCATGTTCTTGTACCCGTCGAGGTTCACGCCGGTCTTGCCGCCGATGGCCGCGTCGGCCTGGGCCAACAGGGTCGTCGGCGCGTACCCGAAGGCCAGGCCGCGGAGGAAGGTGGAGGCGGCGAATCCGGTCAGGTCGCAGACGACTCCGCCTCCCACTCCCACGATGAAGGTGGCCCTGTCGGCGCCGAGCCGGAGAAACTCGCGGTAGAGAAAGGCCGCGCTTTCCAGTGTCTTGGCGCCCTCGCCCGGCTCGATCTCGATCGTCTCTCGGCCCGAAAAGACCCCCGGAAAGAGGCGCCGCACGTTGCCGTCGGTGACAAAGACCGTTCGGCCCGGGGGAAGGAGGCCGGACAGGTTGGCAAGGCGCTCCCCGACCAGGATCCGCGACGCGGCGGACCGCCCCCGAATCTCGAGAACTCTCACCCGGAGACCCTCCTAGGCGTTATCGTGGCCGGCCGTCCTTTTCAGGTACGCGGCCAGGTCCAGCACCGCCCGGGCCAGAGACGCGAAGGCTTCCGGAGTGATCTGCTGGCCCCGGTCGCTCAGGGCGTCGGCCGGATGGGGATGGACTTCGATCATGACGCCGTCGGCGCCGGCGGCCACGGCGGCCAGGCTCATCGGGGCCACCAAGCTCGCCCGGCCGGTGCCGTGGGACGGGTCGACGACCACGGGCAGATGGCAGTTCTCCCTGACTGAGGGAATGATGCTCAGGTCGAGCGTGTTCCTGGTGTACGTTTCGAAGGTCCGGATGCCCCTCTCGCACAGGATCACGTTCGGGTTTCCCCCGGACAGCAGGTACTCGGCCGCGTTCAGCCATTCTTCCAGGGTGGCGTTCATGCCGCGTTTGAGGAGCACGGGTTTCCCGGCCCGGGACAGCTCTTTGAGCAGGGTATAGTTCTGCATGTTCCGGGAGCCGACCTGGAGGATGTCGCTGTATTCCGCCACCATCTCCAGGTGCCTGGAATCCATGATTTCGGTGACGATGGCCAGCCCCGTCAGGGCTTTGGCCTTGCCGAGTATCCGGAGGCCCTTCTCTTCGAGTCCCTGGAAGTCGTACGGGGACATGCGGGGTTTGAACGCCCCGCCGCGCAGGATGTGGGCTCCGGCCCTCTTGACCAGCCGGGCCGTCTCCAGGGTCTGCTCCTCGTCCTCGACGGAGCAGGGGCCCGCGATGAGGACGAAGTCCCGGCCGATCTCGAGCGGGCCGACCCGGACAGTCGTCCTGAGGGAACCGGGACTCCCTCCGCGGGCAAGCTTCAGGCCTCTCATGCTCGGTCGGATCCTTCTATGGCGTTAGACGGCGGGCTACGCCTTTTCTTCCGGGGCCGGAAGGCCCGCCTCGCGCCAGTCTGGAAAATGTCATGGCATAAACCGTTGACTCCGGGGAGTATATCATAACCCGGGGCACCCGTTCCAGGGGCAAGGTCGGCCGCCCGGGAAGGGGGGGGCCGAAACGCGGCCCAACACCGGGGCCCGCTCCCGGCACGCCGTTCATCCCGGACGCATCACGTCTCGATATTCCGGTAACGGCGGTCGGCGAAACCCGCCAGGAATCGCCAGGCCCCGGCTCCCAGTCCGACCAGGACGGCCAGGAGGACCGCCAAAGACGCCCTCTGCGACAGGCCCGCCCTGAGGAGAAATTTCACGAAGAAATACAGGGCGGTCAGGATGCCGGCGTCGGCGGCCAGGGCCAGGAGGACGTTCAAGTTCTGCTTGATCGCTTTCTGCGGGTTGGTCCAGTCGAGGAGGGGCCGGGCCAGGTCGATGATCATGCCCGCGGCGACGAGCGGGACGGCCGCGGCCAGGGCCAGGACGATCGCCGCGGCCAGCACGCCGGTCCCGAGATGGAAAACGAAAATGCAGACGATCGTGGCGGCGGCGATGCCGAGAAGGGCGACCAGGTAGGAGTGGAGGAACTTGGCGGCCGCCTGGTCGCGCGGCGCGACCGGGATGACCTGGGAGATCCAGAAGTGTTTGCCCTCGCGGGAGAAGGTCGACGAAGAGGTTCCGTTGAGGCTGCCGCAGACGGTCATGAAGGCTGCGGCCGCCAGGATGGCGTAAAAGGCGTGTGTCGAGGTCATGAATCGGAGAAGGGCGGCGGCGTCTCCGCCCCGATCCGAACCCGTGGAGGTCAGCAGAACGATAAGGACCGGGACGAGGATGACGGTGAGCGTCCCGTTCAGGAGGAAGATCGGCGTCCGGTTCATGAGCCGCCACTCCCGGGTGAAAATGGCCCTCACCGGATGTCGTCCCGAGGAGACCCGGCCCGACAACTGGGCGGCGGAAAGGATGCGGCGCCGGCCGGAGACCTCGCCGATGCCGATCAGTCCGCGATAGAAAAGCCGCTCCGAGAGGACCAGCATGCCGGCGAAAAGCGCCAGCGACACGCCGATGAACAGGGCCAGGTTCCAGAGCCCGGATGGAGAGAAGCCGCCGGCCAGGGCCTTGGCCGCCCAGATGCTCGGCGGGAAACCGGAACCTACCCGGCTGAGAAGGCTGTCCGGCGAGGCCAGGTACCCGGCCACGCTTCCCGCGCTCAGCTCCCGGTTTCCGGCCCGGCCGGCCGCGAATTGGACGAAGAGGACGGCGGCGATCAGGACGATGCTCCCCACGATGATCAGGATGTCCTTCTTGCGGCTCAGGTTGACGAGCCTCATCATGGCCACCACAAGGGCCGAGACCGCCGCGAGCGGGATGACGGGAAGGAAAAGATACACGAGGACGGCGTTCACCCAATAGGCCGGCCCGGCGGCCGACATGGCCCCGAAGACGGCCAGGACGGGTACGACGACGGCCAGGACCGTCAGGTATTCGTTGACGAGGATGACTGCGAACTTCGAAAACATGACCTCGAAGGGCTTAAGGGGAAGCGGGATGAGCATCTCGAGGTCCCGGGAAAAGTAGAAGGCCGAGATCACGTAGTAGAGTCCGAAGAGCAGGACGAAGAGTTGCCCCGCCAGGACCCCCAAGGTCAGCAGGAGACGCTCCTGGCCGATCGGCCGGAGGGCGAGGTAAAGGTTCTTGAGAAGGAGGACGAGGCCGTAGAACGCGGGGGCGAGGGCCAGGGCGGCCAGGGCGAAAACGGGGATGAGCCAGATGTCCTTCTTTTCTTTGAAGATGCGGTAGCGAAGAAGTGACAGCCCGAAGTTGGACTTGAGGCCGGCCCGGACGAGCGTCGAGATTGCGCTCATTTCTCGGTCAGCTCCAGGAATATCCCCTCCAGGGACTTTTCCGCCCTGTCGAGGGCCTTCAGCTCGGCCATCGTGCCGCAGGCGACGAGCCGTCCCTTGTCGATGATCCCGATGCGGTCGCAGAGTTTCTCGGCCACTTCCATGACGTGTGTCGAGAAGAAGAGCGTCTTGCCCTGGTCGCAGTGCTCCCGGAAGAGCGCCTTGAGATGGTGGGCGGCCCTGGGGTCGAGGCCGACGAGGGGTTCGTCGAGGACCATGACCTGCGGCGCGGGCAGCAGGGCGGCGGTCAACACGATCTTCTGTTTCATGCCGTGGGAATAGCTCTGGATCGGGTTCGTGACGGCGCCGGCGATCTCGAAGACCTCGAGCCACTTGCCGATTCTCTCCAGCCGCTCGGCCTTCGGCACCCCGTAGACGTCGCCGATGAAGTTGAGGTACTCGAGACCCGAGAGCCGCTCGTAGACGGCGGGATAGTCCGGCACGTAAGTGGTCATGGCCTTGCACCTCAGCGGGTCGGCTGCGGTGTCCACCCCCTCGAGGCGGATCGTTCCGGCGTCGGGCTTGAGCAGGCCGACGATCATCTTGATCGTGGTCGTCTTGCCGGCCCCGTTCGGGCCCAGGAAACCGAAGATCTCGCCGGACCTCACGGTGACGTCAAGATCGTCCACCGCCTTGACCCGGCCCTTGTTATAGCTCTTGGAAACGTGAGAAAGTTCGATCACGATCGGCTCCTTCGGGAAATTTATAACACAGGCCGGAGAAAATTCCCAACCTGGTCCTCAGGGGCATGGGGCCGGGGAGGGGAACAGTGGGGGTCCCGGGCTCGTCTCGAGCCGGTGTGGCGCTTCGGCTCAAGGACAAACGAAGACCCGTTACAAGTCTGTGCGGAGAGGGTTCCGTCCGATCGCGGCGAACGGCCGGACTTGCCGTAGCCCGACGATTATGGTGAAATAATGCCGATGAGGGGTCTTCTCGAAATCCTGCGGCGCGACCGCCCCGTCGGTCTCGTCGTTCACAACAACCCCGACCCGGACGCGCTGGCCTCGGCGCTGGCCCTCAAGTACCTGCTGGGCCGGAGAGGCTTCCGGCGCACCGGGATCTACTATGAGGGCCTCATCGGGCGGGCGGAAAACAAGGCCATGCTGACCAACCTCAAGATGACCGTCCGCTTGACGCGGACCATCCGAGCGGTCCGCCGGGTCCAACTGGTGCTCCTCGACTGCCAGCCCGGTTTGGGAAACGTGAGCCTGCCCGAGGGGACGCGGCCTGTCGCGGTCATCGACCACCACCCGCTCCGGGCGCCGACCCGGAAGCTGGATTTTTACGACGTCCGCCCAGGCTACGGGGCGTGTTCGACCATCCTTTTCGAATACCTTGCCGAACATGACCTGGCCCTGCCCGGGAGTGTGGCCACGGCCCTCTTCCACGCGATATCCAGCGAAACGCAGAGCCTGGGCCGCGAGGGCAGCCCGGCCGACCGGGCGGCCTATCAGAAGCTGCTGCCCCGGGTCAGCTTCAGACTGCTGTCCAGGATCCAGTATCCTGCCCTGTCCAAGGAATTCGTGGCCCATCTTCTCGGCGCCCTAAGCAAGGCTTTTTACTACAAGAACCTCTCGGGCGTCATCCTGGATGAACTCCCCTACCCGGATTTCGTGGCGGAGATGGCCGATTTCCTGCTCCGCGTGCAGAAGATCGCCTGGACGATCTGCCTGGGCACCCACGACGACCTGCTCTATGTCTCGCTCCGTTCGAGCCGCCTAGGAGCCAACGCCGGGAAAATGATCAAGAGGCTCGTTCCCCGCTACGGAACTTCCGGAGGCCACGGCCTGATCGCGGGGGCCCAGGTCAGGATCGACCGGAGCGACCCGGTAAAGGTCGCGGCGGTCAAGGAGTCGGTCGTCCTCAAGCTCCTTCGCGTGCTGAATCGGGGCGAGGTGGGCATCCTTTTCAATCTGGTGACGGATGAGCCGTCGCCGTTTCCCGGCCTGTCCGGCAGTCCCGGGACGAGTCCCGCCCGGCGGGACTGAGCACTGGGCGCCCATCGGTCCGGCCTGGGGCTCGGCGTCTATCCCGTTGATTCCATTCCAGATCATAGGTTATTCGAGCGGCGCCCCGTTTGGCACGTTTTTTGATGGTAAACGAAAGGTGGGACCCGGCGAGGAAGGGTGGAGTCCAAGGAAGAGAGGCGGAGATGTTCGGCAAAGGCATTACACTGATCAAGCTCTTCGGTTTCGAAGTGAAGATCGATCTATCCTGGCTTATCCTCGGAGGGCTCATCACCTGGACCCTGGCCCAAGGGCTGTATCCTGGCACGTATAAAGGGCTGCCGGCCGGGATTTACTGGATCATGGGAGGAGCCACGGCCCTCGGGCTGCTCTTTTCGATCGTTTTCCATGAGCTCTGGCATTCCCTCATCGCCAGGCGGTTCGGGCTCCCCATGAGGGGCATCACCCTGTTCGTCTTCGGAGGCGTGGCCGAAATGACGGACGAGCCGCAAAGCCCCAAGGTGGAATTCCTGATGGCCGTGGCCGGCCCCATCTCGAGCGTCTTCCTGGGTCTGGCCGGACTCGGGGTCGCCGCCCTCGGCCGGGGCTGGACCTGGCCTGTTGCGGTGATCGGGGTCATCAATTACCTCGGGTTCATGAACCTTCTCCTGGCCGGCTTCAACCTCATTCCCGCCTTCCCACTGGACGGGGGCCGGGTCCTGCGATCCATCCTTTGGAGCTGGAAGGACAACATCCGCTGGGCGACGCGCATCGCCTCCAACATCGGCTCCGGATTCGGAGTTCTTCTGATCCTTTTCGGAGTCGTGGAGTTCTTCCTGGGGAGCTTCATCGGCGGCATCTGGATGGTCTTCATAGGGATGTTTCTCCGCGGCGCCTCCCGCATGTCCTACCAGCAGATGATCGTCCGCAGGGCCCTCGAAGGGGAGAAGGTCCGGCACTTCATGAAGGCCGACCCGGTGAGCGTGCCGCCCGGCCTCTCCATCCAGGAACTGGTCGACAAGTACATTTTCAAGTACCACTACAAGATGTTTCCCGTGGTCGAAAACGACCGTCTGGTCGGCTGCGTGATGCTCAGCCAGGTCAAGGGCATCCCCCGCGAGGAGTGGCACGCCAAGCGCGTTTCGGACCTGGACATGGCGTGCGGAAAGGACAACGCCGTGTCTCCGGACGAAGACGCGGTCAAGGCCCTGTCCATAATGTCCCGGAACAACGTCAGCCGGCTGATGGTCGTCGAGGGCGGCCGCCTCAAGGGCGTCATCGCCCTCAAGGACATGATGAAACTCCTGTCCCTCAAGGCCGACCTGGGCCGGGAATCCTGAATCACCCCGAAGATCACCCGTAAAGGCGATTCCCCGCCGCGGCCCGTCCCCCGACAATGTCCGTGAAACAGAGGTCACAGCGCCGCCTTAGGAGAGGCCGACATGGAGAACCGCCGCGATAAAAGGTTCAGGCAGTGGAACAAGGTCGCCCTCAGGGGAGCCGAGGGACGGCCCGAGCCCACGATCAACGCGTACACGTTCGACATCTCGCTCAAGGGGGCCCGCCTCCAGAGCGAAAAGGGCTTCGCGACGGGCAGCCTGGTCCGGCTGCAGATCCAGCTGGTCCGAACGAGCGAGACGATCCGCGTCGACGCCGAGGTCAAGTGGAGCCGGTGGAACCCCGCCGAAGAGGTCTTCGAGATGGGCGTCGAGTTCCTTCACCAGCTGTCCCACACCATCATGGCCCTGCTCAAGGATCTCTACGGCGAGCCCACGGCGCTTCCGGCTTCGATGCGGCCGGCGCCCGCCGCCGGCCCCTGATACGCGCCCGGTCCGGGGCCCCGGGTTTCCGGGGGGAATTGACAACCCCGGGAGCTCCGGATATCAATGGGATATGGACATTCAGCACAACGTGGTCGGGTGGTTCGAAATCCCGGTCGCGAACATGGAGAGGGCCGTCAGTTTCTACGAGTCCGTTTTCGGCCTCAGCCTCACGAGGCACAGGCTGGAGCCTCTGGACATGGCCTGGTTCCCCTGGGTTGAGACGGGACAGGGCTCGTCAGGGGCGCTGGTCCTCCTGGAGGAGGCCTACAAGCCGTCGAGGGACGGCGTCCTCGTGTACTTCACGGCCTTCAGCGGCGACGTGGCGGTCGAACTGGCCCGGGTCGAGGCGGCCGGCGGCAAGGTCCTGGAGCAAAAGAAACTCATTTCCGAGGACGTCGGCTACATGGGTCTCATCCTGGACTCGGAGGGGAACCGGATCGCCATTCATTCCCGGAGGTGAGGCGGCCGGGGGTCGCGGGGACTGAAAACCAAACGGTCCGTCACGGCTTCTCGTCCAGGAGCTTCTCGGTGAACCGGACAAACGAGAAACACTCCGGGATGTGCGAATCATAAACGCCGTGCCTGTTGAGGGCCCAGCCCGGGTGCGGCTCGGCCTCGGTTCCGCAGAATTCCAGGAGTTCGAAGCGCGAAAAATCCATCCGCCACTCGTCCCCCTCGATGGGGGGCAGCGGACGTCCGCCGGCCAGGGCTGTCATACCCTTCCAGGGGAAGGCGATTTCGGCCGTCCAGCCCCGGTCGACGTTCGACGCGTCATTGATCGTGCCTGACACCTGGACCGCCGCCCGGAGTCCCGGAAAGTCCCAGTCCATGAAGGCCCAGCGTCGGCCGCGGGGATGCCGGCCGAAGCGCGAAGCATCCTGAAAGCCGCCCAGGACATCGACCCGGCGTTCGACCAGGTCGAACTCCGGGACGTCGAACCGGCTTCCCTTCCTATAGGCGTCCTGCCAGATATAGAACACCTCGTAGATCGTCCCCAGGGCGTTGATCTGGAACTCGTAATAGCAGTCCTCCCCGCCGATGAAGACCTCCAGGTCGTTTTCGGTCCAGACAAACGCGTCGCGCTCTGTCAGCCGGGCCCGGACATTGGGCTCTTCGACCCAGAAGGCCACATAGAAGTTGTCGTCGTCCCAGAGGGCGGCCAGCCGTGTTTCGAGGAAGCCCGGCACCCCGGTCACGAGGTCGACAAACCGCCCAGACTTGGGGGCCCTTTGCCAGACGGGCGTGTCGAGCCGGCCGTCGATGTTGATCCTCTCCCGGGTCTTGTAGCACGTGTAGCGCGCCAGGTCCTTCTCCGAGCATCCGAACGCCGTCGACATGCTCCCCCCGATGACCGCGGTCAGCCCGCCGCGGCCAGCCGGTCCTTGACCTTGGCGAAGGTCTCGAGGATGCGGTCGACCTGGGCGTCCGTGTGAGTCGCCATGTAGCTCGTCCGGAGGAGCGACAGCTCGGGCGGAACGGCCGGGGGCAGGGCGACATTGGTGTAAATGCCCTCCTGGTAGAGCGTGTGCCAGGCTTGGATCGTCTTCATCATGTCCCCGATAATGATGGGGATGATCGGGGTTTGGGATTCGCCGATCTGATATCCCATGCCCCGCAGCTCCCGCCGGACCCTGTCGCCGATCCGGTTGACGCGGTCAACGCGCTCCGGCTCGGCCTCGATGACGTCGAGACAGGCCAGAACCGCGGCGGTGTTGCCGGGAGGCAGGCTGGCGCTGAAGATGAAAGGCCGGGCGAACATTTGGATCCAGTGGATGACCTCTTTGGGGCCGGAGATGAAGCCGCCGACGGAAGCAAAGGATTTGCTGAACGTCCCCATGGTCAGGTCGACCTCCTCCACACAGCCGAAATGCCGGGCCGTCCCCCTTCCCCCGCCGAGGACGCCCAGCGAATGGGCATCGTCGACCATGAGCCGGGCTCCGTACCTCTTGCAGACGGGAACGATTTCCGGCAGCGGGGCGATGTCCCCGCCCATGCTGAACACCCCGTCCACGACGACAAGCTTGCCGGACTCGGCCGGGCAGGCCTTCAGGATCGCCTCGAGGTCGGCGGCGTCGGAGTGGCGGAAAAACCGCGTTTCCGCTTTCTTCTGGCCTTTCGCCTGGCGGACGCCGTCCACGATGCTGGCATGGACTTCCTTGTCCGTGATCAGGATATCGCCGGGATCGACCAGGGCCGGGATCGTCCCGATGTTGACCTGGAAGCCGGTGCTGAAGACCAGCGCGGCCTGGTTGCCGACGAAACGGGCCAGGCGTTCCTCGAGTTCGATGTGCATCCGGAGCGTTCCGTTGAGAAAGCGGGAGCCGGTGCAGCTCGTCCCGTACTTCCGGACGGCCTCGATAGTCGCCTCCTTGACCTTGGGATGGTTGGTCAGCCCCAGGTAGTTGTTGGACCCGATCATCAGGAGACGCCGGCCGTCTATGATGACCTCCGGGCCTTCGGCCTGGTCGATGGGAATGAAGTACGGAAACATCCCCATCTGCTGGATCGTCCGCGGGTTGGTCGGGTAGCCGTACTTCTGGGCGACACGGGGGTCGTCGTAAAAACCGAAGCACTTCTCGAAAAGGTCCATGGCGCGCTCCTTTGTCCGAGCTCGCCCGTCATCATACAAAATTCGGCGGGCCGGAGCAAATCGACCGCGCAAACCCGGCTCGTCAAAACGCCGTCGGGGGTCGATCGCCCGCGCCCCCGCGAAAGGCGGGCGGCAGCATCTCTTCGGGAATGCCCCGGCCGCGGCGGGCAAGTTTCATCGTGTACAGGCTTTCCCGGCACAAGAGTTTTCGCAGGCCGTAGCTCAGCGCGACCGTCAGCAGGATGGGGACGACGATGCTGAACTCGAGCGTCATTTCGAAGATCATGACCGCGGCCGCCAGCGCCGCGCCGGTCGACGCGGCCACGAAGCCAGCCATTCCGGCCACGGCGAAAATGGGCAGGCTGACGCCGAGCCCCGGAAAGAGATACCGCAACAGCAACCCGTAGGCCGTCCCCAGCGCGGCGCCCATGAACAGGGAGGGGGAAAAGATGCCGCCCGAGCCTCCGGACCCCAGGGCCAGGCCCGTGGCCAGCAGTTTTAGCCCGAAGAGAAGGACCAGCAGCCAAGCCACCGTCAGCCGGCCGGACAGGATGTCCTGGACGACGGCGTAGCCCGTGCCTTCCACGTAGTAATGCCCCAGGCGGGCCCGGAGAAGGACGATGAGGGCTCCGAAGACGAGCATCCCGGCCATGTGCCTGAGATAGGCGTTTCTCTTGAAGAGCGCCTCGGCCAAGTCTTCCAGCCCGTAGACCGTCCGGATGAAGACGGTCGAAGCCAGGCCCATGAGGAGGCCCAGTCCGAGATAGCATCCCAGCAGCCACGGCGTCTCCAGGCGGAAGGACGGCGACCCGAGCAAGGGGAAGAGGAAGGAGGGATGAACCCCGAAAAACAGCTGCCCGATGTAGGCGCCCGACGCCGAGGCGATCATGACGGGCACGAGCGTCCTCACGCTCGCCTCGCGCAGGATGAGCTCGGTCGCGAACAGCATCCCGCCGATCGGGGTGTTGAACGTGGCCGCGATCCCCCCGCTCGCGCCCGCGGCGATCAACGTGAGGCGGCGTCTCTCCGAGACCGGGACCAAACGGCCGGCGAGGGAGCCGAGCGTCGCCCCGATCTGGAGGATCGGCCCTTCCCGGCCCAACGACGCGCCGCTGCCTATGCCGAGCGACGAGGCCACAGCCTTGACGAGCGCGATCACGGGCCGGATGACGCCCTTCCCGTGGTACGCCGCGTCCATCACCTCCGGGACGCCGCTCCCCTTGGCCTCCGGGGCGAACGTCTTCACGAGGAACGTGACGAAGATGGCGCCGGTCACGGGGGCGAAGAGAACGAAGGGTCCCCAGGGTGAAGCCGGTGTGTACGCGTTCGCGTCGTAGGCGACGGAAACCCTGCCCAGGAAGAAAAGATTGTGGAAGAGAGCGATCAGCGTCCTGAAGGCCACGGCCCCCAGCCCGGCCGCGGCGCCCACGACAAGGGACAGGACGGACAGGCCGGCCAGGCCTCCGGAGAAAGAAGGCGACGCTCCTGGATCGAGCGCCGGTCCGCGACGTTTTCTGTTCGTGAGCATGGTCTTTCCGGCCGGACTCCGACCGGGAACGGGTCAATGCCCGTGAGGTTCGGGGTGGGCCCCGGCGACGACGTAGGCACAGTCCGAAAGGGCGGTGAGGGTGAAACGCTCGTCGGGCTCCATCGACACGGCCGCCTCCGCGTCCAGGTCCGCCCGCATCCCTCCCCCCTCGAGGACCGCCCGGCCGGAAAGAAGGAACAGGATCTCGTCGTGACCGTTGGGCGCCATCGGCCTCGTCTCCCCTGCGCGCACTTCGCCGTAGACCAGGTAAACGGTGTGCTTTCCCGTGGCCCGGGTGCCGATGATGAACTCGTTGAAATCCTTGTCGAAATGATCCCTGATCGCAAACTGTTTCATTGACTCTCCTCGGCGCGGGCCCGGAAATTGAGGCAGAAGGGGTTCGCCGACGGGGCCGCGCCGTTTCTGAAATCGAGACACTCGTCCACCCCGTCCGGGGAGAAGCCCGCTCCGGCGAGCAGGCCATTCGCTTCGTCGGGAGAATAGGCCCAGACCTCGAACGGCTGGACGAGCTCGAAATCGAGAAAGTATCCGTCCATCCGGACCAGGCCGCTCGCCTCGTCCAGCGATCGCTTCCATTGGATCCGGTAATACGCGTCCCAAATGTGTTCGCGGAACGGCCGGCCGCTGGCCAGGAGGTCGAAAAGGAAGCGGCCCCCCGGGGCCAGGCAGGCCTTGACCCGGCGCAGGACATCCGGCATCAAGCCCTTGGGGATATGGGAAAGCACGTTCCCCAGACTGTAGGCCAAGTCGAACGGTCCCAGCGGCGCCAGCGCGTCCTTGGCGAGGTCGAGGACGAGGAACCTGGCCGCGATTCCCGAGCCGGCCGCCCGCCGGGCGGCCCTGGCCACGGCCGAGGGTTCGATGTCCACTCCCGTAACGTCGTACCCCCTTCGGGCGAATTCCAGGGCGTGGAGCCCGCCGCTGCAGCCCGCGTCGAGCACCCGGCGCCCGCCGCCATACCAGGAAAGAATCTCGTCGACCTCTTCGACATGCTCGTTGCGCGAGTAGTGGACGCTTTCGTAGACGTCGAGTCCCTTGCCGCGGTAGATGTCGACCATCCCCGCCCGCCCTCAGGTCCCCGCCGTTCTCAGGTCATAGAGGACCTGGACGAGAGCCTTCTTAAGCTGGGGGGACAGCCCGGCCGCGAAGCCCCCCATCATGGTCCCGTGATACCCCCCGCTCATGACCTCCATGGCTCTGCCGGGGAGCAGGCTGTATTCGGTGAAGCGGGGCGGGGGCGGCTCGAACTTTTCCGCCGCCGCGGTCGGCACGCCGGCCGGGCCGTGGCAGGAGGCGCAGCGCTCGCTGTAGAGCTTCCCGGCCTGCTCCAGGTCGGCCGGAGACACGCCTGACACCGGCGGCGGCATCCCGACCACGCCCCAGCGCTCGTCGAGATAGGCGACCAGGTCGACGAGCTTGCCCCGGACGAACACCGCGAAATACGGCATGGCCGTTCCGCGGACGCCCCCGGCCAGGACGCTCAACAGATAGGGTCGAGAGGCCCGGATTTGCGTGATATCCTCCGGAGGAACGGCCAGGTTGCCCGCCTCGGGGCCGCGGCCGTCGCCTTCCTCGCCGTGACAGAACGCGCAGCTCCTTCCGTAGATCGTCGGCGCATTGTCGTAGGCCCGCCGCACGTCTTCGCGATACTTCGCCAGAGCCTCTTTCTCATATGGCGCCAGGGCCTCGGCCCGGGCCCGGCCCAGAGAGGCGGCCGACGCCTCGAGGGAGGCGAAAGCCCTGTCCTGCCGGTCCTGCCTCACCAGCAGCATGAACAGGAGGACGCCCAGGAGCAGCGCCGCGGAAGACTTCAGGCCGAACCGTCCCGCCTCCGCCCGGCGGCCCGCTACGAGCCGGACGAAGACCGCCAGGGTCAGCAGGCCGGCGCCGAGGAAGACAACGGACAGCGCACTCATCTCGGAGGGCAGCGAGACGATCAGCAGCGGGCCGATCACGAGCTGGACGAGTACGCCCGCCAGCAGCCAGCCTTTCATTCCGGCCCTCTTGCCGGAGTCGCCGCCGGAGGTGAAGAAATAGTGGAAGAAGGCCCCGAAAACCAGGGCCGCGCCCAGGACGTGGAGATAGCGAGCGGCCCAGTGGAACATCAGCGACCCGGGCAGGAAGAAGCCCTGTTCGAGAATGGCGATCCAGAGCCCCGGATTCTCGGCGGCAACGAGAACCGCGGCGAAGATGCCCGGGACCGCCGCCAGCAGGACGAGGGCCGTGACCCCCAAACCGAGGCGGAGCAGGCGATGGACCTGCATCCCGTGTCCCAGGGCGTCGAAGGAAATGAACGAGACCACCAGGAGGACGATGATCAGCATCCAGAGGCCGGCGAAAAGGCCCGTGGCGTTGAAAAAGGGCAGTGTCCGCCCGACCTGGATCAGGAGCAGCGGAGCTACGCCCAGGACGACGGCCAGGCTCTTGAAGCCCATGAAGGTCCGGAGGATTCCCCTGTCCCAACCCTGTCCGAAGGAGCCCGCCCGGAAACAGGTCGCGAGGCAATAGAAAACAGCCAGGAAAGCCGTGCCCAGAGCGAGCAGGACGAGTGTCATGTGGAAATAGAAACCCGAAAAGAGCAGGACCTGACGCCAGGCGGACGGCAGCGGATAGGCCATGAGGAGCCCGAAGAGGGGGCTCATCGTTTCCCGTCCCTTCCGGGCGGGAAGGGGAGGTAGAAGGTTCTCACCGGGGTCTTCCCCGTCGCCATGTCATAAATAAAGGAGGCCAGGGCGTGCCTTTCCTCGTCGGTGCCGGAGAACGGCGCCATGAACGGGACCATCTCGTGGGTCCGCCCGATGATGACGTAGACCCCGTCGAGGCTTCGCCCGCGCACCCTGTCGACGATGTCGTTGAGGCCGCCGATAGTATGGCAGCTCGAGCAATTCTGCTTGAAGAGATAAACGGCCTCGAGCGTCTTGTCGCCCGCCCGGCCGGCCAGCCCGAACCAGGGGGAATTGTCGAGCAGTCCTTTGTCGCGGAAATAGGCTTCCTCGGTCAGCAGGACCTGGTTCGAGTACATATACCCGGGGAGGATATAGGGGCCGCGGATGAACTCCCTGACGCGCTCGTACTCCGCGGTCAGGGCGGCCGCGGCGATCACCGCCGGGATGACCAGGACCCTGGCCGCCCGCCGGGCTCCGGCGAGCGCGGCGACGACCGCCCCGGCCAGCAGGAGGAAGGCCGCGCCGTTGGCCCACCAGAAGAGATGGGGGCGCTGGGAGAAATGGGAGGTCAAAACCGAAAAGACGGCGTGCGTCTTGAACCGCGAGGGCACGACCGCGAAATACCAGACCCCGAAGAGGGCGCTCAGGACTCCGGCCGCGAGCATGATCCGGCCGTAAACCCTGAGGGCCTGCCGCCTATGGCCCGGCTCCAGGCGGGCGAAGCTCACGAACGCCAGGGCGAAGAGAGAGCCCAGCGTGAACGACAGGCCGAGCCGGAGCAGCAGCTGGGCCGGGAAGCTGGGGTTGAAAAAGGCCTGGACGAACGACCGGCTCCAGGGCCAGCCGTCCGAAGTCAGCATGAACCCCAGAATTCCCGTGATCAGGAACGCCGACACGCAGGCCAGGGCTACGTAGGCGGCGCCGAAGGAGATTCTGTACTTCCTGCGCTCTCCCGCCCAGGCGTCCCACTTGAAATAGTAGACCAGGATGGCCGCGACCTCAAGGGTAAACACCAGCCATTCGATGAACCAGGGCCAGAAGAAAACCCGCAGCATCGAGCCGATCCCGCGGGCGTTGAGCGCGCTGGTCGTAAACCAGATCCCGACCCCGGTCACCGCCCCCACTCCGGTGATGATGATAGCCGCGGGCTTGAGCATCCGGGCGGCCTGCTCCTCCCAGCCCGGCCATCCCTTCCTCACCCCCAGGTATTCGGCGACGACGATCATGGCCGTGAAGCCGATGGCGACTCCGTGGCTGATGATCACATGAATGACGGCGTTGAGCCCGATGGCCATCCCGTTGCCGAGATACGGGACCTGGAACAGAAGAAAGGGCATTCCGGCCTCCCGCGAGAATCCGAGGCGCGAACCGCTCCGCTGAAGATCGGGAACTCCTCTCGGGTTTCCCCTGCGGCTCGCCGGGGCCGCGACGCGGATCGTCATCCCCCAAAAAGGACTATAACGAAGACCCGACGTTCTGTCAACGCGCGCCCGGGGTCGCTTCCGGCCGCCCTCGGCTCGCCCGCTGAATTCCCGTCTCGTCCCGGAACCCGGTCCGGCATCGCGCGAAAACGGCCGGCGACGGGACTCTTAAGAAGGCGGGCCGCCGGCCCAGAAGGCTCTGTTACGGGCCATGAGGGGTTTTATCGTCAGCCCTTGGACCAGAACGGAAAACACGACCACCACGTAGGTGACGGGGACGATCAGGTCGCGATGCGGCCCGGCCGGAATGGAGAGCGCCATGGCGATGGCCAGGGCCCCGCGCAGGCCTCCCCAAGTCAGGATCCCGACCGACCCCGGGGGGAACCTCCGATGAAACCTCAAAACGTTCATGGTGGAACCGACGGAGATGAAGCGGGCGAGAAGAGCCACGGGGATGGCCATGAGACCGGCCAGGAGATGATGCCGGGTGAACGTCAGGACCAGGATCTCGAGCCCGATCCAGACGAAGAGCACGGCGTTGAGGAACTCGTCGACGAGCTCCCAGAACATGTCCAGATTCCGCCTCGTAGTCTCCGACATGGCCCGGCTTCGCCCTCGGCTGCCGATGAGGAGGCCCGCGACGACCATGGACAGGGGTCCCGACACGTGGATCACCGTCGCCAGAGCGTATCCCCCGCTCACCAGGGCCAGGGTCAGCATGATCTCCACGCTGTAGTTGTCGACGCTCTTGAGCAGAAGGTAGGTCGCCCAACCCGCCGCCAATCCGAAGGCGATCCCTCCGAGAGCCTCGGAGGCGACGAGCTCCAGGACGCCGCCGACTCCGGCCGGGCCGCCGCTAAGGGCCGTCTTTAGGGCGATGGTGAAGGCCACGACCCCCACGCCATCGTTGAAGAGAGACTCGCCCGCGATCTTGGTGTACACCGTGGCGGAGGATTTCACCTGATCGAGAATGGCCAGGGTCGCCACGGGGTCGGTCGGCGAGATCAGAGCCCCGAAAACGAGACAGTAGCCGTACGCCAGCGGCATGTGAACGAGCCTCAGGACATAGTAAAAGGCCGTGCCGACGAGAAACGTCGAAAGGACGACGCCCGCCGAAGCCAGGGATCCGACGACGACCGCGTCCTGGCGGAGTCTGGGAAGTTCGATCTTGAGAGCTCCCGCGAACAGCAGGAAGCTGAGCATCCCGCGCATGAGGACCTGGGA
>Ga0210077_1000031_pt1 | contig 89092 bp, 84 predicted proteins | sample RushMan_CattailN_5_FD_185556 | JGI IMG/M metagenome (GOLD analysis project Ga0210077, IMG submission 185556) | Wetland microbial communities from San Francisco Bay, California, USA, that impact long-term carbon sequestration -... | ecosystem: Environmental > Aquatic > Marine > Wetlands ...
GGCTGGTGGCCGCGGCGCGCCGGCACTTCGCCGAGGAAGAGCAGCTCATGACCCTGGCGGGGCTCGGGGCGGCCGCCGAGCGCCACAAGCAGGAGCACCGGCGCCTGCTCGAGGAGCTCGAGGGCCAAGCCAACGCCCTGGAGGGCCGCAGCATGTCGCTCACCATGCGCTACCTCAACTTCTGGCTCCTGCACCACATCGAGACCACAGACAAGTCTTTGGCCGAGCGGCTGGTCGAGTCGGATCAGGCGGGGAGGACCGGCGCTGCCGCGAATTTGAATGGCGATGCGCAAGGGTCGATCGCAGACGTCCCGCCACCCGCTACGACGACGCACCTCGAGCGGTGGCATCAGGCGGTCAGGCGCGGGCTCTGGGTGGCCCCCGAGCCCCGCGGCACGCCTGCGCCGAATTCAGGGCACATGCACTGAAGCGATCGAATCGTCGGCACTGCGGCTGTCCTACGACGCCAAATCACAAAAATTGACAGGCATTTTAATGGGTTAGGCTTGATCGGGCGACGCAAATCGAGGACCCTAAAGTCTTTGAAATAGGGGGCGTTTAGCGTGCGTCGTGGGGGCCCGATACCCGGTTTCCTTGGCAGGACCCTGCGCGGTCGAGCGCGCCCGGGACGTCTCGACGCCTTGAGTCGGCGAGCGTTTTCAGTCGGGGCAGCCCCATGAGCCTCTCGCCTTTGCAGCCCCCTGGAGCAGCCCCCGGGGAGTCCGGGACCAAAGGATCGTCTTCCACTCCGCCCAAGGAGCTTGAGCGCAAGCTGATCGAGTCGGTCGTCGGCCGATTCGAGGTCGCGCGCCTCCCGGGGACGCCGCTCATCATCGACCGCGCGCTCAGGGCGAGCCAGCGAGCAGGCGACGTGACGCAAGTGTGCGAATGGCTTGCGCTCGATCCCATTCTGACCCTGCGCATGCTCGACGCGACGGCCAGTGCCCCAGCGGAATCCGGCACCCGATTCGAGGCCTTGTCGCTCACGAAGCGCGCTGCCGCTATGGGTCCGGAACTGGTGCGAGCGATGCTCATGAACGCGGCCCGGAGCTCTTTGGGATCGGAGGCCGTTCCCCTGTCCGCGCGGGAGCTCGGCGAATTCTGGATCCACGCGCTTCGTGTCGCATTTCTTGCCCGCTCCTTGGCCGAGGTTTGCTCGTATCGGAGCCCGGACGAGGCCTACATTGCGGGTTTGTTGCACGACTTGGGCTCGTTTGCGCTCCTGGCCACCGTGCCAAACACGCTCCGCTCGCTCGTGGCGACACAGGCCAACGCGCCCTGGGGGGCGATTCCGGAACACGCGGGAAGGCTGGGGACGATCCACACCCAGGTCGGCGCGGCGCTGCTTGAAAGACTGCAGCTGCCTTTCTACCTTCCGGACGCAGTGCTGCTTCACCACGCACCGCCCGAGCAGCTCGAGGGTGCGCACCCCGTGGTTCGCATTCTTTGTTGTGCGGAAGCGCTTCTGAATTCGCGCAGCCCGGCGCATCCGCTCGGGGCAATGGCGGATCTGCTCGGCGTCTCGGCTTCCGATGTGTCCGGCGCCGAGAAGGTGGCCGCGGAAAAGGTCAGCGCTGTGTTGCGTGGTCTCGGTCGCCTCGGGCTCGCAAAGCCACGGAACGCCGGCCCAGCGGCGAAGGCCGATACCGCTACGCCCGCATCGGGCGCGCAGCAGTCCTTGACCGAAACGCTGGTGATGCGATTCGTCAAGGAGGCAGAACAGCCGTCTCTTGGCGAAACGCCGCTCGATCGAAAAGCCGGGCGGGAGTCGGCACGAGAGGTTGATGATGCGAAAGGTTCGGCCGAGGAGGACGGGTGGCCGGAGGCGCTCGCGCTGCATGGAACGAACGCGACCGCGAGCTCGATTCTCGACCAGATCGTGAGCGAGGCGGTCCAGCTGGAGGCGGGGACGCTGTTGCGTTCGCCGGGGGATGTGCCGCGCACCGTCGCCGACCTGTTGCCGCTGGCGCGGGTGATCGCCGGCGTGCGGCGCGCCGCGCTCTTTCTCGCGAAGGACGAACGGCAGAGCTGGCCCGGTTGGCTGGTCGACAGCGCTGGCGCGGCCCGAATCGAGCTCGAGCTTTCGCCCGCGGTGGGAACCTCTATTGTCGCGAGAGCTGCGCGTGCGACCGAAACGGTGACCTCTTACCAAGAGGGGAAGGCAAGCCAACTGTCCGGACTGGACTTGCAGATCGCGCGCATGCTCGAAGCAGACGAAATTGCCGCGGTTCCGATGGCGGGCGGGGAAGAGGGCTGTCGCGGGGTGCTGATCTTCGGCACAAGCGCAATGAAGGCGTCACGCTTTGCCCAGGTCCTGCCTTTCCTGACCGAGTTGGCCGAGCTGGTCGCACGGTCGGCGGTGGTGCCGAGCGTGGCGGCGGTCGGGCATGCGGGAGACGAGTCTGTGGAGCAGTTGCGGGCCGCGACCAGGCGGCTGGTGCACGAGGCACGGAATCCGCTGTCGGTCCTGAAGACTTATCTTCAGATTGCCAGGACCCGCACCGAAGGCGGGGAGAAGCTGGACAAGGAGCTGGAGATCGCGAATCAGGAGGTGGAGCGGGTGGCGCGGGTACTCGACGAAATCGGCAAACCGCAACACAAGCCGCAACAAGACGCGACGCCGAGCCTGCGGATGGTCGAACTGAATCGCGTGATCGAGGATCTCCTGACGCTGTACGGTGACGCCCTGTTCGCCCAGAAGAAGATCGTCTTGTACCCCATGCTGGATGCAAGCATACTGCCCATCTCCTGCGACGAAGAAGGGCTGAAGCAAGTGCTGTTGAATCTTCTGATCAATGCTTCCGAGGCGCTCTCGAGCGGAAGCCAGGTCATGGTCTGTACCTCGGACCACGTCAATTATGAAGGACGCGTGATGGTGGAGATCTCTGTTGCCGACAACGGGCCAGGCATGTCGCCTGAAAAGATCTCCGCTCTGTTTGCGGAGCCCGAGGCGGGAACGGGAGAGTCCGCGCGCGGCTTCGGTCTTCCGACTTCGCTGGCCGTCGTGAAGGCCATGGGAGGCCACCTGCTCTGCCGCAGCCGTGTGGGCGAGGGCACGACGTTCGCGATTCTTCTTCCCCGCACAATTGCGGCCGGGCCGCAGCCGTCCGCGAATACCGTCGCCTAGGGCGCGGCGATCGATGCAGATTTCCGAAAGCCTGCTGGAAGCGGACGATCGGGCGCCTGGGCTTCCGGGTCGGGTCCATGTGCTGGTGGTGGACGACGATCCCATGGTGCGCCGTGCTCTCGCCGACCTGGTCGGCAGCCGCGAGCGGCTCGTCACTCTGTGCGCTTCGGGGAGCGAGGCAATCGGGGTGATCGGGAAGGAAACGGTCGACCTGATTTTGCTCGACCTCAATCTGCCCGACATGACCGGCCTCGATATCCTGCAGCGGGTCCGCGAAGCCAGGCCGGAACCCACGGTGATAGTGGTCAGCGGAGACGATCGCATCGACTCCGCGATCGCCACGCTGAAGTGCGGCGCTCACGAATATGTCCGCAAGCCCTTCGAACCTGTCGCGCTGATCCGCTGCGTCGAAAACGCCATCGCAGCCCGGAAGTTGGCTTGGGAAAACACGATCATGCGCATGCGCCTCGAGCACTCGGAGCGCCTGCACCGCTATTTCGTCGACAATTCGCCGGATTTCATCTTCGCGCTGGATCCGCAGGGCCGCTTCCGGTTCGTGAACGACCGCGTCATGAAGCTGCTTGGATACTCCAAGGAAGAATTGTGCGGGATGCACTATTCGACCGTCGTCGACGACGACCACCTGCCGAACGTGAAATGGGCGCTCGGCGAGCGTCGCGCCGGAGAGCGCGCGTCGCGTGAAATCGAGGTCCGGCTGGTTCCAAAGGGAGCGGACGAAGAGTCCCGGGAGGACGATGCTCTGACGACGGTATCGCTGAGCACTGTGGGAATTTACGAGGAGGTCGCAGGCGGCGAGCAAGCCGGTGGGCGCTTCCTCGGTACATACGGAGTGGCGCGCGACATTTCGGCGCGGATTCGGGCCGAGCAGATTGTCGAATTCCACGCTTTTCACGACGCGCTGACCGGGCTGCCGAACCGGACCCTGTTCCGCGACCGGCTGGGCCACGCGATCGCCGAGATGCGCCGGCGCCGGACATCGCTGGCTGTCCTGTTCATCGATCTGGACCGCTTCAAGCTCGTAAACGACACTTACGGGCACTTGAAGGGGGATCTCTTGTTGCAGCAAACGGCCTCCCGGCTGCGCAAGTGCCTGCGCGACACCGATACGCTGTCGCGCATGGGAGGAGACGAGTTCGTCGCCCTAATTCCCGACCTGGACGGGCGCCAGGATGCGATGGCGATCGCCAGCAAGATACTGAACGAGCTGGCCGAACCGTTTTCTCTCGGCCCCGAGCCTTTCCGAACCAGCGTAAGCATCGGCGTTGCGGTCTACCCAGGAGATGGGCCGGATGAAGATGAGCTCATCCGCAACGCCGACCTCGCCATGTACCAGGCGAAGAGAAAGGGCAGGAACGGTATCGTCTTCTTCTCGTCCGAATTGAGCTCGCACTACGCCGAACGGTTGCAGTTCGAGCACGACTTGCGCAGCGCGGTGCAGCACCGCGAATTCGAGACCTACTTCCAGCCGATACACAATGTTCGAACCGGGCAGGTGGAACGGCTGGAGGCATTGCTGCGGTGGCGCCATCCCGTGCACGGCCTTCTGCTTCCGGGGCGGTTCATCAGCATAGCGGAAGAGTCGGGTCAGATCCGCGATCTCGGAGAAATCGTGTTGGAGTCCGCGTGCGAGCATCTGGCGAAGTGGCGCTCGAACGGCACCGCCGATCTGGGGGTGTCGGTGAACCTTTCCGCGCGGGATTTCGACCATGACGACCTTGTCGAACGGGTGATGAGCGCAACGCGGCGGCACGGCCTGCCGCCGAGCGCGCTGGAGCTTGAAATAACCGAGAGCCTGCTGATCGAGGACATGGACGCGGTCTCCAAGCGAGCGTCCCGCTTGCGGGCGGAAGGCGTGCGCATCGCGATCGACGATTTCGGCACCCGTTATTCATCCCTGGGGTATCTGCAAACACTGCCGATCAGCGCGATCAAGATCGACCAATCATTCGTGCGGGACCTGGGGCTGCGCAACACCAGCAGCTCCATCGTGGCGGCCATGATCGGAATTGCGCGCGGACTGCACCTCGACCTGGTGGCGGAGGGCGTCGAACGGACCGAACATCTGGAGTCCCTGCAAAGCATGGGCTGCGACGTGATGCAGGGCTACCTTTTCAGCCGCCCGATGCCCGCCGGCGAAGTCAGCGACTACCTGACCTCAGTCAAAGCGTATTGAAGCGATCGCCGCACGAAAGGCGATCTGATCGACCAGCCCCCGGCTAGCGAGGCTTCGGAGGCGGCGGCAGCCGGGTGGACGAAACTGGCGGCAGGTCGGGCTTTTTCGGTTGCTTGGGTTTCTTCTTTTCGCGATTGCTTCGCAGCTGACTCTTCGCCATTCGGGCGCTCCTTCAGGGCGAAATTCGTATTGGGCGTACCCTTCGCGATCATAGCCGAAAATAGGCGCCACAAGGCGATCTGGGAGGCGGCGCCGAGCCCTATTCACCGACCAGCAGGCGGCAGCGCGCGCGCCCTTTGCCGGTGGGCGCGAGCGCGCGTGCGAGCCACTCCAGCAACGGCGGCGCCTCCGCGGCGAAGCCGTAGGGCGGGTTGACGACGACCATGCCGCAGCCGCCAAGCTTGCCGGCCTCGTAGCCGGGCCGCAGCCTGAGATCGAGCCACAGGATGCGGCGGATCCCGCTGGCGACGATCCGGTGCTGGAACGACTGCATCGCGGCTGGCTCCATGAGCGGAAACCACAGCGCGTAGACGCCGGTGGCCCAGCGCTGGTGCGCCGTCTGCAGCGCCTCGGCCAGCCGCGCGAACTCGTTTGCGCGGTCGAACGACGAGTCGACCAGCACCAGCCCGCGGCGTTCCTTGGGCGGCAGGTGGGCCTTAAGCGACTGGTAGCCGTCCATCAGGCGCACCGTCACCTGCCGGTCGCGGGCGAACAGCCTCTCCAGCTCGGCGCAATCCTTCTTGTTCAGCTCGGAAAGCACCGCGCGGTCGCCGGGGCGGAGGAACCTGCGCGCGATCCGCGGCGAGCCCGGGTAATAGCGCAGCCGGCCATCGATATTCTCGGCGCGCACCGCCTTCAGGTAGGGGGCGGCGAGCTGAGGAATGTCGTCCCGGTCGAAGATACGCGCGATGCCGTCGCGGAACTCGGCGTTCTTCTGCGCCCAAGGATGCTCGAGGTCGCAGCGGCCGGCGCCGGCGTGGGTGTCGAGGTAGACGAATGGTTTGTCCTTGCGCCGCAGAGCGAGCAGCAGGCGCACCAGCAACGCGTGCTTGAAGACGTCGGCGAAGTTGCCTGCGTGGAATTGATGGCGGTAGGCGAGCATCGCCTACAGCTTGTTGTACTTGGTCGCTCTCCCGCGCGCTTTCTCGACCGGGTACTTCTGCTCGTTCAGCCGCAGTTTGCGCTCGGCAGCCGCGAGCAGGTCGACGTTCAATCGGTCAGCGAGCTCGATAAGGAAGATGAACACATCGGCGAGCTCGTGTTCGACCTCGCTCAGCGCTTGCGGCGTCAGCCGCTCGGCCTGCTCGGGGGTAAGCCACTGGAAATGCTCGACCAGCTCGCCGGCCTCGGCGATCAGCGCCATGGCCAGGTTTTTCGGATTGTGGAACTGGGCCCAGTCGCGCTCGGCAATGAATTCGCGCAGCTTCGCGCGCAGCGCCTCCAGTCCATCTTCGCCGGGTGTGTCACTCAAGGAAGTGCCCCTCCGTGGGTCGTTTCCACGGAGGGTACCTCAAGCGAGACTGTCACGCCGCCTTCTTTGCCCAGCTCTCGAGATCTTCCAGGCCCCCAATGCGCGTACCGTTGATGAACACTTGCGGCACCGTCGCCGCGCCGGTGATGGCGCCGACGGCGCGGCTGCGCAGCTTGTGCTCGAGCGGCAGCTCCACGTAATCGTAGCCGAGCCTCGTCAACAGGGCCTTGGCCTTGGCACAGAACTGGCAGCCTTCGCGAGTGAGGATTGCAACTTGATCGGGCTTCTTTGCGGTCGGATTGACGTAGGCCAGCATCGTGTCGGCGTCGGAAACCTCGAAGGGATCGCCGGGCTTCTGCGGTTCGATGAACATCTTTTTCACCACGCCGTCCCTCACCAGCATCGAATATCGCCAGGAGCGTCTTCCGAAGCCGAGGTCCGCCTTGTCCACCAGCATCCCCATACCGTCCGTAAACTCGCCGTTGCCGTCCGGGATCAGGTCGACGTTCTGGCATTCCTGGTCTTTGGCCCATTCGTTCATCACGAAGGCGTCGTTCACCGACACGCAAAGGATCGCGTCCACGCCATTGGCGAAGAAGGCGGGCGCCAGCTCGTTGTAGCGGGGCAGATGGGTGGACGAGCAGGTCGGGGTGAATGCGCCCGGAAGCGAGAACACCACCACGGTCTTGCCTTTGAACAGCTCATCGGTGCTCACACTCTTCCATTCGTTGCCGGCACGAGTGCGGAAGACGACCCGGGGAACGCGTTTGCCTTCATGGTTGGGAAGCATCGTTCGACTCCTGTGATTGATCATAGCTATCAAGATAAGAATTCGACCACTAGAAATCCAATGATTTGTACCGATCGCACGCATAGCCCGTCCCTATGGGCGCTGCTAGACTGCGCCGCTTCCCATGCCAGACCAGCGCCAAGCGCTTGACGCAACCGCGGTTTCCGTGATGCTGCTGCTCACGGCGTCGTGGGGGTTCCAGCAGGTCATGATCAAGCTGGCCGCCGGCGACGTGTCGCTCGTGATGCAGGCCGCAATCCGCTCGGTCAGCGCGACGATCCTGCTGCTCGTCTGGGCGCGGCTGCGCGGCACCTCGCTGTTTGCGCGTGACGGCACGCTCCGGCCGGGAATCGTCGCGGGGCTGCTGTTCGGCGCCGAGTTCATCTTCATCTACGCTGGGCTCGGGCACACCACGGCCTCGCGCATGATCGTGTTCATTTATCTCACGCCGCCGCTCACCGCGCTCGGGCTCCACTGGTGGGTGCCGGGCGAGCGCATGCACCCGCGCCAGTGGCTCGGCGTGCTCGTTTCGTTTGCCGGCCTTGTGCTGGCGTTCGGCGAGGGTTTCGTCGCTTCCGGCGGCGCGACCGCGCTCGGCGACTTGTGCGGGGTGATCGCAGCCGTGCTGTGGGCGTCCACGACGGTCCTCATCCGGGCCAGCCGTCTTGCGCGCGTCACCGCGAGCAAGACGTTGTTCTACCAGCTCGCGGTGTCCTCGGTCCTCCTGCTGCTGGCGTCGCGCCTGATGGGAGAGCCAGGGGTTTCGCGGCTGACCCCCATCGCGCTGGCGTCGCTCGCCTACCAGGGCGTGGTGGTCGCGTTCGCGAGTTACCTCGCGTGGTTCTGGCTGCTCAGGCGTTACCTGGCGGGACGGCTGGCGGTGTTTTCGTTTCTGGCGCCGATGTTCGGCGTTGTATTCGGCGTGATGGTGCTGTCTGATCCCGTCAGACCGGCGTTCGTCGCCGCTGCGCTGATGGTCGGCGCCGGCATCGTGCTGGTCAATTACGGCCCCGTTCGGAGCGAGTAGACTTCGGGGCGTGGACAGGGACCACAAATCCTCGCAGCGCGTCGACGCCGTGCAGTACAAGCTCGGCATGCGTACGCTGGCGGCAGCGGTCAACATAGTGACCACCACCCACTCGGGGCATCGCTATGGGATGACTGCCACAGCGGTGTGCTCGGTGACCGCCGACCCACCCACGCTGCTGGCATGTATCAACAAGGCGACCACGACACATAACGCAATCACGAAGGCGGGCGTGTTCTGCGTCAATACGCTCCGCGCGGACGACTCGGAGCTGTCGACCGCATTCAGTGGCGCGCAGAGCGGGGAAGGGCGCTTCAAGTCGCGCGACTGGACCCACCTCACTACCGGATCTCCGGTGTTGATCGACGCGCTGGTGTCGTTCGACTGCCGGCTGGTGAAGAAGGTCGCGCACGGCTCGCATACGATCTTCCTCGGGCAGGTCGAGCAGGTGCTGTTCGGCAAGAAGGGCAAGCCTCTGCTCTACGTCGATGGCCAGTACGCCAAGGTCGCCGCGCTGTCGCACGGCGAACCGCTCCCGGAAGGGCTGGATTACTGGGGCTACTGATCCGGTGGCTTGCCCGGCAGCGTAAAGCGCTGCCGCGTAGTGCAATAGCGGTTGGCGTAGAGCCGTCCCACCGGCTTGTAATGCTCGTCCGAGATGCGCTTGGTCTTGGGGTCGATCACTCCATCGCGCGCGTGCACGAGCAGGATCTCGCCGATGATGAATACTCGTCCCGGCACGATATCCATGTGCTTGAACACGCGGCACTCGAAGCACGCCGCCGCCTGTGCGATGCGCGGATGCGACACCAGGGTTGACGGGGCCGGCGTGAGCCCGGTCTTCTCGAACTCGCTTTCCTCTTCGGGGACTTCCTCGCTCGAGATGTGCATCGCGTTGGCAGTGGCCTCATCAACCAGGTTGACCACGAACTCGCCAGAACGCAGGATGTTCTTCAACGAATGCTTCATCCCGCCGTCGCGCCGGGGGCCGAAGCTGACCATGATCAGCGGCGGATCCTCGGAGAACGCATTGAAGAACGAGTACGGCGCGCAGTTGGCCACGCCGGCTTCGTTGACGGTCGAGATCCAGGCGATCGGGCGCGGGATCACTAGCCCGACGATCAGCTTGTAACGCTCGCTCGGCGTCAGTCCGAGCAGCTCAATGTCCATCAGGGCGCCGCCCGCCGGTAGAACTGGCGCTCGCGCGACTCGAGCCACTGCAGCGCGGTGTCGAGGTACTTCTTGAAATGCGGTGTCTTCTGGTGCGCCTCGAACGCAGCCTCGTCGTCGTACACTTCGTAGAGCATCGCCGAGGCCGGATCGCTCGGGTCGACCAGAATGTCGAATGTCCGGCAGCCGGGCTCCGTCTCGCGCGCGGCTCTGCCGTTCTCCTGCACCGCCGCCATGAACTTGTCGATGCTGTCCGGCTTGATCCGGAGCTTCACCACCAGCGCGAATCCACTCATTTTCACCTCCGTGGTAGGGGTCACCGGATTATCGACGCGTCGGTGCGGGCGTCAACACGAATCAGCGAACCTGGGGGCGGGGATTTGCTATAATTCGCGCCCTCGCGCCCGTAGCTCAGCTGGATAGAGTACCTGGCTACGAACCAGGGGGTCGTGGGTTCAAATCCTGCCGGGCGCGCCAGACAGGTAAGGAGCTGGGCACTTCGCCCAGCTCCATTTTTTTGAGCATCCCGAGCGCATCTGCGATGCTTCCCGTAGTTGCCGCAGACGGCGAACTGATCCTGTTCCAGCCCGATTTCGTCTACGAGAAAGGCAGTTGGGCGTTCCCGAGGCGGGCCAACGACCTAATAGGCGGCGGAGAGCTCGCTTTCGACCAAGCTCTTCAACTGCTCCCAGCCCCAGCTTGGCAGCGGCTTGCCGTTGACGAAGAACTCGGGCGTCGCCGTCACGTTCAGCTTTACCGCATCTTCAATATCTTGCTGCACGATCTTGTCCATGACTGGCGAATTGACGTCGCGCCTGAGCCGTCCAATGTCAAGGCCTACGCCGCCAATGTAATTCCAGACCAGGTCCGGCTGCGGACGATGATGCGGTGCCCACTCGGACTGGGCCGCGAAAATGGCTTCCAGCGTTTGCCAGAATTTCCCCTGCATATGTGCCGCGGCCAGAATCTTTACGACAGAATCTGAGCCCTTGTGAAACGGCGCATAGCGCTCATACAGACGGATCTTGCCAGGGTGATCGTCCATCAGTTTCTTGACCTTGGGATAGAACAATTTGCAGGTATCGCAGGCCGGGTCGAAGAATTCGACGATCTCGACCTTGGCGGTCGGACTGCCGAGCGACGGCGAATAGTCGCGGACAAAGGTCGTTCGGTCGCGCCGGTACGTTTCGGCAGCCGCCTTCGATGTTTGGCTTTCGTAGTAGATCGCGCCGGCGACGATGGCAATCATCAGCATTATCGCGGACGAGATGACTAAATATTTCTGCTTCTGTTTCTGCTTCAATATGAGTTCATTGTGTTTCTGCTTCCTCTTGAGTTCCTTATGTTTCTGCTTCATCTTGAACTCCTAATGTGGACAAGGATCAGAGGCACGGTGATTATCAGGCAAGACAATGCCTGCAGCATAGCAATGGTAAGGAACTCAGCGCGCCTTGAATCGACTGCGCGGGGCGTTGCGGGTGGTTGATAAATCAAGCCACAGTTTTTTGCGGCGGCCGCTACGAACCGGGGGGCGTGGGTTCAAATCCTGCCGGGCGCGCAAGTCACCTCAAGGGCTTGCAGAAATGCAGGCCCTTGTCATTTCGCGGGTGCAGGCCGGAAAAACGACGGGTCGCTACTTTCTGCCCTTGTAGCTGAACTTTTGTCCGCCGATACTGGCCTCGTACATCAGCCCGCCCTTGGCGACCGTGAACGTGGCCATGCCTCTTTCGTACTTTCCGGCTGTCCTGGCGTCGTGCTGACCGCTACTCGCACTGGCGGACGTGCCGGCGGTGGTCGCGGCGGCCGAGGCGCCAGCTGTAATTGCCACGGCAGTTGCCTGTGCTCCGAACTGGAAGGTGCCGCTCGTAAACTCCTTGAACGCGCGCCGGTCCTGGAAAAAAATGATCTGGCTATATGCCTGTCCGCCAAATTGCCAGCCGACGGTCAACTGCACCATCGAAGTGTTGCCGACATACCTGCGCTTTTCGTACACGCGGCCTTCGCCGTACGCGCCGCCGATACCCACGCCGCCCTTTCCGATCGTGGGAAACACGGCATATCCGTAGCTCTTGTTGAAGAAGCTGGCGCTGGCACCGGCTTCCTTGAATACCTTGATCGTTTCTTCGTACGGGTCGGCCCTGGCGCTGGCGAACGGAAGACTCAGGAGCGCCATCGCTGCAATGGCAAGTACGGAAGGGCGGAGATGCATCATGATTGCGTTCCTCTCGACTGGACTGGGCCGATGGCAGGGTTGGACGACGAGAAATTCGATTCTATCGTTCGATGGTTCCGGATTCTGCGGGCCGGGGCCGGCCTCGGCGCTGCGGCTCGTTCGGCACGAAGGTCTTCTCAACCCCGATGGCGAGCGACAGCTCGGACTGGCCCGACAGAATGTCCTACCAGGCGCCATGGAACGCCATCGAGGCCGTCGCGCCGCCGCCTTCGACGTTGGTCATGGGTGCAGGCTCGGGCGGTCCGGGAACTTTCCGAACGGTGTGCACGACGTGCCGATCACGTATACGGAGCTCATGTCGGTTCATCCCATCGCAGGAAAGTAGGACAATGTGTCCGTCGAGCGAAGATAGGCAGAGGATATCCCATGGCTACACCGTTCATGTCCGTCGAGACCAGGCAGGCCATCGCGCCGATCCGCACCGGCGAGGAATACATCGCGAGCCTGCGCGGGCGCAAGCTCAAGGTCTATCTGTTCGGCGAGCTTGTGCCCGAGCCGGTCGATCATCCCGTCATCCGTCCGTCGGTCAATGCGGTGGCGGAAACCTACGACCTCGCGGCGCGCAACCCCGAGCTGGGCAGCGCGATTTCGCCCTACACCGGCGAGCGGGTCAACCGTTTCCTGCACGTGGCGGCGAGCGCGGAAGACCTGGTGATGCAGAACAAGATGCAGCGCCGTCTGGGGCAGCTCACCGGAACCTGCTTCCAGCGCTGCGTCGGCATGGACGCCATCAACTCCCTGCACTCGGTTACCTACGAGATCGACCAGGCGCACGGCACGCCTTACCACAAGCGCTTTATTGATTTCGTCACGCGCATGCAGCGCCACGGCTATGTGATCGGCGGGGCGATGACCGACGTCAAGGGCGACCCGGACCTGTTCGTGCGCGTCACCCGCCGTACCGAGGAGGGCGTCTACATCCGGGGCGCCAAGGCGCACCAGACCGGATGCATCAACTCGCACTGGCTGATCGTGATGCCGACGCTGCGCCTCGGACCGGAGGACCGCGACTATGCGGTCGTCGGCGCGTTGCCGGTGGACGCGCCCGGCATCACCTACGTGTATGGCCGCCAATCCTGCGACACGCGCAGCATGGAGGGCGAGATCGACGCCGGCAACAAACGCTTCTCCGGCCAGGAGGCCATGATCGTGTTCGAGGACGCGTTCATCCCCTGGGAGAACGTGTTCATGGACGGTGAGCACGAGTTCGCCTCGATGCTGGTCGAGCGCTTCACCTGCTATCACCGCCGCAGCTACGTGTGCAAGACCGGTGTGGGCGACGTGCTGATCGGCGCCGCAGCGACCGTGGCCGACTACAACGGGGTGGAGAAGGTCTCGCACATCCGCGACAAGCTGGTCGAGATGACGCACCTGAACGAAACCATCTACGGCACCGGGATCGCTTCGAGCTACCAGGCCGTGCCGATGCAATCGGGCGCGTACCTGGCCGACGACATGCTCGCCAACGTGTGCAAGCATCACGTCACCAGGCTACCCTACGAGATCGGACGTCTGGCGCAGGATCTGGCGGGCGGCCTGATGGTCACGCTGCCCTCGGAGAAGGAGCTCGATCATCCGGAAGTGGGCGCGATCATCCGCAAGTACCTTAAGGGACGCGCCGAGATCGACACCGAGGACCGCATGCGTATCCTGCGCCTGATCGAGAACATGACCCTCGGCCGCAACGCGGTGGGCTACCTCACCGAATCGATGCACGGCGCCGGTTCGCCGCAGGCGCAGCGTATCCAGATCTCGCGCCAGATGCAGATCGAGACCAAGAAGCGCATGGCGAAAGGCCTGGCGGGAATCGCCGGCGAGCCGCCGGAGGAGCCGTCACGCGAAGGCACGCAGTACCTCGATCGCGTGTTCCGGGCGGTCGACGGGCAAGATTGAGAAGAAGACGTCGCGCGCGCCCCGCAGTGCGCGCACTGCGGGCGCTCGGGAACGCCCCGCGCGCGATCCAGATCGGCATTGCCGTGGTCGCGCTGGTGATTTTCTCGTTCGCGGTCAACTGGGTGTATCAGGTCGTGCGAAAGCCCGCCGAGCTGTTCTTCCCGGTCAGCGGCGTTCTGTCGAAGACGCCGGCGGAAACGTGGCGCAGCTACGCCGCGATCTTCCGCGAACACGCCACCGAGGTGACCACCCCGGAGTTTCTGGCGGCGCTGGCTCAGATCGAAGGCGCCGGTAACCCTGTGGCACAGACCTACTGGCGCTGGCGCCTGACAGCGGAGCCCTTCGATGTCTATCGTCCCGCGTCGAGCGCGGTCGGCATGTACCAGATCACCGACGGAACATTCAGACAAGCGAAGCACTACTGCATTCACGATCACGCCGTAGTCGAGGACGGCGCCTGGCATGAGCTCGGCTCGTGCTGGTTCAATGGTCTTTACCTGCGGGTCGTGCCGAGCAATGCCGTCGAGATGACATCGGCCCTCCTGGATCGGCAGGTGTCCCGCGTGCTCGATCACCAGTCGATCGCCGGCGCCACGCTACAACAGAAGCAGGATCTGGCCGCGGTTATCCACTTATGCGGTGCTGGGACCGGAGCAGCCTATGCCAGGCGCAAGTTCCGATTGAGCGCCGGACAGCGCTGCGGCGATCACGGCGTGGCTCGATATCTGGCGCGGCTCAATGCGATGAAGCGTGTATTTTTCCGCCTGGCGAAGGAGCGCTGAACAGGAACTTTGACAATTCTGACGGCCGCAGTCACTTGCTGGGCGGACGGGAATACGCCAAGCTTACGGCCGATCATTTCGCCTTTCGGCGGCACGTTCCAGATCTCAGCAACCGATGTCACTCGAAACACTCGGCCGCTACCGTATTGTCGGCGAGCTTGGGCGCGGCGCCACCGGCACGGTGTACCGCGCCCTCGATCCGCTGATCGAACGCGCTGTGGCGGTCAAGACGCTGAATCCGAACTTGCCGGCAGACGTGCTGAACGACGTGCGCGACCGTTTCCTGCGAGAGGCGAAGTCGGCCGGCCGGCTCAGCCACCCCAATCTGATTACGATTTACGACGTTGGCGTGGAGGGAGAGATCGCCTTCATTGCCATGGAGCTGCTGGAGGGACAGTCGCTGCAGCAGGTGCTGCGCGAGCAAGGCAGGCTGGACTTCGCTACTGCGGCTGATCTCGCGGTCCAGATTGCGGAGGGCCTGGAGCACGCACACCGTCATGCCATCGTGCATCGCGACGTGAAGCCGGGCAATGTCATGGTTTCTCCGACCGGGCACGCCAAGCTGACCGATTTCGGCGTGGCCTACATTCCGTCCTCGTCGATGACCCAGACCGGAACGGCAGTCGGGTCGCCGAAATACATGTCTCCCGAGCAGGTACTCGGCCAGCCGGCGGACCCGCGATCGGACATATTTTCCCTCGGCGTGGTGCTTTACGAAATGCTGGTGCGGACCACGCCCTTCGAACGTGCGGGCGAAGGAGTGATGTTCGAGCTGATGCGCAGGATCACGATGGAGGCGCACCGGAAGGTTACCGAGCTGGACAGTGGAATTCCGGAGCAGTTCGACCTCATCCTCGCGCGCGCGCTGGCGAAACGGCCGGAGGAGCGCTACCAGCACGCGGGCGAGATGGCGGAGGACTTGCGTCGCTTGCGCGGCATTCGACCGGCGACGTCGCGCCGTGCTCCCGACGCGGACGATGCCACGATGGTGTTGCGACGGCCGCTCGCCGAGAGCGGATCGATGGCCGGTTACGCCGCCATGCCCGATCAAACGAGCGAATCCCTGCTCGCGGAATTCGACTCCTTCTCGCAGACTTTCGAGGATCGGCAACAGGCTTACCTGCAGGCCGAGATCAAAGCGCGCCAGCGCAAGAAACAGGCGGTCGTGCGCTGGGCCGAGGACCAAGCGCGCCTGCGCGAGGAATACGAACGCGAGCGGGCGGTAGACGATTCACGCTTTGCCGGCGCGCCCGGCGCGCGGCGGCGGAGTGCCGCGATCGAGGTGCTCAGGAAACAGGCCGCGAGCCGCGCTCCGGAGCCAACACCCGCGCCGAGAACCGAAGAGATCGAGCGCGTCGATCGCAATCTTCGCGCCTCGTTCAGGTATCTCGCCGACTTTGCACGCGAGGTGAACGCAGCGAATCCGGTCGTGGGGCACCGTTACCGGATGATCTACATGGGCGAGCTGCCCGAGCTTGCGCTGACCGACGCTTTCGCCGACTTTCGCATGCGCAAGATGGGCGATCGGGAATTCCACGACTACGTGAGCCTGTCGTGCCGACTGCGGCCGGCACACAAAGCGACGATCGAGCTGTCGGCGCAGGACCTCGAACGCTTCGAGCGGGAGCTGGAAGTGCTGCAGATCGAGAACGAGCGCCGGGAATCCAGAAACATATTCGGACGCGTCTCGCGCGCCACGTTTACCTTGGGCGTGATTCCCTGCTACGTGCGCATTCGCGCGGATTACGACTCGTTCGACGTGACAGTCGAGTTGCGCAACGTCGGCAACCTTGGCCGCGCGCGCCGAACCTTCGCGCTCGATGCTTTCACCGAGGAGCTGATCGACGAGCTCGGGCAGTACATTCTCGGGCTCGACCGCGGCTTCGAAAGCCGACTCGAAAAGCTTTGAGCGGCACGGTCCGGTTCGGCGCCGCCCTGATCCTAGTCGTGGCCGTGGGCGTGCTCGGGTGGTGGTTGTGGCCGCTTATGCCGGGAGCGCAGTCCGCGGTTCGCGACATCGAGGCGTTAATCCGGTCGTGGGGGGCGTGGGGCGTACTCGGCTCCATCGGCTTGATGGTCGCGCACTCGTTCCTGCCCTTCCCGTCGGAGATCATCGCTTTGGCGAACGGCATGCTGTACGGGCCGCTGTGGGGCGCGGTGATTACCTGGGTCGGTGCGATGCTCGGCGCGGCGGCGGCGTTCGGCGTGGTGCGCGCGCTCGGACAGCCCGTGCTCCGCAGGCTGCTCCCCGCGTCGAAGCGTGCCCGGCTGGCGCGTTGGTCGCGCGAGCAGGGCGGGTTCGCACTGCTGGTCGCCCGCCTGATTCCGGTGATCGCATTCAACCTGATCAACTACGCCGCGGCGCTGACCGAGATCACGTGGTGGACCTTTCTCTGGGCCACCGGGCTTGGCATCCTGCCGCTGACAATAGTTCTCGCCGTGCTGGGTGACAACGTGCTCGACATGCCGCCTTGGGGCTGGGTGCTGCTGCTCGCCGCCGTCGCCGCCGCCTGGCTGCTATTGCCTCGCTGGCGGCGCGGCAAGTCAGCGCCGATATGTTGATCTGCCTCAAATTGAGTTGCACGAGCGGTCGCAAGATGGGTCGACCTGCGTCAACCTGGCGCGCGGCGCTGCGGTCGTGCAAATGACGCCATCAACGAACCTGTTGCCGGGGCCAGGCCGGTACTTCCATAATCCGCGGACGTGTCGCGGGGTGCGCGTCGTGTCTGAAGGAAGGGGTTAGCATGTCGAATCGAATCAGCGTCATGGTGGTTTCGGGCAGCCGTGAGCGGCTGCAGATGGCGGCGATGGTCGCCTCGGTGGGGGCGGTCAGCGGCAACGACGTGCACGTGTTCCTGTCGATGAACGCGCTGTCGTATTTCGTCAGGGAGGCCCCGAAGGAGCCTCCCGTGGAGGGGCCGGTCGGCACCCTGCTGGCGGAAAAGAAAGTGCCGCCTTTCCGCGAGCTTTTTGCGAATGCGGTCGACCTCGGAGAGGCAAAGATCTATCCTTGCTCGATGGCGATGGACGTTCTGGCCCTGGAACGCAAGGACCTGGTGGATTTCGTCGGCGAGCCCATGGGGCTGACGAAATTTCTCGATGAAGCGAGCACGGGCCAAGTCTGGACGTTCTGACGTGACGGCGAGAGGCATACACTGATGGGCACGAGAAAACTGGTGGACGCGCGGGGCAGCTTCTGCCCGGGGCCGCTGATGGAGCTGATCGCGGCGATGAAGGCGGCACAGGTCGGCGACGAGCTGGAAGTGCTCTCCAGCGACAAGGGCTCGGCGCACGATATTCCGGAGTGGATCAACAAGGTCAAGCACGAGCACATCGAGACCCGCGAAGAGGACGGGGTGTGGCACGTGGTTGTTCGCAAGGCGAAGTAGGGGAGATTCGACCGATTACGAAAGTGACATGAGGAGGCGGCAATGAGGATTCTGGTCGTAGGAGGAGGAATGGGCGGCACGATCCTGGCGAACAACCTGGCCAGGCGGCTGGCCGGAGAGTTGCGCGCGGGAAAGGCGCGAATCACGATGCTTTCCGCGTCCGACAAACACATGTACCAGCCTGGGTTGCTGTACCTGGCGATCGGAAGAATGACGCCGGACGAGCTGTACCGCGACCAGCGCAGCCTGCTCGAGCCGGGCATCGAATTCCACGCCGATCCGGTAGAGGCGTTCGAGCTCGACAAGAACCAGGTCAAGACCAAGAGCGGCAAGGTTCACGCCTACGACGTGATCGTGATCGCGACGGGCTCGCGGCCGGTGGCGGAGGAGATCCCGGGTCTGGCTGAGAACGCGGAGCAGTTCTATACGGAGGAGTCGGCGCTCAAGATGTTCAAGCGCCTGCAGGCGTTCCAGGGTGGCAAGGTGCTGATCACCGTCGGGGTGCCGCACAAGTGTCCGATGGCGCCGCTGGAGATCACCTTCATGCTGTACGACTACTTCAAGGACCGCGGCATCCTGGACAAGACTCAGATCCACTACACCTACCCGATCGGGCGTACCCACTCGCTGGAGAACGTGGCGAAATGGGCGACGCCTGAAATGGAGCGCCTCGGCATCACCTACGAGACGCTGTTCAATATGAAGGAAGTGGACGGCGCGAAGAAGGTGGTGCGCAGCGAGGAAGGCACGGAAGCGCCCTTCGATCTGCTGATCACCATTCCGGCGCACCGCGGCATGGAGGTCATCGAGAAGAACGGCCTCGGGCAGCGCGGCTTCATCCCCACGCACCGGCACCGCTTGCACATGGAAGGGCGCGAGAACGTCTTCGTGGTCGGCGACACCACCAACCTGCCGATCAGCAAGGCGGGTTCCACCGCTCACTTCGAAGCCGAGGCGTTGGCCGAGAACATCGCGGCGATGGTCAAGATGGGCACGCCGGTGCGCGACTACGACGGCAAGGTGTTCTGCTTTATCGAGGCGGGCAAGGACCGGGCGACGTACGCCATGTTCAACTACCAGAATCCGCCCGATCCAAAGGCGCCGACCCGCGCAGTGCACTGGTTCAAGATCGCGTACAACAAGCTGTACTGGGCCTCTGCCCGCGGCCTGCTGTGAGGAGGTGACCATGAGTAGCTCAAACGAGGCGATCTCGACCGAGCTCGAGGTCCAGCGGGTGGTTGAGGCGGCGCGCGATGCGCTAACCGACGAGATGGTCGCCCGCCTGACGGAGGCGGTGGGCGAGGGCCTGAGCCTTCTCGACCAGGTGAACCGGTCGGGACTTGAAAAGGCGCTGCCGTCGATCGCCAGGATGGTGCGCGACGGCGACCTCGAGCGGCTGGTACAGCTGGCGCGGGTCTACGGGTCCGCCGAGGACGCACTCAGCGACGAGATGATCGGGCGTCTGGCGGAAACGATGGCCGAGGGGCTGTCGCTGATGGACCGTCTCAGCCGGGGCGGCGTGCTGCGCCTAGTGGGAATGATGGAGCGGATGCAGGCCTCGGGCGCGCTGGAGCGCATCGCGGTGACCTTGCCCAGGCTCATGGAGCGGCTTGAGCATATCGAGCACGTGCTCAGCAGCCTGGAATCCGCGGTTGTCGAGGCCGAGCGAATGCCGCCTCCGCAAGGCGGAATCGGTGGCCTGTGGCAGATCGCGCGCGACGCGGAAACGCAGCGCGGACTGCAGCTGCTGCAGACCTTCAGCAAGAATCTCCGCAGCGGGGCCAAGTAATCGCAAGGCGGGCGACGCGACCGGGTTGACCGGTCGCGGCCGCCCTGTGTTGCGCAAATGGATGAGAATTGTTATCATTGGAGAACTTGTCTCACAATGCGCTTGCGCGGATCGCCGGTGGTCGGATAGAGGATTGAATGCAAATTAGAAAATTGATTCTGAGCCTGGTCCTTGGGTTGCCGGTAGGCGCACCAAGCTGGTGACCGAGAACGAATTCACCGCCAAGTGCGCGCTGCACGCGAAGTGAGAGGTCATGCTCGGTTCCGCCGTCATCGTATTTCGTGAAACGCTCGAAGCGGCGCTGATCGTTGCCATCGTGATGGGCGCGAGCCGCGGCGTGGCGGCCCGCGGACGCTGGATCGCGGGCGGGGTTGTGCTCGGAATCGCCGGCGCGCTGATCGTGGCCGCCTTCGCGGGCGCCATTTCGCAGGCCGTGCAGGGACGCGGGCAGGAGCTGTTCAATGCGACTGTGCTGCTGGTCGCGGTCGCGATGCTCGCCTGGCACAACGTCTGGATGAGCTCTCACGCACGCAAGCACGTGGAGGAAATGCGCCATCTCGGCCACGACGTCAGCGTAGGCGCGAAGCCGCTGTCGGCGATGCTCGCCGTCACCGCGCTCGCGGTGCTTCGCGAGGGCGCGGAGACGGTGCTGTTCCTCTACGGACTGATTGCAAGCGGCGGAACCGCCGGACTGGTGCTGGGCGCAATCTTGGGACTTATTGGCGGAACGGGGGTCGGCGTGCTGCTCTACTTCGGGCTGCTGCGGGTCCCCCTGCGGCACTTCTTCACCGTCACCGGCGTGATCGTGCTGCTGCTGGCGGCAGGACTCGCGTCCAGCGCCGCGGGCTTTCTGGTACAGGCGGGGCTGCTTCCGCCGCTCATCGATCAGGTCTGGGACACCTCCGGCATTCTGAACGCGGGAAGCCTTGTCGGGCGCATGCTTCACGTGCTAGTCGGCTACAACGACCGGCCCACGGGGATCGAGCTGCTGTTCTATGTCGTCACCCTGGCGACGATCCTCGCGCTGATGCGCATCTTCGGCGCTCGCGCGACCCGCGCTGCGCGCGCCCACGCGGCGAAACAGGGCGCCCCCGCGTAGCGAAGCGCTGGCGGCCTTCAGGCGCGGCGCAGCAGCGACTCGGCGAGCTCGCGCAGCTTGCCCTTCTGGATCTTGGTGGCGTTTGCGCCGGGGGTGACCGGAAATGAATCCAGCGCGAACGCTCGCAGCGGAACCTTGTAGGCGGCGAGCCTGGCAGCCACGTAGGCGAGCAACCCGGCTTCATCCATGGCGGCGCCGGGTTCCAGCAAGACGAATGCAACCGGTCGCAGCCCCTCGGCGCGCGGTACGCCGACCACCTGGCAGGCCGAGATGCCGGGGAAACCCTGCACCACGGCCTCGATCTCCGGCGGGCTGACGAGGAACCCGCCAAGACGCAGCGCGTCGCCCATGCGCGCGAGAAAGCTGAAGCGCCCGTCGGCGTGCGTGCAGCCGAGATCGCCCGAACGGTAGTAGCCGTCGCCGGCGAAGGCCTTCGCGCTCGCCTCCGGGTTGCCGAAATAGCCGACCATCCGGCTCTCCGGCGCATAGAACTCCAGTTCCCCCGCCTCGCCGTGGGCGAGGACCTCGCCGGATTCGGGGTCACGCGCGCGGACTCTGGCAGCGGCGCTTATCGGCCGGCCCCCGGCCGGTGCCCGTTGCGCCGCAGGGGCGGTCTCGTCCTGGCGCGCAAACAAGGCCTGGATCTCGCTGATGCCGTAAAGACCCACCAGGCTCAGGCCCCGCTCGTCTGCGCGGGCGACGATGTCCGCGTGCGCCGGACTGAACGCCGCATAGCCGAAAAAGCGCACCTCCGGAAACGGCTGCGGCGCGTCAGTTTGCAGCAACAGTTGCGCCACGGCCTCGTCGGTCCCGTTGGCGTGAGTCACGCGGTGCCTGACAATGTCGTCGGCCGCCTGCGCCGCGTCCCACGCCGGCCGCATGACGAGCGGACGTCCCGCGGCGAGCGCCGCCATCGCGCTGCAGAAGCCGTAAACGCCGCAAAGCGGGGGTGCGAGCAGCATCACCGAATCCCGGTCCAGGCGGAATCCGCGTGCGACGTTGCGCGCATGGCTGGTCACGCTGCGTTGATCGTGCAGAACGAACTTCGGCGCGCTCGTTGTTCCCGAAGTGGTGAAGATGACGCAGCCAGCGCCGGGCGCCGCGGCGCTTTCCAGCAAGGCGGCTCCGGCGGCGAGCGTCTCGTAGCCGACGGCGGGTTTGCCGACGAGCGCCTTCGGCAGGGGCGCGCCATCCTCGGAGTAGACGACGATGGACTCGAGCCCATCCAGGGCGGCGGGATCGCATTGGGCGAGAATCGACGCGAAATCGATGCCTTTGAAGCCCGGCCACAGCACTAGCACCCGCGCGCCCGAGCGAGCCACGATGTCGGCGACTTCGTGGCTGCGGAAGCGAGTATTGACCGACACCGCGATGGCGCCCAGTTGCGCGCAAGCGAAGAACGTCGCCAGCCAAGCCGGAACGTTCGGCAACCACAGCGCAACCCGGTCGCCGGCCCCTACGCCCATCCGTTCAAGGCCGTGCGCGATGCGTCGGCTTTCTTGCTCAAGCGCGTGGAACCCGATCGGACGTCCGCGATCGATAAGCATCGGCGCGGCGGTCGCCGCCCGCTCGGCCAGCAGGTGTTGCAGCGTGTGCTGGGGAACATTCATCTGCGATTCCGAGGCGTCTTGTGCGCGCTACTCAATGGAAGCATAAATGTTTGCGATTCGTCGTGTGCAAAATCACGCTCGCGCGTTGTGTTCCACGAATGAATTCGCTACGATGCTCGCTCGCCCGCGTTGCTTGCGGCGCGAAAGCGGCTTGGGAGATGCCCGGGATTACAACGGGTAAATGAGGAGCACCTATGCCATCTGTGGTCACCAAGTCCGACCTCGTGCAGGCGGCAGCCAAGGCCGGCAATCTGAGCAGAACCGCCGCGGGCGACGCCGTGAACGCGGTATTCGAGGCGATCGTGACGAGCGTAGCCAAAGGCAATCGCGTTACCGTCGTCGGTTTCGGCACCTTTCTTCCGCGCAAGCGCAAGGCGAGGGCCGGGCGCAGCCCGGCCAACGGAAAGGAAATCAAGATTCCTTCCAAGACCATTCCCGCTTTCGCCGCCGGCCAGGGCTTCAAGGACGCGGTCGGCAGGCGCTAGGACCTTAACGCTTGGGTGCGCCGCAGCGAACTTGACGGCGTACCGGAACAAACGCACCCAAGGGTGCGGAATGTCGTGGCATTGCAAAGCACAAAAAGGCTTGGCAGAATTCTTGCGGTCACAAGCCTCGTGCCATGGACAACCCGCTCATCCTCTCGCTCGACAGCCACGGCGTACCGCACCGCTGGATCAGCTGGCAGCAGGCCTGCTTCTATTACGCGAAGAATCTGGTCGCGTGGACGATGGGCGAGCGTACCTTCACCTTCTACGGCGGAATCAGCCGACTGACGGGAGAGCGCTCGAGCATTACGGCGCACTCGATCATAGCCATCCGTGGCCGGGCGCTGGCGGCGCGCGGATTCAACCAGGTGCCGCCACTGAACAACCGCGAGCTTTTCCGCCGCGACCGCCACGTATGCGCGTATTGCGGCGGCGAGTACAACTTCTTCAAGCTGACACGCGACCACATCACGCCGCTTTCGCGCGGCGGGCGCGATACCTGGATGAACGTCGTTACCGCCTGCCGGCAGTGCAACGGGCACAAGCGCAATCGTCTGCCGCAGGAAGCGGGAATGGAGTTGCTGTACGCGCCGTACATCCCGAACAAGGCCGAATACCTGATCCTGACCAACCGCCGGATCTTCGCCGATCAGATGGAGTTCTTGCGGCAGCACGTGTCGGCGCATTCGCGTCTGGGACTCGCGCCGGCCTAGCCGGCGCGGCCGCCGCCGAGCCGCTGTGCCCGATTTCTGGCGCAGTAGCGGGTTTCATCTCCTGCAAAGGGACGCCGCAGGGCGCCTGCGGCTGACCGACGACTTCCTGCGCGCGTACTACCTGCGCCCGGAAATTCACCCCGTCGAGGAATCGTGCGAAGCGGAGCTGCAGCTCCATGCCGCGCTGATGAACGACCCGCGGCGCGAAGTCGCGCAAGAGGAGATCGACCAAATCGCGGACCGGGATGCGCACGACAACTACCGCATCCTGATGCGGTTCCGTCAGCGGCTGCTCGAGGCGGAGACGGTGGAGGGCTGCTACATGAGCCTGTTCAAGGGCGACGTCGACGTGCCGCCGCTGTTTATCGAGCAGTTAGCGCACGTCATTCTGCGCAACATGCTCGATGCTTGCGAAGACCCGCTGCAGCTGCGCGCAGCCGAGCTGCTGTTTCGCGACCAGAAGGCGACGTTACGCGACGGTCACGTGTTGCTCGCGGACCTGGAAATGATCGAGATGCACGCGGCGGGGTCCCGCTACGGCGGAATCGGCAGGCTCATCGTCGAGGCGCAGGGAACACTGGGCAAGGTCGATCTCGACGTCCTCGATCGAGGCAACGCGGGCATCTACTGGGAGCGAGAGTCGCGTTTCGACACGGTGTTGAACCTCGACTATGGTCAAGCAGGCCTGGATGCGCTGTGTCGCGTGATCGAGGCATGGGTTGCGCACTTCTTCGGGGTGGGCGTTGCGCTCAGCCCGATAAGGACCATCGAAGAGCAAAAGTGGGCCTGGCACATCGGCTTGGATGCTGAATCCACTGCCATCCTGAACGAGTTGTGGCACGGGGGCGAAGTGGAGCAGGGAAGAATGCGGCGCATTCTCGCGCTGCTGCGTATGGATTTCCAGGGCCCGGGGGACTTCCGGCCGGAACTCGCGGGGCGCCCGGTCTATCTCGCCCTGTCGTGCGACGAGAACGAGGTGGTGCGCATGAAGCCGCAGAACCTGCTCGTCAATCTCCCGCTCGCCCGCACGTGAAGCCCGTCTACTGGGACCGGGCCAAGCGCGAGCTCTCGCGCAGCGACCCCGTGCTGGGCGGGATCATCCGCCGTTATCCGCGCATCCATCTCGTGCCGCGCGGAGACCCGTTCCATACGCTCGCGCGCTCGATCGTCGGACAGCAGATCTCGGTCAAGTCGGCCCAGGCCGTCTGGAACAGGCTGCTCGAGGCGCTGCCGGCGGTGACACCCGAGCACGCGCTCGAGGCGGACACGCAAAGGCTGCTGGCCTGCGGCCTGTCGCGCCGCAAAGTCGAATACCTTGCCGACCTCGCAGGGCATTTCGCTTCGGGGCGCATCGAGCCGGCGCGCTGGGAGAACATGGGCGACGAGGAGGTCATCGCCGAGCTGGTCGAGGTGCGCGGGATCGGCCGCTGGACGGCCGAAATGCTGCTGATCTTCAGTTTGCTCAGGCCGGACGTGTTGCCAGTGGACGATCTCGGCCTTCAGCGGGGCGTGAGCATCGGCTATCGCGATGGACGCAAGGTGAGCGAAACCGGCCTGCGGCGCATTGCAAAGTCCTGGGCACCCTGGCGGTCCGTCGCTACCTGGTATCTTTGGCGCTCGCTCGACCCTCTCCCGGTGGAATACTAGCCCGTCCGCTTGGGCGTAGAATGCCGCACGGATGAAGACGACCTTCCTAGATTTCGAGCAGCCGATCGCCGAGCTCGAGCAGCGCATCGAAGAGCTACGCTTCGTTCAGGACGATTCCGCGGTCGACATTTCCGAGGAGATCGCGCGACTGAAGAAGAAGAGCCAGTCGCTCACTAAGGAGATTTACGCCAAGCTCAGTCCGTGGCAGGTGGCGCAGGTGGCGCGTCACCCCCAGCGGCCGTACACGCTTGACTACGTCGGCATGCTGTTCACTCATTTCGAGGAGCTGCACGGCGATCGGGCGTTCGCCGATGATGCGTCAATCGTAGGCGGACTGGCTCGCTTCAACGGCGAGGCATGCATGGTGATCGGACATCAGAAAGGTCGCGACACGAAAGAGAAGATCGTGCGCAATTTCGGCATGCCGAGGCCCGAGGGATACCGCAAGGCGCTGCGCCTGATGCAGCTCGCAGAGAAGTTCCGCTTGCCGGTTTTCACTTTCGTCGACACGCCGGGGGCCTATCCGGGCATCGACGCCGAAGAGCGCGGTCAATCGGAGGCCATCGGCCGCAACCTTTACGTCATGGCGGGCCTCAAGACACCGATCATCTCCACGGTGATCGGCGAGGGCGGCTCGGGAGGGGCGCTTGCGATCGCGGTGGGCGACATCGTGTTCATGCTGCAATACGCAACCTACTCGGTGATTTCGCCCGAGGGCTGCGCGTCGATCCTGTGGCGCAGCGCCGAGCGCGCGCCCGATGCTGCCGAGGCGCTCGGCATCACCGCTGCACGGCTCAAGACCCTCGGCTTGATCGACAAGATCGTCGGCGAGCCGCTCGGCGGCGCGCATCGCGATCCGCAGACTGCGGCGCAGGCCCTCAAGAAGGTGCTCACCGAGGCGCTCAAGCAAGTGCAGGGGAAAAAGCCGAAAGAGCTCGTGGAGGAACGCCTCGAGCGTCTCATGGGCTATGGCAAGTACAAGGAAGTCGTCGAGCGCTGATCTTGCCGTCAGTCCGGTTGCGGCGGCTGAGCGGCTGCTGCGCACGGTTGATCTTCGCGGCGCGACTGTCGCGGTGGGGCTGTCCGGCGGCGTCGACTCGACTATGCTTCTGCATGTGCTGCGCGCACTCGCGCCTCGTCACGGCTATGCATTGCACGCAGTTCACGTTCATCACGGCATCAGCGCGAATGCGGATGGCTGGGCGCTCTTTTGCAGCAGATTGTGCCGGGACTGGGGTGTGCCGCTGGACATCCGGCGCGTGAAGGTGGGGTCTTCGCGCGGCAAGGGGCTGGAGGCGGCCGCGAGGCAAGCGCGCCGCGCAGCGCTGGAAGCGGTGAGCGCGGACACACTTGCCTTCGCGCACCATCTCGACGATCAGGCGGAAACGGTGCTGCTGAGCCTCCTGCGCGGCGCCGGGGTGCGGGGCGCGAGCGGCATGCCCGCCGTCGGCAGGCTTGGCGCGAAGCTGTTGTTGCGGCCGCTGCTCGAAGTGTCTCGCGCCGAAATACTGCGCTATGCACAGGCGAACGGGTTGCACTGGATCGAGGACGAGTCGAACCGGAACCCGGCGTATGCGCGCAACTTCCTGCGCCTGCGCGTGACGCCGCTGCTCGAGCAGCGCTACCCGCGCTGGCGTCAGGCGTTTGCGCGCGCGGCGCGCCATTTTGCGGAAGCCGACGGCTTGCTGCGGGAAATCGCGGGCGCGTGCGTATCGGGCCGGCTGCGCGTCGCCGACCTGCGCAGCAGGCCCGCCCCGGCTGCAAGAGTGCTGCTGCGCGAGCACCTGACTGCGAACGGCCTTCGCCCGCCGCCAGCGCGGCGGCTCGCCGAAATGATTCGTCAGCTGACGGGTGCGGCCCCCGGCGCGCGCATCGAACTGGCGCACGACGGCGCAGTCGTGCGGGCCTACCGGGGGGAGTTGCGGATCGAACGCCCGCTGCCTGCGGCCGCCGCGTTCGCGCCGATGCGGTGGACCGGCCAGCGGCGCATTACGCTGCCTGCTTTGGGCGGCGAGATCCGCTTCAGACGCGTGCGCGGCGCAGGCGTCGCGCTGGCGAAGCTCGAAGGGCAGTCGCTCCGGCTCCATTTGCGCAGCGGAGGCGAGCGGCTGCAACCCGATCCGCGGCGGCCCCGGCGCACGCTAAAGAATCTGTTCCAGGAGGCGGCGGTGCCGGGCTGGCGGCGCGATCGCCTGCCGCTATTGTCTTGTGGTGAGGATCTTGTGTGGGTGCCGGGACTCGGTGTCGACGCGCGTTACCGCGCCAGTGCGGGGGAACTCGGCGTCGAGCCGGAATGGCATTCTTCTGGCGACGCAACTCATTGAATTTACGCGATTCAGGCCCGTGGCGTGATAGAATTTCACCTTTGTCTTTTCAAGCTTTGTTAGGAGAATGAGGAATGGCGGTCGAGAGGACCTTGTCCATCATCAAGCCGGATGCAGTGAAGAAGAACGTGATCGGCCAGATCTGTGCGCGCTTCGAAGCGGCGGACCTAAAGATCGTCGCTGCGCGCATGATGCATCTGTCGCGCGCCGAGGCCGAGGGGTTCTACGCGGTCCACAGCGAGCGGCCTTTCTTCCGCGACCTGGTCGAGTTCATGATTTCCGGGCCGGTGCTGGTGCAGGTCCTGGAAGGCGAGGGCGCGATCGCTAGGAACCGGGATTTGATGGGCGCCACCGATCCCAAGAAGGCGGACAAGGGCACCATACGCGCGGATTTTGCGGATTCGATCGACGCCAATGCGGTGCACGGGTCTGACGGAGTCGATACCGCACGGACGGAAATCAGCTATTTCTTCCCTGCTTGCGAGATCTTTTCCCGCTGAAGCGGATCACGGTGCCTTCATGACCGAAAACCTGCTGGATTTCGACGCGCAAGCGATGCAGAGCCTTTTCGCCGCAATGGGTGAAAAGGGGTTCCGCGCGCGGCAGGTGCTGCGGTGGATTCACCAGCGCGGCGAGCCGGATTTCGAGCGCATGAGCGATCTCGCCAAGGATTTGCGCGCCAAGCTGTCGCTTTCGGCGCGGGTCGAAGCCCCTGCGGTGGTCGGCGACAGCGTTGCGCCCGACGGCACGCGCAAGTGGTTGCTCAAGATCGATGGCGCGAACGCGATCGAGTCAGTGTTCATACCGGAGGACGGCCGCGGCACGCTGTGCGTATCCAGCCAGGCCGGGTGCGTGCTCGATTGCGCCTTTTGCTCCACCGGGAAACAGGGTTTCAATCGCAATCTGACGACTGCGGAGATCATTGCCCAGCCATGGATCGCCAACCGCCTGCTGGGGCGCGATCCGAACGGTGAACGGGTTATCACGAACGTGGTCATGATGGGCATGGGCGAGCCGTTGCTGAATTTAGACGCCGTGATCCCGGCGCTGCGCCTGATGCTGGACGACAACGCTTACGGACTGTCGCGGCGCCGCGTGACGGTCTCGACTTCTGGCGTGGTTCCGGGTATGGACCGTCTGCGCGAAGAATGCCCGGTTGCTCTCGCGGTTTCGCTGCACGCGCCGAACGACGCGTTGCGTGACCGCCTCGTGCCGCTGAACCGAAAGTATCCGCTGCGGGAGCTGATCAAGGCGTGCAACCGCTATCTCGACAAGGCCCCACGCGATTTCATCACCTTCGAGTATGTGATGCTCGATGAGGTGAACGACTCGGACGGCGACGCCCGCGGGCTCGCCGCGATCGCCCGGCGTGTGCGCAGCAAGTTCAATCTGATCCCTTTTAATCCGTTTCCCGACGCCGGATTCCGGCGCTCGGGCGCTGACCGGATCCGGCGCTTCGCCGAGATCCTTCGTCGGGAAGGGGTCACCGTCACGACCCGCAAGACACGCGGCGACGGTATCGATGCCGCTTGCGGACAGCTCGCCGGCGACGTGACCGACCGCACGCGTCGCAGCAGCCAAAAAGTACACAGGATCACGGAGCTTCGCGCATGAGACAACTGCTTGGCTTGGTCGCCGCATTGCTGTTACTGCTTGCCTCGGGATGCGCGAGCCAGCCCCCCGAGTCGTCGGCGTCTTCGGTGGATACCGGCGTCATCGTCGGCTCGGTCAGCAATCCACGCAATCGGGCGCGAATTCATACCGAACTCGCGGCGGCCTACTATAGCCGGGGCAGCATGGCGGTCGCGCTGCAAGAGTTGCGCACAGCAATCTCGGCCGATCCGGATTACGCGTCGGCCTACAGCATGTTCGGGCTCGTGTACATGGAACTGCGCGAAAAGGAACTGGCGCGCGAAAATTTCGAGCATGCGCTGCGGTTGTCGCCGAAAGATCCGGACATCAATCACAACTACGGATGGTTTCTGTGCCAGACCGGGCAGGAGGAGAAGTCGATCCAGTATTTCCTGCGCGCGGTCGGCAACCCGCTCTATCGCAGGCCTTGGCGCTCTTACACGGCGGCCGGAGTGTGCTCGCTGCGCAAGGACAAGCTCAAGGATGCCGCGCAATTTCTTGATCGCGCCCTGAAGCTGCAGCCGGATGACCCGATGGCGCTGCTGCAGATGGGGGAGGTCCAATATCGCGAGGGAAAACTGATAGATGCGCGCAAGTACGTGTCGCGCTTCAATGATGTCGTTTCTCCGACGGCGGAATCGCTGTGGCTCGCATTCCGCGTGGAATATAAGCTGGGCAACCGCCTGGCCGCGGCAAAGCTGGCAAGGCAGCTGCAGCACCGCTACCCGGACTCACGCGAGAACCAGGCGTTGCAACGCGGGGATTATGAGTAGCGACGCGTATCAGCAATCGACGTTCGAGAATCGGCAGGCGGAGACTGCCGATGTGCCGCCGCAGGAGGATCCGGTGGGCGAGATCCTGGCGCGCGCGCGCGCAGCGCAGGGGCTGACGCTGGACGACGTCGCGCAGCAGCTCAAGTTCGGGGCGCGCCAGATCGAAGCGCTCGAACAGGGCCGCTTCGACAGTTTGCCGGGCAGCACATTTGCACGCGGCATGGTGCGCAGCTATGCGCGTTTGCTCAAGCTCGACGCCGAGTCGATGCTCGAACGGGTCGAGGGGAAATTCTCAGTTCCGGACGCTGATCGTCTCGCGACCCGGTACCGTGAGCCGGTGCCTTTTTCAGACGGATCCAAGCGCTCCACCATCGCTTATGGCGCGCTTTCGGTGCTGATCCTGCTGGTCGTGGCGGGCGTGCTGTTCGGTTGGCAGCAGGAACGCTCGGGCGCGACGCGCTTGAGTTTTGTGCCTGCGTCGCGGGCCCCCCTCGAGCTGCCGAAGTTGTCGCCCAAGGCGACGCCCGCAGCCGCCCCGGCCGAGCCCAAGCCCGCGGCCGGCCCGGCCAAGCCTGAGCCCGCACCGGCGCCGGCCACCACTGCGCCGACCAGGGCGCCAGCCGAGACGTCGCCACAGCCTGCTGCGCCGCAGGTCGCCGTTGCCGCCGCAGGCGCTTCGGGAGCGCCGACGGCATCGGTGAGCCCCGCCACTGGCGCGGCACCCGCCGCCGAGACGGGGCGCATCGTGCTGCACTTCGACGCCGAATCATGGGTCGAGATCCGCGACGGCACTGGCAAGGTGCTGATGTCGCAGCTCAATCGCGCAGGCGGCGAAAAAGTGGTTCAGGGTACGCCGCCATTCTCGGTCGTGATCGGCAACGCCCAGCACGTGCGCGTGACCTACGACGACGAGCCCTTCGACCTGACGCCACACATTAGGGTCGAGGTGGCGCGATTCACGCTCAAATGAGTAATTCCGTGACTGCGGTGCAGCGCCGCAGCTCGACCCAGGTGCTCGTCGGCGGCGTGGCGATCGGAGGCGGCGCTCCGATCGTCGTGCAGTCGATGACGAATACCGACACCGCAGACGTCGAGGCCACGGTCAGGCAGGTGTACGAGCTCGCGCAAGCAGGCTCCGAGCTGGTACGCATCACGGTCAACAGTCCCGAAGCTGCGACCCAAGTGGCGTCGATAAGGGAACGGCTCCTCGCTCTGGGCTGCTCGGTGCCGCTGGTGGGCGATTTCCATTTCAACGGACACAAACTGCTGACCCAGTTTCCCGATTGCGCGCGGGCCCTGGCGAAGTTCCGCATCAACCCCGGTAACGTCGGCAAGGGCGCAAAGCGAGACGAGCAATTCGCGACCATGATCGAGTGCGCGATCCGCTACGGCAAGCCGGTGCGAATCGGAGTCAACTGGGGCAGTCTGGACCAGGCGCTGCTGGCGAAACTGATGGACGAAAACGCTGCGCGCGCCGAGCCGCTCGACGCGAAGGCCGTGATGCATGAAGCCGTGGTGCGCTCGGCGCTCGACTCCGCCCGACAGGCCGAGGCCTGGGGCCTGCCCGCGGAGCGCATCGTAATTTCCTGCAAGATGAGCCAGGTCCAGGACTTGGTGTCCGTGTACCGAGATCTTGGCCGGCGCTGCGGCTACGCCCTTCACCTCGGACTCACGGAGGCCGGCATGGGCTCGAAAGGAATCGTTGCTTCGGCAGCGGCGCTGGCATTGCTGCTGCAGGAGGGCATCGGCGACACAATCCGGGTTTCGCTCACGCCCGAGCCCGGAGGCGAGCGTGCGCGCGAGGTGCGGGTCGCGCAGGAAATCTTGCAGACCATGGGGCTGCGCAGCTTCGCGCCGATGGTGAGCGCGTGCCCGGGCTGCGGCCGCACGACCAGCACCTATTTCCAGCAGCTCGCCGGACGCATCGAGTCCTTCCTGCGCGCGCAAATGCCGGAGTGGCGTGAACGTTATCCCGGCGTCGAGGAAATGCGGGTCGCGGTGATGGGCTGCGTGGTGAACGGGCCCGGCGAGTCCAAGCACGCCGACATCGGCATCAGCCTGCCCGGAACAAACGAATTTCCGGTTGCACCGGTGTACGTCGACGGCGAGAAGACCGTGACGCTGAAGGGCGATCGCATCGCCGAGGAATTCCAGCAGCTGGTCGAGAACTACGTGCGCTCGAATTTTGGCCCCGGCTGCAAGCGGCGCCGGCCGCAACTAGCGCAAGCCGGAGAGATTAGAGTCAAGGCGGTTTCCTGACCGCCGTCGCAAGCATGAGCACCAACATCCAAGCCGTACGCGGCATGAACGACGTATTGCCTGACGAGGCCGCGTGGTGGCGCCGGTTCGAAGCCACGGTCGAATCCTGGCTCGAGCGCTACGGCTACCGCAACATCCGCATGCCGCTGGTGGAGCATACCCAGCTGTTTCGGCGCGCGATCGGCGAGGTTACCGATATCGTCGAGAAGGAGATGTATTCCTGGCGCGACGAACTCAACGGAGAAGACTTGACGTTGCGCCCGGAGGGCACCGCGTCGTGCGTGCGCGCCGCGATCGAGCACAATCTGCTCTACGACGGGCCCAAGCGCCTTTGGTACGCGGGCCCGATGTACCGCCACGAGCGGCCGCAGAAAGGACGCTATCGGCAGTTCCATCAGTACGGCGTCGAGGCGCTTGGGCTCGAGGGTCCGGACATCGACGCGGAGCACATCGTCATGTGCGCCGCACTGTGGCGTGATCTCGAGCTCGAAGGCATCCGCCTGGAGATCAATACCATCGGCTCCGCGGAGGAGCGTGCGCGCTACCGGGCGGATCTGGTGCGCCATCTCGAGGCCAACCAGAACCGGCTCGACGCGGACGCGAAGCGGCGCATGCACACAAATCCGCTGCGGGTGCTCGACTCGAAGAATCCGATGGTGCAGGAAGTGGTGGCAGGCGCGCCGGCCCTGATGGGCTATCTCGGGGCGGCATCGATTGCGCACTTCGACGGCCTGCGGAGGCTGCTCGAGGTCGCGGAAGTGCAGTACACGATCAATCCGCGCCTGGTGCGCGGGCTCGATTACTACAACCTGACCGTGTTCGAGTGGATCTCGGACGCGCTCGGCGCGCAGGGCACCGTGTGCGGCGGCGGGCGCTACGACGGGTTGTTTTCGCAGATCGGCGGCAAACCTGCCCCGGCGACCGGATTTGCGATGGGTAACGAACGCCTGATCGCGCTGCTGCGCGACGCCGGCGGCGCGGCAGCGGCCTGGTCGCCGGACGCCTACCTGCTGTCCCAGGGTGACGGGGCGCAGGAATACGCCCTGACGCTCGCGGAAGCGCTGAGAGCGGCAGGCTATTCGATAGTCCAGCATGCCGGCGGCGGCAGTTTCAAGTCGCAGATGCGCAAGGCAGACGCGAGCGGCGCGTGGACCGCTCTCATCGTCGGCGAAGACGAGGTGCGCGACGGAGAGGTGTCGGTCAAATTCCTGCGCAAGACCGAGCCCCAGTACCGAATCGTAAGGGTGGACGCCGTCGCGGCGTTCGCGCAGGCATTGCAGAGAGCAAGGACATAACATGGCACTCGATCACGAAGAACAGGAGCAGCTGGCAGCGCTGAAGGGCTGGTGGGAGGAGCATGGAAATCTGATTGTGATGGTGGTCGCCGCCATTGCGATCGCCGCCGCCGGCTGGCGCGGCTGGGACTGGTATCAAAGCAAGCAGTCGCGACAGGCCAGCGCCTTGTACGAGATGCTCACCCGTGCGGTGGAGGCCGGCGATGCCAAGACGATGCGCGACGCGAGCGGCGCGCTGGCGGTCGACTATCCGCGCACGCTCTACGCCTCGATGGGGGCGCTGGTGTCGGCGCGCTACTATTTCGACCATCGCGATCTGAAAGGCGCCAAGGCTCAGCTCGACTGGGTGCTTGAACATTCGCACTCGGACGACCTGAAGGATCTCGCGCGGCTGCGCCTTGCCGCCGTGCTGCTGGACGATAGAGCCTATGACGACGCGCTCAAGCAGCTCGATGCCCCGCACGGCGAGGCGTACGTAGCACAGTACGCGGCGCTGAAGGGGGACGTGTTGGTGGCCAAGCACGAGTCGAAGCAGGCGAAGGCGGCCTATCAAATCGCGCTCGACAAGGCGGACAAGGACGACAATGCATTCCGCCAAAGCGTGCAGATCCGGCTCGGGGCGCTCGGCGGATGACCTTAGCGCGGCGCTTCTCCGCGTTGTTCGCGGCCGCCATCTTGCTCGGCGGCTGCGCGAGCTGGTTCGGCAGCGGTTCGAGCGAACCCAAACCCGCGCCGCTGATGGCGATCAGCAATGCGAAGACCGTTCGCGTACTTTGGTCGGCAAGCGTGCCGGCTGCCGGCCATTTCTTTTTCACTCCTGCGCTTGCCGGAGACAGTGTCTATGTTGCAGGCCGGGACGGCACGGTCGCGCGGCTTGATGCGGCCAACGGGAGCTCGCGCTGGCGCGTAGACGTCGGCACGCGTCTGTCTGCCGGGGTGGGCAGCGACGGGCGGCTGGTCGCCGTGGCGAGCGACGAGGGCGAGGTGTTCGCACTTGACGCGCAGAACGGGAACGTGCGCTGGCGCGCACGCGTTTCCAGCGAAGTGCTTGCGGCGCCCGTGATCGGAGACGGCTTGGTGCTGGTGCGCAGCGCCGATAGCCGCGTGTTCGCTTTCGGCGCCGACGACGGCAAGCGCCGCTGGGTCTATCAGCACGCCGCCGCCTCGCTCGTCGTGCGCGCGCCGGCAGGCCTGAGTATCCACGGCGACACGGCGTATGCGGGCTTTCCCGGTGGCAAGCTGGTTGCGATCGCGCTGGAGAACGGCGGCCCGCGCTGGGAGGCGACGGTGGCGGTGCCGCACGGTGCGACCGAACTCGAGCGCGTGACGGACGTCGAGGGTGTGCCGGCCTTGGACGGCCGCGAAGTGTGCGTCGCGGCCTACCAGGGTAGGGTGACCTGCTTCGACGTTCGCAACGGCAACCAGATCTGGTCGCGCGAGATATCCTCAATTAGCGGTGTCAGTCTAGACGCGCGCTACGCGTACGTGAGCGACGACAGGGGCTCTGTACACGCCTTTGACCGCAGCAACGGGCGCAGCGTGTGGAAGCAGGACAAGCTAGCGAACCGCGAGGTCACGCTTCCACTGCCGCTCGATTCCGAGATCGTGGTCGGCGACCTGGAGGGCTACGTCCATTTTCTGGCCCGCGAATCGGGTGCCTTCGTGGCGCGATTCGCGACCGATGGGGGGGCGATCCAAGCCGCGCCGATCAAGTTGCCGTCCGGCGTTCTGGTCCAGACCCGGGATGGCAGATTGTACGCGCTGTCGCCTTGAAATCCGTCATCGCGCTGGTCGGGCGCCCGAACGTCGGCAAGTCGACTCTCTTCAACCGCATCACGCGCAGCCGGGATGCGATCGTGGTCGACATTCCAGGCGTGACGCGCGACCGCCACTACGGCGAAGCACGGTCCGGCGAGCGCTCGTTCATCGTCATCGATACCGGCGGTCTGGAACCGGGCGCGCGCGAGGGAATCTTCCTCGAGATGGCGCGCCAGGCCGAGCAGGCGCTGGCCGAAGCGGATGCGGTGATATTCGTGGTCGACGGCCGAAGCGGCCTGCTGCCGGCGGATCGGGAGATCGCGGCTCGCCTGCGCAAGCTCAAGAAGCGCCTCTGGGTCACGGTCAATAAGTGCGAAGGGCTCGCCGGCGACACGGCAACTGCCGAATTTCACGAGCTGGGTCTCGGCGCACCGGTTGCAATTTCCGCTGCGCACGGGGAAGGGGTTCGCGATCTGGTCGAGGCGGTGGTGGAGGATTTGCCGCCCGACGCGGAGGCCGAGGCCTCCGACGAAGGCCATCCGCGCGTCGCGATTGTGGGGCGCCCCAACGTGGGAAAGTCGACCCTGGTAAACGCCCTGGTCGGCGAGGAGAGAGTCATCGCGTTTGATCAGCCTGGAACGACGCGCGATCCAATCGAGGTTCCTTTTGAACGCGCCGGGCGGCGCTATACGCTGATCGATACGGCGGGCTTGCGCCGGCGCGGCAAGACAGGCGAGGCGGTGGAGCGATTCTCCATCGTCAAGACGCTGCAGGCGATCGAGGCGGCCAACGTCGCGGTACTGATGCTGGACGCGGCACAGGGCGTGACGGATCAGGACGCGCACGTCGCGGGCTACATCCTGGAGCGCGGCCGCGCGGTCGTGGTGGCGGTCAACAAGTGGGACGCGGCGGACAAGGAATCGCGCGAGCGAGTCAAGCAGGAACTGGCGTGGAAAGTCGGCTTTCTCGGCTTCGCAGAGACCCATTTCGTGTCGGCGCGCAATGGCAAGGGGCTGGGCGAACTGATGCGCTCGGTGGACGCTGCCTACGCCGCGGCGATGGCCAAGCTTTCCACCCCCAAGCTGACCCGGGCGCTGATCGCGGCGGTAGAGCAGCAGGCGCCGCCACGCAAGGGGCTGGTGCGGCCGAAGCTGCGTTACGCGCATCAGGGCGGAATGAACCCTCCGCGCATCATCATTCACGGCAACGCGCTCGATTACGTTCCGGAGACCTACCGCCGCTACCTTGAGGGACGCTTTCGCAGCGCCTTCGGGCTACGCGGGACTCCGCTGGCGGTCGAATTCCGCACGCGCGGCAACCCGTACGCCCGCCGACTGGCGTCGAAAAGGCGCTGACGCGCTTCCCATTGCGCGAGCGGTGGGAGGATGATATGTTTACAAGAGTTACATTGGCTGCAAGGATAATGTGGTCGATGTCTACATTGACTCGGCGGAGCTACCATCACGGCGACCTGCGCGCAGAACTGGTGCGCGTGGCGGGCGAGATCCTCGACCAGGGCGGCGTGTCGGCACTCACCCTGCGCGAGGTCGCACGCCGGGCCGGTGTGTCCCACAGCGCGCCCTACCGGCACTTTGCCGACCGTGAGGCGCTGCTTGCCGAGGTCGTCGGTCACGGCTTTGCGCAACTCGGTGCATCCTTGCGAGAGGCTGCGCCCGAGGGCGGCAGCGCGGTGGCGCAGGCCTACCTGCGCTTTGCGATCGCACGTCCGCGGGGCTACCGGCTAATGTTCGCGGGAGAAGTTTCTCCCGCGCGCCGCGCCGGACTGCCTGCGCAGGCGGATCTCGTGCTGTGCGTGCTTGCCCAATCGGTCCCGGACCTGGGCGACGTGGAGCACACACGGCGCGCGGCGACCGCCGCGTGGTCTCTGTTGCACGGCTTGGTGCTCCTGCTGATCGACGGCTATTTCGGTCCGGTAAGCGACGAGGCGGACGCCGGGCGCTTGGCGCGCGAAGTCGTCGACATTGTGCGTTTTGCGGTCAAACCGGCTGCCGCTGCGTGAGCCCGCGCGAGGTGCCGGTCGCGCTGCGCCTAGCTGCGTTCTACCTGGCCTACTTCGCTTACGTAGGCGCATTCACGCCCTATTTCCCGCTTTATCTGTCGGGGCGCGGGCTGACGCCGGCGGAGCTGGCGGCAGTGCTCGCGATGCCTCAGCTCGCACGCATCTTCGCCCCGACAATCTGGGGCTGGCTCGCGGACCGGCATGACGCGCGGCGCGCGGTGGTGGTGGTCTCGTGCGCGGCGCTCGCAGCGGGATTTGCCGCCATTCCGTACGTGCCGGGTTTCGTGGGAATCGCCGCACTTGTCGCAACCACGAGCGTGCTGTCCGCAGGCGGGTTGCCGCTGGTCGAGGCAATCACGCTTTCGACGCTCGCCGGGCGCAGCGGCCACTATGGCCCGATCAGGCTTTGGGGATCGATCGGATTCATTGCCGCGGTGTTGTTGGTCGGCGCCTGGCTTGACGACCACGCACCCGCCACTCTGCCGGCGCTGTTGCTGGGCCTCGCCCTCGCGGCGCTCGCGGCCTCTGCTGCGCTGCCGGCCGGCGGCGCCGCTGCGCCGCAATCGAGCGACGCCGGCGTAGTGCCGGGCGGCGCTCCGGCTTCGGTGTGGGCTTTGATCGGCGCGGGGTTCTGCATGGCCGCCGCGCACGGGGCGCTCTACGCTTTCCTTACCCTGCACCTGCAGCAGCTGGGTTACAGCGGTAAGTCTATCGGCGCGCTGTGGACGCTCGGAGTATTGGCGGAGATCGTGGTCTTCTTCTATCTGCCCGCCCTGTTCCGGCGCTTTTCGCTGTCCGCCATCCTGCTCGCGAGCCTGCTCGCGGCCGTCGTGCGTTTTGCGGCGATCGGCTGGGCGGCAGCCTACCTTGCCGTGCTGGTGGTGGCGCAGCTCCTGCATGCCGCGACCTTCGGTGCCTTTCACGCCGCATCGGTCGCCGCAGTGCACCGTCTGTTTCCCGCTGGCTCGCACGCGCGCGGGCAGGCCCTGTTTTCCAGCCTGGCCTACGGCGGTGGCGGCGCGGCGGGCGCCCTGCTCGCGGGCTGGGCGTGGGAGGAGGGTGGGCCTGCCTTGACATTTTCGCTCGCCGCCGGCAGCGCGGCGCTGGGCGCCTCGCTGCTCCTCTGGCTGCGACCAATGAGGCTCTACGACGCTTTGCGTGTGCGATAATTTGCCGCTTCGATCAGGTCATTCTCGCGCTCATTCGCATGGCACAAACGCTTTACGACAAGCTCTGGAACAGTCACGTGGTGCACGTCGACGCAGACGGCACTGCGCTGCTGTATATCGATCGCCATCTGGTGCATGAAGTCACCAGTCCGCAGGCCTACGAGGGGCTCAAGCTGGCGGGACGCAAGCCGTGGCGCATCGGCTCGGTGGTGGCGACTGCGGACCACAACACGCCGACGACCGGCTGGGAGCAGGGCATCGACGGGATCCGTGATCCGATCGCGCGGCTGCAGGTCGAGACACTCGACAAGAACATGCGCGAGTTCGGCGCCAAGGTCTATTTCCCTTTCCTCGACCGGCGCCAGGGCATCGTTCACGTCATCGGCCCGGAGAACGGCGCAACGCTGCCGGGCATGACCGTGGTCTGCGGCGACTCGCATACCAGCACTCACGGCGCCTTCGCGTGCCTGGCACACGGCATCGGAACCTCCGAGGTCGAGCACGTGCTCGCGACGCAATGTCTGATCACCAAGAAGATGAAGAACATGCGCGTGCTGGTGGAGGGGCAGCTGGCGCGCGGCGTCACGGCGAAGGATGTTGCGCTCGCAATTATCGGCCGCATCGGAACCGCCGGCGGAACGGGTTGCGCGGTTGAGTTCGCCGGCAGCGCCATCCGCGGGCTGACGATGGAAGGCAGGATGACCCTGTGCAACATGGCGATCGAGGCCGGTGCCCGCGCCGGCATGGTCGCGGTGGACGAGACGACCATCCAGTACCTCAAGGGAAGGCCTTTTTCGCCCACCGGGCCCGAGTGGGACCAGGCAGTGGCGTACTGGGGGATGCTGCGCAGCGACCCGGACGCCAAGTTCGACCGCGAGGTTGCGCTCGACGCGCAGGCGATCAAGCCGCAGGTGACCTGGGGGACTTCCCCAGAGATGGTGTTGCCCGTGGACGAGACGGTGCCGGACCCGGACAAGGAGAAGGACGCGATCAAGCGTGAGGGAATCGAGCGTGCGCTGGTTTACATGGGGCTCAAGCCCCGCACCCGGATCAGCGATATCAGGCTCGACAAGGTCTTCATCGGTTCGTGCACGAACTCACGCATTGAAGACCTGCGCAGCGCGGCGGCGGTCGTGAAGGGGCGCCACGTTGCGCCGAGCGTGCGCTTGGCGATGGTGGTGCCTGGTTCGGGGCCGGTGAAGGCGCAGGCCGAGAAGGAAGGGTTGGACCGGATCTTCGTCGACGCCGGCTTTGAATGGCGCGAACCTGGATGCTCGATGTGCCTGGCAATGAATGCCGACCGGCTCGAGCCCGGGGAGCGCTGCGCTTCGACTTCGAACCGCAATTTCGAGGGCCGGCAGGGCGACGGTGGGCGTACGCACCTGGTGAGCCCGGCGATGGCGGCGGCGGCCGCGATTGCCGGACACTTCGTGGACGTACGCTCGGGGTTCTAGCGATAAAGCAAAGAGAGAAGTGAGCACGATGCAGAAATTCACGCGCCTCGACGGATTGGTGGCGCCGATGGACCGGGCGAACGTCGACACCGACGCGATTATTCCGAAGCAGTTCCTCAAGTCGATCAAGCGCACCGGCTTCGGGCCCAACCTGTTCGACGCCTGGCGTTACCTCGACCACGGCGAGCCCGGGATGGATCACGCGCGCCGCCCGCTCAACCCTGATTTCGTCCTCAACCAGGCGCGCTACAAGGGCGCGGAGATCCTCCTGGCGCGCAAGAATTTCGGCTGCGGATCCTCTCGCGAGCACGCGCCCTGGGCGCTGATCGATTACGGTTTTCGCTGCGTAATTGCGCCGTCGTTCGCCGATATCTTCTTCGGCAACTGCTACAAGAACGGCTTGCTCCCCGTGGTGTTGACTGAGGCCGAAGTCGATGCGCTGTTCTACGACTGCGCCTCGTTCCCGGGGTTTCGCCTGGTGATCGACCTGGAGCAGCAAACCGTTTCGACGACCGACGGCTCGAAACGCTATCGCTTCGATGTCGATCCGTACCGCAAGCATTCCCTGCTCAACGGCCTGGACGAGATCGGGCTCACGCTGCAGCATGCAGACAAGATCCGCGCGTTCGAAGCCGCAAGGCGCGATCAGTTTCCCTGGCTGTTCAGGTAGCGCACGATGAAGATTGCGGTCTTGGCGGGCGACGGGATTGGAAGCGAAATCGTCGCCCAGGCGCTCAAGGTGTTGCGCCGGCTGGGCGAGGATGGCCTGCGCCTGGAGCTCGAGCCGGCCCCGGTCGGCGGCGCAGGATACGAGGCAGCGGGCGACCCCCTGCCGGAGGCGACGCTCGGGCTGGCGCGGCAGGCGGATGCGATTCTGTTCGGTGCGATCGGCGGTCCCAAGTATGACGCGCTGCCTCGCGACAAGCGCCCGGAGCGCGGGCTTTTGCGCCTGCGCAAGGAGCTTGGCCTTTTCGCGAATCTTCGCCCCGCACTGGTCTATCCGGAACTCGCGCAGGCCTCTTCGCTCAAGGAAGACATCGTGGCCGGCCTGGACGTGCTGATCGTGCGCGAGCTTACCGGGGACATCTATTTCGGCGAGCCGCGCGGGATCTCGACGTTGGCGGGCGGGGAGCGCGAGGGCGTCAATACCATGCGTTACCGGGAAAGCGAGATCCGGCGCATCGCGCAGGTGGCATTCCAGGCGGCGCGCAAGCGCAGCAAGCGGCTGTGCTCGGTCGACAAGGCGAATGTGCTTGAGACCACCGAGCTTTGGAAGCAGGTGGTGACCGAAATGGGAAAGACGCATCCGGACGTCGGGCTGTCGCACATGTACGTCGACAATTGCGCCATGCAACTGGTACGCAAACCCAAGCAATTCGACGTCATCGTGACCGGCAATCTCTTCGGCGATATCCTGTCCGATGAGGCGTCCATGCTCACGGGATCGATCGGCATGCTGCCCTCGGCATCGCTCGACGCGAACGACAAGGGGCTCTATGAGCCGATTCACGGCTCCGCGCCGGACATCGCCGGCAAGAATGAGGCCAACCCGCTGGCGACGATCCTGTCGACGGCGATGATGCTGCGCTACTCGTTGGGCAACGAGGAAGCGGCGGGCCGGGTCGAGCGCGCCGTGCAGCGGGTGCTGCGGGACGGGTACCGCACCGCCGACATCTACACCGCAGGTACCCGCAAGGTGGGCACGCAGCAAATGGGCGACGCGGTGGTCGCGGCCCTCTAGGAAAGGACCATGTTGAGGGCAGGCATAGTCGGCTGGCGCGGTATGGTGGGCTCGGTGCTCGTGCAACGCATGCGCGAGGAGCGCGACTTCGAGCATATTGAGCCGGTGTTCTTTTCCACTTCGCAGGCAGGTGGCGCGGGTCCGCAGATCGGCCGGGACACGGGCCTCGTGCAGGACGCGAACGACGTCGAGGTGCTCAAGTCGCTGCCGGTGATCGTTTCCTGCCAGGGGGGGGATTACACCAATGATGTGTACCCGAGGTTGCGCCGGGCCGGCTGGAGCGGTTACTGGATCGATGCTGCGAGTGCCCTGCGGATGAACGACGATGCGGTGATCATCCTGGATCCGGTCAACATGACGGTCATCAAGGACTCGATCGCCAAGGGCGGCAAAAACTTCATCGGCGGGAACTGCACTGTCAGCCTGATGTTGATGGGGGTGGCAGGACTGTTTCAGCACGACCTGGTGGAGTGGATGACGAGCATGACCTACCAGGCGGCATCCGGCGCTGGCGCTGCAAACATGCGCGAGCTCGCGGAGCAGATGGCGCGGGTCGGCGACAGCGCGAAGAAGCTCCTTGCCGATCCAGCCTCGAGCGCGCTGGATATCGACCGCGAGGTCACCGAGGCGATTCGCAGCCCGGGCATGCCGAAAGCGAACTTCGGCTATCCGCTTGCGGCCAGTTTGCTGCCATGGATAGACAAGGATCTCGGCAACGGGCAGAGCCGCGAGGAGTGGAAGGGGCAGGCCGAGACAAACAAGATCCTCGCCCGCGGTGACAGGCCGGTGCCGGTCGACGGCATCTGCGTGCGCGTTGGCGCCATGCGCTGCCACAGCCAGGCGCTTACCATCAAGCTCAGGAAAGACGTTCCGCTGGGCGATCTCGAGGGCATGATTGCCGAGGCAAACGAATGGGTAAAGGTCGTTCCCAACCGGCGCGAGGAGTCACTTGCCGGGCTGACGCCTGCGGCGGTCAGCGGCAAACTTTCGGTACCGATCGGGCGCCTGCGTAAACTGCCGATGGGCGGCGACTATCTGGCGGCCTTCACGGTAGGGGACCAGCTCCTATGGGGCGCGGCCGAACCCTTGCGGCGCATGCTGTGCATATTGCTGGAAGCGGGGGCCGGGCAATGAGGGGCGGGTGCGCGGGCCTCATGCCCTGTGGCTCATCTCCTAGGTCCCCGAAGTGGCAAAATTCCACAACAGGTTCCGGTGGAAAGCTTCAAGAACCGAGAAAATCTCTCAGCTTGCAAGCCTAACACCATGATGTTATTTTACTTGGGGACCGCAAATTGAGTCAGGGTGGGACCGTGGGCAAATCCATCGGAATGAGAATTTTCGCCGCGGCGCTGCTGGCCGTGCCGCTGCTCGCTCACGCCGTAGGCTTGGGCAATTTGCGTGTCTTGTCCGCACTCGGGCAACCCCTGAACGCGGAGATTCAGATCGTATCGGAGCATCCCGGCGAGATGGCTTCGGTTACCGCGCGGCTGGCGTCGCAAGACGCGTTCAGCAGAGCGGGCATCGATTTCAATCCGGTGCTGCTCGGCTTGAATTTCAAGCTCGAGCACCACGACGGCAAGCCGGTGCTCAAGCTCACCACTAAGCAACCGGTCAACGACCCCTTCCTCGACATTCTCGTGGAGCTGCAGTGGTCGAGCGGGCGGCTGGTGCGTGAGTACACCTTCCTGCTCGATCCACCGACATACAAAATGCCGAAGGAGACCGCCGTGGTGCCGTCGGCGGCGCCACCGATGGCAAAGCCGGCGCCCGCGCCGGCTGCCTCAGCGACGATCGAAGAGAAGCCACTCCAAGCGGGCCCGGCGCCAGCGGGCCCGCCTCCACCCCCATTCCTCCCGCAGCCGAAGAATCCGGTGACCTACGAGGTCAAGAAGGGAGACACCCTGGGTGAGATCGCGAGCAAGAACCTGCCATCCGGCGTGACTTACAACCAGATGTTGATCGCGCTTTATCGAGCGAATCAAGAGGCATTCATTCGCGACAACATCAATCTGGTGCGCGCCGGCAAAATTCTCGACATTCCGGATCACGAGGCGGTTGCGGCGATCGATCCGGACGATGCCACGCGGCTGGTGCGGTCGCAAATGGCCGACTTCGCGGCGTATCGGCGCAAGCTTGCGGCCGCTGCCGCGGCCGCAGCGGTGGCCAGCGCCCCAGCTGGCGAGCGTGCGGTAAGCGGAAGCATCAGCACAACTCCGGAGAAAGAGGCGCCGGCGGAGCAGAAGGACGAGCTCAGGCTGTCAAAGGCTGGCGCGGGCAATCCTTCAGGGGCGATGGCGCGCGCCGCAAGCGGGGACGATCAGGCAGCGCGCACGCGCGCGCTGCAGGAAGCGCAATCGCGCGTTGCCGAGCTCGAGAAGAATGTCAGCGACCTGCAGAAGCTCGTCGAGCTGAAGAACAAGCAACTCGCGGAGCTGCAGCAGAAAGCCGCTGCGACGCCGGCCGCACCGGTCACGAGCGTGCCGGCGGCCACGAAGCCCGCCGCTGCCCCTTCCGCGCTTACCCAGCCGGCTGCCCAGGCGCCCGCTCCGGCGGCGCAAGCTCCCAAGCCTGCGGCCGTGCCGACTCCCAAGCCCGCGCCCAAGCCCCGCACGCCCCCGCCCCCGGCGCCGAGCTTCCTCGACGAATTGCTCGACAATACGGCGGCTTTGGGTGGGCTGGGCGCTGTGCTCGTGCTGCTGCTCGGTTACGGCGCATGGACGTGGCAGCGCAAGAAGAAATCTGCGCAGGGAGGTTCCGGGGCAGGCTCCTTTGGCGACTCGATCGAGCCCGGTGGAGAGGCATCGGTTCTTGGTGCGGCCGGGGCGCCTTCTATAGGCGGCGCCATCAGTCAGGCTTCCGTGAGCCAGTTGAGTGTGGGCGGAATGGAAGCCGACGAGGTCGATCCGATCGCGGAGGCCGACGTCTATATGGCGTATGGGCGGGATGCACAGGCCGAGGAAATCCTGAAGGAGGCGCTGCAAAAGGACGCCAAGCGCCCAGCTATTCACTCTAAGCTGCTTGAGATCTATGCCGCCCGTCACGACACGAGGTCGTTCGAAGAAGCGGCGCGCAATCTACAGGCGCTTACCGGCGGCTCGAGTCCCGAGTGGGAGAAGGCCGCAGCGCTCGGCCGGAGCATCGACGCGCAGAATCCGTTGTATGGGAGCGCGACGGGGGCCACTCCAGTTGCCGATCTTGCGCACGAGCCTGCACCCGCACCGAATCTGGATTTCGATCTCGATGCGGCGTCGGCGCCCGTCGCGATGCCGGATATCCCCCTGGATGTCGGCAGCGAAGCAAACAAGCAGCCGGGATCGGAGGCGCTCGATTTCGAGCTCGGGTCGACCACGAATTCAATGCAGGCGAGCGATTTTGCCAAGGGCGGCACGCTTATCATTGATAAGAATGCCGAGCCGCAGGCGCAGCCTGAGCCCGGGCCTGAAGGTCTGGACTTCGATCTTGGAATCGGCGGAGCCGAGTCGCCCAAGTCTGCCAAATCGGTTGCAACGGGCCTCGAGACGCCGGCGACGCAACCGGTGGCCTCGCCCGACGCGGAACCGACCGGCGGGATGGACTTCAACTTCAGCCTCGACATGGACGAGGACAAGACCACGCCTGAACCGGAGCCCACGGCTCCCTCGGCGCCGCTCGACCTGTCCTCGATCAACCTGGATCTCGATGCGCCTGAACAGCCTTCGGCTGCGTCGGCGAGCACGGACCCGAAATGGCAGGAAGTGGCCACCAAGCTCGATCTGGCCAAGGCATACGAGGAGATGGGCGACAAGGACGGCGCGCGCGAGCTCCTGAACGAGGTCGTGAAGGAAGGCGACAGCGCCCAGCAGAGCCAAGCCCAGCAGATGCTCTCGAGCCTCGGCTGAGAGCCGCGTTTCCCGTACACTACAATTAGCCACCGGCTGCGTTTCCTGCGCGGCGCCGTGGCTAAACTTTATTCCGGTATGCGATTCGCGCTCGGTATTGAATACGACGGCAGCCGCTTCCTCGGCTGGCAGACGCAGCCTGGTGCCGGCACGGTGCAGGACGCGCTGCAGGCGGCGCTCTCCGCTATTGCCGGGCAAGAGGTCAAAGTGACGTGCGCGGGCAGAACCGACCGGGGCGTGCACGGGATCGGGCAGGTGGTCCACTTCGATCCGCCTGTCGCGCGTCCGGAAGGCGCCTGGGTTAGGGGTGTCAACGCCGTGCTGCCGGATTCGGTCGCGGCGCTATGGGTGCGAGAAGTGAATGACGGGTTTCACGCCCGTTTCAGCGCGCTGACCCGCAGCTACCGGTACGTTTTGCTCAATCGCGCCGTAAGGCCTGCGCTGGCGGCGCGCTACGTCGGCTGGTTCCATCGCGAACTCGATGTCAACGCGATGCGCCGTGCGTCCGAATTCCTCCTCGGCGAGCACGATTTCTCGGCTTTCAGGTCGTCCGAGTGTCAGGCGAAGACGCCGGTACGCCGCGTGCATTGGCTCGAGATCGAACGTCGCGGAGAGCGGATCGACTTCACGATCACTGCCAATGCCTTCCTGCACCACATGGTGCGCAACATCGTCGGTACGCTCGTATACGTGGGCAAGGGCAAGCATCCTGCCGCCTGGGTGCGTGAGGTGCTGGCGTCGCGCGAGCGTGCCCGTGCTGCGCCGACCTTCGGTCCCGAGGGACTCTATCTCGAAGCCGTCGACTATCCGCCTGAGTGGGGCCTGCCGGCCGCGCGCCGGGCTCCGGCGGTCCTGCCGCTCGAGCTCTGAGCGATGCGTACGCGGGTCAAGATCTGCGGCATCACTCGCGTCCAGGATGTACAGGCGGCCTGCGAGGCGGGCGCGGACGCCGTCGGGCTGGTTTTCTATCCGCCCAGCCCGCGCTTCGTTTCTCACGTGCAGGCGCGTGCCTTGCGCGACGCGCTTCCGCCGTTTGTGACGCCTGTTGCGTTATTCGTTGATCCCAGCTTCGAGGAGGTCGAGCACGTGCTCGAGGAGGTGCGCCCGGGCGCACTGCAGTTCCATGGCGACGAGCCGCCGGAGTTCTGCGAGCGTTTCGGCCTCCCCTATCTCAAGGCCTGCCGGATAAGGGAGGGAGTCGATTTGCTAGAATACTTGCAGCCATACAAGGGGGCGAGCGGGTGGTTGGCGGACGCCTTCGTGGGGGCGTACGGCGGGGTCGGGGAGACTTTCGACTGGTCGTTGGTGCCACATCAGCGGCCCCGTCCACTGATTCTTTCAGGTGGCCTGACGAGCGACAACGTGCGCGAGGCGATCCGTCGCGTTCAGCCGTGGGGGGTGGACGTTTCGAGCGGGGTCGAGTCCGCCAAGGGCATTAAGGATGCGGCCAAGATTGCGGCCTTCATGGCAGAGGTCAGAAATGCAGATGAGTGAGCTTCCCGACGCGCGCGGTCACTTCGGTCCCTACGGCGGCGTGTTCGTCGCCGAAACGCTGATACATGCTCTCGGCGAGTTGCGGGACGCCTACGAGCGCTGCCGCAAGGATCCGGCGTTCATGGCGGAATTCCGCTACGAGCTGAAGCACTATGTCGGGCGTCCGAGCCCCGTATATCACGCCAAGCGTCTGTCGGAGAAGTACCGCGGGGCGCAGATCTACCTCAAGCGCGAGGACCTCAATCACACAGGCGCGCACAAAATCAATAACACGATCGGTCAGGCGTTGCTGGCGCGTCACATGCGCAAGCCGAGGGTCATTGCGGAAACCGGCGCCGGGCAGCACGGTGTCGCGAGTGCAACCGTGGCGGCGCGATATGGCATGGAATGCGTGGTCTACATGGGATCCGAAGACATCAAGCGCCAGGCCACGAACGTCTACCGGATGAAGCTCCTCGGCGCCACCGTGGTGCCAGTCGAATCGGGCTCCAAGACGCTCAAGGACGCACTGAACGAAGCGATGCGCGACTGGGTGACGAACGTCGAGAACACCTTCTACATCATTGGAACGGTTGCCGGACCGCATCCGTATCCGATGATGGTACGCGACTTCCAGTCCGTGATCGGGGAGGAATGCGTGCAGCAGATGCCCGAAATCGCGGGGCGCCAGCCGGATGTCGTCATTGCCTGCGTAGGCGGGGGCTCGAACGCGATGGGCATCTTCCACGCCTACCAGCCAAACGAGGCTGTGCGCCTGATCGGGGTCGAAGCGGCCGGGGAGGGGATCGCCAGCGGCAGACACGCGGCGTCCCTCTGCGCCGGCGTGCCGGGGGTATTGCACGGAAATCGCACCTACCTGTTGCAAGACGCCAACGGCCAGATTATCGAAACGCACTCGATCTCGGCGGGCCTGGACTATCCGGGCGTGGGGCCGGAGCACGCATGGCTGAAAGACACCGGTCGCGCCGAGTACGTCGCAGTGACCGATGACGAGGCGCTGCAGGCCTTTCACGAGTTGTGCCGCCTGGAAGGTATCATCCCCGCGCTCGAGTCAAGTCATGCTGTCGCCTACGCGACCAAGATCGCCCCGACTATGAGTGCCGACGCGGTTCTGCTAGTGAATCTTTCCGGGCGCGGCGACAAGGACATGCACACCGTGGCGCAGCGATCGGGAATCGTGTTCTAGCGATGTCCCGCATCCAATCGCGATTCGCTTTGCTTCGCAAACAGGCTCGCAAAGCGCTGATACCGTACATCACGGCCGGTGACCCGGATCCCGCGCTTACCGTGCCCCTGATGCGGGCCTTGGTCGAGGCCGGCGCGGACATCCTCGAGCTCGGGGTGCCTTTTTCCGATCCGATGGCCGACGGCCCCGTGATACAGCGATCCGCCGAGCGCGCCCTGGCGAACGGCGTCGGCCTGGTGGACGTGATCGGCATGGTACGAGAGTTCCGCAAGCAGGACCCCGACACACCGCTCGTCTTGATGGGTTACGCCAATCCCGTAGAGGCGATGGGTAGCGAGAAATTCCTCACTGCCGCTAGCGATGCGGGTGTCGACGGAGTAATCGTCGTCGACTATCCACCGGAAGAGGCGGCGCCGTTCGCAGCCATGGCAAAGAGCAGCGGGATCGACGCGATCTTTCTTCTCGCTCCGACCTCGACGCCGAGCCGCATCGAGGAGGTGGCGCGTATCGGCAGCGGCTACCTGTACTACGTCTCGCTCAAAGGAGTGACGGGCGCGGCAGGCCTAGATCTTTCGGACGTAGAGAAGCGAATCCCGCTGCTTCGTGCGGCGACAGAATTGCCGATCGGGGTCGGTTTCGGCATTCGCGATGCGCAGTCCGCGCGGCGCGTCGCCGACGTAGCAGACGCCGTGGTGATCGGCAGTCGCATCATCCAGGAGATCGAGGCCGCGGGCCCCGATCAGGCGGTGAACCGTATTCGCGATCTGATCAGGCCGATCCGTGCCGCACTGGACGCCTGATAAGCGAGTGCGATACTAGGCAATCATGAGCTGGCTCCAGAAACTGCTTCCGCCCAAGATCCAGCGTTCCGAGCGCAGTGCGCGCAAGACCGTGCCGGAAGGTCTGTGGACCAAGTGCCCGGAGTGCGACGCGGTGCTCTACAGCACGGACCTCGAAAAGAACTTGAGCGTATGTCCTAAGTGCGGGCATCACGAGCGGCTAGACGCGCGGGGGCGATTGGACGCGCTGCTCGATTCGGACGGGCGGTTCGAGGTTGGCACCGAAGTGCTGCCGATAGACAGCCTCAAGTTCAAAGACTCGCGGCGTTATCCCGAGCGGCTGTCCGAGGCGCAGGGGCAGACAGGCGAAACCGACGCGCTGGTCGTGATGCAGGGTGCGATCAAGGAGATCGGCGTGGTTTGCGCCGTCTTCGAATTCGAGTTCATGGGGGGCTCCATGGGCTCGGTGGTCGGCGAGCGCTTTGTTCGCGGCGTGCGCGTCGCAATCGAACAGAAGCTGCCGTTCATATGCGTCTCGGCGTCGGGTGGTGCCCGGATGCAAGAGGGCCTGCTGTCGCTGATGCAAATGGCCAAGACGACGGCGGCGCTCACCGATCTCGCGGAGCGCAAGTTGCCGTTCATTTCGGTGCTCTCGGATCCGACCATGGGCGGTGTGTCCGCCAGCTTCGCAATGATTGGCGACGTCGTCATCGCCGAGCCGAAAGCGCTCATCGGCTTCGCCGGTCCGCGCGTGATCGAGCAGACCGTCCGGCAGAAGCTTCCGGAGGGGTTTCAGCGCGCCGAGTTCCTGCTCGAGAAAGGAGCCATCGACATGATCGTCGACCGGCGGCAGCTGCGCGACACGCTTGCTTCGCTGCTGGCCATGCTCCTGGGCCTGCAGGCCGAGCAGCCAACCTGAGCTCCCGCCTGGCATCGCCCGCCGTGGTGGCGTCCCGTACGCTTGCCGACTGGTTGCATTATGTCGAGCGGCAACATTCGCAACCGATCCAGCTCGGGCTCGACCGCGTAGCGCAGGTCTACAGTCGACTCGGAGTTCGAATCGATTGCCCGGTGTTTACCGTTGGAGGCACCAACGGCAAGGGCTCTACCTGCGCGATTCTCGAAGCGGTCCTGCACGCCTCGGGTTTCCGTACCGGCCTGTACACCTCGCCGCACCTGGTGCGTTACAACGAGAGAGTGCGGATCGGCGCACGGGAGGTCGAGGATGCCGAGCTGTGCGAGGCGTTCGGGGCCGTCGACGCGGCGCGAGGCGGCGTCCCGCTGACCTACTTCGAGTTCGGCACGCTGGCGGTGTTGCGGCTGTTCGGGCAGGCGAGCCTGGACGCCGTCATACTCGAAGTGGGGCTGGGTGGGCGCCTCGACGCGGTAAATGTGATCGATGCGGATTGCGCGGTTCTGACGAGCATCGGCATCGACCACGTCGAATATCTCGGGCCGACTCTCGAATCCATCGGGCGGGAAAAGGCGGGCATCTTCCGCCGCAACCGCCCGGCGGTCGTCGCCGAGCCGGAGCCGCCGCTTTCGGTTCTGGAAGCGGCAAACGCCGCAGGCGCCCGCTTGATGCTCATCGGGCGCGATTTCGGCTATGCACGGGAAGACGGACAGTGGCGCTACTGGGGGCCCACCGGCGTGCGCGCAGGACTCGCTCATCCCGCGCTGCGCGGCGGGCTGCAGCTGCGCAATGCCGCAGCCGCGTTGTGCGCACTAGAGTCCCTGCGCGATAGGCTTCCGGTCGGCATGCAGCACCTGCGCCAGGGGCTGGCGCAGGTGACGCTTCCGGGGCGATTCCAGGTGCTACCAGGGCGGCCGCAGGTGATCCTAGACGTGGCGCACAATCCTCAGGCTGCGCGGGCGCTTGCGGAGGCGATCGCGGGAACGGGTTTTGCGCCGCAGACCATCGCCGTTTTCGGCATGCTGAGGGACAAGGACATCCGCGCAGTGGTGCACGAGCTCGCACCGCGCGTGACGCGCTGGCACCTGGCTAGCCTTGGCGGCGAGCGTGGCACTACCGCTGCGGAGCTGGCGGCGGTTCTGGGCGCCGAGGGCGTTGCCGCCCCACTGGCGGAGCACGCCTCGGCCGTGCAAGCCTTCGCTGCGGCGCGAGAGGAGGCGAGCGAGAATGATAAAATCATCGTCTTTGGATCATTCCTTACGGTCGGCGAAGTAATGGCGCATCTCGAAGCGGTGCGGGGCGGCGTGCGCGGCCATGGCTGAAGCACAGGACGTCAATACGCTTAAGCGCCGCGGGCGCAGGCGTCTGGTCGGAGCGATTGCCCTGGTGCTGCTCGCTGTAATCGTGCTGCCGATGGTGTTCGATTCCGAGCCCAGGCAGGCCTCGGCACCGGTCGACGTACGCATTCCGAGCGAAGGCACGAGCTTCAAGCCCAAGCTTCCGGCCCGGCCGGCGTCCGAGCCCCAGAAGGCTGCGCCGGCGGCGGCAAGGAGCGATAAGCCGGCCGAAGGCACCGTAGGTCAGTCCGAGACACCGCACAAGCCGGCTGTTACTGTCCGCAAGAAAGCTCCGGAGCGCAGCGCCGCCGAACGCGCGCGAGCGGAAGCCGCGCTGGCCGGCATCGAGTACATCGTGCCGGTCGCGGCGCTGGCGGATCCCGAGCGCGTGAAGGAGCTGACGTCCCGCCTGGCGGCCGCCAAGCTCCCCTATTACACCGAGCCCATCGCTACAGCCAAGGGGCCGGTGACGCGCGTGCGCGCAGGGCCGTTCGACAGCCGCGAGGCGGCCGAGAAGGCGTATGGGAAGCTCAAGGGCCTTGGACTCAAGCCCGGAAACGTCACCACCAAGTCCTGATGACTTGGCTGGACTACGCCGTGCTCGGCGTGATCGGAGTCTCGGTGCTCTGGGGCGCGTGGCGCGGGCTGGTGCGGGAGGTCATATCGATTGCGGGCTGGGTTCTGGCATTTGTCGCCGCAAATCTGTTTGCCGTGCCCCTTGCTGGCGTGCTGCCGCAGGCCATTCCCACGGCCGAGCTTCGCCTGCTGGCAGCGTTCATGGGAATCTTCATTACCGCGCTCGTGATTGCGACCCTGTGCGGAGTTCTGCTGGCGAAGCTGGCGAAGGCGGCCGGCCTCGCCGGCCTCGACCGGTTGCTCGGCTCGCTTTTCGGTCTCGCGCGCGCCCTGCTTATCGTGCTCGCGTTCGCGCTGGTCGCGGGGTTCACGTCGGCGCCGAGACAGCCATTTTGGCAAAACTCTGTCAGCGGAGGGCCGATGGCGCGCGCCGCGCTCGCGATACGGCCGTGGCTGCCGCAGTCCTTGACCGTGCGACTGCGCTATCATTGAGGCCCGTTCACCGGTAAGCGGTCCCTATGTGTGGCATTCTCGGAATCGTCGCGCGTTCGCCCGTCAACCAGCTGCTCTATGACGGACTGCTGCTGCTGCAGCATCGTGGTCAGGACGCCGCCGGCATCGTCACCAGTGAGCGCAAGACCTTCCACATGCAAAAGGGCAATGGCATGGTGCGTGACGTGTTCCGCACCCGCAACATGCGCTCGCTGCCCGGGAACGTCGGCATCGCACATTGCCGCTACCCGACCGCAGGTTCGGCCCGCAATTCGGCCGAGGCTCAGCCGTTCTACGTCAACTCGCCGTTCGGGATCGTTCTCGGACACAACGGCAACCTGACGAACGCGGACCAGCTGAAGGACGAGATGTTCCGCCAGGACCTGCGGCACATCAATACGAACTCGGATTCCGAGGTCCTGCTCAACGTTCTCGCTCACGAGCTGGAGAAGACTTCGGTCAAATTGCGGCTCGATCCACAGACCATCTTCGCGGCGGTATCGAATGTCCACCGCCGTTGCCGTGGCGCCTATGCGGTGATCGCGATGATTTCCGGCTACGGCGTGCTCGCGTTCCGGGATCCCTACGGAATCCGGCCGGCGGTCATCGGCTACAACGAGACTGAAGACGGCACTGAATATATGGTTGCCTCGGAGTCGGTGGCGATCGATTCGCTCGGCTTCAAGGTGCTGCGTGACGTCGCGCCCGGAGAAGCGGTCCTGATAGACGAGGAAGGAAACTTCTACAGTCAACAGTGTGCGCCGCGCATCAGCCTAAATCCCTGCATTTTCGAGTACGTGTACCTCGCACGGCCCGATTCGATCATCGATGGCGCGTCGGTGTACGAGACGCGGCTGATCATGGGCGAGAAGCTGGCCGAGAAGGTTCGCCGTGAGTACCGGCACCTCGACATCGACGTCGTGATTCCCATTCCGGACTCGAGCCGTCCCTCCGCGCTTCAGATGGCACTGGGATTGGGGGTGCCGTACCGGGAAGGTTTCGTGAAGAACCGTTATATCGGCCGCACCTTCATCATGCCGGGGCACTCTGTCCGCCGCAGATCGGTGCGCCAGAAGCTGAACGCCATCTCGATGGAGTTCAAGGGTAAGAATGTGCTGCTGGTCGACGACTCGATCGTGCGCGGGACCACCAGCCGCGAAATCGTCCAGATGGCGCGCGAGGCGGGGGCACGGAAGGTGTTTTTCGCGTCAGCTGCGCCGCCGGTACGGTTTCCGAATGTGTACGGCATCGACATGCCTACCCGCGCCGAGCTCATCGCGGCGCATCGCAGCGAGGAGGAAGTCGCGATCGAACTCGGCGCAGACGCGCTTATTTATCAGGACCTCCCCGCACTTAAGGAAGCCGTGCGGCAAATCAATCCCAAGCTTCAGCGATTCGAGACGTCCTGCTTCGACGGCAACTACATCACCGGCGACGTCACCAACGATTACCTGCTCGAAATCGAAACGCGGCGCGATGCCGCTCGGGATTCGAGCGAGGACGCCGAAGGCGCCCAGCTCGACCTCAATCTGGTTGCGGCAGACTAGCCGGAAAGAGGCCCGCCGCCGACTTTACGGCTGGCGCGAATCGCGATATCATGGTTTTTGCGCCGATTTGAATCGACAGCTTGCGGGCGCGTTAAAAATGCTGCTAAAGCGTGCCGCCAAACCCGGTTCGCGCAGCCGGGTTTTTTTGTGCCCGCAAGCGAAGGATGTAAGGTGATGAAAGATACATTCGAGCTTGCCACACTGGGTGTGCGCGCCGGACAGGCACGCACCGAATTCAACGAGAATTCTGAGGCCCTGTTCTTAACTTCGAGCTTCGTCTTCGACAACGCGCAGCAGGCGGCGGCTAGGTTCTCCGGCAACGAAGACGGGTTCATCTATTCCCGCTTCAGCAATCCGACGGTCACCATGATGCAGGATCGGCTCGCTGCCATGGAAGGCGGCGAATCCTGCATTGCGACCGCATCGGGGATGTCGGCTATTCTGGCCATGTCGATGGCGCTGCTCAAGGCCGGCGACCACGTCGTCTGTTCACGAGCCGTGTTCGGCGCGACTGTGCAGCTGTACGCGGGGGTACTGGCGCGCTTCGGTATCGAAACGACCTTCGTTTCGCCGGTGGATGTCGGCGACTGGGAACGGGCGGTACGGCCGCATACCAAGCTCTTCTTTCTCGAGACTCCGTCCAATCCACTCACCGAGGTGTCCGATATCGCAGCGATTGCGGCGACCGCCAAGCGCGTCGGGGCGTTGCTCGCGGTGGACAACTGCTTCTGCTCGCCGGCGCTGCAGCGTCCGCTCGCGCTCGGGGCGGACCTGGTTATCCATTCCGCGACTAAGTATCTCGACGGGCAGGGCAGGGTGCTGGGCGGCGCCATCGTTGGCCCGCGCAAGCTGGTCATGGACGGGATCTTCGGTTTTGTGCGCACGGCGGGGCCGTCGCTGTCGCCGTTTAACGCGTGGGTGATCCTGAAGGGCCTGGAAACGCTGGAGCTGAGGATGCTTGCGCAGTCCGCCTCGGCGCTCGAGCTCGCGCACTGGCTTGAAGGCCAGCCGGGAGTGGCAAAGGTCCATTATCCGGGGCTGGCGTCGCATCCGCAGCACGCTCTCGCGATGCGCCAACAACGCACTGGCGGCGCGATCGTCTCCTTCGAGCTCAAAGGGGGGCGTGGCGCGGCCTGGAAACTGATCGACGCCACGCGCCTGATCTCGATAACCGCCAACCTCGGCGACACGAAAACGACGATTACCCATCCGGCGACCACGACGCACGGTCGCATCTCGCCCGAGGCGCGAGTCGCCGCTGGGATCACTGAGGGGCTGGTGCGCGTCGCAGTCGGTCTGGAGAGCCAGGCGGACCTGCGCGAGGACCTGGCGCGGGGACTCTAGGCGGCCCCGCCTGGCGGCAAAGTGACTAGGCGCGCGGCGCCATCCTTAGTGCTCAGGTAGCCGCCGGTTTGGTACCAGTCGGGAAGAACCCAGCGCTCGCAGAGCCGGCCCTCCAGGTTCAGCTCGTGGCGACCGGGGCGGTGGGTGTGCCCGTGTATGAGGCGCGTCACCGCGTGGCGGCGGAGCGCCCCCAGCACGGCTTGCTCATTGACGTCCATGATCGCGGCACTCTTGGTTCGCTTGCGCGCCTCGCTCTCTGCGCGCAGCGCGCGCGAGCGGGCACGCCGCTCGCCGATTGGCGCGGCGAGGAATTCGGCCTGCCAGGAAGGCGAGCGCGCGGTACCGCGCCACGCCATGTAGTCCCGGTCGTCCGTACAAAGCGTGTCGCCGTGCATCAGCAGCGTCTTCACGCCGCCGACTTCCGCAACCGTCGGATCCTCGAGCGCGAGCGCGCCGCAGGCCGAAAGAAATCCGCTTCCGAGCAGGAAATCGCGGTTGCCCTGCATCACGTATACGGCCGTTCCGCCGCGCGCGAGAGCCCTTAGCGCGTCTGCGACCCGGCGCGCGAGAGGGCCGCCGCCGGGCACGCTCAACTCGTCATCGCCGACCCAGTAGTCGAAGAGGTCACCCAGGATGTACAAGCCCCTCGACCCGGACGCTTCTCGCGCGAGAAATTCGACGAAACGATCCGTAATCGACGGCCGCTCATCCGACAGATGCAGGTCGGAAATGAGCAGGTCGCGCAGCACGTTGCCGTCTAATTGCCGTCGACCAGCGTCGTCGACTCGATGACGACCGGCTCACGCGGAACATCGCTCCCGAACGGGCCGCCGCGCCCGGTGGGCGTCTTGGCAATCTTGGTCACGACGTCGTTGCCCGCTACGACCTTGCCGAACACTGCGTAGCCGTTTCCGTCGCCTCGCGGGTCACCCCAGTTCAGGAATTCGTTGTCCGCCACGTTGATGAAGAACTGTGCGGTTGCAGAGTCCGGATTCTGAGTACGCGCCATCGCGACGGTTCCGGCGTCGTTCTTTAGGCCGGCCTTGACCCCCGCCTGCGCTTCGTTCTGGATGGGGGCGCGAGTCGGCTTCTGGTTGTAGTTCCGGTCGAAACCGCCCCCCTGAATCATGAAGCCGTCGATGACGCGATGAAAGATGGTGCCGCCGTAATGGCCGTCGCGCACGTACTGCAGGAAGTTGGCGACAGTCTTCGGCGCTTTCGAAGGATAGAGCTCCAGCCGGATGGTGCCGACGTTCGTCTTTATGTCGACTTGCGGGTTGGCGGCGGCGGCCGGGGTGGAGGCGGCAGCCGAAAGGATGACGAGAGGCTTCCAGAGCTTGAGAAATTTCATGCATTTTTCCGCTGAGTGGCGCCATTTCCGGCGCCGGTTGGGATCAGCCGGCGCCCTCGCAAAGGATCTTCCGGCTGCCGTTTTCCTTCGACCAGTACCGCGCCTTGTTGACGTGGTCGAGCGCCTTAGGATCGTCGACGCGTGCCGCCCAAGGCCCCGGGCGCGCGCCCAGGAAGAGCGCCGGAACGATTAGATGGAACTCCACGCTGCGGCGGACCAAAGCGACCATTGTGTTATACTTTTCAATGCCCTACGAGAAAACGGCATTCTAGACTAACCCCCGGCCCGCGACAACTTCGGCCAATTTTTTGCGCCGCAACGTGCGGGCTCGAAGCTCTCAAATGGCCTCGCTACGCTTGGTTCCCTCGATCGGCGGCGAGCCTCCGCGAGAGCAGTGACCCCCGATGCTCACGATCTACAACACGCTGGGTAGAAAGAAACAGGAGTTCGCGCCGATCCGTGCCGGCGAGGTGCGCATGTATGTATGCGGCATGACAGTCTACGACTACTGTCACCTGGGACATGCGCGGGTCATGCTGGTGTTCGACGTGGTCCGAAAGTGGCTGCGCGAAAGCGGGTACCGCGTGACTTACGTTCGCAACATCACCGACATCGACGACAAGATCATCCGGCGCGCGATCCAGAACGGTGAGACGATAGGCGAGCTCACCGACCGGTTCATCCGCTTCATGGAAGAGGATGCTTCGGCGCTTGGCGTCGAGGTGCCGGACAAGGAGCCACGCGCAACCCGGTACGTGCCGCAGATGCTGGACATGATTGCCGCGCTGGAACGCCGTGGTCTGGCCTATCGCGCGCCGGACGGCGACGTGAATTACGCGGTGCGCAAGTTCCCCGGCTACGGCAAGCTGTCGGGAAAGTCTGTCGACGAGCTCCGTGCCGGAGAGCGCGTCTCGATAGACCCTTCGAAACAGGACCCACTCGACTTCGTACTGTGGAAACGCTCAAAGTCGGATGAGCCCAAGTGGCCTTCGTCGTGGGGGGAAGGCCGCCCCGGCTGGCACATCGAGTGCTCGGCGATGAGCTGCGCGCTGCTCGGCGAGCACTTCGACATCCACGGTGGGGGCGAGGATCTGCAGTTTCCGCATCACGAAAACGAAATTGCCCAGTCCGAGGGCGCCAGCGGCAAGACTTTCGTCAACTACTGGATGCACAACGGCTTCGTCCGCGTGGACGAAGAGAAGATGTCCAAGTCGCTCGGCAATTTCCGCACAGTTCGCGACATCCTGGCGTCGTTCGATCCGGAGGTGGTGCGCTTCTTCATATTGCGCGCGCATTACCGCAGCCCGCTCAACTACTCGGACGCGCACATGCAGGACGCGAAGGCCGCGCTGACACGCCTCTACACCGCGCTCAGGGGCTGCCCCGCCGCGCCGACTGCGATCGACTGGGACGAACCGCGCGCAGCACGGTTCAAAGCTGCCATGGACGACGATTTCGGCACCCCCGAGGCGGTTGCCGTACTGTTTGATCTTGCGAATGAGGTGAACCGCGGCGCCGTCCAGCTTGCGCCGCAGCTGCGTGCTTTGGGCAACGTACTCGGAATCCTGCAGCGCGAGGCGCAGGAGTTCTTGCGTGCCGGTCCCGGTGCGACGCTGGACGACGCGGAGATCGAGCGCCGCATTGCGCGGCGCGCCGCTTTCAAGAAAGAGAAGAACTACGCGGCGGCCGACGCCGAGCGGGGGGCACTGGCCGCGGCCGGGATTGTTCTTGAGGACGGTCCCGCGGGCACAACCTGGCGCCGCAGCTGAGCCGACCGCGCGGCCGGCTCAGTCCTTGAATCCCCCGTCCCGGCCGATGATCGTCAGGTCGACGTACATTGAGCCGTTGTGATTCGTCGGCGAGTAACTTACCGCGAATCCGCCGAAGTCCACGTCGTGCATCGTCTCCAGCGCCTTCATGAATCTCTCCCGCGTCAGGTCTCGGCCCGCACGCCGCAGCCCCTCGACCGCGACTTTTGCGACCAGGAACCCTTCCAGGCTCGAGAAGTTAACGTCGACCTTCGCCTTCTTTGCGAGCTTGTTGAACTCCTCGACCACCGGCACGCTCAGGCTCCATGGAAAGGGCACGACCTGCGAAATGGCGACGCCCACCCCCTCCTTGCCCAACTCGTTGGCGAGCGCGGTCGAGCCGACGAACGAGACGTTGTAGAACTGTCCGTCGTAGCCATCCTTCTTCGCCACCTTGATGAAGGCGGCGATCGACTTGTAGGCGCTTATCATGATCACGGCGTCGGGGCGCTTGGGTAGGATCGCCTTGATGGCCTTCGCCACGTCGACCGTGTTGCGCTCGACCGTTCCGGTGGCGACGATCTCGCCGCCGCGCTTGCGCACGGCGATCTGGACCCCGGTCAGGCCGGCCAGGCCGTAGCTGTCATTCTGGTAGAACACCGCGAAACGCTTGCTGCCCGTCGTGAGAAGCTGCTCAACGATCTGGTCGGTTTCGTCGTAGTAGCTGGCGCGGACGTTGAATATGTAGGGATTGAGGGGCTTGCGCAGCAGCTCCGCGCCCGTGAACGGACCTACGAAGGGAACCTTGGCCTTGGTGAATACCGGCAGCGAGGCCTTACTGGTCGGCGTGCCGACGTAGCCCACCAGCGCGAAGACCCTGTCAGTTTCGATCAGCTTGCGCGTGTTCTCGGCCGCCCGGTCGGATTCGTAGCCGTCGTCCCTGGTCGTAAGGCGGACGGTGCGGCCGTGGACGCCTCCCTGCGCGTTGACGTGGTTGAACCAGAGCATCATTCCGTCCCGCATCTGGATGCCGAGCTGCTGCGCGGGACCCGTGAACGCAGCCGACTGTCCGAGAAGGATCGTGGTCGGCGTGATCCCGGGTATCGGCTGCGCGCAGGCGGCGCTCATTGCCATGCTCAGGGCGCAGGCGCAGGCGAGTCGAGTCAGCAGAGTCTTCATGGTGCAGAGGCCTCGTTGCAGGAGATTGAATCTAAGCACACTGCAACGGGCGGCGCGCGGAATTATTCCCTTACGGCTCGAACGATACCGGTGGCATCCCTGCCCGATGGCACCGCAATCTGCCGGCGTTTCATCCGGCCGCCCAAGATCTTCGAGGACGACAGGGGCGGCGAATTTCGCGTGGATATCGATCGATTTCGCTACTTCGTAAACGCCGCAGTTCCGACGACTGAGTCGAGGTAGGTGGCGCTAGCGGCGGGGCTGATGACGTAGCCCACGCCGATCCGCTCGGCGCTTGCGCCGGCGAAGAAGCCGCTGACGTCCGCGGGGCAGCCAGCCGCGCAGGCGGAAGCGCTGTTTGCCGTCGTGCTGAGGGCAAAGGCGTTTCCAGAAACAGACGTGCTCACGTCATTCAGAGAATAAGTCTGGTCCGGCATGGCGACGGCAAAGTTCCTTATCGCAACCGTAGGCCGGGCGCCGAAAGCTACGTCTATCGAGCCGGAGAATAACCCTGGCGCCGTATTGGCGTTGACATATGTCGGTCTGGTCGCACCGAGCAGTGTGTAGGTCGCGCTGCCGCTTGTTGGTAAGGTGGGCGTCGGCATGCCGATGACGTAGTGCAACCCCTGATCTGGGCTGTAGTTTTCGGTGCCCGTGAGCCCTGTCGGCACCGCTGCTGTCCCGGTCCACCGACCCCAAGCGAGGATTCCGTCGGTGCCGAATTCCGTCTGAGTGCCGGATATCTGTTGGTAGGTGTTGCCGAAAAAAGAAAGCCGGGCGAGTTGACCAATGGCGTTGAAGATCGCGCTCGCGTTCGCGCCACTATCAAGCACGCCATAGCTCCCATCGCCGGACACGCCGTATGCGACGCTCGCCGCGTAGCCGCTTCCGCTTTGCAGCGGAGCCGCGACCACAGGGTCGCCGCCGCCAGTGCGCTCGTCGCCCGACACAAAGTCAGGCCATGCGGTGCCAGGCGGCGCGGGTGGGACCGAGGGGACGCGGTCGGTCTCGTGCGGTGGTTCGCTCGGATCAGGGGGCGCTACGCCGCTGGTGCCCGCGGGGACGTCGATCGACCCGGAGGCGTTGCTGAGCGACCAGATGCCGCTGCTGCCGCGGATCAGGGTCGAGCCGTCTGGCAGCACGACGATCAGGCCGCCGGTGCCGCGGATGCCGACCGTGGCGGTCGGAGTCACTATCTGATAAGTATCGCGGTGGACCCGGCCGATGAGACCCGTCACCGCGCGCATGGCGCCCTTCAGCAGCGAGAAGAAGCCGCGCTCAGTACCGTCGGTCTCGCCATCATAGTTGTACTCCCTGACGCCGAACACCGTATTCGGCTGCAGCGAGACGTAGGCCCCGTCGGGGAAGCGAATCTGCGCCCGCCCGTCGTTGGTGCGGATGGTGTCGCCGTTCTCGAGCTCGACTCCTTTGACGAGGAGGCGTTGCCGGCCGTCGGGGCGGGTCGCCACTACGTTGCCGATGCTGAAGTCGATCTGCCCTGCGCTGGCGCCGGCATTGCCGGCGAATGCCGCCGAGGCCAGCGCGAGGATCAGCGCGCCCTTATTCATCCGAAATGGTGCGGTCGCATTCATTTCGTACCCCCTATCCTTCAAAAATCCAAACGGACCGAGACCGTCGCCACGGTACGGCGAAATCGGTAGAGGTCGATGTTCGATCTGTTATCCGTATCCGCCGCCTGCAAGATAAGCGTCGTTCCCACGCGCATCAAGTAGCTCGCGCCGAGCCGCAGGTCGGTCTGCTTGTCTTTACGGGTGACGAGGAAGATCGGCTCCGGTCCGCCGTAGCGTCGCTCCTCGTAATTCACTCCACCAAAGACGGCCCACCCCTCCGCCGGCTTGAACTGGCCGCCTATGCGAATGCCTGCGGGCTCGTGACCCAGGTGTGGAACGCCATCCGCGAGCTCCTTCTCCCTGCCGCCGTAGGCGCTGAAGAACAGGACGGGAGAGAGCCTGCCGGAGAACGCCTGCGCGTACGCGGCGCCGGCGATGGCACGGTTGGCGTCGCGTATTTCCTGGGCCGGATAGCGAAGTTGCGCGTACTGCAAGTAGCCCGTCAATTGCCTGCGCTCGTCCATATCGTGCTGCCACTGGGCGATCAGCCCGCGCGAATCGCGGTAGCGCGAGTTGTCCACCTCGAAGCTCTGCATCTGCGCGGCAAAGGTCAGCGCGTCTCTGACCGTCGCCCAGCGGGCGCCGAGGTTCCCGTCGAGCGTGACGGTGTCGAACTGATCCTGCTCGCGATTGAACTTCCCGTTGCCCGCTAGGCCGGCCAGCAGGGACCAGCGCTCGTTCATCTTGCGGGTGAAGTTGATGCCCCCGAGCACGCTGGTGAAGCTGTCCTCCTTGCTCGTTGCCGCCGAGTTCAGCGTCGCGATGAGGCCGCCGAAAGCGGGCAGTGCGACTTGCGAGCTGCTCGTCGCGCTGTTCACGTTGCTGTCTGTGCCCAGGCCGAGCTCGATGTAGCCCTGCACCCGGGTGGTCTCCGCCGCCGTGATCGCTGACAGGTAGCGGTCGATGGTGGCTCTTGCCGCGGCGGGGATCGGCTCGCGCGTGACGGTCTCGAGCTCGCGCCGCGCCGTGTCTTTTTCGCCGACGGCCAGGTAGGCGCGCGCAATCTCCGCACGCGCGAGGGCGTTGTTGGGCTGCACTGCGAGCACGCGTTCGAGCGCGAAGATGGCGCGCTCGCGGTGATCGGAGTCTAGGGCGGCGATGCCCAGCAGGTAGTCGAACTCGGGGTCGCCGGCGCGCTGCACTTCGAGCGGCAGCAGCAGCGCGTAGGCCTCTGAGGGCCGCTCTTGCTCGAGCAGGTGCTTGGCCCGGTCGAGGGTCTGGTCCGCGTGCGCGGCAAGGCTCACAAGCGCTAACACCAGCCCAAAGACGAGTCTTGCCAGTGAGAGCGCCGGCCGCCGCATATCGTTTTCCCCGCCGGGAACGGACTACACGCGACGAGTCTATCACCGGCCAAGCGGATTCGTACCCGCCCTCTTGGGGCGGCGGCTATCAACCTTCGAAGAAGTCCTTCACCTTCTCGAACCAGGATTTGCTGCGGGGATTATGGCGGCCGGTATCTTCCAGGCTGATTGTCTCGAACTCGCGCAGCAGCTCCTTTTGCCGCTCGGTGAGCTTGACCGGTGTCTCGACCACCACGTGACAGAACAGGTCGCCCGCGCTGTGGCTGCGTACGCCGACGATGCCCTTGCCGCGCAGGCGGAAAACTTTGCCGCTTTGGGTTTCCGCCGGCACCTTGATCCGGGCCGATCCGTCCAGGGTCGGAATTTCGATCTCGCCCCCGAGCGCGGCGGTCGCAAACGAGACCGGCATTTCGCAGTGCAGGTCGTCGTGGTCGCGCTGGAACACCAGGTGCTGCTTGATCTGGACTTGGACATACAGGTCGCCCGGCGGGCCGCCGTTCACCCCCGGTTCGCCCTCGCCCGATAGACGGACACGATCGCCTTCGTCGACGCCCGCAGGGATCTTTACCGACAGCGTCTTCTGCAGCTTGACCCGGCCCGATCCGCCGCAGGTGCCGCAGGGATGCGGGTTGATCTTGCCGGCGCCGTGGCAGCGCGGGCAGGTCTGGGCGATGGAGAAGGGGCCCTGCGAGATGCGAACCTGCCCTGCGCCGTGGCAGGTGGGGCAGGTTTGCGGCTGGGTGCCCTTGCGGGCGCCGCTGCCGCCGCAGGTCTCGCACTCGGCAACAGCGGGAATGCGGATCTTGGTCTCGAAACCGTGGGCCGCTTGCTCGAGGGTGATCTGCAGGTTGTAGCGCAGATCGGCGCCGCGGTAGACGCTGGAGCGCCCGCCACGCTGGCCGCCGAAGATCTCGCCGAATATGTCGCTGAAGATGTCGCCGAATCCGGCCGAGCCCCCTCCGCCTGCCTGCGGGTTGACGCCGGCGTGCCCGAACTGGTCGTAGGCGGCGCGTTTCTCGGCGCTGGTGAGGACTTCGTAGGCTTCGTTGGCTTCCTTGAAATGCTCCTCGGCTTTCGGGTTGTCCGGATTGCGGTCCGGATGCCATTTCATGGCGAGCCTGCGGTAGGCCTTCTTGATTTCCTCTTCGCTCGCATCCCGATTGACGCCTAGCACTTCGTAATAGTCGCGTTTCGCCATTTCCCTTCCCAGACGCCGAACGGGCGGCAGGCTTACGCCGCCGCCCGTCCGAGCTCAACCGCTACCGACGCTCAGCCGGCCTTCTTGTCCTTTACCTCGGTGAACTCGGCGTCGACGACGTTGCTGTCGTCTTTCTTTTCGCCTTGTGCCTGCTCGCCACCCGATTCGGCTGCGCCCTGCTGCGCCGCCTGAGCGTCTGCGTACATCTTCTCGCCGAGCTTCTGCGAGGCTTGCGCCAGCGCCTGCGACTTGGCTTCGATCTGCGCCTTGTCGCCCGACTTGATCGCTTCTTCGGCGTCTTTCAGCGCGGCTTCGATCTTGTCCTTCTCGCCGGATTCCAGCTTGTCGCCATAATCGGCAAGCGACTTCTTCACCGAGTGTACCAGCGCCTCGCACTGGTTGCGGGCGTTGACGAGCTCGAGCGCCTTCTTGTCTTCCTCGGCGTGTGCCTCGGCGTCCTTCACCATGCGCTGGATCTCGTCCTCGTTAAGCCCGGAGCTCGCCTGAATCTTGATCTTGGCTTCCTTTCCGGTGGCCTTGTCCTTGGCCGAGACGTGCAGGATGCCGTTGGCGTCGATGTCGAACGTGACCTCGATCTGCGGCATGCCGCGCGGCGCGGGTGCGATGTCGGTCAGGTTGAACTGGCCAAGGCTCTTGTTGCCCGAGGCCACGTCGCGCTCGCCCTGCAGCACGTGAATCGTTACCGCGGTTTGATTGTCGTCTGCGGTCGAGAATACCTGGTTCGCCTTGGTCGGGACGGTTGTGTTCTTGTTGATCAGCTTGGTCATCACGCCGCCCAGGGTCTCGATGCCGAGCGACAGCGGGGTGACGTCGAGCAACAGTACGTCCTTGACGTCGCCCTTGAGCACGCCGGCCTGGATCGCGGCGCCGACCGCGACGGCCTCGTCGGGGTTGACGTCCTTCCTCGGGTCCTTGCCGAAGAACTCGCGGACCTTGTCCTGTACCTTCGGCATGCGCGTCATGCCACCGACTAGGATCACGTCGTTGATGTCGGAAACCTTCACGCCCGCGTCTTTGACCGCGGTGCGGCACGGCTCGATGGTTCGCAGGATCAGCTCGTCCACCAGCGACTCGAACTTGGCGCGGGTAATCTTCATCGTCAAGTGCTTCGGCCCGGAGGCGTCCGCCGTGATGTACGGCAGGTTGATTTCCGTCTGCTGCGAGGAGGAGAGCTCGATCTTCGCTTTCTCGGCGGACTCCTTGAGCCGCTGCAGCGCGAGCACGTCCTTCGACAGGTCGACGCCCTGGTCCTTCTTGAACTCGGTGACGATGTAGTCGATTAGGCGCTGGTCGAAGTCCTCGCCGCCGAGGAAGGTGTCGCCGTTCGTCGACAGCACCTCGAACTGCTTTTCGCCGTCGACGTCCGCGATCTCGATGATCGAGATGTCGAAGGTTCCGCCGCCGAGGTCGAATACCGCGATCTTGCTGTCCTTCTTGCCCTGCTTGTCGAGGCCGTAGGCCAGCGCTGCGGCGGTCGGCTCGTTGATGATGCGCTTGACATCGAGGCCCGCGATGCGGCCGGCGTCCTTGGTCGCCTGACGCTGCGAATCGTTGAAGTAGGCGGGAACAGTGATCACCGCCTCGGTCACGGCCTCACCGAGATAGTCCTCGGCCGTCCGCTTCATCTTGCGCAGGACTTCCGCCGACACCTGCTGCGGCGCGATCTTCTTGCCGCGCACCTCGACCCAGGCGTCTCCGTTGTCCGCTTTGACGATTTGGAACGGCATCAGGCCGATGTCCTTCTGGACTTCCTTTTCCTCGAAGCGACGGCCGATCAGGCGCTTGACCGCGAAAAGCGTGTTCTTGGCGTTCGTCACCGCCTGGCGCTTGGCGGGCGCGCCGGTCAGGATCTCGTTCTCTTCCGTATACGCAACGATGGACGGCGTAGTGCGCGCGCCTTCCGAGTTCTCGATTACCTTTGGCTTGCCGCCCTCCATGATCGCGACGCACGAATTGGTGGTGCCGAGGTCGATGCCGATGATCTTTGCCATATCTGTTTCCCTGTCTGGGTCTGGTACGATTGATTGCTAAGCTTATGTCTCAGATGGGGTTTATTGCCCCGGCTTTCAAGCGTCGTTTGCGGGCCGCGGCTTGGCCACGGTGACCAGGGCCGGCCTCAGCACCCGCTCATGCAGGCGCCAGCCGCGCTGCAACACGCCGACGACGGTGTTCGCCTCGGCGTCGGATTCCACCGCTGCCATGGCCTGATGCCAGTTCGGGTCGAATTTGGCGCCGGCGGCGGGCGCGATGTCCGCCACGCCGGCTTTTTCGAGCACGCCGCGCAGCTGCTTCAGGGTCAGCTCGATGCCGCTCTTGACCGCCTCGGGCGTGTCCTGAGCCGCGCCCAGGGCGGCCTCCAGGCTGTCAAGGACCGGAAGCAGCGATTCCACGAAGCGCTCGAGGGCGAACTTCTGCGCATTGGCGACCTCCGCGGCCGCGCGCTTGCGCACGTTGTCGGCTTCGGCAAGCGCCCTCAGGGCGGTGTCGCGCTGCTCGTCAACGCGCGCCTCCGCCTCGGCGAGCCGCTCTTCGAGCGACTTGTCCGCCGGCGTCTGGGTGGCGGCCTCGGTTTCGGAGGGCTGGGGATTCGGGGTCGGCTCTGACATTGCGATATTTTCCGGCTCCACTGGCAACCCTCTGGATGTGGGGGTAGGCCGGCGCGCTTCAAGAGGGGGGCGGTTCGCATGCCAAAATGCTGGCCTATGCGGGATCCCGTCGAAACGCTCGACTTGAGACGCGAGCCGGGCAGCCGCCTGGCGCTCGCCGCGCTCGCCGCGCTGCGCGAGCTGCGCCCGGGGGGCGCGCTGCGCCTGCTCACCCGGGAGGACCCGGCACTGCTGCTGCGCAGCCTCAACCTTCAGCTGCGCGACGCGCTCGCCTGGGGCAGCGCCGAGCGGGACGATGGATGGGAGGCGACGGTCCGGCTCGCCCTCGACACGCAGGCGCGCGATGCGCTCGACACACTGACCCGGGACCATCGCCGGCTCGATGAGCTCCTCGCCCGCGCGCTGCGCCGGCTCAACGCGGGCGACCCGGCCGGCGCCAAGCCGATGCTGGAGACCTTCGCGGCTGGTTTGCGACGCCATGTCGAGGCGGAGAACGGGATTCTCGCGCCCGAGCTCGGGCCACGCCCGGCGCCCGAGCCGCTCGAGGTCATGCTGCACGAGCACGACGAGCTTCTGTTGCAGCTTGAGGAGGTCGAAAGCTGCTTCGCCGAGGCGCCGGCGGGAACGGTTCCCGAGGCCTGGGAGATCGAGCCCTTCGTTGCCATTCTGTCCGGGACGCTTGCGAAGCACGAGCACCGCGAGGAGGGCAACCTGTTTCCGCTTTGGGCGGCGCGGCTTGCGCTGCGCTCGCAGCCCGAGCGCGAAGCCCTGCACCAGCGAGTGCGCGCCGCGCTCGCCGGCTAGGCCTTCGCCCCCATTTCCACGGCGCGCTGCTTGCGGCGGGCCAGGTCCTGCACCTCGACGGCGCGAGGCGCCCAGCCATGCAGGGCGCAGATCGCGGCCAGCGCCTCGATCCACTCGGGGGCCTCGTTCAGGCACGGCACGAGACGAAACTCGCGCCCCCCGCTGGACAGAAATGCGTGCCGCGCGCCGATGCCGATCTCCTCGAGCGTTTCGAGGCAGTCGGCGACGAAGCCCGGGCAGACCACGTCGACTCGCTCGACGCCCTGGCGCGCAAGCTCGATCAAGGTCGGCTCGGTGTACGGCTGCAGCCATTCGGCACGCCCGAAACGCGACTGAAAGGTGACGATGTACTGATCTGCCCCCAGCCCAAGCGCCTCGGCCAGCAGCCGGCCGGTGGTCTGGCATTCGCAGTGATAGGGGTCGCCGCGCTCGAGCGCGAAGCGCGGCAGGCCGTGAAAGCTCATCACCAACTTGTCTCCCCGCCCGTGCGCGTGCCACTCCCGCTTGACCCCGGCCGCCAGCGCGGCGACGTATGCAGGGTGGTCGTGAAAGTGCTTCACGAACCGCAGCTCCGGCGCGTTGCGCGAGCGCGCAAGCCACGCGCACACCGCGTCGAAGGTGCTCGCGGTGGTGCTGGCGGCGTATTGCGGGTAGAGCGGCACGACGAGGATCCGGTCGCAGCCCGCGCCACGCAGGTGATCGAGCGCCGCCGCGACGCCCGGCTCTCCGTAGCGCATCGCATGCTCGACCTCGGGCGCCTGCTTGCCGAGCGAGTCGTATAACAGCGCCGCCTGGCGTGCGGTATGCACCGCGAGCGGCGAGCCTTCCGGACTCCAGATTTCGGCATATTTGCGCGCCGAACGCGCCGGCCGCACCGCCAGGATCACGCCGTACAGGATCGGCAGCCAGATCGCGCGCGGAATTTCCACTACCCGCGGATCGGACAGGAACTCGGCGAGATAGCGGCGTACCGCTGCGGCGGTCGGCGCCGCCGGGGTACCGAGGTTGACCAGCAGGATCCCGTCGCGGGCGGCGCCGGCGTGATCGAACGCCGGCTCGGGGCGAAACCGCTTCGCCACCCGCCTAGCCCTGCGAAAGCGCGCTCGAAAGGAGCTTCGCGGTGACGTCGACGATCGGCACCACGCGGTCGTAGGCCATGCGCGTCGGCCCGATCACGCCCACCGTGCCGACCACTGCGCCGTCGACCTTGTACGGCGCGGTCACCACGCTCACTTCGTCCGGGGTCGAGAAACCCGACTCGCCGCCGATGAAGATCTGCACTCCCTGGCCGCGCAACGAGACGTCGAGAATCTGCAACAGCGACGTCTTCTTCTCGAACAGCTCGAACAGCTGGCGCAGGCGCTTCATGTCCTGCGAGAGCTCGTTGACATCAAGCAGGTTGCGCTCGCCCGAGATCACGTATTCCTCGTTGCTTTCGGTCACCGCCTTGTTGCCCGCCTCGAGCGCGGCGGTCATGAGCTCGATCATGTCGTGCCGGATCTCGCGCAGCTCCTGGTGAATGCGCTGGCGCACGTCCTCGAAGCTCTGGCCGCCATAGTTCTGGTTGATGTAGTTACCTGCCTCGATCAGCTCGGACTGGGAGTAGTCACGATCGGCGAACAGGATCCGGTTCTGCACGTCGCCTTCCGGTGTGACCACGATCAGCAGCACCCGCCGCTCCGAAAGTCTGAGGAACTCGATGTGGCGAAAGGCGCCCGCGCGCCGGCGCGGCGTCATCACGACGCCCGCGAAGTGCGTCAGCTGCGACAGCAGATTCGAGGCCGACTGAATCGCGCGCTGGGGATTGTCCAGGTGAAGCTGCTCTTCGAGCCGATGGATCTCTCCGGACTGCAGGGGCTTGGTCACGAGCAGGGTGTCGACGAAGAAGCGGTAGCCGAGCGGGGTCGGGATGCGTCCGGCCGAAGTGTGCGGGCTGGCGATGAAGCCCATGTCCTCCAGGTCGGACATGACGTTGCGGATCGTCGCCGGAGACAGGTCCAGGCCGGAGTACTTCGAAAGCGTGCGCGAGCCTACCGGCTGGCCCTCGGCAATGTACCGTTCGACCAGGGTCTTCAGCAGGATCTGAGCACGCTTATCCAGCATGAGACCATTCTACATTTCCCGCCGACTCGTGCTGTGGTTAAATCGCCGCCATCATGTCCTTAGCCTTTCGCCGCGTGGCCCTCATCGGGAAGCACCACAGCCCCGAGATTGCGGTCTCCCTGCGCGAATTGCGCGGCCTGCTCGAGACGCGAGGCTGCGAAGTGCTGATCGAGAAGGAAACCGTGTCAGCGTTCGGCAATGCGACGCGGGGGCTGGACTACGAGGCCATCGGCGGCGGCGCCGACTTGGCGATCGTCGTCGGGGGGGACGGCACCATGCTTACGGCGGCGCGCAATCTCGTCCGTCACGGGGTGCCGCTGGCGGGGGTCAATCTGGGCCGCCTCGGGTTCATGACCGACATCGCGCTCGAGGACATGCCGGCCTCGATCGGCTCCATCCTCGAGGGCCGCTACGTGCTCGAGGAGCGCGCCCTGCTGGAGGCCGAGATCCGGCGCGACGGCGAGGTGCTGCAGCGCACGCTGGCGCTGAACGAGGCGGTGGTGGGCAAGGGCTCCCAGGGCAGGTTGATCGAGTTCGACGTCTACATCGACGGCGAGTACGTCTATACCCTGCGCGCCGACGGCCTCATCGTCGCGACGCCGACCGGCTCGACCGCGTATGCGCTTTCGGCACAGGGGCCCATCCTGCACCCCGGCGTGGGCGCGTTTGCGCTGGTGCCGCTCAACCCCCACACGCTGTCGGCGCGCCCGGTCAGCGTGAGCGACCGCAGCGTGATCGAAATCGTTCTGGTGCGCGCCCTCGATGCACGGGCGCATTTCGACGGCTATGCGCTGGCCGACATGGCGCAGGGCGACCGCCTGGTGCTGCGCCGCTCCAGCCAGTCGGTGCGCTTCGTTCATCCTCCCGGCTACAGCTACTTCGTCATGCTGCGCGAGAAGCTGCGCTGGAGCGAGGCGGTGGACAAGGGTCGCGACCCCGGCGACCCCGATTGAACGGCGATGCTGCGCGCCCTGGGCATCCGCGACTACGTCATCGTCGAGCGGGTCGATATCGAATTTGGCGCCGGCTTTACGGTGTTGACCGGCGAGACCGGCGCGGGCAAGTCCATCCTGGTCGACGCGATCGAGCTGCTGATGGGCGGTCGCGCCGATGCCGCGGCGGTGCGCGAAGGCGCCGCGCGGGCAGAGCTCACGGCGGAATTCGATCTCGACGCGGGGGCGCCGCTCGCCGCCTGGCTCGCCGAGCGCGAGCTGGAAGGCGACCCAGGCAGCCTGCTGCTGAGGCGCAGCGTCGATCCCGCGGGACGCTCGCGCTGTTTCATCAACGGTCACGCGGCGACCCTGGCGCAGCTACGCGATGCGGGCGAGTTTCTGGTCGACATCCACGGTCAGCACGCGCACCAGTCGCTGCTGCGTGCGGCCGCGCAGCGCGAGCTGCTCGACGCGCACGCCGGCGCCGAGGCGCTGGCGCGCGAGACGGCGGAAGCCTTCCGCGCCTGGAAGCGGCTCGAGGCGCTGGCGGCGGAGGCCCAGGCGCAGTTCGCGCAGCGAGAGGCCGAGCGCGCGGAGTTGCAGGAGAAGGTCGATGGGCTGTCCCGGCTCGGCGCACGCGAGGGTGAATGGGATCTGCTTTCGGCCGAGCACGCGCGGCTCGCCCACGGCTCCGCCCTTCTCGAGGGCGCGCAGGCCTCGCTCGACGCGCTGGTCGAGGCAGAAGGCGCCAGCCTGCCGCAGCTGGCCGCCGTCATCGGCCGCTTGCGCGCCCTGGCCGAGCACGATGCCCGGCTCATGCCCGTGATCGAGGGGCTCGAATCGGCCTCGGCGCAGGCGGGCGAGGCGCTGCGCGAGCTGCGCCGCTACGCCACGCGCATCGAACTCGATCCGCAGGCACTGCGCGAAGCCGAATCGCGCATCGAGGCGCTGCATGCGGCCGGACGCAAGTTCCGCGTTCGGCCGGCCGAGCTGCCGAGTCTCGTACTCGAGCTGCAGGCGCGACTTGCGGAGCTCGACCTTGCGGTCGACCCGGAAGCCTTGCGGCGCGAGGTCGGCGCGGCGCGCGAGCGCTTCGATGCGTCGGCGAAAAAGCTCTCGGCGCGGCGCAAGAGCGCCGCCCAGGCGCTGTCGAAGGCGGTCAGCGAAGGAATGCAGCAACTCGCCATGACGGGCGGGCGGTTCGCAGTGGAACTGCGCCCCGTCGAGACTCCAGCGGCGACGGGGGCGGAGGAGGTCGAGTTCACGGTGTCCTCGCATCCGAGCCTGCCGTTGCGGCCGCTCGCCAAGGTCGCCTCGGGCGGGGAGCTGTCGCGTATCAGCCTCGCGCTCCAGCTCGTGGCGAGCAGGGGTTCGCCGGTCGGCACGCTGGTGTTCGACGAGGTTGACGCGGGAATCGGCGGGGCGGTGGCGGAAACGGTCGGCCGTTCGCTGCGTCGCCTGGGGCGCGAGCGTCAGGTGCTGTGCGTGACCCATCTACCGCAAGTCGCGGCGCAGGGCGACCGGCAGTGGACGGTAGTGAAAGCGGGCTCGCGCAACAAGCTCGCCGTGAAGGTGCTGCAGCTTGAAGGCGCCGCGCGCGTCGAGGAGCTGGCGCGCATGCTCGGCGGCGCGCAGATCACCGCGACCACGCGCCGGCACGCGGCGGAAATGCTCGGCGGCTAGCCGCCGCCGCTCGAGTCGTTCTCGATCTGCCGAGCCTCCGCACGGTACTCGCAATCGGGCTTGATGCAGTCGGCGTACAGCGCGAGCGAGTGGCCGCGCAGCTGGAAGCCGCGCTTGCGGGTGATCTCGGTCTGCCGCTTTTCGATCTCGGAATCGTAGAACTCCTCGACCCGGCCGCACTGCAGGCAGACCAGATGGTCGTGATGGCCGCCCTGGTTCAGCTCGAACACCGCCTTGCCGGTCTCGAAGTGCTGGCGCGAGAGCAGGCCGGCCTGCTCGAACTGCGTCAGCACGCGGTAAACGGTCGCCAGCCCGACGTCGATTCCCTCGGCGATCAGCCTGCGATAGACGTCTTCCGCCGAGAAATGGCGAACTTCCTTGCTGGTTTCGAACAGCTCCAGGATCTTGCGCCGGGGAAGCGTCGCCTTGAGGCCGATCTCCTTCAGGCTCTGCGCAGTGTTCATCGCCGGGCGGGTCCCCCGATGTCGATCGTCGTTTATGATATAGCCTTTCCCGTCCCTTGGAAATCGAGCTTCCGTGAAGCTTCCTATTCGCGTGCTTCTTGCCGTCGCGGTGCTTGTGCTCGCGGGCTGCAGCAGCATCTCCAGGCTCCTCGACGCTTACACGATCGACATCCAGCAGGGCAATTACGTGTCCCAGGAGATGGTGTCGCGGCTCAAGCCCGGCATGTCCAAGGAGCAGGTGCGTTTCGTCATGGGCACGCCGCTGCTTACCGACATTTTTCACGCGAACCGATGGGATTACGTCTATTACCACAAGGTCCCGGGCGGCAAGACGGTAGAGCGTAAGCTGGCCGTATTCTTCAAGGACGGTCGGCTGGACCGGCTCGAGGGAGACGTTGTGACTGCCGGCGAGCTGAGGAAGTTCGGGGAGGCGGGCAAGTGAGAATCGCGATTGCAGGCAGCGCCGGGCGCATGGGGCGCACCCTGATCGAGGCAGTGCTCGGCGACGCCGAGCTCGAGCTGGCCGCGGCGCTGGAGCAGGCCGGGCACCCTGCGCTGGGGCGCCAAGTGGGCGAGCTCGTGGGCGTGCCTTGCGCAGTCTCGCTCAGCGCGGACGTCGCGGCGGCGCTCGCCGGCGCGGACGTGCTGATCGACTTCACCCGTCCCGAGGGTACGCTCGCGCATCTCGAGGTTTGCGACCGGCTGGCCAAGCCGATGGTGATCGGCACCACGGGCTTTACCGATGCGCAGAAGGGAAGCATCGCCGAGGCGGCGAAGCGGACCGCGCTGGTTATGGCGCCGAATATGGCGGTGGGCGTGAACGTCACCTTCAAGCTCGCCGAAACTGCGGCCCGGATCCTGGGCGACGCCTACGACGTCGAGATCGTCGAGGCGCACCACCGGCACAAGATCGACGCTCCTTCGGGGACCGCTCTCAAGCTGGGCGAGGTGGTGGCGCGCGCGCTCGGGCGCAACCTCGACGAATGTGCGGTCCACGGGCGCCACGGCAATACCGGTGAGCGGGACTCCAGGGCGATCGGGTTTCACGCGATCCGGGGCGGCGACATCGTCGGCGAGCACACAGTGATCTTCGCCGGCACCGGCGAGCGGGTCGAGGTTACGGTGCGCTCGTCGAGCCGCATGACTTACGCGCTCGGCGCGTTGCGCGCGGCCAAGTTTCTGCGTCGGAAGACGGCGGGCCTGTTCGACATGTTCGACGTGCTGGGGCTCAAATAACGTCACGTTGCCGGGGAACCCCCGGAGCCGGTATAATTCGCTGCTCAAACGAGCGGGAGGGGCGCCAGCCTCTTCCGCTTTTTCGCATCTACTCCTGGAGTTCCTGTTTTGGCCGCTCTCGAACCCGCCGCACTCGTCCTCGCCGACGGGACGGTGTTCAGGGGCCGTGCGGCCGGCGCAGCGGGCCTTTCGGCCGGGGAGGTGGTGTTCAACACCTCGATGACCGGTTATCAGGAGATCCTGACCGACCCGTCGTACTGCCGCCAGATCGTCACGCTGACCTATCCCCATATTGGCAATACGGGTACCAATCCGGAGGATGATGAGTCGGCGCAGGTGTTCGCCGCCGGGCTGGTTGTGCGGGACGTCCCCGCCGCGCACTCGAGCTGGCGCGCGCGCCGCAGCCTGAGCGAATATCTGGTAGCCAACGGCGTGGTGGCCGTCGCCGACATCGATACGCGCCGGCTGACCCGCGTCCTGCGTGAGAAGGGCGCGCAGAACGGCTGCGTAGTCGCCGGCGACGTCGACATCGACCGGGCGCTGGCCGCGGCGCGGGCGTTTCCCGGCCTGACGGGGATGGACCTCGCCAAAGTGGTTAGCACTGCCAAGCCTTACCAGTGGAGCGAGGGGCCCTGGGAACTCGGCAAGGGCCATCGACCGGGCAGCGAGCCGCGCTTTCATGTCGTCGCCTATGACTACGGAATCAAGCGCAACATCCTGCGCCTGCTGGTCGAGCGGGGCGCCCGCGTCAGCGTGCTGCCGGCGCAGGCGAGCGCAAAGGACGCGCTCGCCCTGCGGCCCGACGGGGTGTTCCTGTCCAACGGGCCGGGAGACCCCGAGCCGTGCGACTACGCGATCGGGACGATCCGGGAGCTGCTGGAAAACAAGCAACTGCCGATCTTCGGCATCTGTCTTGGCCATCAGTTGATGGGGCTTGCCGCCGGCGCGCGGACGATGAAGATGAAGTTCGGCCATCACGGCGCCAATCACCCCGTCAAGGACCTCGACACCGGGCAGGTCGTGATTACCAGCCAGAACCACGGTTTCGCGGTCGACGCGCGTACGCTGCCGCCCGGCGTGAGGCCCACCCACGTGTCGCTGTTCGACGGCTCGCTGCAGGGGCTCGCGTTCACCGACCGGCCGGCGTTCTGCTTCCAGGGCCATCCCGAGGCGAGCCCGGGTCCGCACGATATCGGCTATCTGTTCGACCGTTTCGCCAAGCTGATGAGCGATGCCCAAAAGAACTGACCTGAAAACCGTGCTGGTCATCGGCGCGGGCCCGATCGTGATCGGCCAGGCCTGCGAGTTCGACTATTCCGGCGCGCAGGCGTGCAAGGCGCTGCGCGAGGAAGGCTATCGGGTGGTGCTGGTGAATTCGAACCCGGCGACCATCATGACCGACCCCGGAACGGCGGATGCGACCTATATCGAGCCGATCAACTGGCGGTTCGTGGCGCGCATCATCGAAAAGGAGCGGCCCGACGCGCTGCTGCCGACCATGGGCGGACAGACCGCGCTCAACTGCGCGCTCGATCTCGCGCGGGAAGGTGTGCTGGAAAAATTCGGCGTCGAGCTGATCGGCGCGTCGCGCGAGGCGATCGACAAGGCCGAGGACCGCGAGAAGTTCAAGCGCGCGATGCAGAAGATCGGCCTGTCTTGCCCCCGCTCGTCGCTCGCGCACTCGATGGAAGAGGCGCTGCAGGTGCAGGCCGGCATCGGCTTCCCGGTCGTGATCCGGCCCTCGTTCACGCTCGGCGGCAGCGGCGGCGGGATCGCCTACAACCGGGAGGAGTTCGTCACCATCTGCGAGAGGGGCCTCGAGGCTTCGCCGACGCGTGAATTGCTGATCGAGGAGTCGGTGCTCGGCTGGAAAGAGTTCGAAATGGAGGTGGTGCGCGACAAGCACGACAACTGCATCATCATCTGCTCGATCGAGAACCTCGATCCCATGGGCGTGCACACGGGGGACTCGATCACCGTGGCGCCGGCGCAGACGCTGACCGACAAGGAATATCAGATCATGCGCGACGCCTCGATCGCGGTATTGCGCGAGATCGGGGTCGACACCGGCGGCTCGAACGTGCAGTTCGCGATCAGCCCCGAGGATGGACGAATGCTCGTGATCGAGATGAATCCGCGCGTGTCGCGCTCCTCGGCGCTCGCCTCGAAGGCGACCGGCTTCCCGATCGCGAAGGTCGCAGCCAAGCTCGCGGTCGGCTATACGCTCGACGAGCTGAAGAACGAGATTACCGGCGGCGCGACGCCGGCCTCGTTCGAGCCGACGATCGACTACGTGGTCACCAAGGTGCCGCGCTTCGCGTTCGAGAAGTTCCCCCAGGCGAACGACCGCCTCACGACGCAGATGAAGTCGGTGGGCGAGGTAATGGCGATCGGGCGCAGCTTCCAGGAGTCGTTCCAGAAGGCGCTGCGCGGGCTCGAGGTCGGAGTGGACGGACTCAACCAGCGCACCACCGACCGCGAGACGATCGAAAAGGAGCTGGGCGAGCCCGGTCCGGAGCGCATCTGGTACGTCGGCGACGCTTTTGAGAACGGCTTCACGCTGGACGAGGTCTACCGGCTGACCCGCATCGACCCCTGGTTCCTGGCGCAGATCAAGGAGATCGTCGACCTCGAGATGGAGCTCGACGACCGGCTGCTGACCGAGATAGATCCCGACACGCTCAGGACACTGAAGCGCAAGGGCTTCTCCGACCGGCGCCTGGCCTATCTGTTCAACACCACCGAGAAGGAAGTGCGCGCGAAGCGACATGTGCTCGGCATCCGCCCGGTGTTCAAGCGCGTCGACACCTGCGCGGCGGAGTTCTCGACCTCGACCGCCTACATGTACTCCACCTACGAGGAGGAGTGCGAGGCGGAGCCGACTGCGCGGCGCAAGGTGATGGTGCTGGGAGGCGGGCCGAACCGGATCGGCCAGGGGATCGAGTTCGACTACTGCTGCGTGCACGCGGCGCTGGCGCTGCGCGAGGACGGCTTCGAGACCATCATGGTCAACTGCAATCCGGAGACCGTCTCCACCGACTACGATACCTCCGACCGGTTGTACTTCGAGCCGCTCACGCTCGAGGACGTGCTCGAGATCGTGGCCAAGGAAAAGCCTTTCGGGGTGATCGTGCAATACGGCGGGCAGACGCCGCTCAAGCTGGCGCGCGATCTCGCCGCGGCGGGCGTGCCCATCATCGGCACCAGCGCCGACATGATCGACGCGGCGGAGGACCGGGAGCGCTTCCAGAAACTGATCGAGAGGCTGAAGCTGCGCCAGCCGCCGAACCGCACCGCGCGCTCGGCGCAGGAGGCACTAAAGCTGGCCGACGAGATCGGCTACCCGGTGGTGGTGCGCCCGAGCTACGTGCTCGGCGGGCGGGCGATGGAAATCGTGCACCACGAGGCAGACCTGCTGCGCTACATGGAGAACGCCGTGCGGGTCTCGAACGATTCGCCGGTTCTGCTCGACCGCTACCTGTCGGACGCGATCGAGGTGGACGTCGACTGCGTCGCCGACGGCAAGGACGTCTTCGTCGGTGGCGTGATGGAGCACGTCGAGCAGGCCGGGGTGCACTCTGGCGACTCCGCATGCTGCTTGCCGCCGCATTCCCTGTCCGCGGAACTCGAAAGCGAGCTGCGTCGGCAGACCGAGATGCTCGCCCGCGCGCTCGACGTGATCGGGCTGATGAATGTGCAGTTCGCGATCCAGCGCGACGTGGTCTACGTGCTGGAAGTGAATCCGCGCGCCTCGCGCACCGTGCCCTACGTGTCGAAGGCGACCGGGCTGCCGCTGGCCAAGATCGCCGCGCGCTGCATGGCCGGCAAGCCGCTCGCGGCACAGGGTATCGGCGGGATCGTGCGACCCCCGTATTTCTCCGTCAAGGAGGCGGTGTTCCCGTTCGCCAAGTTCCCCGGCGTCGACACCATTCTGGGCCCCGAAATGAAGTCGACCGGCGAGGTGATGGGCGTCGGCCGCAACTTTGGCGAGGCCTTCGTCAAGTCCCAGCTGGCCGCGGGCGTCAAGCTGCCCACCGGCGGGCGCGCGTTCATCAGCGTGCGCGACGGAGACAAGCCTGCCGCCGCGGCGGTCGCGCGCGATCTCGCGCAGCTTGGGTTCGCCATCCTCGCCACGCGCGGTACCGCCGCCGCGATCGCAGCACTCGGCGTGCCGGTGGGCGCGGTGAACAAGGTCGCCGAGGGGCGGCCGCACATCGTCGACATGATCAAGAACGGCGAAGTGAGCTTCATCGTCAACACGGTCGAGGACACTCGCACCGCGATCTCGGACTCGCGCTCGATCCGAACCACTGCGCTGGCGCAGCGCGTGACCTATTACACGACCATCGCCGGCGCCAAGGCCGCGTGCGCGGGCATGAAGCATCTGACGCAGCTCGAGCCCTACCGGCTGCAGGACCTTCACGCCCAGCTGACGGCAGCCGCCAAGGTCGCGTAACATTCGGGCATGGCCAAGACACCGATCACAAGTCGTGGCGCGGAGCTGTTGCGCGCCGAGCTGCAACGCCTCAAGACCGTCGAGCGACCGAGCGTGATCAGCGCGATTGCGGAAGCGCGCGCGCACGGCGACCTGTCGGAGAATGCGGAGTACGACGCCGCGCGCGAGCGCCAGGCCTTCGTCGAGGGGCGGATCTCCGAAATCGAGGCAAAGCTCGCCAACGCTCAGATCATCGATCCCAAGCTGCTGGACGCCGAGGGCCGCTGCGTGTTCGGCGCCACCGTCGACTTGGAGGAAGTGGGCGGCGAAGCCGTGACCTACCAGATCGTCGGTGAGGACGAGGCGGAGATCAAGGAAGGCCGCATCTCGATCAGCTCGCCGATCGCGCGCGCGCTGATCGGCAAGGACGCAGGCGACGTGGTCGAGGTGCGCACCCCGGGCGGCGTCAAGCGCTACGAGATCGTCGACGTCCGTTACGTCTAAGGCCTGCCGGCGGATCGGGGGCGGTGGCAAAATCCAGTAAAGCCTGGCTGCACCGGCACGTCACCGACGGCTACGTCCGCCAGGCCAGAGCGGCGGGCTATCGCTCGCGCGCGGCCTACAAGCTGCTCGAGATCGACCAGAAGGACAAGCTGCTCAAGCCGGGAATCCGGCTGCTGGACCTCGGCGCGGCGCCGGGCGGGTGGTCGCAGGTGGCGGCGCGCAAGCTGGGCCCGCAGGGGCGGGTGGTCGCGATTGATCTGCTGGAAATCGCCCCCATCTCCCGAGTTACGGTGCTAAAGGGGGACCTGCGCGAGCCGCAGGCGCGCGCCGCGGCGCGCGAGGCGCTCGGCGGCGCGGCCGACCTGGTGCTGTCGGATCTGTCGCCCAATCTCTCTGGGATTCCCGGGGTGGACCAGGCGCGCGGCGCCGAATTGGCGGGGTTGGCCGTGGAATTGGCTTGCGAAGTGCTGAAACCATCCGGCGCGTTGCTGGTCAAGGTATTTCAGGGCGAGGCATTCGAGGAAGTGCTGGGCCTGGCGAGGCGGGCGTTTGACAAGGTTGTGGTGCGCAAGCCCGGCGCATCGCGCGGCGAGTCGCGCGAGACTTATTTGTTGGCGCGCGCTCCGAAGCCGCGCTGAGGCGGGGGAGAGTCCCCTTTTTGCAATGCGGAATAGGCGCTAGAATGAGCCTTCGTCCGCGCCGCTGCGCGAAGGAGTAAGTCTTTGAACAACATGCTTAAGAACCTGGTCATCTGGCTCGTCATCGGGCTGGTGCTGATGACCGTGTTCAATCAGTTCAATACCCGCCATACGGCCCAGTCGCCGATGGAGTATTCGCAGTTCCTCGATGAGGTCAAGTCGGGGCAGATCGCCAAGGTGACGATCGAAGGGCGACAACTCAAGGCGACCACGACCGACGGCAAGCGAGTGGTTAGCTACTCGCCAGGGGACATCTGGCTCGTTTCTGACTTGCTCAAGTACGGCGTCAAGATCGAGGCCAAGCCCGAGGAACAACCCTCGCTCCTGATGAACATTTTCGTGTCTTGGTTTCCGATGCTGCTGCTGATCGGGGTGTGGATCTTCTTCATGCGCCAGATGCAGGGCGGCGGACGGGGCGGCGCATTCTCATTCGGCAAGTCGCGGGCGCGCATGCTCGATGAGTCGACCAACACGGTCACTTTTGCCGACGTCGCAGGCTGCGAGGAGGCGAAGGAAGACGTCTCCGAGCTGGTCGATTTCCTGCGCGATCCGTCCAAGTTCCAGAAGCTGGGCGGACGCATACCGCGCGGCGTGCTGATGGTCGGCTCGCCCGGGACGGGCAAGACGCTGCTCGCTCGCGCCATTGCGGGCGAGGCGAAGGTGCCGTTCTTCTCCATCTCCGGCTCGGATTTCGTCGAGATGTTCGTGGGCGTCGGCGCGGCGCGGGTGCGCGACATGTTCGAGCAGGCGAAGAAGCACGCACCGTGCATCGTGTTTATCGACGAGATCGACGCGGTAGGCCGCCAGCGCGGCGCGGGCCTGGGCGGCGGCAACGACGAACGCGAGCAGACGCTGAACCAGCTGCTGGTCGAGATGGACGGCTTCGAAGCGACCGTCGGCGTGATCGTGATCGCCGCCACCAACCGGCCGGACGTGCTCGATCCCGCACTGCTCAGGCCGGGCCGCTTCGACCGCCAGGTGGTGGTGCCGCTGCCCGACATCCGCGGCCGCGAGGAGATCCTCAAGGTTCACATGCGCAAGGTCCCGCTCGCGCCCGACGTCAGGGCGGAGATCATCGCCCGCGGCACGCCCGGCTTCTCGGGCGCCGACCTCGCCAACCTGGTGAACGAGGCGGCGCTGTTCGCCGCGCGCCAGAACAAGCGTCTGGTCGACATGGACGACTTTGAGCGCGCCAAGGATAAGATCATCATGGGCGCCGAGCGCCGCTCGATGGTGATGCACGAGGACGAGCGTCGCAACACGGCTTACCACGAGTCGGGCCATACGGTGGTGGCGAAGCTGCTGCCCAAGACCGATCCGGTGCACAAGGTGACCATCATCCCGCGCGGGCGCGCGCTGGGCGTGACGATGCAGTTGCCCGAGCAGGACCGCTACAGCCAGGACCGCGACCGGTTGCTCAGCATCATCGCGGTGCTGTTCGGCGGGCGCATCGCGGAAGAGCTTTTCATGAGCCAGATGACGACCGGCGCCGCCAACGACTTCGAGCGCGCGACCGAGCTTGCACGGCGCATGGTGACGCAATGGGGCATGTCGGACGAGCTCGGGCCGATGGTATACGGCGAGAACGAGGGCGAGGTCTTCCTCGGGCGCTCGATCACGACGCACAAGAACGTGTCCGAGGCGACGCTGCAGAAGGTCGACGGCGAGATCCGCCGCATCATCGACACGCAGTACAAGCTCGCGCGTAAGCTGCTCGAAGACAACCGCGACAAGGTCGAGACCATGGCGCGCTCGCTGCTCGAGTGGGAAACGCTGGACGCCGACCAGATCAACGACATCATGGCCGGCAAGCCGCCGCGGCCGCCGAAGGCGACGACGCCCACGCCGGGGTCGCCGAGCGCGGCCAACGACGGCGGCGCCCAGGGCGCCGCAGCGCCCGCGCCGAGCGCCTGACCGCCTGACCCGACCACCCGCGATGCTCCGCTGCGGCAGGTTCGCGCTGCCGCTGGAGCGTCCGGCGCTGATGGGGGTGCTGAACGTCACCCCCGATTCCTTTTCCGACGGCGGACGCTTCCTCGGTCGCGCGGCGGCAGTCGCGCAGGCGAGGCGCATGCTGGAGGAGGGCGCGGCGATCGTCGATATCGGGGGCGAGTCCACGCGCCCGGGTGCCGAACCCGTGAGCGAGGAAGGCGAGCTTGCGCGCATCTTGCCGGTGCTCGAGGCCCTTTCGGGGCTCGACTTGCCGCTGTCGGTCGACACGCGGCGACCTCGCGTGATGCGCGAGGCGCTGGCGGCCGGCGCCTCGATGATCAACGATATCGATGCCCTTTCCGCCTCAGGCGCGCTCGAGGCAGTGTCGGGCAGCGATTGCGCGGTGTGCCTGATGCACAAGAAGGGCGAGCCGGGGAGCATGCAGCGCGACCCCAGCTACGGCGATGTGGTGCAGGAAGTGAGGAACTACCTGGCCGAGCGCATTGCGGAGACGGAACGCGCCGGCGTCGGGCGTGATCGGATCGTCGCCGACGTCGGATTCGGCTTCGGCAAGACGGTGCGGCACAACCTCGAGCTGCAGCGGCGGCTCGGCGAATTCGGCGTGCTGGGCGTGCCGCTGCTGGTCGGGTGGTCGCGCAAGTCCACGCTTGGGCAGATCACCGGGCGGCCGGTGGGGGAGCGCCTGGCGGCGAACGTGGCGGCCGCATTGCTCGCGGCGCAGGCTGGGGCGAAAATACTGCGGGTTCACGACGTGGGACCTACCCGCGACGCCCTGGCGGTGTGGGAGGCTTTCCGGACTGGAGCGACATGAGCAGGAAGCATTTCGGCACCGACGGCGTACGGGGCACGGTGGGCCGGGCGCCGATGACAGCGGACTTCGTTCTGCGGCTCGGCTATGCCGCGGGCAAAGTACTCGCGGGTAGCGGCGCCGCGGCGCGCGGCGAGCGCCCTGCAGTGCTGATCGGCAAGGACACGCGCATCTCGGGCTACATGATCGAGGCCGCGCTCGAGGCAGGGTTCTCCGCCGCGGGAGTCGATGTACTGCTGTGCGGGCCGCTGCCGACCCCGGGGGTAGCCTATCTGACGCGCGCGCTGCGGCTGTCGGCCGGGGTTGTGATCAGCGCCTCGCACAATCCCTACGCCGACAACGGCATCAAGTTCTTTTCCGGCGACGGGTTCAAGTTGCCTGACGCGGTGGAGCTGGAGATCGAGGCCGCGCTGGAGGCCCCGATGGGTTGCAACGACTCGGCGGACCTTGGGCGCGCCCAGCGCGTCGACGATGCGGGCGGGCGCTACATCGAATTCTGCAAATCGACCTTTCCGTCCGATCTCGACCTCAAGGGCTTGAAGATCGTGGTCGACTGTGCGCACGGAGCGGCCTACGCCGTCGCGCCGCACGTGTTCCACGAGCTCGGCGCCGAGGTGGTGCCGATCGGCGTCGCGCCGGACGGATTCAACATCAACGACGACTTCGGCGCGACCGCGCCGCGCCGGCTCGCCGCCGCCGTGCGCGAAAACAAGGCCCAGCTCGGGGTTGCGCTGGACGGCGACGGCGACCGGCTGGTGGTGGCCGACGCCGAAGGCCGACTGTACGACGGAGACCAGTTGCTGTACGCAATCATCCGGCACCGCGCGGAGCACGACAAGGTGACGGGAGTCGCGGGCACGCTGATGACCAACCTGGCGCTCGAGCAGGCGTTCGGCCGTCTGGGGATTCCCTTCGCGCGCGCCAAGGTAGGGGACCGCTACGTGCTCGAGCTGATGCGCGAGCGCGGCTGGCTCTACGGCGGCGAGAACTCGGGCCACATCATCTGCCTCGGCAAGCACACCACGGGGGATGGCATCGTCTCCGCGCTGCAGGTGCTGGGAGCCATGCGGGACCAGCGCCGCACGCTCGCCGAGCTGACCGCAGACCTCGTCATGTATCCGCAGGTGCTGCTGAACGTCGACGTGCCGGCCGGCTTCGACTGGCGCGCGCACGCGCCGATCAACGAGGCGCTGGCAGCGGGCGAGCGCGCCCTGGACGGGCGCGGTCGGGTGCTGCTGCGGCCGTCCGGCACCGAGCCGGTGCTGCGCGTAATGGTCGAGGGCGAACCACGCCCGGCGATCGAGGCCGCTGCGCAGTCGATCGCTCAGGCGGTGCGCCGCTGCGCCGGCGGCTGACCAGCTGCTGTCACGATCCCGTAACAAATCCTTAATATCCTCCGCGGTGTGAATTCTTACCAATTCCAATCGCGAGGATTTCCCCACATGAATTCCAAGAAGACCATGACGAAGGTGCTCGGCTTTGCCGCCGCGGCGCTGGTTTCCACCGCAGCGCTGGCGACCGACATCACCGGCGCGGGAGCCACCTTCCCATATCCGATCTACGCCAAGTGGGCCGCCGCCTACCACAAGGCGACCGGAATCGGCCTGAACTACCAGTCGATCGGCTCCGGCGGCGGGATCAAGCAGATCAACGCCAAGACGGTCGATTTCGGCGCATCGGATATGCCGCTCACACCGGAAGTGCTCGCCAAGAGCGGCCTGATGCAATTCCCGACCGTCATCGGGGGCGCGATCCCCACGGTCAACCTGAAGGGCATCAAGCCGGGCGAGCTCAAGCTTTCCGGCTCGCTGCTGGGCGACATCTATCTCGGCAAGGTCACCAAGTGGAACGACCCGGCGATCGCCGCACTTAACCCGGGCGTGAAGCTTCCCGATCAGGCGATTTCGGTGGTGCACCGCTCCGACGGCTCGGGCACGAGCTTCATCTGGTCGAACTACCTTTCCAAGGTCAGCCCCGAGTGGAAAGAAAAGGTGGGCGTGGGCACGTCGCTCAACTGGCCGACCGGCGTGGGCGGCAAGGGCAACGAAGGCGTGGCGTCCTACGTGCAGCGCATCGACGGCTCGATCGGCTACGTCGAGTACGCCTACGTGCTGCAGAACCACATGGCGTACGTCAAGATGAAGAATCGCGAGGGCAACTTCGTCGCCCCGAGCGCTAAGTCGTTCATGGCGGCTGCCGCAGGTGCGGACTGGAGCGCAGCGCCGGGCATGTACTTGATTCTCACCAACGCGCCGGGAGCACGCGCCTGGCCGATCGCGGGCGCCACCTTCATCCTGATGCACAAGGTGCAGGAGAAGCCGGCGAACGCCAAGCAGGTGCTCGACTTCTTCAAGTGGGCGTACGCCCACGGCGACAAGATGGCCGAGTCGCTCGACTACGTGCCGATGCCGGACAATGTAGTTTCGCTCATCGAATCGTCCTGGAAGAGCATCAAGGACGCATCGGGCAACTCCGTATATTGATTGAGCTTATCCGCTGCGAGGTCGGAAAGGAAAGGGGCGGCATTCGACCGCCCCTTTTCGTTCCTTGGCCGGATTCATCTAGAATGCGCTGCAAACAACTCCGATGAGCGCCGTTCCCGTGGCTTCCCAGGGCGCCGAGAACCAAGACGCGACAGTCGAATCGCGGCAGGCCCGCCTTCCGCCAGGGTCACGCTCCGCGGGCTGGCTCGATCCCGTTTTCGAGTGGCTGACCAAGGGCTTTGCGTTCCTCGTTTTCGGCATCCTCGCCGCGATCCTGGTTTCGCTCGTGATCGGCAGCGAGCTCACGCTGCGCAAGTACGGCCTCAGCTTTCTCTGGCGCGAGGACTGGGACCCGGTGCGCGAGGAGTTCGGCGCCCTGGTGCCGATCTATGGCACCCTGATGACCTCGCTGATCGCGATGGCGATCGGGGTCCCGGTCAGTTTCGGCATCGCGCTTTTCCTGACCGAGCTTTCGCCGGGCTGGCTCAAGCGCCCCCTGGGAACCGCGATCGAGCTGCTGGCGGCGATCCCATCGATCATCTACGGGATGTGGGGGCTGTTCATCCTTGCGCCGCTGGTGCAGACCTACGTTCAGCCGCTGATGGTGAAGGCATTCGGCAACATTCCGCTGATCGGTGTCCTGTTCTCGGGGCCGCCGCTCGGCATCGGGATGATGACGGCCGGGCTGATCCTGTCGATCATGGTCATTCCGTTCATCGCGGCCGTGATGCGCGACGTGTTCGAGCTGGTTCCACCGATGCTCAAGGAGTCGGCCTACGGGCTCGGTGCGACAACCTGGGAGGTCGTGTTCCGCGTGGTGCTGCCGTACACCAAGGTGGGTGTGGTTGGAGGAGTCATGCTCGGTCTTGGGCGCGCGCTCGGCGAAACGATGGCGGTCACTTTCGTGATCGGAAATGCGCACCGATTGTCGGCTTCGCTGCTTGCGCCCGGCAACAGCATCGCGTCGGCGCTGGCGAACGAGTTCACCGAAGCGGTGGGAGATACCTACCTGTCCGCCCTGTTCGAGCTCGGCCTGATCCTGTTCGTGATCACCACCGTGGTGCTGGCGCTGTCCAAATTCATGTTGCTGCGCCTATCGCGCCAAGAGGGCGCGCGCACCTAGGCCCGACGCAATGAGCCAGATCAGCGCATCGAATCCGCTCTATACGGCCCGCAAGCGCCGCAACGCCCTGATGCTGTCGGTGTCCGCGTTAGCGCTCAGCTTCGGCCTGTTCTGGCTGGCGTGGATTCTGGCGACGCTGCTGTTCGAGGGCGGCAACGCGCTGCTGCACGCCGCCCTGTACTACAAGATGACCCCGCCGCCTGGCGCGGACGGCGGGCTGGCGAATGCGATCGCCGGCAGCCTCGCGATGGTGGTGACCGGCACCCTGATCGGTACGCCGATCGGCGTGATGGCGGGCACCTATCTGGCCGAGTACGGCAGAAAGAGCTGGCTCGCGTCGGCGACGCGGTTCCTGAACGACGTGCTGCTTTCGGCGCCGTCGATCGTCATCGGGCTGTTCGTCTATTCCGTCTACGTCGCGCAGGTCAGGCACTTCTCGGGCTGGGCGGGCGCGTTCGCGCTCGCTCTGCTGGTGATCCCGGTGGTGGTACGCACCACCGACGACATGCTCAAGCTGGTGCCGAGCAGCCTGCGCGAGGCGACCGCGGCGCTAGGCTGCCCGCAATGGAAGATGATCTTTTTCGTCACCTACCGCGCCGCGCGAACCGGGATCTTGACGGGGATTCTGCTCGCGGTCGCGCGCATCAGCGGCGAGACCGCGCCGTTGCTCTTCACCGCGCTCAACAATCAGTTCTGGTCGCTCAACATGAACGCGCCGGTGTCGAATCTGCCGGTGGTCATCTTCCAGTTCGCGATGAGTCCATACCAGGACTGGCAGCGCCTCGCGTGGGGAGGCGCCACGCTGATCACGCTCGCGGTGCTGCTGCTGAACATCCTCGCGCGCGTACTATTCAAACGAACGACCTGACCTGAGGCAAACCATGGAAACCTCCGCCACCGCCCGCGTCCAGCCTCCCCGGATCGAAGTTGCTGCGCGCGCGGAGCAGGCCGGAGAGACGAAAGCGAAGCTAACCGTGCGCAATCTCGATTTCTACTACGGCAGCTACCACGCGCTGAAATCGGTCACGCTCGAGGTTCCCGAGCGCCGCGTGACCGCGTTCATTGGTCCGTCCGGCTGCGGCAAGTCGACCCTGCTGCGCACCTTCAACCGCATGTATTCGCTCTATCCCGATCAGCGCGCCGAAGGCGAGATCATCATGGACGGCGAAAACCTTCTGACGGTGAAGCGCGACGTGTCGCTGATTCGCGCCAAGATCGGGATGGTGTTCCAGAAGCCGACCCCGTTTCCGATGTCGATCTACGACAATATCGCCTTCGGGGTGCGGCTGTTCGAGAACCTAAAAAAGCGCGACATGGACGAACGCGTGGAGTGGGCCTTGCGCAAGGCCGCGCTGTGGGACGAGGTGAAGGATATCCTGGGCCAGAGCGGCCACAGCCTTTCCGGCGGCCAGCAGCAGCGACTGTGCATCGCCCGCGGCATCGCGGTGAAGCCCGAGATCCTCCTGCTCGACGAGCCAACCTCGGCGCTCGACCCGATCTCGACCGCCAAGATCGAGGAGTTGGTCGACGAGCTCAAGCGCGATTTCACCATCGCGATCGTCACTCACAACATGCAACAGGCGGCGCGGGTGTCCGACTACACCGCGTACATGTATCTCGGCGAGCTGGTCGAGTTCGACGTCACCGACACGATCTTCATCAAGCCCAAGCAGAAAGCGACCGAGGACTACATCACCGGGCGCTTCGGCTGAGCGCAAGCTGCGTGGGGCGTTTTGGGCGGACGCGCTACACCGTGCGAGCGCGCAACTGCGCGACGTCGGGAATCGTGATGAAGCGACCGTCGACCCGAATCAGATTGGTCGCCACGAGGTCGTGCAGGATGCGAGAGAAGTGTTCCTGCGTTAGATTCAGGCGCGAAGCAATCACCCCTTTGCTCGCTGGAAGCGCGACGCCGATGTGCGGGCGCCGCTCTTCGCCTTCGAGGCGGCTCAGCAGATAGGCCACCACGCGCTCGGTTCCGCTGTGCAGGGTCAGGCTTTCCAGATCGCTGATGAAGCGGTCCAGCCGGTCGCTCAGGCCGGCGATGATCCGTTGCGCAAAGCCCGGGTGATTCTGCACCGCCGCGAAGACCTGCTCCTTCGCGATGTGGAGCAGGCGGCAGTCGGAAAGGGTTTCCGCCGAGGTCTTGTGCGGCCGATCCAGAAATACGGCCGTCTCGCCTAAGGTCTGCCCCGGTCCCGCCAGGTCGACCACCTTCTCGGCCCCATCCGCGGTGCCGAGCGAAACCTTGACGTGGCCCGAGACGACCACGTGGATTCCGCTGCAGGGGTCGCCGGGGCGAAAAAGGGCCGCCCCACGGGGCAGATCCATCTGCCCAACCTCGAACCCGATCGACTTCAGCGCTTCCTCATCCAACCCTTTGAATAAGGGAAGATTTGAGAGAAGGCTCTCAATTGGAACCGTGGTCCGGCAATGCATCTGAGTCATCCTTAGATTGTCCACATGGGAACCTGGGTTGCGCCGCAGCAATACTGGCCTTGCCCAAGCGGAGAGGGATGACATAGGTCAAAGGATGGCGACCCTGACGTCGGTCGCGAGACCTGATTTGATGGATATCAAAGCAGCACGCTGACATTGAATTTACTTTTGCGACAAATGAGTTTCAGTAAAACAACCATGTCAGTGGATGGGGTATCGAATGGGCTGGAGTTCACCCTCAGCCGCCTGCGGGAGCCCTACGGGATTCTGGTCGTTCCGCGAGCAAATGGCGTGAACGAAGCTGATGAGGCAGTGAAGCAACCGACGCTGTGCGGGAGCGATCGCGCGCGGGGCGGATTAGTTGGAAACAACGATGGGGAGATCGAACAATGAGTAATTTCCGACGGTACCTGCTCGGGTTGACCGCGGCTGTCGCTGCGGCCGGATTCCTGGGCGCGAGCGCTCCTGCGACAGCCGCCGCACCGGGCGGTACGACGAAGTCGGCCGACGACGTCGTGCTGCGCGGCGACGCGGTTTGCACGCAGTGCCACAAGGATATGACCCCGCACGTGCTGGAGATCGGGAAAACAGAGATGGGCACCACGGCCGATCTGCGCACGCCGAGTTGCACCAGCTGCCACGGCGCAAGCCTCAAGCACCGGCAGGGCGACGGCATGCCTGACCGCACCTTCGACAAGAAATCGACGACCCCGATCAAGGTGCGCAACGAAGCCTGCCTGGCCTGCCACCAGGGCGGCGAGCGCATCCACTGGACGCGCAGCCCGCACCAGGAAAACCAGGTGGCCTGCACCTCGTGTCACTCGGTCCACACCCAGCACGACAAGGTGCGCGACCGCAAGACCCAGACCGAGGTGTGCTTCACCTGCCACAAGACCCAGCGCGCCGAAATGCGGCGCCCCTCGCGGCACCCGATCGCGGAAGGCAAGGTCGTCTGTTCCGACTGTCACAACCCGCACGGCACGGCGGGGCCGAACCTGCTCC
>Ga0210077_1000032_pt1 | contig 88849 bp, 96 predicted proteins | sample RushMan_CattailN_5_FD_185556 | JGI IMG/M metagenome (GOLD analysis project Ga0210077, IMG submission 185556) | Wetland microbial communities from San Francisco Bay, California, USA, that impact long-term carbon sequestration -... | ecosystem: Environmental > Aquatic > Marine > Wetlands ...
CGATCTCCTCGGGGATCTCGACCGGGGCCACCAGGCGGCCCGGTTCGATCGGGGCCTGGGTCTGCACCGGCTTGATCCGCCGGGTCGTCGTCGTGCTCTTCCTCTTGGCCGGAGGCGGCGGAGGAGGAGGCGGAGGAGGCGGCGGCGCCAGGAACGCGCTGTACACCTCGACCGTCGGCAGCGGACCGGTCGAAAGCAGCGGGATGACGATGATGGTGATGACGAAGGCCGCATGGACGATGATGGCCACGGGAAGGGCGAAGGCCTTGCGCTTTGCGCCCTTGTCGGCCTTGAAGAACGAGTCCTTGAACATCGAGGGCATTCGTTCTCTGGTGACCTGTTTTTTGGCTTCAGCCATGTCCTTACCTCTTGTTCGTCAAGTTATACAATGACGCAGGCAATAGTATAGAGTAAATCGCGGCTTTTGACAAGAAAAAAAATTACCTCCGGGCACCTTTTTTCGGCTTGAAAAGCCTCTGCCAAAACAAGACCACGGGACAGGAGAGGGACACCGTCGAATACACGCCCTCGATCGTGCCGATGAGCATGACGAAAGCGAAGTCGTTGATCACCGGGCCGCCGAACAGGAACAGGGCGCCGACCGTCAGGAAGACCGTGCCCGAGGTGATGATCGTCCGGCTCAGCGTCTGGTTGAGGCTGAGGTTCATGATCTCTTCGAGCGGCTCCTTGCGGAGGGCCTTCTGGTTCTCCCGGACCCTGTCGAAGATGACGATCGTGTCGTTGATCGAGAAGCCGACGATGGTCAGGATGCCGGCGATGATCGGCAGGTTGATCTCGCGGTTGGTGAAGGAGTAGACGCTCATCGTGATCAGGACGTCCTGGGTCAGGGTGAAGATGGCCGCGACGCCGTACTCGAGCTTGAACCGGAAGGCGATGTAGACGAGCATCCCGAGGAGGGACCAGATCGTGGCCTGAACGGCCTTGCGCCGGAGGTCCTTGCCGACCTGCGGCCCGACGGTCTCGCGGCTCAGGACGGTCAGGTTCCCGAGGTACGTTTTGTCCTTGAGGAAGGTAAGGACCTCGGGCTTGAGTCCCAGATCCTGGAGTTCGGAGAAGTCGGAGATGATGCCCTTTTCGTTCCGGAGGGCGATGATCGTCTTGGCCGCGTCCGGCGCCGAGCCGGGAAAGGCCGAGTCGAGAAGCGAGGCCAGGGCCTGTTCGTTGATCGAGTTGAGGTCCTGCGCCCCCCGGGCGGCCTCTTCCGGGGTGGGCTCGCCCCGCAGGGCGGCGATGATCTTGTCGGCCAGAGCTTCGTGGGCCTCGAGCTGCTGCTCTTCGGAGCCCTTGATGTTGACGACCTGGACCGCCCGGACCATGTACTCCCGGCCGCTCGTTCCCGTTTCCACGATGTCGCTGTTGCCGAGGCCGACCCTGGACAGGTCCTCGCGGATCTGCCCGACCGGAGTGGGGGACTTCAGCATGACGCGGATCAGCGTCCCTTCCCCGAAATCGACGCCCAGCTTGAGGCCCTTGAAGACCGTCACGTTCAAGACGCCCGCGAGCACGATGAGCGCCGTGACGCCCAGCGCGAGGTACTTGTACTTCAGAAACTTGATGTGGGGGACTTTGAAGAGTTGCATTTTAGATACTCAGCCTTTTCGCGGTTTTCTTGACCGAGAAGTCAAAAATCAGATGGGAGACGAACACGGCCGTGAAGAGGTTGGCCGCGAGGCTGATGATCAGCGTCACGGCGTATCCCTTGATCGGCCCGGTCCCGAACTGGAAAAGGAACACGGCCGAAATGACGGTCGTCAGGTTGGAATCGAAGATGGCCGTGAAGGCCCGGGAGAACCCGAGCGAGACCGAACTGAGCACCCCCTTGCCCAGGGCGGTCTCCTCCTTGATGCGCTCGAAGATCAGGACGTTGGCGTCCACGGCCATGCCGATGCCCAGGATGATGCCGGCGATGCCCGGCAGAGTCAGGGTTGCGTGGAAGTAGGCGAGCGCGCCGAACAGCAGGACCACGTTGAGGACGAGCGCGACGACGGCGTTGATTCCGGACAGCTTATAGAAAAAGATCATGAAGGTCATGACGGCCAGGATGGCCACCAGGCCGGCGATCAGCCCCTGGCGGACCGAATCCGCCCCGAGGGTCGGACCGATCGAGCGCTCCTCGAGGTACTTGATCCCCGCGGGCAGGGCCCCCGCCTTGAGGACGATGACGAGGTCGTCCGCTTCTTCCGGCGTGAACCGGCCCCGGATCATGCCGCCCTCGGTCCGTCTGATTTGGGACTCGACGACGGGCGCCGATTGGACCTTGTTGTCCAGGATTATGCCGATCTGCTTACCGACGTTCTCGCCCGTCATCCGCTCGAAACGGGCCCCGCCGTCGGAATTCATGGTGAACAATACGGCCGGATTGCCCCACTCGTCGGTGCCGCGCCTGACCGTCCGCAGGTCCTTGCCCGTGACCACCGCGACCTTGCTCACCAGGTACACCCCGGCCTGCCCGCGGCTGGCGTCGCCGCGGACCACTTCCGCGTTCTCCGGCACCTGGCCGTCGTAGGCCTGGAGGAGCGTCTCCTCGTCCGCGGCCGGCCCGGCCAGGACCAGCTTCCACTCCAGCACGGCCGTCACCTTGATGATGTTCTTGACGCGCTCCGGGTCCTCGACGCCGGGCAGCTCGACGACGAGCTTGTTGGCGCCCTGACGCTGGATGAGCGGCTCGGCCACGCCGAACTGGTCGACCCGGTTGCGGATCGTTTCCAGGGTCTGCGAGACGGCTTGGTCCCGGAGGGCCTGCGCGACCAGCGGTTTGAGCGTCAGGACGACCCTGTCGCCGACGAACGAAAAGTCCCAGTCCCGGGCATATTGATCGAACAGGTCGCGGGTCTTGCCCTCCTGGTCGGCCAGGAGACCGGACACCGAGAACCGCCCCGTCCCCTCCTTGACCGCGCTCTGAAAGGTGATGGAGTTCTTCTTGAAGAGCTCCTCCATCCGGGCCAGCTCCTGGTCGGTCTCGGCGTTGATCGAGTCGTCGGCCATGACCTGGAGGACCAGATGCACGCCGCCCTTGAGGTCGAGGCCCAGCTTGATCTTTTCGGCCGGCGGATAGGAGATGATGACGGCCCCCGCGATCAGGGCGAGCGTTATGATGACCTTCCATTGCAGATTCTTTTTCATGGGACTATCACTCTCGGATTAGATTGGTCGGCCGCCGGGGAAGGCTCGTCCGCCTCCCGTCCCGGACCCTAGTGGAGCTCGGGCTTCTCGGAAGTTCCCAGGATGACACCTACGGCGCTCTTCGTAATGTCGATCTTGACGTTCGCGGCGATCTTAAGCTCTATCCGGTCCTTCTGGACGCCCATGACGGTGCCGAAGATTCCGGCCGTCGTGACGACCCGGTCTCCGGGCTTCAGGTTCTCGACGAGCTCCAGGTGCTTTTTCTGCTTCCTGCGCTGGGGCATGATGATGAGAATGTAGAAAATCGCGAAAACCAGGACGAAAGGCAGAAGGGCCGTCAGCATGCTCGGCCGGCCGGCCTGTGCACCAGCGGGCTGTTGGGCCGCAGCGAAAAGCGTTCCAAGGATCATGTCTTTTCTTCCTTTTTATATAGTATCGTTAACGCTTATTATACACTCTCGTAAAGACCCGAAGGAATTTGATTTTATAGATTGCCGGATTCTCCTGAAGAAGTCAAGATAAAAATGCAGGTTGTGGATCGTGTTCAGGACGGCCGAGCTGATCTCCTGGCGTTCGAAGAGATGGCGCAGGTAAGCCCGGGAGAAATGGCGGCAGGTGTAGCAGCCGCAGGCCTCGTCCAGAGGCCTCGGATCGCGGGCGTACCTGGCGTTCTTGATGGCCAGCCTGCCCCGGCTCGTGAAGAGCGTCCCGTTGCGCGCGTTCCGCGTCGGCAGGACGCAGTCGAAGAGGTCGACCCCTCTAGCCACCGCCTCGACGATGTCCTCGACGTAGCCCATCCCCATGAGGTAGCGGGGCGCGTCCCGGGGCAGCAGGGGGTCGCCTTTCTCCAGGGTCTCGAAGAGGTGGGTTTTCGGCTCCCCGATCCCCAGGCCTCCGTAGGCGTAGCCGGAAAACCCGATTTCGAGGAGCTCCTCGATGGAGCGGCGCCTGAGGTCCCAATGCACGCCGCCCTGGCAGATGCCCCAAAGGCGAGACGGGCTCTCCCGCGTCTCGAACCTGTCCCGCGACCGGCGGGCCCAAAGGGTGGTCACCCGGACGGCCTCCTTCATCGCCTCCACGCTGTAGGGAAAGGAGGGGAAATAGTCGAGGCACATCAGGATGTCGGGGGCCAGCCTGAGCTGGAGGTCGACGGCGCTTTCTGGGGTCAGGAAGACCCGGGTCCCGTCGAGATGGGACGCGAAGCTGACGCCCTCGTCGGATACCCGGACGAGGGGGGAGAGGCTGTAGATCTGGAATCCGCCGCTGTCGGTCAGGATGGGACTGGGCCAGGATGTGAAGGCGTGCAGGCCGCCCAGCGCCTCGATCGTTTCGACCCCCGGCCTCAGCGAGAGGTGATAGGAATTGCAGAGGATCATCCGGGCGCCCAGGCTTTCGAGCTGGGCGTGGGTCAGTGCCTTGACGGTTCCCTGGCTGGCCACGGGCATGAAGGCCGGGGTTTCGACGACGCCGTGGGGCGTCTCCAGGAGGCCAGCCCTGGCCGAGGAGTCCGGGTCCCGGGCCGTCGTCCGGAACAGCGGGCTCATTGGGCGAACCTGAAATAGATGACGTCCCCGTCGTCGACGGCGTACTCCTTGCCCTCGAGCCGGATGGCGCCCTCCTCCTTGGCCTTCTGAAGGGTGCCGATCCTGAGGAGGTCTTCGGCGGCGATGACCTCGGCCCGGATGAATCCCTTTTCGATGTCGGTATGGATGGCGCCGGCCGCGTTCAAGGCCGTGGAGCCCGCGGGCACGGCCCAGGCCCGGACCTCGTCCTTGCCCACCGTGAAGAAGGCGATCCGTTCGAGAAACGGCAGGGCCAGCCTGAAGAAGCGCGGAGTGGCGGGTTCCTCGAGGCCGTAGCCGGCCATGAACTCCGCCCGTTCGCCCTCGGGAAGCTCGGCGATTTCGCTTTCGATCCGTCCGCAGAAGGCCATGAGCCGGCGGTCCGCCCCGCCGAGGCCCTGGATGTCCTCGGGATGGAGAAGCCGGCCCAGGTCCGTCTCGTCCAGGTTGATGACATGGAGAAGCGGTTTCAGCGTGAGAAGGGCGAAGCTCCGGATCATCTTCTCCTCGGCCGCGGTCAGGGGATAGCCGCGGAGCCCTCGGCCTGACTCGAGAACCGGCCTGAGCTTGACGAGCAGCTCGCGCTCCTTTTCGCCCTCGGGGTCCTTCATCTTCTTGAGGTCCTTCTCGAGGCGCTCCAGCCGGCCGTCGATGAGGACGAGGTCGGCCAGGACGAGCTCATCCTCCATGAAGCGGATGTCCTCGGCCGGGTCGACCCGGCCCTTGGGGTGGGGGACGGCGTCGTCGCGGAAGGCGCGCACGACGTGAACCAGGCCGTCGGCCTTGCGCAGGTGGTTCAAGAAGACGCTGCTCTTGACCTCGCCCAGGGAAATCCCGACCAGGTCGGTCAGGTCCATGACCGCCGGAACCTTGGCCTTCTCCGGGTAGAGGGCCGCGATCGCGTCGAGGCGGGCGTCGGGGACCGGGCAGGCCCGGACGCTCGGCTCGCGCCGGCCGTCTTCGTAGGGCCTGACTTCGAGCCCGGCGCCGGAAAGCAGGTTGAAGAAAGTGGTCTTGCCGGTTTTGGGGTATCCGAACAGGGTGACGTTCATGCGGACGGCCTTCCACCGGCAATGATAACGTGAATTCGCCGCCGCGACAAGCGCCGGGGCGGGGCCGGGCCGAGTTGATCGGGAGCGGCGAAAGTGGTATGAGAAGCCTGGAAGGCGGATCATGAAAAAAACCAAAGCGGTCGTGCTCCTAATGCGGCTGCCGTTCCTGACGGTGACCCTGGGCGGGGTCGCCTTGGGCACCGGCTTCGCGCGTTGGGAAACCGGAGCCTGGGATCCTCTCATCGCGGCCCTGGCCTTTCTGGGCGCGGCGTTCATTCACGCGGCGACCAACGTCGTCAACGATTACTATGACTACAAGGCGGGGACCGACGCCGCCAACAGGAGCGGCACGCCCCCGTTTTCGGGCGGCAGCGGCATGGTTCTCGGGGGCCACGTCAAGCCGGGCCTGGCCCTGGCCGTCTCCATCATCCTGGCCGGGGCGGGGTCGGGCATCGGACTCTATCTGACGCTGGCCAAGGGGGCCGCGGCGCTTCCGCTCATCGGGCTGGTCGGGCTCCTGCTCGTTTTCAGCTATAACGGCTGGCCGCTGCGGCTGGTCAACAAGGGGCTCGGCGAGCTGGCCATCTTCCTCGGCTGGGGCCCGATCGTGGTCCTGGGCTCCTATTACGTCCAGACCCGGGCCTTCGTTTCGGCCGGGGTCCTGGGCCCGTGCTACCTGTCCGGCGTCATGACCACGCTCGTCCTGCTCATCAACGAGTTCGCCGACCGGGACGCGGACGCCGGTTCGGGCCGGAAGACCTTCGTCACCCTATACGGGTACAACGGGGGCCTGGCCATCTACCTGGCTCTGGCCCTGAGCTGCTACGCCGTGGTGGTGGCCGGGGTTGCGGCCATGCACTGGCCGCCCTACGCGCTGCTCGCCCTGGTGACCCTGCCGCTGCCGTTCCAGGCATTCCGGCTGGGCCGCGCGAGCCTCGGCGATTGGGGCCGGTTTCTCGGGGCCGTCAAGGCGACGATCTTGATGAACTTCCTGTTTTTGTGTATATTGGCTATTTCATTCGTGGTGTGACATGGAAAGCGATACAAAAACGAAAGACAAGAAGGACAAGAGCGTATTTCGGGAGTACTTCGAACTCATCGCCGAGACGGCGGTCTTCGTGTTCTTCGTCATGACGTTCGTCGTCCAGGCCTTCCAGATTCCGACCGGGTCGATGGAGCCGACGCTCCTGGTCGGGGACTTCCTGTTGGTGAACAAGATGGCCTATGTCCGGCCCGAGTCGGCGTTCGAGCGGGCCATCCTGCCGCGCAAGGACATCAAGCGCCAGGACGTCGTGGTCTTCAAGTACCCGAAGAACCTCAGCCAGGATTTCGTCAAACGGGTGGTGGCGCTCGAGGGCGAGACGGTCGAGATCAAGGACAAGCAGGTCTTCGTCAACGGCCAGCCGCTCCAGGAGCCCTACAAGGTCCACAGCGACGCCCAGATCTACGATAAGAGCGACACCTTCCATTACGACGACCTCATCCGCGACAACTTCGGGCCGGTGGTCGTCCCGCCCGGGCACTGCTTCGTCATGGGCGACAACCGGGACAACAGCGCCGACAGCCGGTACTGGGGGTTCCTGCCCATGTCGTACATCAAGGGCCGGCCTTGGGTCATCTACTTCTCCTATAACGCGGAGAGGGACGCCTGGCAGAAGACCGGCTTCAGCGACCGGCTGAGGAAGATCGTCAGCTTCCTCCCGAAGGCCCGGTGGGGCCGCATCTTCAGAACCATCCGCTGACCCCCCCCCAACCAGCAAGATTGGTACCGGGTCTACAATCTGCTGGTTTTTTCCAGCAGATTGTAGACCCGGTACCGTCTTTGCCGGTTTTCAGGGGCTCGGCGCGGACCGGTTGACCGGGTTTCCCGAAATGTTTAAGATGAGAGGCGCCGTGCCATGGAGAATCCTCTGACGCCCCCCTGCACCGATTTCGCGCCCGGGTGCCCGGCCGCGCCGACGGCGGAGAGCCGGCGTTGACCGCGGCGGGTCAGGACGCCATCGACGGGACCGTCGAGCAGATCGTCTTCTACAACCCCGACAACGGCTACACTGTCTGCCGCTTCGCCGCCGAAAACGGCGGCGTCGTGACCGTCGTCGGCGCGTTTCCGCCGCTGTCTCCCGGCGAGGTGCTCAAGATCAAGGGGCGATGGGAACTCAATCCCCGCTTCGGGCGGCAGTTCAAGGCCGATTATTTCACGCTGACCCTGCCCGCTTCGGCGGCCGGGATCGAGAAATTCCTGGCCTCGGGACTGATTCGCGGCATCGGACCCGTCCTGGCCGCCCGGATCGTGGCCGCGTTCGGCGCGTCGACCGTGGACATTCTGACGAGCGAGCCGGAACGCCTCCGGACGGTCGAGGGTGTCGGTGCCGTCAAGCTCCGCGAAATCCGCAAGTCCTGGAGTGAGCACCAGGACATCCGGGACCTGATCATGTTCCTCCAGGAGCACGGCGTTTCCACCAACCTGGCGACCAAGATCCACCGCCGGTACGGCGAGCGGTCCTTCGCCGTCCTCAAGACCAATCCCTACCAGCTGGCCCTGGACATCTGGGGGATCGGATTCAAGACGGCCGACCAAATCGCCTTGAAGCTCGGCATGGACCCGGCCTCTCTCGACCGCGTCAAGGCCTATATTCTCTATCTTCTCGAGAAGGACAACGAGCAGGGGCACATCTTTTCCTTCGTCTCGGAGATCGAGGGGCGGTGCGCAACCGACCTCGAAGTCGACGCCGCCAAGGCCGCCCGCGCGCTGGATATCCTGCTGGCCGACAAACAGGTCGTCCGCGAGCCGCTGAAGGGGGACGAGGCCCTCTACCTCCCGTACTATTACCAGGCCCAGAACGAGGTCGTGAGGGCCCTGCACGACCTGGCCGGCTACCCCTGCCGGCCTCCCGCGATCGACCTGGACGAGGCCGTCTCGGCCACCGAGCGGGAGATGGGGCTCGTGTTCTCGCCCCTGCAGCGGCGGGCCATTCGCGAGAGCTTCGAGAAGAAGATCCTGGTCATAACCGGCGGTCCCGGAACCGGAAAGACGACCATCATCCGTTCGGTCGTCGACATCTTCACGAAATGGGGACGGGAGGTCGTGCTGGCCGCTCCGACCGGCCGGGCGGCCAAGCGGCTCGCCGAGACGACGCGGCGCGACGCCCGGACCATCCACCGCGTCCTCGAGTTCCAGCCCAAGAAAGGCGCCTTCAAGCGGGACGAGAATCATCCGCTCCGGGGAGAGGCGCTGATCATCGACGAATTCTCCATGGTCGACCTGCCGCTGATGCACCGCCTCCTCAAGGCCGTGCCCGCGCCCATGCGGTTGATCCTGGTCGGCGACAAGGACCAGCTGCCTTCGGTGGGCCCCGGGACCCTCCTGCGCGACATCATCGAGTCCGGGACCCTGGAGGTCGTCCGGCTGGAGGATATCTTCCGCCAGGCCGAGGAGAGCTTCATCGTCCTCAACGCCCACCGGGTCAATCAGGGCCAGCCCCTGGTCTTCCCGCCCCGGGGCGACAAGGACGCGGATTTCTATTTCATCCCCCAGAACGACGAGCGCAAGGTCTTCGCTTCCATCCTGAAGATGTGTTCCTGGAGCGTGCCGCGCAAGCTCGGCCTCGACCCTCTCTCCCCGCAGATCCAGGTCATCAGCCCCATGTACAAGGGCTTGGTCGGCGTCGACAATCTGAACCAGGAGCTCCAGAAACGCCTGAATCCGCGCGGCCGGGGACTCCAGGCGGGGCTGCGGGAGTTCCGGGTCCGGGACAAGGTCATGCAGGTCAGGAACGACTACGACAAGGACGTCTTCAACGGCGACATCGGGAGCATCGTCCACGTGGACGAGGCCCGGTTCCGGGTCTTCGTGGACTACGAAGGCCGGACCGTCGGCTATGAGAAGGACGAACTGAACGACCTCGCCCTGGCCTACGCCGTGTCGGTTCACAAGGCCCAGGGCAGCGAGTACCAGGCGGTGATCATGCCCCTGCTCACCCAGCACTTCATCATGCTCCAGCGCAACCTCTTCTACACCGCCCTGACCCGGGCCAAGAAGTTGAGCGTGATCATCGGCTCGTTCAAGGCCCTCAACATCGCCGTCAAGAACGACAAGCCCGTGAAACGGAACAGCCTCGTCAAGGACAAGCTCATCCGGCTGCGGGCGGGCGGGGAGGCGCCGGGACCGGACGGCGCGGGCGGTTTGACAGCCCGCTGAAATTCCTTATAATGGGCACGTTCCGCGGATCGCGCAACGCCGACCTGAAGGACGGGAAACAATGACCGAGCGCCGCCTCGAGAATTTCGCCGACATCATCGCCTTCGCCGTTCGCCGCGAGATCGACGCGGCCGAAGGTTACCGCATGATGGCCGGGCGCGCGGAGACCCCGGGCCTGAAATCGCTGCTGCTCGACCTCGAGCGCGAGGAGGTCCATCACCGGGAACTCCTGGAGAACCTGCCCGTGGTCCCCGAGGGCGAGTCCGCCGCGGTTCCGGTCCCCGACCTGGGCCTCAGCGACGCCCTGGAAGACGAACCGTTGACGCCCGACATGACCTTCCAGGACCTCCTGATTTTCGCCGCCAAGAAAGAGCAAAAGGCGATCGACCTCTACACGACCCTGGCCCGAACCGTGGACCCCGGCCCCCGGCGCGGGCTGTTCGAATTCCTGGCCGGGCAGGAGAAGGTCCACAAGCTCCGGCTTGAATCCGAGTACGAGGCCCATGTCCTGACGGAAAATTAAGACAAGGAGAGCCAGATGGAAAAATGGGAATGCCAGGCTTGCGGCTATATCTACGACCCCGCCGTGGGCGACCCCGACAACGGCGTCCCGGCCGGAACGCGGTTCGAGGACATCCCGGACACCTGGGTGTGCCCCCAATGCGGGGTCGGCAAGGAATTCTTCCAGAAGGTCGGCTGAGGCCGGAGTCTCCGGCCGGGTGCGGTTTCTCATGAGAAAAACGCTGACGGCGATCTTCGTCGTCCTGGCCCTCATGACGGCGGGGGCGCGGGCGCAGGTGCGCTACGGAGGCTATCTCTCGTTCGAGTATGTCAAGGGCGCGACCGACTCGGGCTTCTCGACGGCGTCTTTTCGCAACATCGACGCCGGCGTGATGGCCGGGGGAGTGATCGGAGGGAAGTTCGGCTTCGGACTCGAAATCCGGTCGCGCGACGTCTCGCGCTTCGATCTCGAGCAGGCCTGGGTCGGGCTGCTCGCCTCCAATGCCTTCAATGTCCGGGCCGGCATGTACCTGGTGCCCTTCGGCCTCTGGAACAGGACCAATCGTCCGTACGAGACCCCGGTCATCAGGACGCCCCTCAACATCGCCTATCTCTATCCCGAGAACTGGCGGGACCTTGGCTTGACCGTGGAGGGCCAGGTGTCGATCTTCGCGTACGCCGCCTATCTCGGCAACGGCCTGGGCGAGGGCGGCGACCTGATGTCGGGCCAGCAGTTCACCGACAACAACAAGGACAAGGGCAAAGGGGGACGCCTGGGACTGGTCTTCACGGAAGGCCTCCAGGCCGGCGTGTCCTATTATTCGGGGGCATACGACGAAGCCGGCGCGTTGAACCTGGCCCTGGAGGGGGCGGATTTTTCCTGGGTCACGGCGCAGTGGGAAGTGAGGGCCGAGTTCACCAAGGCCCTGCTCGACAACCCGGAGCCCTACGCCGAGGCCAAGTCCGAGGGGTTTTATGTCTGGGCGGTCATGAGCTTCGCCCATTTCCAGCCCGTGGGCGGCTACCAGCGGGTCAAGTACATCGACCCCAATCCGCTCCACACGCTGGACCCCGAGTTGCCCGGCGGCATCGCCCTGAAAGAGCGGCGCTGGCACCTGGGCCTCCGCTACGTGCTCACGGAGAATATCTTTCTCAAGTTTGAATACGACTGGAACAAGGACCTCCTGCACCCCGAGCTCAAGCTCAACCAGTACCAGTTCCAGGCGGCCCTGGGTTTTTGAGGGAAGCGCATGGCCAACCTGCTCGTTCTCGGCACCCAATGGGGCGATGAGGGCAAAGGCAAGATCGTCGACCTCCTGGCCCCGGCCTTCGATGTCGTAGCCCGCTACCAGGGCGGACACAATGCCGGCCACACGGTCCACATCGGCGGGAAGAAGATCGTCCTGCACCTCATCCCCTCCGGAATCCTGCACCCGGAAAAACTCTGCGTCATCGGGAACGGCTTGGTCGTCTCGGCCGAGGCCTTTTTCCGCGAGATCTCCGAGCTTCAGGCCTTCGGGGTCAGGGCCGACCCCGGCCGCCTGGCCGTGAGCCGGAACGCCCATCTCATCATGCCCTGGCATCCGATCCTCGAGAGGATCAGCGAGGAGAGCCGGGGGGAGAAGAAGATCGGGACGACCTGCAGAGGGATCGGGCCGGCCTACGAGGACAAGGCGGCCCGCTGCGGCATCCGGGCCGGGGACCTCCTCGAGCCCGCAGTCCTCGAAGCCAAGATCAAGGACGTTCTCGAGGTCAAGAACCGCCAGTTCCAGGCCGCTGGGCTGCCCGAGCTCGAGGCCCGGTCCGTCCTCGATGAGGCCAAGGCCTGGGCGGAGAAGATCGGGCCCTATGTCCGCGACGTCTCCGACCTCCTCCATGACCAGACGGCCCAGGGCAAGGCCCTCCTGTTCGAGGGGGCTCAGGGAGCCCTGCTGGACATCGACCACGGAACCTATCCGTACGTGACGTCCTCGAATTCGACGGCCGGCGGCGTCTGCACCGGACTCGGGGTCAGCCCGAAGGCCGTCCACGGCGTTCTCGGCGTCACCAAGGCCTACACGACCAGGGTCGGCAGCGGGCCTTTTCCGACCGAGCTGCGGGACGAACGCGGTCGGCGGATGTCCTCGCGGGGCGACGAATTCGGCGCCACCACCGGCCGTCCCCGCCGCTGCGGCTGGTTCGACGCCGTCGCCGTCCGGTACGCCTGCCGCATCAACGGCGTCGACCGGCTGGCCCTCACGAAGCCCGACGTGCTCCAGGAATTCCCCGACGTCCAGGTCTGCACCGGATACCGATACAGAGGGCAGAATCTGAAGACCTTTCCCACGGAATCCTGGGTCCTCGAGCAGGTGGAGCCGGTCTACCGGACGCTGCCCGGCTGGACGGATTCCGTCCACAAGGCCTCGCGGCTCGAGGACCTGCCCGAAACCTTCAGGGACTATCTCCGGCTCATCGAGGACCTGACGGAAACCCGGGTCGCGATCGTCTCCACCGGCTTCGAACGGGACGACACCATCATCCTCCCCGGCGAAATCAAAGACCTCGCGGACTTCACGAGGCTCCGGGCCGCCCTGGGCCTGTAGGAGCCGCAGTGAAGGCCGCGTCCCCGCATCGCGTCGAGATCGGCCGTGCGGCGCTCATCCACAACATCCGCGAGTTCCGCCGTCTGATCGGCCCCCGCCGGAAGTTCCTGGCCGTCGTCAAGGCCAACGCCTACGGTCACGGGCTTCGTGAAGTGTCGTCCCTCGCCGCCGAAAACGGGGTCGACTGGCTCGGAGTCAATTCGGTCGAGGAGGGGGCCTCGCTTCGCGAAGCCGGGCTGTCCCTTCCCATTCTCGTGCTGGGCTACGTTCCGCTCCGGGATCTCGGAGAGGCTGTGGCCCGGGACCTCAGGCTCGTCGTCTACAACCGGGAGACAATCGAGCGTCTGGCCCGCGAGGCCCGGCGGGCCGGAAAGACCGCGGCCGTTCACGTCAAGGTCGAGACGGGGACGCACCGCCAGGGCGTATCCGGCCGCAAGGTCGGGTCTTTCGTCAAGACCGTCAGGTCGCACGGGAACCTCGTCGTCGAAGGCCTCTCGTCGCATTTTGCCAATATCGAAGACACGACGCGGCACGATTATCCCCGCCGCCAGCTCGAGGCATTCAGGGCGGCGGTCAGGGACGCGCAAGCCGAGGGCGGGAGAATTCCTTTGAAACACATGTCCTGCACGGCCTCGACGATCCTTTTCCCGGAAACCGACTTCGGCATGGCCCGCGTCGGAATCGGGCTTTACGGATACTGGCCGTCCACGGAGACATACGTTTCCTGCCTGCAGCGCCGGAAAAAGCCGCTCGCGCTGAAGCCGGTGCTGTCCTGGAAAGCGTCGATTGCCCAGGTCAAGAGCACCCCCCGCGAGGCGTTCGTCGGCTACGGCTGCACGTACAGGACGACGCGGCGGACGACTCTGGCCGTGGTGCCGGTGGGCTACTACGACGGTTACGACCGCGGGCTGTCCAACGCGGCCCACGTCCTCATCCGCGGCCGCCGGGCGCCAGTCCGGGGGCGGGTGGCCATGAATTTCCTGATGGCCGACGTCACCGACATTCCCGGCGTGCGCCTGGAGGACGAGGTCACCCTGATCGGGGGGGACGGGGACGAGCGGATCACGGCCGCCGACCTGGCCGGCTTGGCCGGAACGATCAGCTACGAAATATTGGCTCGCATTAATCCGCTCATCCCGCGTGTCATCCTGTAGGAGGCCGCGTTCGCGGCAGGCGGCGCTTTGTGCTAAGATATTCTTGCCCGTCCTCAGGGGAGGGGCCGGAGGCCCGCGAGTTCGCGCGGCCGGGGCCGCCGAGGGGGGCGCACCATTCGGAAGGAGGCCATGCATGCCAGTCAAGAAAAAGGCGAAACCCGCGGCCGGAGCCCGGAAGGGAGAAGGCTATGTATGCGGAGTCTGCGGCTACAGCGTCGTCGTCGACGAAGCCTGCGGCTGCGAGGAAGAGCATATATTCATCTGCTGCGACCAGCCGATGAAGAAAAAGGGGGTCCGCAAGACTGCGGCCCGGAAGCCCGCGGCGAAGAAAAAGCCGGTCCGGAAGGCCTAGCTCTCGGTCCGGATCGAAGCCTTCGCGGAGGCGACCCACTCCTACTGAGTAGATAGGAATAGTTGCCTGCGCCCGGGCGGGGGGAGTACAATCAAAAGCCGGCATCCGGCCCGAGCGGACCGGGCCCACGGCTCCGGAGTCACATGCCCGGGCGCGTGGCAACGAGCCGATTTCCTAAGGAGTCGCGGATGAAAGAAAAAGTCGAACAGGCCTTGAACAAAATCCGTCCCACCCTGCAGGCCGACGGGGGCGACGTGGAGCTCGTCGAGGTCGGCCAGGACGGCGTCGTGAGAGTCCGGCTGACGGGAGCGTGCGGGGGCTGTCCGATGTCCCAGATGACGCTGAAGATGGGCATCGAGCGGATCCTGAAGAAAGAAGTCCCGGAAGTTACGGCCGTCGAGGCCGTCTGAGGCCGCGCCCGGACGGGCCCCTGGAGACAGAGCCATGACCCGCGCCTACTTCGATCACCTTTCGGCCGCGCCTCTTCACCCCGAGGCCCTGAAGGCGATGATGCCGTTCCTCGGGGAGGAATTCGGTAATCCTCAGAGCCTCCATTCCTACGGGCAGAAGGCCGCCGCGGCCCTGGACGAAGCCCGCGACCAGGTGGCCGGTCTGATCGGGGCCTCGGCCGAGGAGGTCTACTTCACCGCGAGCGGCAGCGAAGCCAACAATTTCGCCGTCAAGGGCCTGGCCCAGGCGCACCCGGGAAAGGGGAGGCACCTGGTCGTGTCCGCCGTCGAGCACCTGTCCATCCTCAACCCGGTCAAGTCCCTGGAGAAGCTGGGCTTCTCGACGACGACCGTTCCCGTCGATTCGGCGGGGCGGGTGGACCCGGGCGCGGTCGAGAGGGCGATCACGAAAGACACGGCCCTGGTGTCGGTCATGACCGCCAACGGCGAGGTGGGGACGATCCAGCCCGTGGCCGAGATCGCCCGCGCCTGCCGGGACCGTGGCGTCCTTTTCCACACCGACGCCGTGGCCGCGGCCGGGAGCATTCCCCTGGACGTGGGCGAAATGGGGGTGGACGCGCTGAGCCTTGCGGGAGACCAGTTTTACGGGCCGAAAGGTTCGGGCGCCCTGTTTTTGAAAAAAGGCACGCGCATCCTGCCTCTCATCGAAGGCGGGGTGCAGGAGAGCGGACGACGGGCCGGGACCGAGAACGTCCCGGCCATTGTCGGGATGGGCCGGGCGGCCGCCGTCGCCCTGGCCGAGATGGAGAACCGCAAGTCCCGCCTGCTTCCCCTCAGGGACAGGATCATCGAGGACCTGCCCCGCGCCGTCGACCACGTCATGCTGACGGGGCACCGGTCCCTGCGCCTCCCGCATCACGCCAGCTTCTGCGTCCGGTTCATCGAGGGGGAAGGCATGCTCCTGGGGCTCGACATGCAGGGGGTCCAGGCCTCCAGCGGCTCGGCATGCACGTCGAAGGCGCTGAAGGCCTCCCACGTGCTGCTGGCCATGGGCCTTGACCACGCCACCGCCCAGGGGTCGCTCGTCTTCAGCCTGATCGAAGGAACGACGGCCGCCGAAGTCGACCATCTGCTCGAGGTCTTTCCCCCGGTCGTCGACCGGCTGAGGAAGATGTCCCCCCTCTACACGGAGTACCTGAAGGAGAAAGCGCGATGATCTACAGCGACAAGGTCATGGATCATTTCCAGAATCCCCGCAACGTCGGGGTTATCGCCGACGCCGACGGCGTGGGCCAGGTCGGGAATCCCGTCTGCGGCGACATGATGACCTTTTACATCAAGGTCGATAACGACCACCTGAAGGACGTCAAGTTCCAGACCTTCGGCTGCGGCGCCGCCATCGCCGTCTCGTCCATGGTCAGCGAGATGGCCATCGGCAAGACCCTCGACGAGGCCATGCACATCACCAACAAGCTCGTCGCCGAGCAGCTGGGCGGGCTGCCCAAAAACAAACTGCACTGCTCCAACCTGGGCGCCGACGCCCTGCATGCGGCCATCAAGGACTACCGGAAGAAGCAGGCCTCCGGGGACGAGGCCGAAACGGCCGCGCCGAGCCTGGAGGCGAGCGAGGGCTGCGCCTGCCCGTACTGCGAGGGCCCCCTCGATGAGGGAGACGCGGAGTACTGCAAAGCCTGCCAGATCGAACTCGAGGAGTGCCCGTCGTGCGGAGGAATCACGAAGAAAGGCGACGCGACCTGCGTCCACTGCGGCGAAAAGCTCGGCTGACGGCCGGGCCGACGGACGGATCGCCGGAGAGGGGGGAACCATGAAGGCCGACGTGACGCTGGATTGCTACGGCCTCCGCTGCCCGATGCCGATCGTCCAGACTACCCGGAAAATCAAGGAGATGAAGACCGGCGAGGTCCTGGAGGTCCTGTCGACGGACGCCGGGATAAAGGAAGACATGCCGGCCTGGTGCCGGACTTCGGGACAGGAGTTCCTCGGCGTCGAGACCGAGGGCGACGTCATCAAGGTCTACGTGCGGAAGGTCAAGGGGTAGCCGCGGAGAGGGTGATGGACGCAACGGACTTTCGCGCCAGGGTCGAGGACCTCAAGCGCCGCCGGAAGGCCGTCATTCTCGCCCACAACTACCAGCTGCCCGAGGTCCAGGACGCGGCGGATTTCGTCGGGGATTCCCTTGAACTCAGCCGGAAGGCGGCCGGCCTGGAAGCCCAGGTCGTCATCTTTTGCGGCGTGCGATTCATGGCCGAGACGGCCGCCGTTCTCTCGCCCGACAAGACGATCATCCTGCCCGAGCCGCAGGCGGGCTGCCCGATGGCCGACATGATCACGGCCCGCGAGCTCAGGATGTGGAAGCAGACGTACCCCGGCCGGCCCGTCGTCTGCTACGTCAATACCAGCGCGGAGGTCAAGGCCGAGAGCGACATCTGCTGCACCTCGTCCAACGCCGTGGCGGTGGTCGACTCCCTGCCCGCTGGGGAGGTCCTGTTCGTCCCGGACAGGAACCTGGCCGCCTGGGTGGCCAGGGAAACGGGGCGGGCGCTCATCGCCTGGGATGGGTGCTGTTACGTCCACGACAAGTTCAGGCCCGCCGACATCCGGGAGAAGAGGGCGCTTCACCCGGCCGCCGAGGTCTGGGTCCATCCGGAGTGCCGGATGGACGTCATCGAACTCGCCGACATGGTGCTTTCGACCGGCAAGATGGTCGCCGAGGCCCGGGTGGCCGGGGCCGCCGAGGTCATCATCGGCACGGAGAAAGAGCTCATCCACCGGCTGCGGAAGGAGAATCCCGCGGCGTCTTTCTATCCGGCCAGGGACGGGGCGCTCTGCGTCAACATGAAGATGACGGCCCCGGACAAAGTCCTGGCGGCGCTGGAAGGCGGCGTGCCCCCGGTCACGGTGCCCGCGGACATCGCCGACCGCGCCCGCGGGGCCATCGCGGCCATGCTGAAAATCTCTTGAGGAGGACCGGAAATGTCCATCGACCCGCAACTGAAACCCTGGCAGATCCTGGCCGTGGCCCTCAGGTCCGAGGTCGACGCGGAGTCGTTCTATAGGAAGCTCGCGGGCCGCGTCAAGAACGTCATCCTGATCGACAAGCTCGAGTTCCTGGCCCGGGAAGAGAGCCACCACAAGGCGATCCTGGAGCGCCTGGCGGGCCAGAGATATCCGGATCGGGCGCTCGACGCCCCCGAGGACTCGCAAATGCCGCCGATCGCGGCGAACCTGGGCGACAACCCGCCGGTTCTCGACCTGTTCCGGGCCGCGCTCGGGGCCGAGGAGAAGGCGGAGGCCTTCTACAACGAGGCGGGCGGAACGGCCGGCGACGAGGGAAGCCGGAGAACCCTGGCCTATCTCGGCCGGGTCGAGCGCAGCCACCAGGCCATGATCAGGTCGGAGATCGAGCTGCTCGAGAAGTTCCCCGACTACTACAACGTCGAGGACTTCCATATCGGACAGGATCTCTTTCACGTCGGCCCCTGACGATCGGGGGGCGGCGCCGGGGATAATCCGCCGCCGAAAGCGGCGGTGGAAGCCTGTATCTGCAAGGAGGGGGTCATGAAACATTCGTGGCGCGTATTGAGGCTGTTCGGCATCGACATCGACGTCGACGCCAGCTGGATCGTCATCTTTGTGCTGTTCACCTGGTCGCTGGCGGGGTTCTATTTTCCAAGGTCGCATCCGAACTGGACCCCGGCCCTGAACTGGGGGCTCGGGCTGGTGACAAGCCTGATGATCTTCGTCTCCGTCCTGATCCATGAGCTGGCCCATTCCCTGGTGGCCATCCGGCAGGGGGAGCACGTCAAGAACATCACCCTGTTCATCCTCGGGGGCGTCTCCCAGATCACCGAGGAGCCGGACAAGCCGATGAAGGAGTTCGCCATGTCGGTGGTCGGGCCGCTCATGAGCCTCGTGCTGGCGGGTGTCTTCTTCGGCGTCGCTCTCGTGCTGCGGCCGGTGAGCGCGCCCCTCGGCGCCGCGGCCGGCTACCTGGCCCTCATCAACCTCATCCTCGGCGTCTTCAACCTGCTTCCCGGGTTCCCCATGGACGGGGGTCGCGTCTTCCGGTCCATCGTTTGGAAGGTCACGGGAAATCTGAAGAAGGCCACCCGGGCGGCCACGGTTTCCGGCCAGGGCTTCGCCTTCCTGTTGATCTTCTTCGGGATCCTCCAGTTCCTGAGAGCCAACTTCGCGGGGCTGTGGTTCGTCCTGATCGGCTGGTTCCTGTACAGCTCGGCCCACCAAGTCTACGGCCAGATGAAGGTGAAGGAGGCTCTGTCGGGGGTCAAGGCCCGGGACATCATGACCACGGACTTCGAGACCGTGCCGCCCGGTCTCTCCGTGCAAACCCTGGTCGACGACTATATCCTCAAGAAGCGCGAACGGGTGTTCCTTGTCGGGAGCCCTGACGACCTGCGGGGAATCGTATGTCTCGAGGACGTCAAGAGCCGCGGCCGCCACGAGTGGGAGGGCGCGAGGGTTTCCGACATCATGACGCCCAAGGACAAGCTCGAGGCCGTGGGCCCCGACGCCTCCGGGGACGAGGTCCTCGCGAAGCTCGCAGGCAAGGAGGTCCACCAGGTCCCTGTCCTGGACGGCGGGCGGGTGAAGGGGCTCATCTGCCGCACAGACATCATCCGCGTCCTCCAGACGAGGGCGGAGCTGGGGCTCGACACCGGGAACCCCTGAAATGGCTGACGAGCAGGCCAGGATCAGGGACATCGTCCGGCTTCTCAGGAGACACTACCCGCACAGCCGCACCTCACTCGACTTCGAGAATCCGCTCCAGATCCTGGTGGCGACCATCCTGGCCGCCCAGGCGACCGACAAGCGGGTCAACATGGTCACGCCCGCTCTTTTCAAAAAGTATCCGACGGCGGCCGACTTCGCCCGGGCCGACCGGTCGAGCCTCGAAAAGGAGATCCGCTCGACGGGCTTTTTCCGGAACAAGTCCAAGTCCATCATCGGGGCGGCCAGGACGATCGTCGACGACTTCGGCGGCCGGGTGCCAGACAACATGGACGACCTGCTCACCCTACCGGGCGTGGCCCGCAAGACGGCCAACATCGTCCTCTCGGCCGGTTTCGGAAAGGCCGAGGGCATCGCCGTCGACACCCACGCCAGACGGCTGTCCCAGCGCCTCGGGCTGAGCGGCGAAAAGGACCCGAACAAGATCGAGCGCGACCTCATGGCCGAGATCCCCAGAAAGGACTGGCTGGACTTCAACCCGCTGCTGGTTGCCCACGGCCGGGCGGTCTGCACGGCCCGGAAGCCCAGGTGCCCGGACTGTTTCCTGAACCACCTGTGCCCTTCCGCCAAGGCGTTTTATCCGGAACTCAAGACCCGATGATCAAGGACGCGATGCTCTGGGCGCCCGGGGAGGGCGGCAAAGCCGTCTGCGCCCTCTGCAGCCACCGCTGCGTCGTCTCTCCCGGGAAATTCGGCGTGTGCGGCGTCCGGGAGAACATCGAGGGACGGCTCCGGACCCTGGCCTACGGCGAAGTCGTGGCCGCCCACGTCGACCCCATCGAGAAGAAGCCCCTTTATCACTTCCTGCCCGGCTCCAAGGCCTTCTCCATCGCCACGGCCGGGTGCAACTTCCGGTGTTCGTTCTGCCAGAACTGGGAGATCTCCCAAGCCGGGAAAATGAGCGGCCGGCTGGGCGGCCGTCCGCTGCCGCCGGAGGACATCGTCCGCGAAGCGGAGGCCGCAGGCTGCCGGAGCATCTCGTACACCTACACCGAGCCGACGATCTTCTTTGAATACGCCTACGATACGGCCCGGCTGGCCAGGCGGGCCGGCCTGGCCAACAGCTTCGTCACCAACGGTTACATGACCGGGGAAGCCCTGGAGACAATCCGGCCGGTCCTCGACGCCGCCAACGTCGACTTGAAGGCCTTCAAGGACGAAACATACAGAAAGGTCTGCGGGGCGAGGCTGGCCCCGGTCTGCGATACGATCGGCAGGATGAAGGCCCTGGGCATCTGGGTCGAGGTCACGACGCTGGTCGTCCCCGGGATGAACGACGGGGACGGCGAGCTCACGGACATGGCCCGCTTCATCGCCGCCGTGGACCGGAACATTCCGTGGCACCTCAGCCGGTTTCACCCCGACTTCGAGCTGACCGAGGCCCCGGCGACGCCGATCGAGACCCTGCGCCGGGCGGCGGAGATCGGACGCGGGGAAGGTCTCGCCTATATCTACATCGGGAACGTGGCCGGCGAGGCGGAGGACACCCGGTGCCGGCACTGCGGCGGAATGCTCGTCCGCAGGCAGGGTTTCTATGTCACCGGGAACAGGATCGAGGCGGGCCGCTGTCCGGATTGCGGCCGGCCCGTCGCGGGAGTCTTCTAGCCCGTGGCCGGGCATGCGGGCCGTTCCCGGTTCTTCCTTGCGACCGGGGGCGGGGGGGTGTTGGGACACGGGGGCGATCATATGACCAGATACGAGATCCTGCCTCACACCGGGGACGCCGAGTTCCGGGCCTACGGCCGGACCCTGGAGGAGGCCTTCGGCAATGCGGCCCTGGCCCTGGCGTCGCTCATGTGGGACTGGGCGAAGGTCAAGCCGCGGATCGTCCGCCAGGTCCGGACCGAGGGTCGCGACAGGGAACAGCTCCTGGTCAATTTTCTCGGCGAGATCCTGTTTCTCCTCGACACCCAATCATTCCTCGTCGGCGGGGTGGATGGACTGCGGATCGCGCCCGGGGAGGCGGGCTGGCAGCTGGACGGCCGTTTCCTGGGCGACCGTCTTTCCGGGGGCTACGAGATCCACGGCGGAGTGAAGGCCGTGACATATAATGACATGAGGATCGAGGAAGGCGACGGAGTCGCCCTTCAGGTCGTCGTGGACGTGTGAGGCGGGCCATGGAACTTCGCAAAATCAGCGAGATCGCGTGGGAGATCCCGAAAGACGGCGACATGAAGGTCCCCGGCCTGGTCTACGCGTCCCGAAAACTTCTGACCGGCGTCGAAAACGACAAGACCCTCACCCAGGCCCGCAACGTCGCCTGCCTGCCCGGCATCCGGCGGATGTCCTATGTCATGCCGGACGCCCACCAGGGCTACGGATTTCCCATCGGGGGGGTGGCCGCGTTCGACCTGGAAGAAGGCATCATCTCGCCGGGGGGTGTGGGTTACGACATCAACTGCGGCGTGCGGCTGCTCAGGTCTGATTTCACCGAGAAGGACCTCGAGGACCGGCGCCGGGCCCTCCTGGCCGGCATCTTCGAAGAGGTCCCGGCGGGGGTGGGGAAGGGCGGCGTCACGAAGCTCAGCCGGAACGTGCTCAGGGATATCCTGTCGAGGGGGGCCGAGTGGGCCGTCGAGAACGGCTACGGGGAGAGCGGAGACCTCGAACGCACCGAGGAGCGGGGCCGGATGGGAGAGGCCGACCCGGCCGCCGTTTCCGACAGGGCGATGGAGCGCGGCGTTCCTCAGCTCGGCACCCTCGGCGCGGGCAATCACTTCCTGGAGATCCAGCAGGTGGACAAGATCTACGACCGGCCCGTGGCCGCCGCCTTCGGCCTCGACGCGGAGGGCCAGGTCACGGTCATGATCCACTGCGGCAGCCGCGGCCTCGGACACCAGGTCGCCTCGGACTATATCAACCTTATGGAAAACGCTTTCGGGACCGCGGGGCTGCCGGACCGTGAACTGGTCAACGCGCCCTTTCGTTCCGGCCTCGCCCGGCGCTACTACGGGGCGATGTGCGCAGCGGTGAACTACGCCTTCGCCAACAGGCAGATGATCGCCCACCGGGTCCGCGACGTGTTCGCCAAAGTCATGGGCGCGGCGGGGGGGATGGGTCAGGTGTACGATGTCTGCCACAACGTGGCCAAAGTGGAGACGCACGAGCTGGGCGGGTTGAGGAAGGACCTCTGCGTCCACCGCAAGGGGGCGACGCGGAGTTTCGGTCCGGGCCGGCCGGAAGTCCCCGCCGTCTACCGATCCGTCGGGCAGCCGGTCCTGATTCCCGGCAGCATGGGCACCGCGTCTTATGTGCTGGCCGGGACCAGGGAAGCGGAGGGTCTGAGCTTCGGTTCCACGGCCCACGGCGCCGGCCGGCTGATGTCGCGGCACGAAGCCCTGCGCCGGTTCAGGGGCGAGCAGATCCGGGACGACCTGGCCCGCCGGGGGGTGGAGCTCCGGGCGGGCAGCTGGAAGGGCGTCGCCGAGGAGGCCTCCGGGGCCTACAAGGACGTGGACGAGGTCGTGCGCGTCTCGCACGAAGCCGGGCTCGGGCGTCTGGTGGCCAGGCTCGTCCCGTTGGCCGTCATGAAAGGATAATCGGGGCGGCACTTTGTGTGGTTGCGAGGAGCGGTCCTTGGGAACCGCGATGCGGCAATCCGACCACTTGGGTCGTTGCGAGGAGGCCCCACAGGGCCGACGCGGCGATCTCATCTTCGAATTGCGGGTCCTGACCGGTGGCGTCCCCGCACGTCCTCGCCTCCGGCCCTTCTTCAGTCCGGCCCACACCTTCGCTCGACGCGTCGTTTACCATCCGACTCGGGCACCAAGCCGGATGTCCGGCTGCGGGCGCTCGGGGACCGCCCCCGGCCACCCCGCGTTTATTCCGAGAGAGGTCGAGGTCGGCGGTCGTCGCGCGGTCCTGACCGGTGGCGTCCCCGCACGTCCTTGCCTCCGGCCCTTCTTCAGTCCGGCCCACACCTTCGCTCGACGCATCGCTTATCATCCGTCTCGGGCACCAAGCCGGGCGCCGGTCGTGTGATTGACATTTGCGGCGGCGCTCCATATAAAGGATGCATGCGGGTCGTCCTGGCCGGATATAACGTCGACAGCGCCGTGCTTGATGAGCTCAAGGCGGCCTCGCCCCCGCGCGAGGACGTGACGCCGGAAACCCTGTCGGCCGCCTACGCCCGGATTTCCCGCGACCCCCGGCCGGTCGACGAACTCCGGGCCGTGGCCAGGGCCGAGGTGGCCCGGGCCCGGCATTCGAACCGGGCCATCATCTTCCGGATGGGCCATCACTCCGTGGCCGAGCACGCCGTCTTCAATTTCGACATCGTCGGCCTCAGCCGGCTGGCGATCGAGGCCGTGGAGCGTTTTCGCCTCTGCTCTTTCACCGAAAAGTCGCAGCGCTACATCACTCTGGGAGACGATTTCGTCGTCCCGGCCGAGATCCGCCGGGCCGGGTTCGAGGGCCTGTTCACGGACACTGTGCAGGCTCAGAACCGGCTCTACCACGAACTCTTCGAAAAGCTGCGCCCTCATTTCTTCGGCGCCTACCCCGAAGAGGCCGGGAATCCAAAGAACCATCCGGTTCTGGAAGGCTGGGCCAAGGAGGATGCCCGCTATGCCGTGAGCCTGGCGACCGAGGGACAGCTCGGGATGACCCTCAACGCCCGCAACCTGGAGCTCCTGATCCGGCGTTTCGCCGCGGCCGGCAACGAGGAAGTCCGGGAACTCAGCCGGCGGCTTTTCTCCCTGGCCGGCGAAGTGGCTCCGTCCATACTTCTCTTTACGGAAGCCGCGGGCTTCGACGCCCTGACGTACGGGGACCTTGGGGATGCGGCGGCGGCCGGCCCGGAACCCGGCCCGGGATCGGGCGTCCGGAGAAAGGGGGGCCGGCCGGTCGTTCTGGCTTCCGCGACCCCCGACGGAGACGCCGCCATCCTGGCCGCCATCCTCCACTCGGTCTCACGCGGGTCCTACGCCGAGTGCCTCGGCCGGGTCAAGGCCATGAAGCCCGCCGGCCGGCGGGAACTGGTCCGCCGGGCCTTCGCCAGGATGGAGTTCTACGATTTTCCCCTGCGCGAATTCGAGCATGCCGACCTCACTTTCGACCTCGTGGTGTCGGCTTCCTGCTTCGCCCAACTCAAGCGGCATCGCATGGCCACGCTGACCTGCCAGGCCTACGATCCTTCGCTCGGGGTCACCGTTCCCGATTCCGTCAAGGCCGTGGGGGCCGAGGGCGGGTTCCGCGACCTGATCGACAGAACGGACGAAGTCCACGGGAAGCTCGCGAAGACGGTTGGGCCGGCGGCCGATTACGTGCTGACCAACGCCCACCGCAGACGGACCCTTCTCAAGCTCAACGTCCGGGAGCTCTACCATTTGTCCCGGCTGCGGGAGGATGCCACGGCCCAGTGGGAAATCCGGGTCGTCGCCGGAGCGATGTCGCGGCTGGCCAAGAAGGCCATGCCCCTGACGTGCCTTCTGCTGGGAGGCAAGGATGCCTACACGGACATCTACCGCCGGGTCTTCGGACGGGCGCCCGAAATGGTCCCGCCCGGGGTTTTTCGGTAGGGCCCGCCGTTAGGCCAGCATTTTGTAGACCCGGTACCGTCTTTGCTGGTTTCCGGCGAGCGACGCCGGCTTCTATAAAGTGGGCTTGGGTTCGATGATGAACACCCGACGCCCGCGGACCTCGAGCCAGCCTTCGAAATAGAGCCGGACGGCCTGGGGGTAGATCTTGTGCTCTTCGACGAGGATCCTGTCGGCCAGGGATTCCGCGGTGTCTTCCTGCTCGACGGGTACGGCGGCCTGGAGGACGATCGGCCCCATATCCACCTCGGAAGACACGAAATGGACCGTGCACCCCGAGCAGCGGACGCCCCAGTCGAGGGCTTTCTGCTGGACGTGCAGGCCGGGGAACGAGGGCAGCAGGGAAGGGTGGATGTTCATGATCCGGTATTTGAAGGCGTCGCAGAACTGCGGAGTCAGAACCCGCATGTAACCGGCCAGGCAGATCAGGTCGATGTTCCGCGAATCGACCTCCCCCTTGACGGCCTGGTCATAGTCCTCTTTGGACGTGAACTTCTTCGGGTCGAGGGACAGGGCGTCGATCCCCATCTCCCTGGCTTTCAGGAAGCCCGGGGCATCCGGCTTGTTGCTGAAGACGAGGCCGATCTCGGCGTTGATGTCCCCCCGGTTGATGCTCTCGCAGAGGGCCTGATAGTTCGTGCCCCGGCCGGACAGGAAAACGGCCACCCGGCCCTTCTTTTTCGGGCTCCTGAATCTGACGTCTTCCATGACACCCCCTAGGCTCGGATTTGAAAGAAGCCGGGCAGGCTGTCCTTCCATCGCCGGAACGCCTCAGCCACGCCCACTCGTATGATATCACGTCCCCCGCAACGGAGGACGATATGCCTTCCGCCGGTGCGGCCCAGGACCGCGGCGTCGAGGCCGGCCTTCTCCGCCGCCTCCAGGAGCCGGTTCGTCTTGGACCCCCTACAGGTCAACACGATTCGGGACTGGCTTTCCGCGAAAGCCAGGACGTCGGCGCGGAGAGCCCCGCCCAGGTCGACGTCGCACCCCACTCCGTCCCGGCCGTGGAAAGCGCACTCGGCCAGGGCCACGGCCAGGCCTCCCTCCGAAAGGTCGTGGGCCGAGCGGACGAGGCCCGCCCCGATGGCCTCGAGGCAGAAGTCCTGGACCCGCTTCTCGCGGTCGAGGTCGATGGCCGGCGGAGGCCCGGCTTCGATGCCGTGCACCAGCCTCAGGTACTCGCTGCCCCCCAGCTCGTCTTTCGTAGCGCCGAGCAGCACGACGGCGTCCCCCGGACCCTTGAAGCCGGGGCTGACGGCCTTGCGGACATCGTCGATGACCCCGACAATCCCGAGCACCGGGGTGGGATGGATGGAGGCGCCCTCGGTATCGTTGTAGAAACTGACATTGCCGCCGGTCACGGGGATCCCGAAGGTCCGGCAGGCCTCGGCCAGGCCGTCGATGACCTGCTCGAACTGCCACATGACCTCCGGTTTCTCCGGGTTTCCGAAGTTCAGGCAGTTGGTGACACCGATCGGCCGGGCGCCCACGGCGGCCAGGTTCCGGCAGGCCTCGGCCACCGCGATTCGGCCGCCCGTCCCGGGGTCGAGAGCGGTGTAGAGCCCGTTCCCGTCCAGGGTGAGAGCCAGGGCCTTCCGCGTTCCCTTGATCCTGAGGACCGCGGCGTCGGCCCCGGGCAGCTGGACGGTGTTGACCTGGACCATGTGGTCGTACTGCCGGAACACCCACTCTTTGTCGGCGATCGTCGGGGAGGCCAGGATCCGCAGAAAAGCGGCCTCGAGGTCTCCGGCCGCGGGCGGGGGAGGGATCGGGGGCGTTTCGCGAGGGCGGGCCGGCGGCCGGCTCGGCCTCGCGTAGGCGGGGCAGAGATTCACGACCGCGTCGACCGGGACGTCCACGACGACCTCCCCGCCGAAACGGATCCTCGCCCGGCCGCCTTCGGTGACGTACCCGATGATCGGGGCGTCGAGGTCCCACTTCGCGAAGACCTCCTGGACCCGGGCCACCCGTTCCTTCGTGGTGACCAGCAGCATGCGTTCCTGGGATTCGGACAGCAGGATCTCGTAGGGCGTCATCCCCTCCTCGCGCTGGGGGACGAGGTCAAGGTCGATATCGACGCCCATATTCCCCTTGGCCGCCATCTCGGTCGTCGAGCAGGTCAGGCCGGCCGCGCCCATGTCCTGGATGCCGGTGATCAGGCCCTTGTCCATCACTTCCAGGCAGGCCTCTAGCAGGAGCTTCTCCTTGAAGGGGTCGCCGACCTGGACGTTGGGCCGCTTGTGCTCGGTTTCTTTGCCGAACTCGGCAGAAGCCATGGTCGCGCCGTGGATGCCGTCCCGGCCCGTCTTGGCCCCCACGTAGAGGACGGGATTTCCCGCGCCCTCGGCCTTGGCGTAGAAGATCCTGTCCTTTTCGGCCAGGCCGAGACAGAAGACGTTGACCAGGGGGTTGGCGGCGTAGCAGTCGTGGAAGTAGATTTCGCCGCCGACCGTGGGGACCCCGATCGAGTTGCCGTACCCCGCGATTCCGGACACGACCCCTTCCATGACGGGCCGGTTCTTCGGGTCGTCCGGCGGCCCGAAGCGCAGCGAGTCCAGAAGGGCGATGGGCCGGGCGCCCATGGTGAAAATATCCCTGAGGATGCCCCCGACCCCGGTGGCCGCGCCCTGGTAGGGTTCGATATAGGACGGGTGATTGTGGGATTCGATCTTGAAGACCACGACCAGTCCGTCGCCGATGTCCAGGATGCCGGCGTTCTCTCCGGGCCCCTGGACGACGTGCCGGCCCTCGGTCGGAAGCTTCCTGAGGTGGACCCGGGAGCTCTTGTAGCCGCAGTGTTCGGACCACATCACGGAAAAGATGCCGAGTTCGGTCAGGTTCGGCTCCCGACCGATAAGCTCGACGATCTTCCGGTATTCCTCCCCGGTCAGGTTGTGCTGGGCGAGAACGTCTTTGTCAATCATGGCGGGAAGCCTTTTTCGAGCCGGTCTGGAGCGGGGCCGGTTGCCGGCCGCTCAGGCCGAGGATGAGCGATTCGAAGATGACCCGGCCGTCCTCGCCGCCCAGGAGAGCCTCGGACGCCCTCTCGGGGTGGGGCATGAGCCCGAGGACATTGCCCGCCTCGTTCGCCAGCCCGGCGATGTTGTGGAGCGAGCCGTTCGGGTTGGCGGCCTCCGTCACGCGGCCCTCGGGGTCGCAGTACCGGAAGACGACGCGGCCGGCCGCCTCGAGACGCGCGAGCGTCCGCGGCGGGGCGTAGTAGTTGCCTTCGAAGTGGGCGATGGGGATGCGCAGGACGCGGCCCTTGCCGGCCGCCCCGGTGAAGTCGGTCCGGGCGTTTTCGACCCGGATGTGGACATGCGTGCAGAGGAACTTCAGGTTCTTGTTCCTGAGCATGGCTCCGGGCAGAAGCCCCAGCTCGAGGAGAACCTGAAACCCGTTGCAGATTCCCAGGACCCGGCCTCCCTTCCGGGCGAAGGCCCTAACCTCCTGCATGAGAGGGGAGAACCGGGCGATGGCCCCGGCCCTCAGGTAATCCCCGTAGGAAAAGCCTCCGGGCAAAACGACGCAGTCCGCCCCCTGGAGATCGTGGTCCTTGTGCCAGAGCATGACCGTGTCCTGCTTCAGCACGGTTTTCAGGGCGTGAAAGGTGTCGAAATCGCAGTTAGAACCCGGGAACCGGACGACTCCGAATCTCATCGCGGACTCTCTCACCGGGCCGGAATGACCTGCCAGGTGAATTTCTCGATGATCGGGTTGGCCAGGACCTTGCGGGCGATTTCGGGAACCAGGCTCTCGGCCTGTTTGCGGGTGACGCCTTCGAGCTCGATCTCGAAGACCTTGCCCTGGCGGACGTCCGAGACGGCCGGATAGCCCATGCTGTGGAGCGCGTTTTTTACGGTCTGGCCCTGGGGGTCGAGGACGCTGTCCTTGAAGGACACGAGGATCCTAACTTTCATGACCTAACGTCCTTTCGAAGATGAAGTCGATCTTGTCGAGGTAGGGGGCGAGAGAGAAACAGGCCTCGATGTCGCCGGGGGCGAGGTGCCTCGCGACATCGGGGTCGGCCGCGATCAGGTCGCGGAAATCGAGGCCTTCCTGCCAGGCCCGCAGGCTGTTGCGCTGGACGATATGATAGGCGTCTTCCCGGGTCAGGCCCTTCCGGGTCAGGGCCAGGAGGACGCTCTGGGAGAAGATGAGGCCGCGGGTGGCCCCGATGTTGGCCATCATCCTGTCCGGATGAACGGTCCAGTTGCGGATGATGTCCTGGGCCTCGGACAGGAGAAAATCCGCCAGGATGAACGAATCGGGGAGGACGACCCGCTCGGCCGAAGAGTGGGAAATGTCCCGCTCGTGCCAGAGGGCGACGTTCTCGAGGCCGACCTGGGCGTTGGCCCTGACCAGACGGGCCAGGCCGGAGATTCTCTCGCAGCGCACGGGGTTCTTCTTGTGCGGCATGGAGGACGACCCCTTCTGTCCCTTGGTGAACGGCTCCTCGACTTCCATGACCTCGGTCCGCTGGAGGTGGCGGATTTCGACCGCGATCTTTTCCAGCGACGATGCCAGGAGAGCCAGGGCGGACAGGACCTCCGCGTGGCGGTCTCGCTGCAGGACCTGGGTGGAGACCCTGGCCGGAGCCAGTTTGAGCTTCCTGAGAGCCGCGGCCTCGACCCGGGGGTCGAGATGGATATAGGTGCCGACGGACCCCGATATCCGGCCGACCGAGATGACCTCGCGGGCCCGTTCCAGGCGGGCGATGTGCCGCCCGATCTCTTCGTGCCAGACGAGGATCTTGAAGCCGAAGGTCACGGGCTCGGCGTGGACGCCGTGGGTCCGGCCGATGCAGGGGGTCATTTTGTACTTGAGGGCCCGGGACTTGAGGAGGCGCCGGAAATTCCGGAGCCGGGCCAGGACCTTGTCCAGGGACTCCCGGACCAGGAGCGAGAGGGCCGTGTCCACCACGTCATAGGACGTCAGCCCGAGGTGGATGTAGCGGGAATTGCGGCCGACCTTTTCCGCGACCGAGGTCAGGAAGGCGATGATGTCGTGCTTGACGACCTTCTCGATGGCGTCGATTCTGCTGACGGAGAAGCCGGCCTTGGCCCGGATGTCGCGCAGGGCCGTTTTGGGGATACGGCCCAGCCGGGCCCAGGCGTCGCAGACCGCGAGCTCGACGTCGAGCCATTTCGCGTAGCGGTTCTGGTCGGTCCAGACTGCGCCCATCTCGGGCAGAGTGTAGCGTTCGATCATGGAGTCTTAGCCTTTCAACAGGGAGGGCCCAATGATATCAGCAGGGCGAAGGGGTTGTCAACGCGCCGCGGGGGCGCGCCGGCCTAGTCCCGGGCATCCAGGAAGCCGGTTCAAAGGAAGCCGGCATCTGGTATAATGAACCCGTGGACTTTTTCGCGGAAACGATTCGCGGCCCGGGGGGAAACGCGGCCCGCGCCGGGGCCGGGCCGGCGGGTGCCAAAATGCAACGAAATCCTTGACAAAAAGGGCAGAATGCTATAGCATATCCGTTGTAGTTTTGTACAATTCAGATTAAATCTCTGAAAAAGAACAACTTCGAGCTCGAGGAGAAGGTTTTTTTAATTTTTCCGGAGTCTTTCTGCATTTCCCCGATTCGTCATGCGGACTGGATTACGGAACGCGAGCGCATGCCAGCGTAGCTCAGCAGGTAGAGCGGCTGATTTGTAATCAGCGGGTCAGGGGTTCGAGTCCCTTCGCTGGCTTTGGAGCGGCAATAGAACGCGTTATCCGGCAACGGAATATCCTGACCCCTCGAGGAGGGACGGCTTTTCCGGCTGGTCGAGGTCGACGAGAATGATTCATGATCTGGGCAGGTTCCAGAGTGGCCAAATGGGGCGGGCTGTAAACCCGCTGCGGAAACGCTTCGGAGGTTCGAATCCTTCCCTGCCCACTTCCGCGGGAATAGCTCAGTTGGTAGAGCGTCAGCCTTCCAAGCTGAATGTCGCGGGTTCGAATCCCGTTTCCCGCTCTTGTTCGAGCGCATCGGGCCCAAGTAGCTCAGTTGGCAGAGCACGTCCTTGGTAAGGACGGGGTCACCAGTTCAACTCTGGTCTTGGGCTTTCATCTTAGAAGACGACGGATTTTAGGAAATAGGGCGTCTGGAGGTAGCGAGGGATGGCCAAGAGGAAGTTCGAGAGAACGAAGCCTCATGTCAACATCGGCACGATCGGCCATGTGGACCATGGCAAGACCACGCTGACGTCGGCCATCACCAGGGTCCTGTCGAAGGCGGACCCGGCCAACGCGTTCCGGGCTTTCGACCAGATCGACAACGCCCCCGAGGAGCGGGAGCGCGGGGTGACGATCAACATCGCCCACGTCGAGTACGAGACGGCCCGGAGGCACTACGCCCACATCGACTGCCCGGGCCACGCCGATTACATCAAGAACATGATCACCGGCGCGGCCCAGATGGACGGGGCCATCCTGGTGGTCGCGGCCGACGACGGCCCGATGCCCCAGACCCGGGAGCACATCCTGCTGGCCCGCCAAGTGAACGTCCCGGCCATCGTCGTCTTCCTGAACAAGGTGGACCTGGTGGACGACCCCGAGATCCTCGACCTGGTCGAGATGGAGGTCCGGGACCTCCTGACGAAGTACCAGTTTCCTGGGGCCAAGACGCCGGTCATCCGCGGCTCGGCCCTGCTGGCGATGCAGTCGGACGGCGACCCGGGGAACGAATGGAACAAGCGGATCCTCGAGCTGACCGAGGCGGTGGACACGTTCATCCCCGACCCGGTCCGGTCGACGGAGCTGCCGTTCCTGATGCCGATCGAGGACATATTCACGATCTCCGGCCGCGGCACGGTCGTGACGGGCCGGGTGGAAAGGGGCCGCGTCCGGGTGGGCGAGGAGGTCGAAATCGTCGGCTTCGGCGACACCCGGCGGAAGGTCGTGACCGGCGTCGAGATGTTCCGCAAGATCCTCGACGAGGGGATGGCCGGCGACAACCTGGGCGTGCTGCTGCGCGGGACCGACAAGGCCGAGGTCGAGCGCGGCATGGTCCTGGCCAGGCCGGGCTCGATCACGCCCCACCGGCGGTTCGGGGCCGAAATCTACGCCCTGAGCCGGGAGGAGGGCGGGCGGCACACCCCTTTTTTCTCGGGCTACCGGCCGCAGTTCTATTTCCGCACGACCGACGTGACGGGAACGGTGACGCTGCCGGGGGGGGTGGAGATGGTCATGCCCGGGGACTACGTCAACCTGGACGTCGGATTGATCACGGACGTGGCCATGGAGAAGAACCTGCGCTTCGCGATCCGCGAAGGCGGGCGGACGGTCGGGGCCGGCACCGTCACGGACATCGCGGCCTAGGAACGCAGGCATAAGGAGAGCCGAAGGGAAGGTCAACGATGCGCGATATCATCACGCTGCAGTGCACCGACTGCAAGCGCAGGAATTATTCGACGACGCGAAACAAGAAGACGCAGACGGACAAGCTCGAGATCAAGAAGTTCTGTTCGTTCTGCCGGAAGCATACGCTTCACAAGGAAACAAAGTAAGGCCGATGACCGGAAACGGACAGGTGAGTAGCTCAACGGGTAGAGCAGCGGTCTCCAAAACCGCAGGTTGCGGGTTCGAGTCCTGCCTCACCTGCCATGCTCATCCCGCCCCGACCGGCGGAGAGGGGGGACCCGGGCGAACGGGCGCGAAGGTCTCGAAACGAGGACGATGACATGAGTGACAAGTTGCGCTGGGACAAGCGGCTGGGGAATTTCCTGAAGGAGGTCAGGGCGGAGCTCAAGAAGGTCACTTGGCCTTCCCGCAACGAGGTCTACAGCACCACGATCGTGGTCATCGCCGCGACGATCTTCTTCGGGTTCTACCTGTTCTTCATGGACGTGATCTTCTCCTGGGTCATCGGACAGATCAAGTCACTATTCGGATAAATTAGGAATCGCATCATGGCAAAAAACTGGTATGTCGTCCATACCTACTCGGGCTTCGAGAAGTTCGTGGCAGAGTCCATCAAGCAGAAGGCCATCGAGCTCCACATCGAAGACCAGATCGGGCAGATCATCATCCCGACCGAGGACGTCATCGAAATCCGGGGCGGCAAGAAGGTCGTCTCCACGAAGAGGTCCTATCCGGGGTACATCCTGGTCGAGATGGAGATGAACGACGAGAACTGGCTGATGATCCGGCAGGTCCCCAAGGTCACCGGTTTCGTCGGCTCGGGCCGGACCCCCACGCCGCTCAGCAAGAAAGACGTGAGCCAGATCGTGGAGCACATGGAGACGACCTCCGAGAAGCCCAAGCCCAAGCACTCGTTCGAGAAGGGCGAGGCCGTGCGCATCATCGACGGGCCCTTCTTCAACTTCAACGGAATCGTCGAGGAAGTCAACCACGAGCGGAGCACCCTGAAGGTCCTGGTCACCATCTTCGGCCGGTCGACACCGGTCGAGCTCGAGTTCCTGCAGGTGGAAAAGCTATAGGAGGCGCGGATGTCGAAGGAAGTCATCGCGAAAATCAAGTTGGAGATCGTCGCCGGACAGGCCAGCCCCGCCCCGCCCGTGGGGCCCGCCCTCGGCCAGCACGGCGTGAACATCATGCAGTTCGTCCGGGAGTTCAACGACCGGACGGGCAAGATGGACGAGGGGACGGTCGTGCCGGTCCTGATCACGGTGTTCAAGGACAAGTCGTTCAACTTCCTGATCAAGACCCCTCCGGCCTCCTATCTCTTGAAGAAGGCGGCGGGGATCGCCAAGGGTTCGGCGGCCTCCAACAAGGACAAGGTCGGCAAGGTCACGGTCCGTCAGATCGAGGAGATCGCCCGGACGAAACTGGCCGACCTCAACGCGTACGACATCGAGGCCGCCAAGAAGATCATCGAAGGCACGGCCAAGAACATGGGATTGGAGATCGTCAGTGAGTAAGCACGGCAAGAACTACGAAAAGGCCAGGGAGCTCAAGGGGGACGAGCTCAAGACCTACGCCCTCGACGAGGCCGTCGGGCTCGTCAAGAAGTCCCATTTCGCCAAGTTCGACGAGACAGTCGACATGTCCATCCGACTCGGCGTCAACCCGAAGTACTCGGACCAGATGGTCCGGGGCACCGTGGTCCTGCCCTTCGGCACGGGCAAGACCAAGAAGATCTGCGTCATCGCCTCCGGCGAGAAGATCAAGGAGGCCGAGGAGGCGGGAGCCGACTACGCGGGCGGGGACGACATCGTCGAAAAGATCGCCGGCGGGTGGATCGATTTCGACGTGGTCATCGCCACCCCCGACGTCATGCGCGGCGTGGGCAAGCTCGGCCGGATCCTGGGCACCAAGGGGCTCATGCCCAACCCCAAGTCCGGCACCGTGACCTTCGACATCAAGAAAGCCGTCGAGGAGACCAAGGCGGGCAAGGTCGAGTTCCGGGTGGACAAGACGAGCATCGTGCATTCGTCGGTCGGCAAGGTGTCCTTCCCCGACGACCGGCTGGTGGCCAACGCCAGGACGTTCGTCAACGCCGTCGTCCACGCCAAGCCCGCGGCCGCCAAGGGAAAGTACATCCGGAGCATGTTCATCTCGTCGACCATGGGGCCCTCGTTCAGGATTTCCGAGGATATTTTGGAGAAATAGGAGCAAGCGCTGTGAAGAAGGAAGCCAAGACCCAGATCGTCCGGAAGCTCACCGACGACTTCGAGGCCAACTCCAGCTACTATCTGGTGGATTTCAAGACGATGACCGTGTCCCAAGCCGTGGAGCTGAGGAAGCTCCTGCGGAAGAAGGCCTTTTCCTACTCCGTCGTCAAGAACCGGCTGGCCCTGCGGGCCTTGAGCGACGGAAGCCCCGAAGAGCTCAAGACCCACTTCCAGAAGCCGACGGGCATCGCCTTCGCGGCCGACGACCCCATCGGCCTGGCCAGGGTCCTCAAGGAGTTCTCGGCCCAGGGCAAGGTGCTGGCGGTCAAGGCCGGCGTCGTGGAGGGGCGGTACATGCCCGGCGAACAGTTCGACGAGATCGCCCGGCTGTCGTCGCGGAACGACCTGATCGGCCGGATCGGATTCATGATGGCTTACCCGTTGACCCGCCTTATGCGCACTCTTCAGGCCCCTCTCGGCAACGTGGGAATACTCCTGGGCCAGCTCAGGGACAAGAAACAGGCGTGAGACATAAAACAGTGAGGTCGCTAGGACCCAAGCTCAACTAAAGGAGATGAGTGACATGGAAAAACTCAGCAAGGAACAGTTTTTCGCCCATCTGGACAATCTGACCATCCTGGAACTCGCGGACTACATCAAGGAGTTCGAGACCCGGTACGGGATCAGCGCCGCCGCGGCCCCCGTCATGGTCGCAGGGGCGGCCGCCCAGGCCGAGGCCAAGCCCGCCGAAGAGAAGACCGAGTTCAACGTCGTCCTGAAGGGCGTGGGCGACAAGAAGATCAACGTCATCAAGGTCGTCCGGGAAGTCACCAGCCTCGGGCTCAAGGAAGCCAAGGACCTCGTCGACGGCGCGCCCAAAACGCTCAAGGAAGGCGTGACCAAGGACGAGGCGGAAGCCATCAAGGCCAAGTTCACGGAAGTGGGAGCGGTTGTCGAGCTGCAGTAGGTGAGAGGGTTGGCCGAGCGCCCGTTTTTTGCCGACCGTCCGTTTTTTCGAAAACGGGACGGGGGAACGTCAATCTCTGGACTAGAGAGACAGCATGCAAAGAGAATCTAAGAATTCGTATCGCGAAAGGGTCGACTTCTCGAAGATCGGCCAGGTCTTCCCGATGCCGAACCTGCTGGACATCCAGACCCAATCGTACGCGGAGTTCCTCCAGATGGACCTCCTTCCCGAGGAGAGGAAAGAAACCGGCCTCCAGGCCGCCTTCAAGGACGTCTTCCCGATCTCCGACTTCAAGGAGACCACCGAGCTGGAATTCCTCAGCTATTCGATCGGCACCTGGGAATGCAAGTGCGGCCGGCTCAAGGGAGTCGAAAACGCACGGGCCCGGTGCACGTCCTGCGGGACGCTGTTGCCGGCCGACGCGGAGCTCACCGACAAGGAGATCTGCCCGTACTGCAGCGCGATGCGGAAAATCGAGGTCCCCCTCTGCGACCACTGCGGAGACCGGGTGGGCCTCAAGATCAAGTACACGGCCATGGAGTGCATCCAGAAGGGCTACACGTACTCCGTTCCCCTCAAGCTCAAGGTCCAGCTCGTTTCCTGGGAAAAGGATGCCGCCACCAAGAGCAAGCGCCTCAAGCACATCAAGCAGCAGGAAGTCTATTTCGGCGACATCCCTCTGATGACGGACAAGGGCACGTTCATCTTCAACGGCATTGAAAGGGTCGTCGTCAGCCAGCTCCAGCGCTCGCCCGGCGCGTTTTTCCGGCCCGCCGAAAACAAGGGGTTCTTCATCGCCAAGATCATTCCCTACCGCGGCGCCTGGGTGGAGTTCGAGTACGACGCCAAGCACCTGCTGTGGGTCCGCCTGGACCGGAAGAAGAAATTCCTGGCCACCGTTTTTCTGCGGGCCCTGGGCTTCGGCTCGGACGAGGATATTCTCAAGCTCTTCTACCGCGTGTATAAGGTCGTCCCCGAGGACGGCAAGCTCAGCTGGGAGCTCTCGGACAGCCTGGCCGGGAAGACCCCGGCCGAGGACGTCACGGACGCCAAGGGCAAGAAGGTCCTGGCTCCCGCGAAGAAAAAGATGACCCCCGAAGTCCTCCAGACCCTCAAGGAGGCCGGCGTCACCCGCGTCCCGCTGCTCAAAAAGGAGCTCCAGGGCGCCTGCGCCCTGTCCGGCATCAAGGGCAAGGTCAAGGTCAGCGAAGAGCTCGGCGACGTCCAGCTCGACCTGCTGATCGGCCGGGGGGAGCCCTTCGAGGTGTTCTTCCCCGACGAGGACCGGGCCGGCCAGATCATCACCACGACGCTCCGCAAGGACCTTCGGAAGGATACCAACCAAGCCCTTGGAGAGATCTACCGCAAGCTGAGGCCGGGCGAGCCCCACACCATGGAGAGCGCCCACAACCTCTTCCGCAACCTTTTCTTCAACCCGCAGAAATACAACTTCTCGCGTATCGGCCGCCTGAAGTTCAACATCAAGCTCGGCCTGGAAACGCCGCTCGAGGAAAAGACGCTCTCCCCGCTGGACTACGTCCAGGTCATCCACTACCTCCTGAACCTCCGGTTCGGGGAGGGGATGACGGACGACATCGACCATCTGGGCAACCGCCGGGTGCGGTCCGTGGGCGAGCTCGTCGAGAACGCCTTCCGGATCGGCCTGACGCGGATGGAGCGGACGATCAAGGAGAAAATGACGGTCACGGCCGACCTGGCCGCCGCCATGCCGCAGGACCTGATCAACTCCAAGCCCGTGATCGCCGCCCTCAAGGAGTTCTTCGGCAGTTCCCAGCTTTCCCAGTTCATGGACCAGATCAACAGCCTGGCCGAGATCACCCACAAACGGCGCCTGAGCGCCCTCGGCCCCGGCGGTCTGAGCCGGGAGCGGGCCGGGTTCGAGGTCCGGGACATCCAGACGTCGCACTATGGCAGGATCTGCCCCGTGGAAACCCCGGAAGGGCCGAACATCGGCCTGATCTCGTCCCTCAGCTGCTACGCCCGGGTCAACGACTACGGCTTCGTGGAGACGCCGTACCGGAAGGTCCACGCCGGCCGGATCGTCGATTACGTTAAGGTCCTCCACCCCGGCAGCACCGAGTTCAAGGTCGGTGAGGTCGTCGAAAAGGACGATATGGCCAAGGTCGTCAACAAACTCAAGGACCAAAAGGCCCGGCACCTGCCGATCGTCCAGCCCCACTGCTTCTACCTCACGGCCTGGGAGGAGGAGAAATTCAACATCGCCCAGGCCAACGCCCCCGTGGACGATAAGGGAAAGTTCACCAACGACCTGGTGAGCGCCAGGGAGCGGGGCAACTTCAAGTTCATCCCGAGGGACCAGATCCACTATATCGACGTTTCGCCCAAGCAGCTGGTGTCCCTGTCGGCCGCCCTCATCCCGTTCCTGGAGCACGACGACGCCAACCGGGCCCTGATGGGTTCGAACATGCAGCGCCAGGCCGTGCCCCTGATCCGGCCCGAGGCGCCGCTCATCGGCACGGGCATCGAGGATCTGGTGGCCAGCGGTTCCGGCGACGTGATCGTTTGCCGGAGGACGGGCACGGTCGAATTCGTGGACGCGGAGCGGATCCTGGTCCGGATCGACGAGAAGGACAACGCCCGCAGCTACGAAGTCGGCACCGACCTCTACGTCCTCATCAAATTCCTCCGGACCAACCAGAACACCTCCACGAACCACCGGCCGATCGTCCGCAAGGGCGACAAGGTGGTCAAGGGCCAGGTCCTGGCCGACAGCTCCTGCACGGACGGCGGAGACTTGGCCCTCGGCCGCAACGTCCTGTGCGCCTTCATGCCGTGGCGGGGGTACAACTACGAGGACGCCATCATCGTCAGCGAGAAGCTTATCAAGAACGACATCTTCACGTCCCTGCACATCGTGGAGGAGACGATCGAGGCCCGCGACACCAAGCTCGGCCCCGAAGAAATCACCCGGGACATCCCGAACGTTCCCGAAAACCTCCTGCGCAACCTGGACGAAAACGGGATCGTGCGGATCGGCGCCCAGGTGAAATCGGGCGACATCCTGGTCGGCAAGGTGGCTCCCAAGGGGGAGACCCAGCTGTCGCCCGAGGAGAAACTGCTCAAGGCCATCTTCGGAGAGAAGGCCCTGGACGTCAAGGACGCCTCGCTCTACTGCTCGCCGGGGGTCGAGGGAACCGTGATCGACGTCCGGATCTTCTCCCGCCGCGGCATCGAGAAGGGCCAGCGGGCCAAGGCCATCGAGAAGGATGAGATCGCCAAGATGAAGCGGAACCTGGACGACGAGATCGTCATCCTGGAGAACGAGAAGTGGCAGAAGGTCCGGGCCCTGCTCAAGGGCGAGGTCGTTGAGAAGACCCAGAAGGTCGGCGGCCAGACCCTGGAAAAGGGGGCCAAGCTCACCGACAAGCTCCTGGAAGGCCTGTCGCCCGAGGACGCGGGAAAGCTCAAGCTGAACGAAAACGACGCCCGAGACAAGGAGGTCAAGGACCTCGACAAGAAGGTCAAGCGCCAGATCGAGGCGCTCCGCGCGGTGTTCAAGGAGAAGGTCGACAACCTGAAGAAGGGCGACGAGCTGGCCCCCGGCGTCATCCAGTCGATCAAGGTCTTCATCGCCATGAAGCGGAAACTATCGGTGGGCGACAAGGTGTCGGGCCGCCACGGGAACAAGGGCATCGTCGCCAAGATCGTTCCCGAGGAGGACATGCCCCGGCTGCCCGACGGCACGCCGGTGGAGATCGTCCTCAATCCTCTGGGCGTTCCGTCCCGGATGAACGTCGGCCAGATCCTGGAAACCCACGCCGGCTGGGCCGCGCGGACCCTCAACACCTGGATGTCCACCCCGGTTTTCGACGGCGCGACGGAACACGAGATCAAGGAACTTCTCAAGAAAGCCGGCCTGCCGGAGTCGGGGAAAACGCCCCTGTTCGACGGCATCACCGGCGAATTCCTCGACCAGGAGGTCACCGTCGGCTACATCTACATGATGAAGCTGTACCACTTGGTCGACGATAAAATCCACGCCCGCTCGACCGGGCCCTATTCGCTGATCACCCAACAGCCCCTGGGCGGCAAGGCCCAGTTCGGCGGCCAGCGATTCGGCGAGATGGAGGTCTGGGCCCTGGAAGCCTACGGGGCTGCCTTCACCCTCCAGGAACTGCTGACGGTCAAGTCGGACGACGTCGAGGGACGGGCCAAGATTTACGAGGCCATCGTCAAGGGCGACCTGGATTTCAGTCCCGGTCTGCCCGAGTCCGTGAACGTCCTCATCCGCGAGCTCCAGAGCCTCTGCCTGAACGTGGAGCTCGAGAAGGGGGAGAAGGAAGAAGTGCTGCCCTGGGGCATCTCCGTCCCGCAGCCCAAAGGAGGATCTTAATGGACATCAGGCCACCGATCGGTCCAAAGCCCCGGCTCGAATTCGACCGGGTCAGGATCAGCATCGCTTCCCCCGAGAAGATCAAGAGCTGGTCCTGGGGCGAGGTCACCAAGCCCGAAACCATCAACTACAGGACATTCAAGCCCGAGAAGGACGGCCTGTTCTGCGCCAAGATCTTCGGCCCGATCAACGACTACGAGTGCCTGTGCGGCAAGTACAAGAGAATGAAGTACCGCGGCATTATCTGCGAGCGCTGCGGCGTCGAGGTGACCAAGTCCAAGGTCCGGCGGGAGCGGATGGGTCACATCCAGCTCGCCTCCCCGGTCGCGCACATCTGGTTCTTCAAGAGCCCGCCCAGCCGGATCGGGCTCGTCCTCGACCTGTCCATCAAGGACCTGGAGAAGGTCCTATACTTCGAGTCCTACATCGTCCTCGACCCGGGCGACACGCCTCTCAAGGAGAAGCAGCTGCTCAGCGAGGACGAGTTCAAGGACGCCCAGGAGAAGCACGGCGACAAGTTCGAGGCCGGCATCGGCGCCGAGGCCATCAAGACGCTGCTCGTGAAGAGCAGCATCCAGAAGGAGGCCGAGCGCCTGCGCAAGCTGATGAAGAAGGAGACCTCCCAGCAGAGGAGGCTCCGCTATGCCAAGCGGCTCAGGGTCTTCAAGGCCCTGAAACGGTCCGGGAACCGGCCGGAATGGATGATCCTGGACGTGATCCCGGTCATCCCCCCCGACCTCAGGCCCCTGGTACGCCTCGACGGCGGCCGTTTCGCGACCTCCGACCTGAACGACCTCTACCGGCGCGTCATCAACCGCAATAACCGGCTCAAGAAGCTCATCGAACTCAAGGCCCCCGAGCTCATCATCCGCAACGAGAAGCGGATGCTGCAGGAGGCCGTCGACGCGCTGTTCGACAACGGCAAACGCGGCCGGGTTCATCTCGGGGCCAACCGCCGTCCCCTCAAGTCCCTGAGCGAGGCCCTGCGCGGCAAGCAGGGCCGGTTCCGCCAGAACCTGCTCGGCAAGCGGGTGGACTATTCGGGCCGGTCGGTCATCGTGGTCGGGCCCGAGCTCAAGCTGAACCAGTGCGGCCTGCCCAAGAAGATGGCCCTCGAACTGTTCAAGCCGTTTATTTTCAACAAACTGGAGAAGGAGGGGCTGGTCCCGAGCGTCAAGGTGGCCCGCGAGTGGCACGAACAGGAACGGCCCGAGGTCTGGGATTTCCTGGAGGAGGTGGTCCGGGAACACCCGATCCTCCTCAACCGGGCGCCGACGCTCCACCGCCTGGGCATACAGGCCTTCGAACCCCTACTCGTCGAGGGCAAGGCCATCCAGATCCACCCGCTCGTCTGCGCGGCATTCAACGCCGACTTCGACGGCGACCAGATGGCCGTTCATATCCCCCTCTCCGTCGAGGCCCAGATCGAAGCCCAGACCCTCATGCTGTCGACCAACAACATCCTGTCGCCGGCCCATGGCCGCCCGCTGACCATCCCCAGTCAGGACATGGTCCTGGGGTGCTACTACCTGACCCTGGAGAAGAAGGGGCAGAAGGGCGAGGGGCGGATCTTCGGCACGCCGGAGGAGGCCTTGCTGGCGATGGAGAACAAGCAGATTTCCCTCCAGAGCCTGATCCGGCTGAGATACACCGGACCCTTCATGAACCTGGCCATCTACTACGACGACCAAGCCGTCATGACGTGTCCCGTCAACGACATCAAGAGCGAAATCATCGAAACGACCCCCGGACGCCTGATATTCAATTCCATCCTGCCCAAGGATTTCCCCTACGTCAACGGGACGCTGCGCAAGAAGGGCATCGAAAACCTCGTCTTCTACACCTACCTGAAGGTCGGCCTCCTGCCCACGGTCGAGATCCTGGACGCCCTGAAGGCCCTCGGTTTCACCTACGCCACCCAGGCCGGCTTTTCCCTCGGGATCGACGACTTCGTCATCCCCACCGAGAAGGGCCGCCTCGTGGACAATGCCCAGAAGGACGTCCAGGACATCGAGAACCTCTACCGGGACGGCACGATCTCCTCGGGCGAGCGGTTCAACCGCGTCATCGAGATCTGGGGCACGGTCACGGACCGGGTGTCCAGCGCCATGATCGAGGAGATGCGGCGGATCAGTTTCGAGGGCAAGGAGCTCAACCCTCTCTATGTCATGGCCGACTCGGGTTCCAGGGGCAACAAGCAGCAGATCCGGCAGCTGGCCGGGATGCGCGGCCTGATGTCCAAGCCCTCCGGCGAGATCCTCGAGACGCCCATCGTTTCCAACCTCCGGGAAGGGCTGAACGTGCTGCAGTACTTCATCTCCACCCACGGCGCCCGGAAGGGCCTGGCCGACACGGCCCTGAAGACGGCCAATTCCGGCTACCTGACCCGCAAGCTCGTGGATGTCTCCCAGGAGGTGATCATCGACGAGCACGACTGCGGCACCCTGAAGGGCGTCAGCGTGACGGCCATCGTGGAGAACGGCGAGATCATCGAGCCGTTCATCGACCGCATCGTCGGCCGCGTGGCCCTCGAGGCGGTCGTCAACCCGGATTCGGGAGACCTCATCGTCGACCGGAACCAGGAAATCGACGAGAAGGTCACCCTGACCTTCCAGGAGCTGGGCATCGAGCGGGTCAAGATCCGGTCCCTCCTGACGTGCGAATCGAAGCGCGGCGTCTGTCAGCTGTGCTACGGGCGGAGCATGGCCAGCGGCCACATGGTCGAACTCGGGGAGGCGGCCGGCATCGTGGCCGCCCAGTCGATCGGCGAGCCCGGGACGCAGCTCACCATGCGGACCTTCCACGTCGGCGGCATCGCCATGGGCGGCGCCGCGAAATCCAAGCTGGAAGCCAAGAACGAGGGCGTGCTCAAGTTCAACAACCTCAAGTGGGTCAGAAACAAGGACGGGACCCTCATCGTCGTCAATCGGAACGCCAACATCGCCGTCCTCGACCACCGGGAACGCGAGGTCGAGCACTACCAGGTGCCCTACGGCGCCCGGATCCTCGTGCCCGAGGGCGGGGAGGTGAAACCCCGGCAGGACTTCGCCGAATGGGACCCGTTCAACACCTTCATCCTGACCGAGGAGACCGGGGTCGTGCGGTTCCATGACGTCGTCCTCGGCGTGAGCATGGAGGAAGTCCAGGACGAGTTCACCGGCCTGATCACCCAGGTCGTCATCGACCCCAAGGACGAGAAGCTCCAGCCCCAGGTCGAGGTCCTGGACGAGAAGCTGACGGACGACAAGGGACGACCCGTCATCATGAGGAAGTACTTCCTTCCCTCCGGCGCCAACCTCGAGGTCAAGGACGGGGAGCGGGTCTTCGCCGGGGACATCATGGCCAAGATCCCGCGCGAGGCGGCCCGCACCAAGGACATCACTGGGGGCCTGCCCAGGGCCGAGGAGCTCTTCGAGGCCCGCCGGCCGAAAAACCCGGCCGTCATCAGCGAGATCGACGGCACGGTGCAGATCGGCGGGCTGGTCCGCGGCTACCGCAAGATCACGGTTAAGAACGAGCGGGGCGGCGAGAAGGAATACCTGATCCCCAAGGGTGCCCACCTGAGCGTCTCCGACGGAGAACGGATCCGGGCCGGAGATCCCCTCATGGACGGGCCCGTGAATCCCCACGACATCCTCCGGGTCCTCGGGGAGAAGGAGCTGGCCGAGTACCTTCTCAAGGAGATCCAGGCGGTCTACCGTCTCCAGGGCGTCAGCATCAACGACAAGCACATCGAGGTCATCATCCGGATGATGCTGCGCTGGGTCAAGGTCGAGGAGGTGGGCGACACGGAGTTCCTGGTGGACGAACAGGTGGACAAGTTCATCTTCCAGGAGGAGAACGAGAAGGTCATGAAGAAGGGCGGCAAGCCCGCCAAGGCCCGGCCCCTGCTCCTGGGCATCACCAAGAGCGCGCTCAGCACGGACAGTTTCATCGCGGCCGCCTCCTTCCAGGAGACGACGCGGGTGCTGACCGAGGCCAGCCTGTACGGCAAGGTCGACCATCTAAGAAGGCTCAAGGAGAACATCATCATGGGACGGCTGATTCCGGCCGGGACGGGGTACAAGTTCTACCGGAATGTCGAGCTGAAGGAAGAGTCGCAGCCGTTCCTGCCCAGTCCGGAAGAGGAGGAGGAGGCGATTCCCGAGGCCTGACCCCGCGGGCCCGCTGAATTTCCTTAAATTTCTTGACAGGAATGGCGATTTTTGCTAATATCGACGCATTCGTCCCCCGGACTATACCCCAGGGAATGAAGAAAACACACTGTGAATTTTGCATAGAGGAGTATTGTTAATTGCCGACAGTTAACCAGCTCGTAAGGAACGGCAGGACGCTCAAGAAGTTCAAGAGCAAGTCCCCGGCCCTGGAGGCCTGCCCCCAGAAGCGCGGGGTCTGCACGCGCGTGTTCACGACCACTCCCAAGAAGCCGAACTCCGCCATGAGGAAAGTCGCCCGGGTGCGCCTGTCCAACAACATCGAAGTCACCGGATACATCCCCGGCGTCGGACACAATCTTCAGGAGCATTCGATCGTCCTGATCCGGGGGGGCCGCGTCAAGGACCTGCCCGGCGTCCGCTATCACATCATCCGCGGCACGCTGGACTGCGAAGGCGTCCAGAGCCGCAACCAGGGACGTTCCCGGTATGGCGCCAAGAGGCCGAAAGAGAAAAAGGCCTGATAGAGGAGACGAGCCATGCCGAGACGTGGAATCATCAAGAAGCGGAAGACCCCGCCCGACGCGTTCTACAACAGCACCGTCGTGGCCCGGTTCATCAACCTCTTCCTCCGGAAGGGGAAGAAGAGCACGGCCGAGAAGGTGGTCTACGGCACGATGGAGATCATCAAGCAGAAGACCAAGGAAGATCCCCTCAAGGTCCTCGAGCGGGCCGTGGAAAACGTCCGGCCGATGCTCGAAACCAAGTCCCGGCGGGTCGGCGGCGCGAATTACCAGGTGCCCGTCGAAGTCTCGGGCAGCCGCTCGTTTTCCTTGGGCGTCCGCTGGCTGATCAAGTACGCCACCGAGCGGAGCGGCAAGAGCATGCAGGAAAAGCTCTCGGCGGAAATCATCGACGCCGTGAACAACCGGGGAGGGGCGGTCAAGAAGCGGGAGGACACGCACAAGATGGCGGAGTCCAACCGGGCCTTCGCCCATTATAAATGGTGACCAGCGTTTGAAAGTTCCTCGAGTGCATCGGTTCGATATGGAGAGATATTTTTATGAGGTCAACCTCGATCGAGCGAGTGAGAAACATCGGGATCATGGCCCATATCGATGCCGGGAAGACCACGACGACGGAACGGATTCTCTATTTTACGGGTATGACCCACAAGATGGGAGAGGTGGACGACGGGACGGCCGTGATGGACTGGATGGTGCAGGAGCAGGAGCGCGGGATCACCATCACCTCGGCCGCGACCACGTGCACATGGAACGCCCACCGGATCAATATCATTGACACTCCCGGTCATGTGGATTTCACCGCGGAGGTCGAGCGCTCCCTGAGAGTGCTCGATGGCGCGATAGCCATACTGTGTGGAGTTGGAGGTGTCGAGCCTCAGTCCGAGACGGTGTGGCGCCAGGCCGACAAGTATCGGGTCCCCCGCATCGTGTACATCAACAAGATGGACAGGATCGGGGTTGATCCCGAGAGGGCCATTCACCAGTTGAGGGCCCGGGTGGCGGCCAACCCCCTGCCGATCCAGCTTCCCCTGGGACGGGAAGACGGATTCCGCGGTGTCATCGATCTCGTCGAAGGCAAGGAACTCGACTGGGGTCAGGCTATCCTGGGGACGGATTTCGTCGTCAGGGATGTCTCCGAGGAACACCGGGAGGACTTCGAAGCGAAGAGAGAAGAGATGCTGGAGATGCTGAGCGAAACGGACGATGCGCTGATGCAGAAGTATCTCGACGGCGCGGAAATCACGCCCGCCGAGATCAAGAGCGTCATCCGCAAGGGCACCATCGGTCTGCGGTTCGTGCCGGTGCTCTTCGGGGCGTCGTTCCGGAACAAGGGCGTGCATCCGCTCCTCGACGCCATCGTCGATTACCTGCCGGCCCCTCCGGACGTCCTGCCGGTGACCGGGCGCCACCCGAAGACGGACGCGCCCGAGACCCGGCCCCCTTCGGACGAGGCGCCGTTTTCCGCCCTGGTCTTCAAGATCATGAACGACCCGTTCATCGGCAACCTGGCCTATTTCCGGGTGTATTCGGGCAAGGCCAAGGTCGGGCAGAGCGTTTTCAACTCGTCCAAGGGCGAGGAGGAGAAGCTGTCGCGGCTCCTCGAGGTGCACGCGAACAAGCGAAAGGACATCCGGGAAGTCTACGCGGGCGACATCGCTGCGGTCGGGGCCATGAAATCGATCTCGACGGGGGACACCCTGTGCGTCAAGAACCACCCCCTGGTTCTCGAGTCCATCGGCTTTCCCGAGCCCGTCATCTCGGCGACGATCGAACCCAAGACCAAGGCCGACCACGCCAAGCTGGCCCACGCCCTGGCCAAGTTCACCAGGGAGGACCCGACGCTGCGGGTGGTCCAGGACCCCATGACCGGGCAGACGCTGCTCAAGGGCATGGGCGAGCTGCATCTGGAGATCCTCATGGACCGGATGGAGAGGGAGTTCGGCGTGCGGGCCAACCTGGGCAAGCCCCAGGTCGCCTACAAGGAAACGCTCCAGTCCGGGGCCGAGGGCGAGGGCAAGTACATCCGCCAGACCGGCGGCAAGGGGCAGTACGGGCACTGCGTCCTGGCCGTCGAGCCGCTCAAGAGGGGGGCGGGCTACGAGTTCGCCGACCGGACCCGGGGCGCCGTGATCCCCAGGGAGTTCATCGGCGACGTCGAAAACGGCGTCCGGGAGGCCATGGAAGGCGGCATCGTGGCCGGCTACCCGATGACGGACGTCAAGGTGACGCTGACCGGCGGGTCCTACCACGAGGTGGACTCGACGCCGGTCGGCTACAAGATCGCGGCCTCCCTGGCTTTCCGGGAAGCGGCCGCCAAGGCCGGACCGGTCCTGCTCGAGCCGGTCATGCGGCTGGAAATCGTGGCCCCCGACGAATATCTCGGGGACATCGTGGGCGATATCAACGCCCGGCGCGGCAAGATCGAAGGCATGGACATGCACAGCGGGTCCCGGGTCCTCAAGATCCTCGTCCCGCTGGCGACGATGTTCGGGTACGCGACGGCCCTCCGGACGCTGAGCCAGGGCCGGGGCGTATTTTCCATGGAGTTTTCCCGGTACGAGAAGACACCCCCCCAGGTCCAGGACGAAATCGTGGCCCGGATCGAGGGACGGGTTCCCCATCGGGATCATGCATAGAACGGTTCGAACGACATGAGCCAACCTAACGCCAACAGGAGGTGAGCGATGGCGAAGGAAAAGTTTAAGAGGACGAAACCCCACGTCAACGTCGGCACGATCGGCCACATCGACCACGGCAAGACCACGTTGACGGCCGCGATGACCAAGGTTTTGGCGACGAAAGGGCTGGCCCAGGCCAAGACCTACGACGAAGTGGCCAAGGCCGACGCCAAGATGTTCCGGCGCGATGCGACCAAGATCCTGACGGTTGCCTTGAGTCATGTGGAGTACGAGACCGAGCACCGGCATTACGCCCACATCGACTGCCCCGGGCACGCGGACTACATCAAGAACATGATCTCCGGAGCGGCCCAGATGGACGGCGCCATTCTCGTGGTCTCGGCGGCCGACGGGCCCATGCCGCAGACCCGCGAGCACATCCTGCTGGCCCGCCAGGTCAACGTTCCGGCCATCGTCGTCTTCATGAACAAGTGCGACCTGGTCGACGATCCCGAGATCCTGGACCTCGTCGAGCTCGAGGTCCGCGAACTCCTGACGAAATACCAGTTCCCCGGGGACACGACCCCGGTCATCCGCGGCAGCGCCACCAAGGCCATGGAAGACATCAACGGCGAGGCGGCCAAGCCGATCTGGGACCTGGTCAATGCCATGGACGAGTTCATCCCCGAGCCCGTGCGCGAGGTGGACAAGCCGTTCCAGATGGCCATCGAGGACGTTTTCTCAATCACCGGCCGCGGCACCGTCGTGACGGGCCGCGTCGACCGGGGCGTCGTGAAAGTCAGCGACGAGGTCGAGATCGTGGGCCTGCGCGAAACGCGCAAGACCGTCGTCACGGGCGTCGAGATGTTCCGCAAGCTGCTCGACCAGGCCCAGGCCGGCGACAACATCGGCTGCCTGCTGCGCGGCGTCGGCAAGGACGAGGTCGAGCGCGGCCAGGTCCTGGCCAAGCCCGGCTCCATCACGCCGCACCGGAAGTTCAAGGCCGAGATCTACGCCCTGACCAAGGAAGAGGGCGGCCGTCACACGCCGTTCTTCAAGGGCTACCGGCCGCAGTTTTACTTCCGGACGACCGACGTGACCGGCTCCGTGAAGCTGCCGCCGAACGTCGAGATGGTCATGCCCGGCGACTACGTGAACCTCGAGATCGAACTCATCACCGACGTGGCCATGGAGAAGGCGCTGCGCTTCGCCATTCGCGAGGGCGGCCGGACCGTGGGGGCCGGAACAGTCACCGATATCCTGGAGTAAGACGCCCGGGCTTCGGCCGCGGGCCGCGGGAGCGGGTCATCCGGAAGAGATCGGAGAACAGAGGAACGAACGATGGAAAAAATCAGAATCAGGCTGCAGTCCTTTGACCACCGCTTGCTCGACCAATCGGTGAAAGATATCGTGGTGAAGGCGAAACGAACGGGCGCCAACGTGGCGGGCCCCATCCCGCTGCCGACGCGCATTCACAAGTTCTGTGTCCTCCGTTCTCCCCACGTGGACAAGAAGTCCCGGGAACACTTCGAGATGCGGATTCACAAAAGGCTGATCGACATCAGCGAGTACAACAACGAGACGATCGAGGAGCTCCAGAAGCTGGACCTGCCGGCGGGGATCGACGTCGAGATCCAGGCGTACGGCACCGGAGAATGACCATGGTGGAAGGACTGATCGGCAGAAAGGTCGGCATGACCCAGATCTTCGACGCGGACGGAAACGTCGTTCCGGTCACGATCATCAAGGCCGGGCCCTGCACGGTGATCCAGAGGAAGACCAAGGAGAAGGACGGATACGCGTCCCTGCAGCTCGGGTTCGTCGAGGAACGGAGCGTTCGCAGGCCGGCCAAGGCCCAGCTCGGGCATTTCAAGGCCTCGGGAGTCCCGGTCGTCCGGAAGCTCCAGGAGGTGGGGTACACCGAGCCGCTTGACGTCAAGGAAGGCGACCAGCTCCTCGTCGACGTCTTCGAGGTCGGAGAGATCATCCACGTGTCCGGGACCAGCAAGGGCAAGGGCTTCGCCGGCGTCGTCAAGAGACACCATTTCGCCGGCGGCGGTGCGGCCCACGGGTCGATGTTCCATCGGGCTCCCGGGTCGATCGGGGCCTCGTCGTACCCGTCCCGGGTCGTCAAGGGGATGCGGATGGGGGGCCACATGGGCGACGCCCGCGTGACCGTCCGCAACCTCAGGGTCATCGAGACGGACAAGGAGAACAACCTGCTCGTCGTCCGGGGCGCGGTGCCCGGGGCCCCGGGGGGCTATCTTCTGATCCGGAAAAGCCGGTTCGGCGCCCGGAGCGCCAAGTAGGCGGGAGGACACCATGGGCAAACTGCACGTCTTCGACCCAAGCGGCAAGCAGGCCGCCGAAGTGGACCTCCCGGACGGCGTCTTCGCCTACCCGGACAAGGAGCACCTCATCTACGAGGCGGTGGTCAACACCCGGGCCAACCGGCGGCAGGGCACCGTCGGCACCAAGACCCGGGCCGCCGTCAGCGGCGGCGGCAAGAAACCTTGGCGGCAGAAGGGCACGGGCCGGGCCCGGGCCGGCAGCACACGCTCACCTCTCTGGAGAAAAGGCGGCACGACGTTCGGGCCGCAGCCGAGGGACTACGCCTATGCGATCCCCAAGAAGGCCCGCCGGAACGCCCTCCGGTCGGCGCTCTCCAGGAAGCTGGCCGACGGGCAGATCCTGATCCTCAGCGCCCTGGACCTCAAGGAACCGAAGACCCGCGAAGCCACGGCCCTGCTCAAGACGTTCAACGTGGACTCGGCCCTGATCGTCGACAGCCGCGAGAACACCAACCTCTTCCGCTCGGTCCGGAACCTGCCCCGCGTCAAGGCGGTCGACGCCGCGGCGCTGAACGTTTTCGACGTCCTCAACCACACGTGGCTGGTCTTCAGCCGGAGGGCGCTCGAATCCGTCACGGAGAAATTGAAGTGAACAAGAACCCCCATATGATCATCTTCAGGCCGGTGATCACCGAGAAGAGCACCCAGCTCAAGGAGGCCGGGCGGGTCGTCTGCTTCGAGGTCGCGCGGAGCGCCAACAAGATCGAGATCAAGAAGGCCGTGGAGAGCCTGTTCAAGACCAAGGTCGCCAGCGTCCGCACCCAGATCAAGACCGGTAAGGTCCGGCGGGTGGGGCGCAACATGGGCAAGACGAAGGACTGGAAAAAGGCTTACGTCAAGCTCGCGGAAGGCGAAAAAATGATCGAGTATTTCGAGGCGGTCTAAGATGGCTATCAAAACATACAGACCCATGACGCCCGGGTTGCGCCACCGCACGGGCAACAGGTACGAGGAGCTGAGCGGGGACGGTCCCTACAAGCCCCTGCTCGTTCCTCTGCCCAAGTCGGGCGGCCGCGACAACCGCGGCCGGCTGGCCATCAGGAACCGCGGCGGCGGGCACAAGACGCTCTACCGGATCGTCGACTGCAAGCGCGACAAGATCGACGTCCCGGGCGCCGTGGAGACGGTGGAATACGACCCCAACCGGTCCTCGTTCATCTCTCTCGTGAAATACAGGGACGGCGAGAGGCGCTACATCTTGGCGCCCCTCGGCCTGAAGGTCGGTCAGCCCATCGTGTCCTCGAACGCCCAGGTGGACATCCTGCCTGGCAACGCCATGCCCCTCCGGTTCATCCCCCTGGGCACGGTCATCCATAACGTCGAACTCCGCAAGGACAAGGGCGGCCAAGTGGCCAAGTCCGCCGGCACCGGCGCCCAGATCCTGGCCAAGGAAGGCGACTACGCCCAGGTCCGGCTGCCGTCGTCTGAAATCCGGAAGATCCACCTGGACTGCCGGGCCACGATCGGGCAGATCGGGAACCTGGACCACCAGAATATCAGCATCGGCAAGGCCGGGCGCAACCGTTGGAAGGGCCGGCGCCCGCACGTCCGCGGGACCGCGATGAATCCGGTCGACCACCCCCACGGGGGAGGCGAGGGGAAGGCCAAGGGCGGCCGTCACCCCGTGAGCCCGGAAGGGATCCCCACCAAGGGCTTCAAGACGCGGAAGAACAAGAGAACCCAGGCCTACATCATCAGGCGGAGGAGCAAGTAACCATGACCAGATCGCTGAGAAAGGGTCCTTTCATCGACGACCACCTGATGGAAAAGGTTCAGGCCCTGGGCGGCGCGACGGGAAAGCGCCAGGTCATCAAGACCTGGTCCCGGCGCTCCACCGTCATCCCGGAGATGGTCGGCCTGACCATCGGCGTCCACAACGGGCGGAAATTCATCCCGGTGTTCATCAGTGAGAACATGGTCGGTCACAAGCTCGGCGAGTTCTCGCCGACCCGGACCTTCCGCGGCCACACCTCCAAGACCGCCCGGCAACTCAAGGTAGGAAAGTGACATGAGCGATCAAAGCCACGCTTCCCGGGCCGTCGCCCGGTTCGTGAGGATGAGCCCCCAGAAGAGCCGGCTCGTGGCCGACCTCATCCGGGACAGGTACGTGGGCGAGGCCTTGACGATCCTGCGCTTCAACGAGAAGAAAAAGATCAGCGCCGTGATGGAGAAGGTGCTGCGCTCGGCCATCGCCAACGCCCAGCAGAAAACGCCCAACCTCGACGTGGACAGCCTGTACATCTCGCAGATCCAGGTCAACGGCGGCCCCATCGCAAAGCGGATCCGGCCGGCGCCGCAGGGCCGGGCCTACCGGGTCCTGAAGCGGACCAGCCACGTCCGCATCACCCTCGACGAGAAAGGACAATAGACGTGGGACAGAAAACGCATCCTTACGGTTTCCGGCTCGGGTTCAACAAGCCCTGGACGTCCCGCTGGTTCGCCAAAGGCCCGGAGTATGCCCGCCTCATCCATGAAGACCTCCGGATGAAGAAGGCGATCAAGGAGAAGTACTACCATGCCGGCATTTCCCAGGTCGACGTCGAGCGGGTGGGCCCGAAGATCCGGGTCATCATCCACACGGCCCGGCCCGGCATAGTCATCGGCCGGGGCGGCAAGGAGATCGAGAGCCTGAAGGGCTACCTCGAGGCGATCGCCAAGAAGGACGTCTACGTCGACATCCGCGAAGTGGACAAGCCCGAGCTCAACGCCCTGCTCGTCGGAGAGGGCATCGGCGTGCAGCTCGAAAAGCGCATCGCCTACCGGCGGGCCATGCGCCGGGCCGTGGACATGGCCCTCAAGATGGGGGCCAAGGGGATCAAGGTCATGTGCTCGGGCCGTCTCGGCGGCGTCGAGATCGCCCGCTCCGAGTGGTACCTGAAGGGACAGCTGCCCCTCCAGACGCTCCGGGCGGACATCGACTACGCGTTCACCGAGGCCTTCACCACCTACGGGCAGATCGGCATCAAGGTCTGGATCTATCGGGGGAACGTCGAGAAGCCGAAGATGACGTCGCAGATGGCGGAGGTGGAGGAGATCTAGCCATGCTCATGCCCAAGAAAGTCAAGTACCGGAAGCAGCAGCGCGGCCGCATGCGGGGCAAGGCCGAGCGCGGGAGCACCCTGTCGTTCGGCGAGTTCGGCCTCCAGGCCCTCGAGCCGTGCTGGCTGACTTCCCGCCAGATCGAAGCCGGCCGCATCACGATCAGCCGGCACATGAAGCGGAAGGGCAAACTCTGGATCCGGACCTTCCCCTGGAAGTCGGTCACCAAGAAGCCGACCGAGGTCCGCATGGGCAAGGGCAAGGGCGATCCCGAATTCTGGGTGGACGTCATCCGCCCGGGCAAGATCCTGTTCGAGCTCGAAGGTGTCGAGGAAGCCACCGCCCGCGAGGCCATGCGGCTGGCCGCCCACAAGCTTCCCGTAAAGACGCGATTCATCTCCAGGGAGGCGAGGGAGCTGCGATGAAGATGCACGAATTGCGCGAGATGTCGGCCGACGAGCTGGCGGCCAAGGACGCGGAGCTGCGGGACCAGCTCTTCAAGCTCAAGTTCCAGAAATCCCTGGGCCAGCTCGACAGCCCAATGAAGCTCAAGATTGTCAAGAGGGACATCGCCCGCATACAGACGCTCTTGAGAGATCTGCGGAACCGTACGGAGTAGAGAATGGACACGAAGGCACAGGCACGGAAGACGACGAAGGTCGGAACCGTCGTCGGCAAGAAGATGAAGAAGACGGTCGTGGTGCGGGTCGAGCGCCAGGTCCGCCACCCGCTGTACAAGAAGATCGTGCGGCACCGGCAGACCTTTCTGGTTCACGACGAAACCGAGAAGTGCAAGGTCGGCGACACCGTCCGGATCGTCGAGACGCGGCCCATCAGCAAGCTGAAGAGATGGCGCGTCCTCGAGATCGTCGGGCTGTCGGCGAGCGAGGCGGGACGTGAGACGGGGGCTGGCCGATGATCCAGATGCGCACCATGCTCAAGGTGGCCGACAACTCCGGCGCCCGGAGGATCATGGCGATCACTCCCCTGGGCGGGGGCGTCGGCCGGGTGGCCAGGATCGGGGACATCATCTCGGCCACCGTCAAGGAGGCCGAGCCCGAGAGCAAGATCCAGAAGGGCAAGGTCGTGCGCGCGGTCGTCGTCCGGACCCGCAAGGAGCTGCGGCGCAAGGACGGATCCTACATCCGCTTCGAGGACAACGCCGCCGTGATCATCGACAAGGCGGGCGAGCCGGTGGGGACGCGGGTCTTCGGTCCGGTCGGCCGGGAGCTCAGGGAGCGTCGGTTCATGAAGATCGTCTCCCTGGCCCCGGAGGTCCTTTGAGGAACACCATGCATCTCAAGAAAAACGACGTCGTCGTCGTCACCAAGGGCAAGGACAAGGGGAAGACGGGAAAGATCCTCAAGCTCTTCCCCGAGACCGACCGGGTCATCGTCGAGCGGATCAACTTCGTCAAGCACTTCGTCAAGGCGGACCGGAGCAAGAACGTCCAGGGCGGGGTCATGGAGAAGGAGGCGCCGATCCACGCGTCCAACGTCATGCTGCTCTGCACGGACTGCGGCCAGGGCCGCCGGGTCCGGACCCGGCGCCTCGACGACGGCAGCGCGATCCGGGTCTGCGCCAAGTGCGATTCCCTGATCGAGAAGCAGAAGTGAGGATGGAATCATGAGCCGCTTGCACGACAGTTACACGAAGGAGATCCTGCCCGAACTCCAGAAGGAGCTCGGCATCGCCAATCCGATGGCCGTGCCGCGCCTGGTCAAGATCATCGTCAACATGGGCGTCGGCGACGCCATCCAGAACATCAAGCTGCTGGACACGGCCAAGACCGAACTCGGCCTCATCACTGGCCAGTTTCCGGGCGTCGGCCGGGCCAAGAAGTCGATCTCGGCGTTCAAGCTGCGGAAGGGACAGCCGATCGCCTGCTACGTGACCCTCCGGAGCGAGAGGATGTACGAGTTCCTGGACCGGCTCGTCAACATCGTCCTGCCCCGCGTGAGGGACTTCCGCGGTGTCGCTCCCGAGGCTTTCGACGGGCGCGGGAACTACACGCTCGGGATGAGGGATCAGCTCGTGTTCCCGGAGATCGACTACACCAAGGTGGAGCGGCCCAGGGGAATGAACATCACGGTCGTGACGACGGCCCGGTCGGACAGCGAGGCCCGCGCCCTGCTGAAAAAACTCGGCATGCCGTTCAGAGAGTCCTGAAGAGCGAGGTCAATATGTCGACAACAGCCCGCATGGCCAAATACGCGAGGAAGCCGAAATACGGGATCCGGACACACCGGCGCTGCCGGATCTGCGGCCGTTCCCGGGGCTACTACCGGAAGTTCGATATGTGCCGCCTGTGCTTCCGCCAACTGGCCCTCAAGGGGGAGATCCCCGGAATCACGAAGGCGTCGTGGTAAGCGCGAGGAAAGGATAGGCCCATGGATATCATCGCCGATTTGCTCACCCGCATCCGGAACGGGGTGAGGACCCGGAAACGGGAGGTCAGCGTGCCCGCCTCCCGGCTCAAGGTCGAGATCGTCAAGATCCTCAAGGAAGAAGGGTACATCAAGAACTTCAAAGTCATCGACGACAACAAGCAGGGCGTCGTGAACGTCACCTTGAAATACGGCGAGGACGGGACGAGCGTCATCAGCGGCCTGAGCCGCGTCAGCAAGCCCGGCTGCCGCATCTACTGCACGAAGGATTCCGTGCCCAAGGTCCTCGACGGGCTGGGGCTGGTCATCATTTCGACGTCGAAGGGCGTCATGTCGGGACGCCGATGCGAGGAGCTGGGAGCGGGCGGCGAAGTCCTCTGCAGCATCTGGTAGGCGCGAAGAGAGGTTGCCATGTCACGAGTCGGAAAAAGGCCCATCACGATCCCCGAAGGGGTCAAGGTCACGGTGCACCCGGACCACCTCGATTTCGAGGGCAAGAAGGGGAAGCTCACGTCTCCGCTTCTTCTTGGCATCTCGGCCTCCCTGGAGAACGGCTCGCTGGTGCTCAGCCGGGGCGACGAGACCAAGGCCGTCCGGGCCTTCCATGGGCTCTGCCGTTCGCTGGCCCAGAACGCCGTCATCGGCGTGTCGGCCGGCTACAGCAAGCAGATGGAGATCGTCGGGGTCGGATACCGGGCCAAGGTGGATAAGAACAGGCTGGAGATCAGCCTGGGCTACTCCCGTCCGATCGTCTACGAGATTCCGGCCGGAATCGAAATCACGGCCGAAAAGCCCACCCTGTTGACCGTGAGGGGCATCGACAAGCAGCGCGTCGGCCAGGTGGCGGACGACATCAAGAAGTTCAGGCTGCCGGACCCCTACAAGCAGAAGGGCGTCCGGTACGTCGGCGAGCGGTTGATCAAGAAGGAACGAAAGGCGGGTGTGAGCGGTGCTTAAGAACACGATCATTGCCAAGCGGGTTCGCGACGGGCGGCTCCGGAAGCGGATCCGGGACAAGGTGAAGGGGACCGGGGCCCGTCCGCGGGTCCATGTCTTCAAGAGCAACACCCACATCTACACCCAGGTCATCAACGACGATACGGGCGTCGTGCTGGCGTCGGCGTCGACTCTTGAGACGGCCTTCAAGGACCAGTCGAAGAACGGGAAGAACAAGGCGGCCAGCGTGCTGCTCGGCGAAATGCTGGCCCAGCGGCTCAAGGACAAGAAGATCGAGAGCGTGGTGTTCGACCGGGGGACCTATCCCTATCACGGGCGCGTCAAGGCGCTGGCTGACGCCATGCGGGACAAGGGCATCCGGTTCTAGTCGGGGCCGAGCAAGGAGGACAGAGCGTGGACAACCGAAGATTTGAGCGGGTCGCGGCGGTCGATGAAGACGGATTCGAACTCAAGGACCAGGTGATCTCGATCCGCAGGGTCACCAAGGTCGTCAAGGGCGGCAAGAACCTGAGCTTTTCGGCCCTGGTGGCCGTCGGCAACGAACGGGGCCGGGTGGGCATCGGCAAGGGGAAGGCCCGTGAAGTGCCCATGGCCATCTCCAAGGGCGTCGAGGCGGCCAAGAAGAACATGTTCCGGGTGCCCCTCGCGGACACCACCCTGCCGCACGCCGTCAAAGGCGTCGACGGAGGGGGCGTCGTCGTCCTCCGTCCGGCTTCGAAAGGGACCGGGGTTATTGCCGGGGGCGCCGTCCGGGTGATCATGCAGCTGGCGGGCATCCGCGACATCCTGACGAAGTCCCTGCGGAGCTCGAACCCGATCAGCGTGGCCAACGCGACGGTCGAGGCCCTCCGCAGCGTGCGGAATCCCGAGGACGTGGCCCGGAGCCGCGGAAAGGCAAAAGGTGCGCAATGACCGAGAAGACGACGCCACGCGCCGGGGCTCCGAAGCGCGGGGGGAAGCCCGCGTCCTCCGAGAGCTACCTGAAGATCACCCTGGTCAGGAGTCTCATCGGCTACCCGCGGAGGCAGCGCGACACGGCCCGCGGCCTCGGGCTGCGGAAGATCCGGTCGGAGGTGATCCGGAAGGAGACTCCGGAAATTCTCGGCATGGTCCGCAAGATATCCCATGTTGTGAAAGTGGAGGCTGTGGAAAAGCCATGAATCTCAGCAACCTCAAACCGGCCAAGGGCGCGCGGAAGCACGGGAAAAGGGTCGGCCGGGGCCCCGGGTCGGGCCTGGGCAAGACCTCGGGCCGCGGCCACAAGGGCCAGCTCGCCGGGGCCGGCTTTTCCCGGAAGCGCGGTTTCGAGGGCGGCCAGATGCCGCTCGTCCGGCGTATCCCGAAGCGCGGCTTCACCAACATCTTCCGGGACGAATACGCGGTCGTCAACCTCGACAGCCTGGCCAAGATCCGGAAGACGGAGATCGGGCCCAAGGAGCTGGTCGAATCCGGCCTGATCAAGAAGGCCTCGGCCCGGGTGAAGGTCCTGGGCCGCGGCGACCTCGCCACGGCCAAGACCGTCCACGCCCATAAGTTCTCGGCCGCGGCCCAGAAGAAAATCCAGGACAAGGGCGGCACGGCCGTCACCATCGGACAAGACTAATGTTGGAAAGCATCCGGAACATCTTCAGCATTCCCGAGCTCAGGCGGCGGGTGATCTTCACCCTGCTTCTCCTGGCGGTCTACCGGATCGGGGGCCAGATCCCCAACCCCGGCCTGAACGCGACCGCCCTGGCCGAATTCTGGCAGGGCCAGAAGGGTTCGCTGTTCGGGTTCATCGATTTGTTCTCCGGCCGGAACATGTCGCGGATGACCATCTTCGCCCTGGGCATCATGCCCTACATCAGCTCGTCGATCATCCTCCAGCTGCTCACTGTCGTCTGGCCCTACCTCGAGCGCCTGTCGAAGGAAGGCGAACTCGGCCGGAAGAAGATCACCCAGTACACCCGGTACGGCACGATCCTCATCTGCGTCATCCAGTCGTTCGGCATCGCCGCGTTCCTGGAAAGGCTGACGACGCCGGCCGGGGCCAGGGTGGTCCCGGGCCCGGGCTGGGGATTCCGGATGCTCACCGTGCTGACCCTGACCACCGGAACGGTGTTCGTCATGTGGCTCGGCGAGCAGATCTCGGAGCGGGGCATCGGCAACGGGATCTCGCTCATCATCTTCGCCGGGATCGTGGTCCGCTTTCCGGCCGGGCTCAGCAGCACGGTCGGCGGGCTCAGGACCGGAGTCATGGACCCCCTGAAGCTTATCTTCCTGGGCGTCCTCATGGTGGCGGTGGTGGCGTTCATCGTCTTCGTCGAGCGGGGCCAGCGGCGCATCCCGGTGTCCTACGCCAAGCGCGTCGTCGGCCGCAAGGTCTACGGCGGCCAGAGCACCCACCTGCCGCTCCGAGTGAACACCGGCGGCGTCATCCCGATCATCTTCGCCGCCTCGGTCATCACCATCCCGGCCACCATGGCCCAGCTCATCAAGGTCCCCATCATCCAGACCATCTCCTCCCAGTTCAGCATGGGCATGCCGCTCTACAACCTGTTCTATGTGGGAGCCATCATCTTCTTCACGTACTTTTACATCTCGATCATCTTCAACCCGGTCGACGTGGCCGACAACCTGCGCAAGTACGGCGGGTTCATTCCCGGCATCCGGCCGGGAAAGAACACCTCCGACTTCATCGACGACGTTCTGTCGCGGATCACCCTGGCCGGCGCCGTCTACCTGGCCCTGGTCGCCATTTTGCCCGAGTTCCTGATCACGGGCCTCAGGGTCCAGTCGCTGCCGTGGATCGGGGCTTGGCTCGACGCCAACCTGCCCAAGTTCTTCACCCAGGGCCTGGGAATCGACTTTCTGTTCGGCGGCACGTCGATCCTGATCGTGGTCGGCGTGGCCATGGACACCATGCAGCAGATCGAGGCCCAGCTCGTGATGCGGCATTACGACGGGTTCATGCGCCGGAGCCGGGTGCGGGGGAGACGCTGATGCGGGTGATCCTCTTGGGCGCGCCCGGAAGCGGAAAGGGAACGGTCGGCGACCGCGTCAGCGAGGCCACCGGATTCCCCAGGATCTCGACGGGAGACCTGCTCCGGGACGCCGTCCGGAAGGACACCCCTCTCGGCCGGAGAGCCAAGGACCAAATGGGCCGCGGCGGGCTGGTCGACGACGCCCTGGTCCTCGAGCTGCTCGGTGAGCGGCTGGCCGCGGCCGACGCCCGGGACGGCTACATCCTCGACGGCTACCCCCGGAACCTGGACCAAGCCAGGTGCCTGGAGGGCCTGGACGGAAAGCGCGCCGAGGTCGTCTTCCTCATCGAGACGGGGGAGGACGTCGTCGTCGAGCGCCTGTCAGGCCGGAGGGTCTGCCCCAACTGCGGCGCCGTCTACAACCTGGTCACGAAGAAGACACGCCGCGAAGGAATCTGCGACGTATGCGGGGCCCACCTCGTCCAGAGGGAGGACGACCGGCCTGAGGTCATTCGGGAGCGCATGCGGACCTACCGGACGCAGACCGAGCCCCTCGTCGCCTACTACCAGGCCAAGGGCGACCTACACAAGGTCGACGGCAACGGCTCGGTGGAGGAGACCTTCTCGCCCATCAAGTCCGTGCTGGCCCGGATGCCGGCCGGCTCGGGAAGGGTCCCGAGGGAGAGGTCATGATCATCCTGAAGTCGGCCGCGGAACTCGACCTCATGCGCCAGAGCAGCCGGATCGTGGCCGACATCCTCGACGAGCTCGAGCCGCTCGTCAAGCCGGGAATCCGGACCCGCGACCTGGACCTCTACGCCGAAAAGAGGACCCGCGAACTAGGCGCCATCCCGGCCTTCAAGGGGTACCGGAACTATCCGGCCTCGGTGTGCGTGTCGGTGAACGAGGAGATCATCCACGGGATCCCCTCGGGGCGTCTGCTCCAGGACGGCGACCTCGTCAGCCTGGATTTCGGCGTGCTCTACGAGGGGTTCTACAGCGATTCGGCCGTCACGGTGCCGGTCGGGCGGGTCAGCCCCGAGGCCCAGAGGCTGATCGCCGCAGCCCGGGAGGGTTTTTTCAGGGGCTTCGAGCAGGTCAGGGACGGGAACAGGCTGTCCGATGTCTCGGCCGCCGTCCAGAAGGCCGTCGAGGCCGCGGGCTTTTCGGTCATCCGGCAATTCGTCGGCCACGGCATCGGCCGCTCGCTCCACGAGGAGCCGCAGGTGCCCAATTTCGGCGTCCCGGGGCGCGGGCCGAAACTCAAGCCGGGCCTGACCCTGGCCATCGAGCCCATGATCGCCGCGGGCGACTGGGAGGTCGAGATCCTGGAGGACGGCTGGACGGCCGTGACCAAGGACCGGAGTCTGTCGGCCCACTACGAGCACACGGTGGCCCTGACGGCCGACGGGCCCGAGATTCTGAGCGCCAGGAGAGGGGACGCGACCCGGCCGGAGATTCCCTCCCACAAGGAGACCCGGTATGCCTAGACAGGACATGTTCGAAGCCGAAGGCGTGGTGCTGGAGACGCTGCCGAACGCGATGTTCCGCGTCGAGCTGGCCAACAAGCACGTCATCCTGGCCCACATCTCCGGCAAGATGCGCAAGCACTTCATCCGCATCCTGCCCGGCGACCGGGTCCTGGTGGAACTCTCCCCCTATGATCTGACCAAGGGGCGTATCACGTATCGTTACAAGTAAGAGGACGGGACGATGAAAGTCAAAGCATCCGTGAAAAAGATCTGCCGGAACTGCAAGATCATCCGCCGCAAGGGGGTCATCCGGGTGATCTGCACCAATCCGCGGCACAAGCAAAGGCAAGGGTAAGACGAGGTCAACATGGCAAGAATCGCAGGCATCACGCTTCCCCCCGACAAGCGCATCGAGATCGGCCTGACGTACATCTACGGGATCGGCCGGTCGAAGTCCAACAAGATCCTGGACGAGGCCAAGATCGACAAGAACAAGAAAGTCAAGGCCCTGACCGAGGACGAGGTCAACAAGATCCGCCAGATCATCGAGAAGCGGGAGAAGATCGAGGGCGACCTCCGCAAGGAGGTCACCATGAACATCAAGAGGCTCGTGGACATCGGATCGTACCGCGGCCTCCGGCACAAGAAGAAACTCCCGACGCGGGGGCAGCGGACCAAGACCAACGCCCGGACCCGGAAGGGCGTCCGGGGCTCGCGGATCAGGAAAATCAAGGAAAAGAAGGCGTAAACAGGGAGCGCACACATGCCCAAAGCCAAGGCCAAGAAAAAGAAAGTCCGGAAGGAAATCGGATACGGGGTGGCCCATATCCAATCGACATTCAACAATACGATCATCACGATCGCCGACCATCAGGGCGGCACCGTTTGCTGGGCCAGCGCGGGAACGGCGGGCTTCAAGGGCGCCCGGAAGGGCACGCCCTTCGCCGCCCAGCTCGCGGCCCGGGACGCGGCCACCAAGGCCAAGGACTACGGCGTGCGCTACGTCGACGTCCGGATCACGGGCCCGGGCGCGGGCCGGGAGTCGTCCATCCGGGCCCTGCAGGCCGCCGGGCTGGAGATCAAGTCCATCAAGGACGTGACGCCCATCCCGCACAACGGCTGCCGCACCCGCCGGAGAAGGCGGGTCTGAGGAGGAGAGGATCATGGCAAAATACGAAGGACCCGATTGCCGGCTCTGCCGGGTGGAAAAAAACAAGCTCTATTTCAAGGGCGCGAAGTGCCTCACGGACAAGTGCCCGATCGAGCGGCGGGCCTATCCTCCGGGCCAGCACGGGCGGTCCCGGAAGAGGATCCTGGGCTATGCCGTCCAGCTTCGGGAGAAGCAGAAGCTCAAGAGGTTTTACGGCATGTCGGAGGAGCAGTTCCACGTCTTCTTCGAGCGCGCCGAGCGTCAAAAAGGGGTCACCGGCGAAAACCTCCTGTCGATGCTGGAGAGGCGGCTGGACAATGTCGTCTATCTCCTGGGATTCTCGCACTCCCGGGGGCACGCCCGCCAGCTCGTCGGGCACGGCCATATCCGGGTCAACGGCCGCAAGGTCGACATCGCGTCGGCCCTGGTGAAGCCCGGGGACGTCGTCGTGTTCCGCGAGCGTTCCGCCAAGAGCGAAGACACGCGGGCCGTCGTGGCCTCGAACAAGAGCAAAACCGTTCCCGGCTGGCTCGAGGTGGATTGGGAGAACATGAAGGGCCGGGTCCTGTCCGTTCCGACGCGTCAGGACGTCACCCTGCCCGTCGAAGAGCATCTGGTGGTCGAGCTTTACTCGAAGTAATGACCTGAGCCGCCCTCGGCGGACATCTCCAGGAGGAGAACACATGAACGAAACGAGTTTTCAAAGGCCGAAGTACCTCGAGTCCGACCTGGAAGCGATGACCGACAAGTACGGTCACTTCCAGGCCCAACCGTTCGAGCGCGGCTACGGTGTCACGGTCGGCAACGCCCTGCGGCGGATCCTTCTGTCATCCATTCCCGGGGCGGCCATCACGGCGGTCCGGATCCGGGGCGTGCTGCACGAATTCTCGACCATTCCCGGTGTCGTCGAGGACGTGACCGATATCATCCTAAACCTCAAGAGCATCCCCCTGAAACTCCGGGGCGAGGAGCCGAAGCGGATGTCCCTCAAGAAGACGGGGCCTGCGGAGGCCGTCGCCGCCGACATCGCTCACGACCCCGATATCGAGATCCTGAACACCGGCATCCATATCGCCTCGCTGGACACCGACGGCAGCCTGGAAATCGAGATGATCGTCAAGAACGGCCGGGGCTACGTGCCCGCGGACCAGAATTACGACGAGGAGCTGAGCCTGGACTTCATCCCGCTGGATTCCTCGCACTCGCCGGTCCTGAAGGTCAACTACCGGGTGGACCCGGCCCGGGTCGGGAAGCGGATCGATTTCGAGCGGCTGAGCCTGGAGATCTGGACGACGGGGGCAATCCGCTCCGCCGACGCCCTGTCGCAGGCCGCCAAGATCATGCGCGACCATCTGGGGATTTTCCTGAACATCGTCGACGAGCCCCTCGAAACCGAGCAGGCCCCGACCAAGAAGGAGATCCCCTTCCTCGGTCAGGCCGACCTCCTGGCCAAGACGATCGACCATCTCGAGCTGTCCGTCCGCTCCAACAACTGCCTGCGTTCGGCCGGCATCGAGAGAATCTACGAGCTCGTGCAGAAAAGCGAGGACGAGCTTCTCAAGACCAAGAACTTCGGCCGCAAGTCCCTGGCCGAGATCAAGGAAACGCTGGACAACCTCGGACTCTCGCTGAACATCGAGCTTCACCCCAAGCTCCTGGAGAGGATTCAGGCGGAGGTCAAGGAAGCCAAGCCGGAGAAGGAGCCCGAAGAATGAGGCATCAAGTCAAGAGGGGTCAACTCAGCCGAAACACCGCCCACAGGAGGGCCCTGCTCCGCAACCTGGTGACCTCCTTCCTCGAGCGGGAACGGATGAGGACGACACTGGCCAAGGCCCGGGCCACCCGGCCCCTGGCGGAAAAGATGATCACGCTGGGCAAGCGGGGCACGCTGCACGCCCGGCGCCAGGCCCTGGCCTACCTGACCAAGGAATCGGCGGTCAAGAAGCTTTTTGACGAGATCGCCCCGCGGTTCTCGGAGAGGCCCGGCGGGTACTCCCGGATCGTTAAGCTCGACAGGAGGGCGGGGGACGGCGCGTCGATGGCCGTGTTGGAACTCGTCGGGTCCGAGTACAAGAAGAAGGCCAAGAAGAAGAAGGAAAAGAAGCCGGCGGCGAAGTAGTCGCCCGAAGCATCGGATAGAGCCGGGTCCGGCGGAACGCCGGGCCCTTTTTTTTGCGGCGCTGGGCCGCCGCCGGTCGACAGGCTTTCCGGGGGACTTATGGTCGCACGGAAAGTGAGGCGGGCTAAGATTTCCCGGCGTCGATGGACAGCCTCTGGCCGACGGCCAGGTCGTCCGTAACGAGACTGTTGGCCGTTTTAATCCTCTCCACGGTCGTGTTGTAGGTCCTGGCCAGCTGGAAGAGCGTGTCGCCCGGCCTGACCACATAGATGATCGTCTCGCCCGGCTTGGCGGCCGGCGGGGGGGAGGCCGGGGGAGTCGAGGGCGCTCCGGCCGTCCCGGGGATCTTGAGTTTCTGGCCGGGGTAGATCAGGCGGGAGCTGCGCAGGCCGTTGATCCGGACAAAGGCCGAAACCGAGGTCCGGTAGCGGCGAGCGATCTGCCCCAGCGTTTCACCCCTTCGGACCGTGTGCCACCCCGAGAAAGCGGCGTCCGGGGGGATGTACTTGGGAAGGCTCGAGCAGGCGGCCAGGGCCTGCTGACAATAGCCCTCGGGAACCCGCAGCTCGTACTCGTAGTTCGGCGTCGAATCGAAGCGCAACTCGGAGTTGAGGATCGTCAGGACGAGCGGGTCGATGCCCAGGGTCTGGGCCAGCCCGGCCAGCTTGACCGGAGAATTGACGCTGATGGTTTCGAACCGGATAGGGGGGTCGGGAGTCGGCAGGTCGAAACCGTATTTTTCGGGATTCTCGATGATCATCACGGCGGCGATGAAGCGGGGCACGTAGCGGGCCGTTTCCCAGGGCAGGTTCCCGAACAGGTCCCAGAAATTGTCGAGGTAGTCGATCCTCTGGGCCCGGATGGTCCTCTGCACGTTGGCCTCGCCGCAGTTGTAGGCGGCCAGGGCCGTCGTCCATTCCCCGAAAATGCCGTGAAGGTCGTTGAGGTGCGTGATGGCGGCCAGGGTGGACTTGACCGGGTCCATGCGCTCGTCGACATACTTGTCCCGCTTGAGTCCGTACCGGTAGCCCGTCGAGGAGATGAACTGCCACATGCCGAGGGCCCTGGCCCGCGACAGGGCCCGGACCTTGAACCAGCTCTCGATCAGCGGGACCCAGACCAGCTGCTCGGGGAGCCCGGCCTTGCGGAGTTCGTCGACGATCATGTCCTTGTACAACCCCGACCGCTTGTACCCCTCCTCGAAGACGCGCCTCTCGACGGTCTGGAAGGAGGCGATCTCCTTGGTCACCCACTGATTTTCCACGAGGGGGATGGAGTTGTTGACCGAGGGCACCGTTGTCATCTGCGTGGCGCTGACCTGCTGGATTCTCTGGGCGATCAGGATCCGCAGGTCGTTCTTGTCCTGGAGAAGGGGCGAGTCGGCCGGGAGGGTCATCTTGAGGATGATGCCGTAGGCCTCGTCGAGCCGCGCCAGGGCGCCGTCCATGTCGCCGCGCTCGAAGGCCGACTGGGCCTCCTGGTAGGCCACGAAGCCGTCTTCGAGAAGCCTGGCCGCCTGCTTTTCGGACTCCTCGCTGGTCAGGACCGGGACCTGGGGATCGCCGTTGATGTCGTCCTTCTCGAGGACCGGCAGCGGCGGGGGGACCTGGGGTTGGACCGCCGGCTCGGCCGGTCGGTCGGCCGCGGGTTTCCCCTCCGGCGCCGGAACCGGGACCTGAGCCGTCTTGACGGCCCTGGCCGCGTGCGAACAGCCGGCCGCGAGGATCGTCAGGGACAGGAAGATTGCACCCCAAACCGATGTCTTTCTGCTAGGTATCATGATGCTGTTCCTATTTATAGCATGGGGGGTGCGGTCAGTCAATCGCCTTCGAGCGGGTTTTCAGGGGAGGGAGCGGCTCCGATGCCAGTTCCAGGCCGTCTCGACGATGGTCCGGAGGGACGAACGGACCGGCTCCCAGCCGAGCACGCGCCCGGCCTTCTCCTTGGAGGCGAGGAGGACGGCCACGTCCCCGGGTCGGCGGGGAAGGATCTGGTAGGGGATCTCGTGTCCGGTGACCTCCCGGGCGACGGAGATGACCTCGAGCACCGAGAAGCCCCGGTTGGTCCCGAGGTTGACGGCGCCGCCGGGCTGTCCGGACTCGAGCGCCTTCAGGGCCAGGACGTGAGCCGCCGCCAGGTCGGCCACGTGGATGTAGTCCCTGACCGCTGTCCCGTCGGGGGTGGGAAAATCGGCCCCGAAAACGCCCAGCCGGTCCGTTTTTCCCAGGGCCCGGAGGAGGATGTTGGGGATGAGATGGCTCTCGGGGTCGTGGCATTCGCCCAGCTCGCCGTCCGGGTCCGCGCCCGCGGCGTTGAAATAGCGGAGCGACAAGGCTTTCAGGCCGTAGGCGCGGCCGTAGTCCTCCAGGACCGTCTCGATCATCAGCTTGGTCCAGCCGTACGGATTGGCCGGGAGGAGCGGGTGGGTCTCGGTGATCGGTATTTCCCTGGGCACCCCGTAGACAGCGGCGCTGGAGGAGAAGATCATCTTGTCGACGCCGGCTTCGAGCATGGCGTCCAAAAGGTTGAGGCTGGAGACGAGGTTGTGCGTGTAGTATTTGCGCGGGTCGGCGCAGGATTCCGCGACCTGGATGAGCGAGGCGAAATGGCAGACGGCCGAGATCTTTCGAGACCGGAAGACCTGGCCCAGGGCCTCCCTGTCCCTGAGGTCCGCCACGACCAGCTCCCTTCCCGTCGCCAGTTCCCGCCTGCCGCCGCTGAGGTTGTCCAGGACCACAACCTCGTACCCGGCCCGGGCCAGTTCCTTGACCGTGTGAGAGCCGATGTAGCCGGCGCCTCCGGCGACGAGAACGGTCATGAGGGCCTCTCTTTCGGCAGTAGCTCGCGGGCCTTCTTCAGGCCGTCGGACCGGGTTTCGAAGGCGCCGTCGAGCTGGAGATCGTAAAGCGTCTTGAGGATCCGGCCCATTCCGGGGCCCGGCGGAACCCCCAGTTTGATGAGGTCCCGGCCCATGATCATCGGCTTGATCGACTCCTTGTTGACTTCGAGCTCCTCGAACTTGCGCCGCAGCCAGCGCGCCTCGCGGTCGAGCCCCCTGAGCATGCGGGTTCTGCGGCCCGCGCGGTCGGCCGCGTCGAGGTCGACGAGGAGGTCGATTTCGCCGCCCACCTCGGCGGCCAGCCTGTTGAAGGCCTTCTTCGTGACCGTATCCCGGTTGAGCCAGAGCTCGGCCGCCCGGTGGTGGGTCCTGATGAGCACGGGGACCATTTTCCCCAGGTCGAAGCCGTTCCAGGAATGGATGCGAAAACGGTCGAGGACTTTCCTGGCCAGCCGCTCGCTGGCGATGTCATGGCCCGGCGAGGTCACGGCCATCCTGCCCCGCTTGTATTCCCAGCGGGTCGTCTTGGCCTTCCCCAGGTCGTGATAGAGGGCGGCCAGGAGCAACGCCAGGGCCTTGGGCCGGTCGAGGCCGGTCAGGCGGACCAGGGCGGCCGCTTGGTCCACCGCCAGCTTCGTGTGCGCCCAGACCGTGTGATGGCCGAAGGCGTCGGTCTCCGGATGGAAGACCGAATCCTGGATGACCAGCGTCAGACGCTCGAGCTCCGGAAAAAGCCGGTCCAGGACGCCCAGGCGGAAGAATTCCTCGAGCCCGACCGATGGCCTGAAAGACATCGACAGGATCTTGAAAAGCTCCTCGTTGACCCTTTCGACGCTGAGGCCGGCCAGGTCGATGCCCCTGGACACGACGTAGATGCCGGGGTCGACGCGAAACCGCAAAACCGAGGCGAACCGGGCGGCCCGAAGGACCCGGAGCGGATCGTCCGGGAACGAGGCCGCGTTCGTCAGCCGGATTCTCCGGGCCAGGGTGTCGGCCCGGCCCCCGAAGGGGTCGATGAGGGCCCAGTCCTTGAGCCGGAGGGCCATGCTGTTGGTCCGGAAGTCGCGGCGGGCCAGGTCCTCCTCGACCGGGAGACCGGGGTCGGCGCTGATGAGGAAGTCCTTGTGGCCCCGGGCGGGGGCGGGGCGGGGGACGTCCCTGCGCGGCAGGGCCACGTCGTAGGTCTTCCCTTTCCGGGTGAACTTGATGATTCCGAAGCTCCTGCCCACCAGGTCGACCCGGCCGTGAGCCTCGAGCTTGCGGACGATGTCCTCGATCCGATGGCGGGCCACCAGGATGTCCACGTCGGGGGAGGGGGTGCCGCGGATGAGATCCCGGACGTAGCCGCCGACGGCGTAGGCGTCACGACCGAAAAGCCGGACGAAGAGCCCGCGGTCCGGGAAATCGAAAGCCGGCCTGGTCATGGGAGCCCCTTCCTTCAGTTTTCGCTCTCGGCCGCAAACTTGGCCAGGACGTCCCTCACGGCGTCCTTGTGGACGACGAACATCAGGCACTTGAGCCGGACATAATCGTCGCGATAGAAGAAATAGCCCTTGTTCGGCCCGTCCCAGGCGTTCGCCCACGAGTCCTTGATCAGGAACCAGGTCTCGGCGCCGGAGTCCTTGTAGCCGACGCAGTGGACGGAATGGTCATCCGTCGTCGACCCCGAGGCGAAGCGCATTTCGCGGCTCGACTGGTCGATGAAGTTCCGCGGGATATCGAACGACGGCACCACGGCGAGATCGTTCGCGCCGCTGTAGCCCGGCTCCGAAAAGTCCACGGCCAGGGCCGCCGTGTACCCTTTCCGCAACGCCCTGAGCAGGGCCAGCCGGAATTCCAGGAGCGGGAGGTTGAGGTAATCGCCGCTGTGCCACCAATTGTCCGGAACCTTGAACTCCGCCCGCTCATGGAACGGCGCGTAGGCGAAGCTGATGAAGGCGACGTAATCCGCCGGAACGAGGCCCAGCACGGCCTCCGAGTACTCCTTCGGAGTCACGGCCCGGCCGTCGACCCGGATCGTCTCCGGCGGCCGGCCCAGATGTTTGTCCAGGATGATCCGGACGCCGGCCAGGGAGGCCTCCTCGTCCCAGGCTCCCCGGTCCGCGAGGCCCGTGAGGTAAGTCTTGAACTCGCGGAAAAGGGCCCGGTGGTCATGGCCCGTCCGGCCGTCGGGCAGTCCGCTGTAGGCCGAGGCCGGGACGATCCCGTGCTCGGCGACACGCTGCAGCGCCGAGTTCGGCTCCGACCCCTCGCCCAGGAAGGAGTCCCCCTTCTCCCGGACAAACCGCCTGGCTTTTTCGACGTACTCCCAGTAGACCGTGTGCATCTCGGACAGCTTGACCTCGGCCCTGCCCATCCGCCTCAACTCGGATTCGAGGAGCGAGGTCGCCGCGAACGCCCAGCAGGTCCCCGTCTCGCCCTGCCGGACCGGAGGCAGATGAAAGAAACGCACGAACTCGGCGGGGCCAGAGGGTCTTTCGACCCCGGCCATGGCCATGGTCAGGACGCGGCCCGTGTCTGCGCCGCCCGGTTTCACGGTGTAGACGGCTTCGTCGCGGCCCAGGGTTTCGGCGACCTGCTCGCCTCTGCTCGCGGGCTGCCGGCCCCGGCACGAGCCGAAAAGGACCGCCAACGACGCCAGAAGGACGGCCGGAGCCGCCGATCGTTTCTTCATGATGTTTCTCCAGGCGGCCGGGCCGCCACGGTTCAGGCCTTCATTATAGGGGACACGCCCCTCCGGTTCAATGCGGAATTCGGCCCGGAATTATGAGTTGTTTCGGCCGTTCGATTCGTGTATCTTAAGGGACGTCATGAAGCGACTCGAGTCCGGGTCCGGCTGCCGCCGGGCCTCTCTGGCGTTCCTGGCCGCCCTGCTGGGCGTGGCGGGCCTTGTCACGCGTCCTCCCGCCGCGGCCGCGGCCAAGGAGGACATCGTCCTCGCGCTCAAGGACAAGGAGATCCGGAACCTGAGCTCGGCCGGGCTGACCCTGGTGTTCGGTATCGGTGTCGACAACAAGTCGTCGACGGGCCGGGAGCTGGTCCGCTACCGGCTGCGGTTCACCGTTGGGCAGCGCGAGTTCCTGAACATGGACGTCGGCCTGGACGAGCCGATCGCCGTTCCGGCCGGCCGGGAAACGCTGGTCGCGCTGCCCGTCAAGATCACCTATGCGCTGCTGTTCCAGGCGGTCGGGCCCATCGAGGACAAGGCTTTGTGCGACCTCGTGGGCGACATGATTTTCGCCGACGCCCGGAAGAGAGAGGACAAGGTGTCCTTCGCCTACCCGGCGGAATTTCCCATTTTCAGGGACCCGGAAATCGAGTGCCTGCCCCTCAAGGTCAACGACCTCACAGTCGGCGGGGCCGACGTCGTCTTCCGCCCCCGATTTGCCAACCCCAACCGCTATGAGCTCCTGATCGAGAGGATCAGCTACCGGCTGTATTTCGGGAGCACGCTGGTCGACGAGGGGCTCGTCCCCGGGGACAAGGCCGTCCCCGCGGCCGGAGAAAAAGCCTTCAGCCTGCCCTTTATCCTGGATTTTTTCGAGGCGGGTGACGAGATCCGGGAGGATTTCAAGAAGCCGGCTTTCGCCTGCCGCTTTGCCGGAGAGATCACCATCTCGTCCGTCTGGGGGCCTCTCATGGTCCGTTTCGACAAGAATCTGAACCTAGCCGTCCAGAAGCCGGGCTGAGCGGCGGCCGGCCCGCGTCCGATCCGGGGCCGGCCCGCCCGGAGTCCTGATCAGCCGGGCCCAGTCCGGGAATTCAGGACGGGCGATCCTCCCGGCTCAGAACCAGTAGTTGAACGCTCCCGTTATGGCCAGGCCGCTCAGGTCGAACTTGTCGAAGTCGAGGAAGGCGCCGGTGAGCTTGCCCTTCACGAAGTGGTAGAGCCCCTGCGCCTCGAGCGTCACCCGGTAGCCGAGCGGCACCCTAATGCCGGCGAAGACCTGGGCCCCGAGACTTGCGTGGCTCTCCCGGGCGTTGATGGGCTGGATCGGATAGATCGAAACCTCGCCGAGCACGGGGTCGTCGTAGATGTATTCGTCGTTGAAATCGATGATCTCACCGCGCATCCGGACCCGCCAGAAGTAGACTCCGCCTCCGCCGCCGACATAGGGGATGATCCTGGTCCTCCGGCCGAGCGGGGTGAGGGTCAGCGAAAGAGTCAGGGGAATCATGGAGACATTGAACGTGTGGAGCACGTCGAAGGCCTCGGGGTCGGACAGGTAGTCGGCCGCGGGGGCGGCGAAGTCGCCCTCGACGAAGGGGAGTCCGACCCAGTCCAGGTAGTAGCCGACGTTGTCCTTTGAATAGGTGTCGATGGAAATGGATATGCTGAGCTGGTTCGTCAGAAACCGCTCATACGAAGCTCCGTAGATAGCCGCCCGGAAATCGGATTTCTGGAAACTCATCTGGTCGAGTTCGATGGCCCAGAGGCTGTTCGGGTGGGACACGATGTTGGTCGGAGGCATCGGCCAAAAATAGCCGAGCCTGAGGGAAAACGTGTCGGCCTGCAGGAGCGAGGGAATACACAGGGCAAGGGCCACGGCCAAAACGGTCAGTTTTTTCATGGTTACATCTCCTTTGGCACCAATTATAGCAAAAACCGTGCCAGACAGGCTGTTCCCGGTTTTCAGGCGGCCGGTCCGACGCCGGTGTGGCCAAAAAAGGTCAAGTGTCCTCCGGCCGCGGTCCCCGGCGGGGCGAGTTGACTTTTCGGCCCCGCGCCCGTACCATTTCCGAGAGGAGGATTCGTCCCTGAAGACCCGCATACTGGCCGTCGACCCGGCCGGAGACAACCGCGCCCTGATCGAGGAGGCGGCGGAGTCCCTGGTCGGGCACAAGGTCATGGCCTTTCCCACGGAAACGTTTTACGGCCTGGGGGCGGCCGCGCTCTCGGCCGAGGGGGTCGGCCAGGTCTATGCCTTGAAGAGGCGGGACCCCGCCAAACCCCTGCCGCTCATCGCTTCCGACCTGGACATGGTGCGCTACATCACCGCCTCCCTGCCCCTGGTTTTCTGGGCCCTGGCCGAGGAGTTCTGGCCGGGCCCGCTGACGTGCGTCCTGGAGGCTGCCCCCTTCCTGCCGGCCTTCCTGACCGGGCCCGGCGGGTCCCTCGCCGTCCGGGTTCCTCCCGTCTCCTGGCTCAGGGCCCTGGCCTACGAGATCTGCCAGCCGCTCACCGCCACCAGCGCCAACATTTCGGGCGGTCCGGAAATCGCCGACGCGGCCGAAGTGCGGACCCTTTTCGAAGGGAAAGTCGACCTGATCGTCGACGGGGGGAGAACTCCCGGCGGCAGGCCTTCGACGATCGTGGACCTGACTTGCGACCCGGCCCGGATCCTTCGCGAGGGGGCGATCCCGGCCGGCCGGATAAAGACGGCCGTCGACGCGGCTCACAAATAGGGCGCCCGGGACGCCCTGAGCCCGGACGATGCCCCAAAACGCCGCGATTGGCCGTCCGAAAGGCCCCGATACAGCGCCCGGTCTGGACAATGCGGCTTTGCTTAGGGCGTGGACTGATGCGATTTCCTGATTTGGGAACCGGCATTCCGCAGACCAAGCCCTTTCCCTCAGGATGACCGGCCTCTCGTAAGCCCCGTTTCTCGGGGGGACAGGCCTCCCGGCTTCCGGGTTCGAACCCGGCCCGCGGGACGACCGCCTACTTCACCGGGGTCCCGGCCGGGACCTCGCGGTCGAAGAAGGGGATGACGGCCTTGTCGTCGACGACCGCGGCCAGCAGCATGGCCTGCGATTCGATGCCGCGGATGACGGCCGGCTTCAAGTTAACGATGACGATGAGCCTCTTGCCCATGAGGTCCTCCGGAGAATAGGTCTCCGCTACGCCGGCCACCATGGTCCTGGTTTCGGTCCCGATATCGACCTCGAGCTTGAGGAGCTTCGTGGCGCCGGGAATGCGCTCGGCCTTCAGAATATGGGCCACCCTGAGGTCCATCCGTTTGAATTCGTCGAAGGTGATGATGTCCATCGGCTTTCGCGCCTCCTTTCGGGGCTCGGGCCCGGGGGGCCTTCGTGACTCGACTCCGGGCTCGGCGTGGGCCTTGTCAAAGCCCGCTTCTGCGCCGTCCTTGCCTCTGGCGTCTTCAGCAAGAAACGTTTCGAGGTCGACCCTCGGGAAGAGGGCTTCGGGCGAAGCGGTTCGCCGGCCGGGCTCGAAGCCGTCGAAGCGGAAGTCGGCGTAGAGGACCCCGGCCGGAGTCTGTTCTTCGCCGAGGAGGCCCCAAATCTTGGCAGCCGACCCCGGCATGACGGGGAAAACGAGATAGCCAAGCGCGCGGATGGCGGCCGCCGCCTGGAGCAGGACCCGGGCCAGCCGCGGCCTGCGCCCGGCATCCCGGGCCAGGATCCAGGGCTCGTTGTCGGCCAGGTACTTGTTGACGCCGCCGATATAGACCCAGATGTCCTCGAGGGCCCTGTTCACGGTGCAGCTCTCGTAATGATCGAAAACCCGGGCTTTGAGCGCCTCGAACTCCGTCTCGAGCCTCAGGTCCTCGGCCGACGGGCCCTCGGGGCCCGTGATCCGCCCGCCGAAGTAGTTCCGGATCATGGTCAGGGTGCGGTGCACGAGGTTGCCCAGGTCGTTGGCGAGGTCGGAATTGGCCCGGTGCAGGAAGGCCTCGTGGGAGAAATTGCCGTCCTGGCCGATCGGAATTTCCCGAAGCAGGAAGTACCGGAGGGGGTCCGGACCGAACGTCTTCAGGATGACTTCCGGGTCCAGGACGTTGCCCCGGGACTTGGACATCTTGGTGTCGTCCCTGAGCCACCATCCGTGCCCGAAGACGGTCCGCGGCAGGGCGAACCCCCCCGCCATGAGGAAGGCCGGCCAGTAGACGGCGTGGAACCGGAGGATGTCCTTGCCGACCAGGTGGACGTCGGCGGGCCAGAACTTCTCGTAGAGCGGCATGTCCCAGTCATAACCGATGCCCGTGAGATAGTTGTGGAGGGCGTCGAACCAGACGTAAATGGTGTGGCCCGGATCGCCGGGAACCGGGACGCCCCATTTCACCGTCGTTCGGGTGATGCTCAGGTTTTTGAGCCCTCCGGCGACGAAGCTCGTGACCTCGTTCATCCGGCTCTGGGGCCTGACGAACTCCGGGTGGGCGGCGTAGTGATCGAGAAGCCGTTGCCGGTAGGCCGACAGCCGGAAGAAATAGGTTTCCTCGGAGACGAGGGCCGCCTTCTTGCCGCAATCCGGGCAGGTCTTGCAGTTTTCGCTGTCGAGCGGCACGTCCTCGGGCAGAAAATTCTCGTCCGAGACGCAGTACCAGCCCCGGTATTCGCCCTTGTAGATGTCGCCCGAGTCGACGAGCTTCTGGAAGAGCTTCTGGACGCCGCGCTCGTGGAATTCCATGGTCGTCCGGATGAAGAAGTCGTAGGAGATGTCGAGCGCCTTCCAAAGGTCCAGGGCCCGGGTGACGACGGAGTCGGCCAGGGCCTTGGGCGTCAGGCCCTTCTCGGCCGCCGCCTTCTCGATCTTCTGGCCGTGCTCGTCGGTCCCCGTCAGGAAAAAGACCTCCCGGCCGGCCTGCTTGTGAAACCTGGCCAGGGTATCGGCGATGATCGTCGTGTAGGCGTGCCCGATGTGGGGAACGTCGTTGACGTAATAGATCGGCGTCGTAACGTAGAAGGTCCGGTCAGAATTCTTTGCCACTGATTGTTCCTCCGCGGATGAGCATCATGGCCTCGGCCCGGGTGGCCGGGCTGGACCGGAACGACCCCCGGACGGCCGATGTCACCGTGATCGACTTGGGTTTCTTGGCTCCGCGCATGGACATGCACATGTGCTCGGCCTCGATCACGACCATGACGCCCAGGGGCTTCAGGTGCCCTTCGAGGAGGTCGGCGACCTGTTTCGTCAGCCGCTCCTGGACCTGAAGCCGCCTTGAGAGCTCCTCGACGACCCGGGCGATCTTGCTCAGGCCGACGATCCGCCCGCCTTTCGGGATGTAGGCCACGTGGGCTACGCCCGCGAACGGCAGAAGGTGATGTTCGCACATGGAATACAGCGGGATGTTCTTGATCAGGACCATTTCGTCGTGCTTCTCGTCCTCGATGACCCGAAGGTTCCGCGTCGCCGCCTCTTCGGTGCCGCCCAGGATCTCGGCGAACATACTGGCCACCCGCTTCGGGGTGGCCCGGATCCCCGGTCGCTCGGGGTCCTCCCCGACGCCCTCCAGGACGAGCTTGACGCCGCGCTCGATCTTCTTGAGGTCCATGTGTGCTCCTTGACCCGCTCCGGAACCCTCACCGTTTGCGGAAGTACGCTCCGACGGCCCGCTGTGCGATCTCCTTGACCGGGCGGCGCGTCTCGCGGGACGCCCTCAGGCAATCCTCGTACTCGGGCTGGACGTTGACCGCTCGTCCGCCGATCGAGCCGACCTTGACGCCGACCGGACGGCCGGCCACCCGGACGGTCTGACTATCGCGGGCCAGGACCCGTCGCTCCACGGGATAATAGCGGACGCCGATGGAGGTGGTTTCCCTGAAGACGGCCTCTATGAGTCCATCCATTTTATCAATTGCGGCCAGCAGGGTCAATTTGGTGCCCAGCCTGTTTTTCTTCATGACGACGGGCGAGAGCGTGGCGTCGAGGGCGCCCTCGGCGAGCGCCGTCTCGATGAAATGGGCCAGGAGCTGCGGCGAGGCGTCGTCCATCGTCGCCTCGATCACGAAAACCCGCCTCTCGGCCCGGACGTGCCGGACGTCGCCCGAGAACACCCGCAGGACGTTCGGGGCCTGGGCGAAGTCCCGCCCCCCGGCGCCGCAGCCGATCCGGTCGTACACGAGCTCCGGAAAACGCGTGAAGGACCCGGCCAGGGTCGTGACGATGGCCGCGCCCGTCGGAGTTACGAGCTCCGACTCCACCCAGGCCGAATAGACCGGGACGCCCGTCAGCAGCTCCGCCACAGCCGGAGGAGGGACGGGAAGCACCCCGTGGGAGGTCTTCACCCAGCCCGACCCCACGTTGAGGGGCGAGCAGCGGAATTCCCCCATGTCCAGTGTTTCGGCCAGCCAGGCGCTGCCGGCGATGTCGATGAGCGCGTCGTCGGCCCCCGCCTCGTGAAGGTGGGTGCTCCGGAAGGCGTGTCCATGAACCTTGGCCTCGGCCCGGAAGAGCCTCTTGAAGATCGCCATGGTCCGGTCCTTCACGGCCGGGGAGAACCGGCTCCTGAGGACGAGGCGCTCGACGTCGGCGAACGTCCGATGGGCCGGCCGGGACTGCCCGACGCGGACGTCCACCTTGATGGCCCGGAGCCCGCAGCGCCGGACGCGGCGGACCGCAATCGTGACGGGGAGCCGGAGCCCGGCCATTTTCTCCTTGAACCGGGCCGGCTCGACGCCCAGGTCCAGCAGCGCCCCGAGAATCATGTCGCCGCTGAGTCCGGAGGAGCCGTCGAAGTAGGCGTATTTCATGATCGTCCCTTTTCGGGCCCGGCCCCGCCGGCCCGTCGCCCGGCCCGGATCCGACGGTCGAGGAGAGGCAGGATTTCACCCGCCCGGCCCGGAAAATAGATATCGGCGCGGGCTGTCAGCGGAGTGGGCTCCAGGTTGATTTCGATGATCAGGGCCCCGGCCCGGGCGGCCACGAGAGGCAGGGAGGCCGCGGGTTGGACGACGGCCGAGGTCCCAACGACGAACATGGCCCTGCAGGCCGCGCTCGCGGCGAAGGCCGCGTCAAGCACTTCGGGGTCGAGCCCTTCGCCGAACCAGACCACATGAGGCCGCAGCATGGCCCCGCAGTCGGGGCAGGCCGGGGGGATTTCGGGCAGAGGCGTGTCGTGGATATCGAATATGGTGTTTTCGCGTGTGCAGCGAAGCTTCCAGATGTTCCCGTGGAGTTCGATGACCTTCCGCGATCCGGCTTTCCGGTGGAGCCCGTCGACGTTCTGGGTGATGAGACTGAAATCGTCGAAGAGGCTCTCCCAGCCCGCCAGGACCTGATGACCGGGGTTGGGTTCGACGGGCGCGATGAGCCCCCGCCGCCAATCGTACCATTCCCAGACGAGGGCGGGGTCGCGGGCGAACGCTTCGGGAGTGGCCAGCTCCTCGGCCCGGAATTGCTTCCACAGACCCTCTCGGCCGCGGAAGGTGGGGACTCCCGATTCGGCCGAAATGCCGGCTCCGGTCAGGACGGCGACGCTCCGCGTATCGGCAAGCAGTTCGGCCAGCGAGTCGATCTTATCGTCTTTCATGACGCTGAATTCGCCCCCTAGGATAGCCTTTTCCGCGGCCAGGGTCAATCGGGGCGTCCTCGGGCCCGGCCGGCGATCGGAATTCCCGGCGCCCGGAGAAAAAGGCATCAGCCGGCGGTTTGCGGGCGCACCGAGAGCTTGACTTGAATCGGCCGAAAAAGGTATATGAGGACGAGGAGGGCGCATGACCGACGCGAACGGTGCGGATTCGAGCCGCGCCTCGATCGGCATTCTCGGCGGCACCGGGTTGTACGAGATCGAGGGCCTCCGCGACGTCCGGGAACTCCGTCTCGAAACCCCTTTCGGCGACCCTTCGGACGATTTCGTCGTGGGCACCCTGGAGGGCAGGAGGGTGGCCTTCCTGAGCCGCCACGGCAGGGGCCACAGGCTGCTGCCGGGCGAAATCAACTACCGGGCCAACATCTACGGGTTCAAGGTTTTGGGGGCGGCCCGGGTCATTTCCGTCAACTCCGTGGGTTCCCTCAGGGAGGACATCCGCCCCCGGGATATCGTCCTGCCGGACCAGTTCTATGACCGGACCCGGCGGGCCGGCACGTTTTTCGGAGACGGCCTGGTGGCCCATATCGGGCTCGCCGAGCCGACCTGCCCGGCCCTCTCCCGGGCCCTCCACGAAACCGCCGCCGGCCTGGGTCTTCGCTCCCATCTGGGCGGGACGTACATCTGCATCGAGGGTCCCGCGTTCTCGACCAAGTCGGAGTCCCGGATCTATCGCGGCTGGGGGTGCGACGTCATAGGCATGACCGCCGCGACCGAAGCCAAGCTCAGCCGCGAGGCCGAGATCTGCTATGCGACCATGAATCTCGTCACCGATTACGACGTCTGGCGGGCCGGCGAGGAGACCGTTTCCGTCGAGCTCATCATGGCCAATATGGCCCGGAACATCGCCAACGCCAAGGCCGTCATCAAGGCCGCCGTGGCCGGCCTGCCTCCGGAGGGAGAGGCCGCCTGCGAATGCGGCCGGGCCCTGGAGAACACGATCGTCACCAGGCCCGAGCTCGTCCCCGCCGAAACCCTGGAGCGGCTCGGGCTGCTCGTCGGCAGGTATCTCAAGCGCTGATCGGATAAGTGAAACATGAGCCTCGTCATCGTCGGGTCCGTGGCCTTCGACACCATCGAAACGCCCTTCTGCCGCCGCGAAAAGATCGTCGGCGGCTCGGGAACGTATTGCGCCCTGGCCGCGAGCTGCTTCACCCGCCCCCGGCTGGTGGGGGTCGTCGGCCGCGATTTTCCGAAGAAGACCGTCTCCCTGCTCCGCGCCCGGCACGTGGACCTGCGGGGCCTGGCGGTGCGGCGCGGCAAGACGTTCCACTGGGAAGGCCGCTACGCGGCCGACCCCAACGTCCGGACGACGATCCGGACCGATCTCAATGTCTTCGCCGACTTTAGGCCGGAGGTTCCGCCCGCCTACGCGCGGTCCGGCATCGTGTTCCTGGCCAACATCGACCCGGACGGGCAGGAGTTCATCCTCCGCCAGTTCAAGTCCCCCTCGCTGGTGGCCATGGACACCATCCGCTTCTGGATCGAGACCAAGCGGGACTCCCTGATCCGCGAGCTCGGCCGGGTCAATGTCCTTTTCGCCAACGACGAGGAGGCCAAGCTGCTGTCCGGGGAGAGCAACCTGATCAAGGCCGGCCGGGCCCTGCTCTCGTTCGGCCCGAGCCTCGTCGCTCTGAAGAAGGGCGAGCACGGGGCCCTCGTCTTCGGCCGGAATTTCACATTCGGAGCGCTGGCCCATCCCGAGGCCCACGTCGTCGACCCGACCGGGGCCGGGGACAGTTTTGCGGGCGGCTTCCTGGGTTACCTGGACCGGGCGGGTCGCTTCAGTCCGCGGGAGTTCCGGAGGGCCACCGTCTACGGCAGCGTCCTGGCCTCGTTCGCCATCGAGGATTTCGGCATCGAACGCCTGACGGCCCTTGACTGCGAGGCGATCGAGGCCAGGTATCGCGAGTTCAAGCGATTCACGGCATTCTGAAAAACAGCCGCCGGCTTTCGCCGGCGGGACCAGACGCGAGGGAGGAGTTATGGCCGACACGAAACTGCCCGTCGAACCCTACAAGATCAAGGCGGTCGAGCCGATCCGTTCAATCCCGCGCAGGGAGCGCGAAGCCATCCTCGCCCAAGCGGGCTTCAACGTGTTCGGCATCCCGGCCGAGAAGGTTTATATCGACCTCCTGACCGACTCCGGGACTTCGGCCATGAGCGACAGCCAGTGGGCGGGTCTGATGATTGGCGACGAGTCCTACGCGGGGGCCAGAAATTTCTTCAACCTGGAAAAGAGCGTCCAGACGGTCTTCGGGTTCACCCACGTCATCCCCACTCATCAGGGCCGGGCGGCCGAACGCGTCCTCTTCGGAGCCCTGGTCAAGAAGGGCGATTACGTTCCGAACAACATCCATTTCGATACGACCCGGGCCAATGTGGAGTTCCTGGGGGCCAGAGCGGTGGACCTGGCCCGCGCGGAGGCTTACGACCCCGACGCGGACCTGCCCTTCAAGGGCGAAATCGACGTCGCCAGGCTGAAGAAATTCATCGAGGCCAAGGGCGCCCGCAAAGTGCCCATGGTCATGATGACCGTGACCAACAACAGCGGCGGGGGCCAGCCCGTCTCCCTCAAGAACCTCAGGGAGGTCAGCGGCGTCTGCGCGCATCACGACATCCCGTTTTTCCTCGACGCGTGCCGGTTCGCCGAGAACGCCTATTTCATCAAGCGGCGGGAGAAGGGATACGAGAAGAAGAGCATTCTGGAGATCGCCCAGGAGATGTTCTCCTACGCCGACGGGGCGACCATGAGCGGCAAGAAGGACGGGCTGGTCAACATCGGGGGATTCGTCACTTTTGACGACGATGCGCTGGCAGAAAAGATCAAGAATCTGCTCATCATCAGCGAGGGCTTTCCGACCTACGGCGGGCTGGCCGGCCGGGACCTGGAGGCCATGGCCCGGGGTCTCCTCGAGGCGCTGGACGAAGACTATCTCGAGCACCGGACGGCCCAGGTGGCCTATCTGGGCGGGAGGCTGGACGAGGCCGGAGTCCCGGTGCTCAAGCCCTTCGGCGGCCATGCCGTGTACGTGCTGGCCGACCGGTTCCTGCCGCACATCCCGAGGCCCCGGTACCCGGCCTGGGCCCTGGCCGTCGCCCTGTACAGGGAATCGGGAATCCGCGGCGTCGAGATCGGGGGCGTGATGTTCGGCCGCAGGGAGGGAAAGGGCAAGAAAGAGGTCTACCCGGCCCTGGAGATGGTCCGCCTGGCCATTCCCAGGCGCGTCTACACCGTTTCACATCTGGACTACGTCGCCGAGGCGCTGGCGGACCTCCATAAGAACCGGGACAAGATCCGGGGGCTGAGAATCGTCAGGGAATCCCCGTTCCTGCGCCATTTCACGGTCCGGCTCGAAGAAATATAGGCCTCGGGAACAGCGCTCAGTCCAGGCCGGGGTTTTTCACGCTCCGAAGGCGGGAGATTCGGGCTTATCCCCGCTTCCTCGGTTCTGCGCCGTCCCCTTCGGCCGGTAGAAAGGAATCACGATCTCTTCTTCTATAGGCGGACGCGGCTGCCGGGCTCGACGCGCAGGTCGAGGCTGCCGATGCCGGCATCGATGCTGACGTCGATGGTGACTTCGCTGTGTCCGTAGGCGTCGTTCCTGTAAACCCCGCCCGACTTGACGAGCCCGCTGGCGTTGACCGACCCGATCCCGCCGTCCACTTCGACCCGGACCCCGATTTCGGCCGGAAGGTAGATCGTCCCGCTGCCGATCCCCCCGTTGATGTTGACGTTGAATCCCTTGGCCCGCGAGCCGCTGAGGTCGAGGGTCATTCGGCCGACGCCCATGTCGACGTCCAGGCTTTCGAGCTCGAGTCCGCGCAAGTCGAGGCGGCTCTCGCCGGCGCCCAGGTTGACCCGAAGGTCCAGCGGGATCGAGTCGCTGAAGCGCAGGTCCCACTCGTTCACCACCCGGCCGATGCTGAAGCCGCTGTGATGGCGGCGACCCACCTCGAGGACGCCGGTGGTTCCGGCGACCCGGTAATCGACGACCGGCTTGAGGCGCTCGCGGTTGTAGCGGAAAGCGGCCTCCATCAGCGCGGCCTGCTCCGCTCCCGAGAGCTTCAGCTCTCCCGCGCCCATCCTGATTTCGATTTCGGCCCGCGCCGCTCCCTCGGCGGCCACGGTCCGGCTTTCGGTCCGCGTCGGCCCCGATTCCCCGCAGGCGACGAAAAGTCCCGCCGCGGCCAGGACGGCCGTTGCTGCTCTCGCGATGTTCATTTTTCGACCTCCCCCGCACCGTTCATTGATCGATCCGGGCTCTTTCACTGAGGTATACGAAAAACCCCGCCCCCGGGTTCAGGCAGTCAGGGGGTCCGGATTTTCTTGGCCGGCATTTTCCGCCCGCCCTGGTCGAGCACAAGACCCGTCACCCGGCCCGCCGGGTCTTTCACGAACTCGACTTGGGCGTCCACGACCTTGAGGAAAAACCTGGTTTCGGATTCCGGGAACAGCTCGACCTCCTGCTGACCGGTGGCTTGGGAGAAAAGGCGGCCGTCTCTCTTCAGGACCGTGATGATGAACCCGGGGGAGAGTTCGTAGTCGCCGATATAGGCGTCATAGACGGCGGAGTCGACCGAAACCTCTTCGCGCTGAGCCGGCAGGGCTTTGCCGGTCTTCCTGAAGACCTGAACCGGCCCGATCCTCTCCACGGCCCTCAGGCTCTCGACGTTCCCCGCGGCATTCTTGCCGACAAGGAGCCGGGTCGGCCGGTCCGCCAAAAAGAGATCGAGCGGCGAAGCCGCTAGGAGATCGTGTTTGGCTCCGCCGGCGCGCTGGGCGAAGAGCTTCCCCCCTTCGGCGAAAACGTTGAGGATCTGACCGATTTCGTTTTGATAGACCCCCTGGATCGCGGTCATCTCTCCCTCGGTCAGCTTGACGGGCTTTCGCTCCGGCTCGGGCAGGCCCAGGACCAGCCGGGCGATCTTGACGGCCCGCGGTTCGGGATCGCGGCCGGCCGCGGCGCTGTTGGTCAGGATGGCCAGGAACATCCCGTCGTCGGGAAGCGTCATCTCGTAGGACGTGAAGCCGTTGATGCCGCCGCCGTGCTCGATCGACCTATGGCCTTCGAAATCGGCTATGAACCAGCCGTAGCCGTATCCGGAGGATTCGCCGCCCTCGAGCCGGTAGGGAGTGAACGCCCGGTCCAGCCATTCCTTCTTCAACAGGCGGCCCGAAAACACGGCCTCGCTCCAGATGGCCAGGTCGTCAACGCTGGACATCAGAGAACCGGCCGCGTAGGGCTGGCTCATGCTCAGATAGGGGGCATTGATGAAGGCGCCGCCGTCCATCTGGTAGCCGCGGACCCGGCCCGGAACGACCCTCTCCGTATGGTCGTAGGACGAATGCGTCATCCCCAGCGGCTCGAAGATCCGCTTCCACACGAAGTCCTCGTAGGTCAGCCCGGACGCTTTTTCGATGATCGCCCCCAGCAGGATATAGCCCGAATTGTTGTAGGCCCAGCGCGTTCCGGGCTCGAACCCCATAGGCTTGTCCTTGAAGAGGTCGATGAGCCCGGCGAGCGTAAAGTCCTTGCGCCAGAGCGGCAGCCACTCCGCCATGTCGGTGTAGCTCTGGATGCCCGAGGTGTGGGTCAACAGGTGCTCGACCGTGATCGTCCGCCCCTGTGTGGGATAGTCGGGCAGGAACTTCGTGATCTCGTCCTGGAGGGAGAGCCGGCCCTGTTCGGCAAGCATGAGAACGGACACGGCCGTGAACTGCTTGGTGATGGACCCCAGCCGGAAAATCATGCCGGGCTTGACCTCGACCCGGAGCTCGAGGTCGGCCAGCCCGTAACCCTTGCGGAAGATCGTCCGCCCGTCTTTCCGGACGAGGATGGCGGCTCCCGGCTCTCCCGGTTTGTAAACCTCCGACATGACCAAGTCGATCTTTTGGGCCAGCCCGTCCCCGGACGGGAGCTGGGTTTCGGCCGGCCCCGCCGCGAGGGGAAGGGCGAGGCAGGCGCAGAGCCACAGGATGACCTTATTCTTAGGCACGGTCGAACCTCCGATCGAGGGATGTCGCCATTATACTACGAGACGATCCCCGGAGGGTTCCTCCCCGGGGCGCAGGCCCCGGGGAGCCGCTTTTCAAGGTCGGTGTCCGTTGCCGTTTCCGTCGTAGGCGCTGATGTCCAGGAATCCGTGCCCGGAAAGGTTGAAGAGGATGACGGTTTCCCGCCCGCCGGATTTCGCCTCGAGAGCCTCCTCTATCGCCACGGCGACGGCGTGCGCGGACTCGGGAGCCGGCAGGATGCCCTCGGTCCGCATGAACAGGGTCGCCGCGTCGAAGACGGCCTTCTGGTCGACGGCCCGGGGCTGGACGATTCCCGACTTGACGAGGTGGCTCACGAGCGGGGCCATGCCATGATACCGGAGCCCGCCGGCGTGAAGGGGGGGCGGGACGAACTCCCTGCCCAGCGTGTGCATGAAGAGGAGGGGAGTCAGGCCGACGCTGTCCCCATTGTCGTAGCGAAGGCGCCCTCGGGTCAGAGTGGGGCAGGCGTCCGGCTCGACGGCCAGGAAGCGGGTCGGTCGGCCTTCCGTGAGCGTCCGGCGCACGAACGGGAAGGCCAGGCCGGCGAAGTTCGAGCCCCCGCCGACGCAGCCGATGACGGCGTCCGGCGCCGCGCCCAGTTCGGCCATTTGCCTCTCGGCCTCCAGCCCGATGATTGACTGGTGCATGAGTACGGCATCGAGAACCGAACCCAGGGAATACTTGACCCCCGGATTCCGGGCCGCGACCTCGACGGCCTCGGAAATGGCGATGCCGAGGCTGCCGGGGTGGTCGTGGTCGGCGGCGTAGAAGGTCCGTCCGGCCTCGGTCGCTTCGCTGGGGCTCTCGTGGACGGTGCCTCCGAACATCTCCATGATGACCCGGCGGCCCGGCTTCTGGCGGAAGCTGGAGCGAACCATGAAGACCTCGGTCGATATCCCGAAGCGTGAGCAGGCGTAGGCAAGGGCGGACCCCCATTGTCCCGCCCCGGTTTCCGTGGCCAGCGCCGTGACGCCCTCGGCGGCCGCGAGATGGGCCTGCATGATGGCGGTGTTCGTCTTGTGGCTTCCGACGGGACCCACGCCTTCGTACTTGTAAAAGATCCGGGCGGGGGTGTCGAGATAGCGTTTCAAGGCGCCGGCGTAGACAAGCGGCGTCGGCCGGAACACCGAGTAGGCCTCCAGGACGGCTTCGGGTATCGGCACCTCTCTTTCGAGAGTGCCTTCATGGGCGATGAACCCCCTGGGGAATATAGGTTCGAGGTCTTCGGGTTTCAGGGGCTGCCGGGTGGCAGGGTGGAGCGGCGGTTCCGGGAGTTCGGGCAGGTCGGCCTTGATGTTGTAATAGGATCCCGGCAGATACTCGGGATTGCGCGACGCGTATCGCATGACGTTGTCTCCTTTCGTTTTTCTCTCCGCCCGGAGGCGACGGTCGCCGGTCCGGGGGATGAGGCCTCGGTTCGGGGATCTGTTCGGACTGGTCCCTCGTCGGGGAGAATGGGCGGGGAAAACAGGCTTAAAGGGCGGACGGAGCCGCCCACCAGAGCCGGGAAAGGACGACGATCGCGCAGGGCGCGTGGCCCGGGATTTCGAGAACAGCGCGATCGAACATGAGGGCGCATTATAGCAGACCGCCCCAGCGTGTCAAGAGGCCGCGGAGCCGGGCCCGGGAGGCCCTCTCCGTCCGGACGGGCTGCATGGGGTGGCGCTTGCGTCGGGCCGGCATATCTGCTTAAATGGAGGTCCATGTTGGGCGCGGCCGCACTCTCCGAACCCCGTCCGGGCCGGCCTGTTTCCGCAATGCGGGCAAAAGAGGAGGGCCTATGACCGAAGACAACGCGAATCCGAGCCGGAGGGAATTCCTCAAGATCGGCGCCGCCGCCGGTTTGGGCTTGGCGGCCGGTTTCGGCCTCGGCGCCTGCGGCAAGCCGGGCGCGGGGGGAGAGGCCAGGTCCGCGTTCAGGACGTCCCCGATTCCGACGGTCAGGGTGGGGTTCGTCGGCGTCGGCGGAATGGGGTCGGCCCACGTGGTCAACTACCTCAACATCGAGGGAGTCGAGATCAAGGCCGTCTGTGACATCGTTCCGGAGAAGGTCGAAAGGGTCCAGAAATGGGTGGTCGAGGCGGGCCGGCCGAAACCCAACGGCTATTCCCGGGGACCGACCGACTTCCGGAGGATGTGCGAGACCGAGGATCTGGATTTGGTCATGACCGCGACGCCCTGGGAATGGCATGTCCCGGTGTGCCTTTCGGCCATGAAGAACGGCAAACACGCGGTCACGGAGGTCCCAGCCGCCATGTCCCTGGAGGACTGCTGGGCTCTTGTCGAGACCGCCGAGGAGACGGCCCTGCACTGCCAGATGATGGAAAACTGCTGCTACGACCGGATCGAGCTCATGACCCTGAACCTTGTCCGGAAGGGCGTCCTGGGCGAGATGCTTCATGCCGAGTGCGGCTACCTCCACGACCTTCGCGAAGTCAAGTTCTCGAGCCAGGGCGAAGGCCTCTGGCGGCGGGCCTGGTCCCAGAAACTCAACGGCAACCTCTACCCGACGCACGGGCTGGGGCCCGTGGCCCAGTGCCTGAACATCAACCGGGGCGACGTCTTTGATTATATCGTCTCGTTGAGCAGCCCGACCCGGGGCCTCCACGAATATGCCGTGTCCAAATTCGGCTCGGACTCCCCCCAGGCGGCCGAGAGGTTCGCCCTGGGCGATGTGAACACGACACTGATCAAAACCAGGCTGGGGAAGACAATCATCCTCATCCACGACACGAATCTTCCCCGGCCTTACACGCGGATCAACCTCGTCCAGGGAACCAGGGGCCTGGCCCGCAAGTGGCCGGACAGGATCTATGTCGAGGGCCTGGCCGAAAAGCCGCACCAGTGGGATGATTTCGAAAAGTTCGCGGCGGAGTTCGAGCATCCCCTGTGGAAAGCCATCGCGGCCAAGGGCGAGGGCCGCGGCCACGGAGGCATGGATTACATCGAGGACCACCGGCTGATCGAGTCCCTGCGCAAAGGGGAACCGCTCGACCAGGATGTCTATGACGCCGCGGCCTGGAGCGCCATGGTCGAGGCGAGCTGCCGGAGCGTCGCGGGCAAGGGCAAGCCCGTGGCCATTCCGGACTTCACCCGGGGCAAATGGAAGACCAACCCGCCCCTCGGCATCGTCGAGGGCTGACAGGCGAAGGAAGGTGAGAATGAAACACTCGAAACGCGCGCGATGGGCGGCCGCGGCCGCCCTGGGGGCCGGGCTGGTCCTGGCGGTCTCCGGCCAGGCCGGGCTGTCATTGAAGGATGTCCTGGCCGGCAATGTCCGTTCGGCGGGCGGCCGGGCCGCGCTCGACCGCGTTCGGAACCTCTCGTTCGAAGCGGGGGGCGAGCGCTACATCGTTTCGGCGAAAGGGGAGCTCAAGATCCTGACCGGCAAGGCGCCCGTGGTTACGGGGGTCGTCCTGGCGACCGCAGGCGAGGTCCGCCGGAACGCTTATGGAACGATCGGCGAAGTCACGGGCCCGCGGAAGGCCCTTTACGAGGTCCTGGCCGGGCTATACTCGGGTCTTTTCTCGCTCGAAAAGTTCGAGGGCCGTCTGGTGCTAAGGGGGCTGCAGGCCTTCGGCCCCGAGAGGCTCTACCATCTGGCCTGCGCGACGAAGGTCGGCGGTTGCGACGTCGATTTTTTCCTCCGGCCGGATGATTTCCGGCTCAAGCGTCTCGTCGTCCGGGGCTCCACGCCTGAAGGGGACGTCTTCGAAATGAACACCGACTATCCGGCCTTCGAGGAGGTGGACGGCCTCTCGATGCCGACGTCCTGGTTTGTCTCCCAGGTCGGGACGCGGGGGACGCTGGTCGAGGTCACGAACGTCAAGACGAACCTGCCGCTCGACGAGGGCTTTTTTGCGGCGTTGAACGTGAACATCGGGACGACCCGGGCCCGGCCCGGCTTCATGTCGGGCAACGTCCTGGACGTCAGCCGGTCGCGCGGCGGGACGATGATCGTGACCAATTGGACCCGCCGGGATGTCACGGCGGCGGGGTTCAAGACCGGGGACGAGTTGACCCTGACCCTCGGCGGGCCGGACCTGGGAAAAACGGCGACGGCTGTCTTCTACTCCGAGGCGGACGAGGTCCCGCCGGCCAGCGGCCCCCAGGGAGGCGGCTGCATTCTGGCGCCCGCTCCCAGGGGCGGAGAAACCTATGTCGTCCGGCCGGGCGGGCCCGGCGGGTCGGACCTCGCGGGATCGGCGGAGGCGATGATGCCTCTCACGGCGGAAAGAAAAGGAAACTGAGGGAGGACGCATGTCACGAGTGAATAGAAGGCATTTCATAAAGTCCCTGGCCTCGGGCGTCATGGGGCTCGGGGCGGCCGGCCGCCTGCGGGCGGCCGGAGGCCGGGCCGGGGCCGGTCAAAGCGACGCCCCGGCCCCCAAAATCGCGAAGTACAAGCCGCTCGGCGACACCGGGCTCAGAGTTCCCGACGTCAGCTGCGGGGCCATCTCGCTGTTCGAGCCCAACGTCCTGCGTTACGCCTACGAATGCGGCGTGACCTATTTCGATACCGCCGAGAGCTATCTCCGAATGAAGGGCGAAGCGTACGTCGGCCAGGCCTTGAGCGAAGTGCGGGACAAGGTCGTCATCACAACCAAGCACGGTCTGAATTTCAATCAGAAGATCGATAAGGCGGCGCTCCTCGCGCGGGTCGAGGAGAGCCTGAAGCGGTTGAAGTCGGACTACATCGACATCGCCATGGTCCACGGCATAGGAGATCTGGCTCCCTTGCTGGCCAACGAGGAAGTCCTGTCGGCCTACGCCCAGCTCAAGAAGGAGGGCAAGGTCCGCTTTACGGGATTCTCCACGCACAACGCCAAGCTGACTCTGAAGCAGGCCCTGGAAACGGACTTCGCGCAGGTCATCCTGGTCATGTACAACCACATGGAGGGCGCGGAAATCGAGCCCCTGATCACGGCCGTCCGCAAGAGGGGGATCGGGACGGTGGCCATGAAGATCTTCGCCGGCGGCATGCAGGGGAACCTGAAGGGCATGGTCGGTCCGGATACGAGCTATCCCCAGGCGGCCATCCGCTGGGTCCTGAGCAACCCGGACGTCGACACCTGCATCCCGACCATGAGCAGCTATTCCCATGTCGAAGAGTACGTGGCCGCGTCCGGGCGGCCGCTGGACCGGGCGGCCCTCGGCGTCATCGCCCGGTACCGCCGGCAGGTCGACAACCTGTATTGCCGGGTCAGCTGCACCGATTGCCTTTCGGCCTGCCCGGCGAACGTGGCCGTGAACGATGTCCTGCGCTACGGCATGTATTTCGAGCACTACAAGATGGAAAAAGAGGCCATGGGGTATTACGCGGAGATGGACCCGGGACGCAAGCCCCTGGATTGCGCGGAATGCGCCGGGCCCTGCGAGGGCGCCTGCCCGCACGGGCTCGAGGTCAAGTCCAGGCTGATGCGCGCCCACGAGATCCTGACGGCTTGAGCATGAAAGGCGGGCCCCGGGAGAGGAAGCGAACGGGCGGGGTCGGCGAAAGGAGGAGGGAGAGATGAAAGCAGGGATCGCGGCGGCGGTGCCGGTCCTTTTCTGTCTGGGTCTGGCCGGAGCGCTTCCGGCATCCGAGACGTTCACGGCCAGGGTTCTTTCCGGGGGCGGGCCGAACTCGGAAAGAGTCCAGAACATCAGGATCGAGCTTGACGGCTATTCGACGCCCGAGGAAATCGCGCAGCTGGCGGAGGTGATCAATGCCCAGGGCTGGGAGCCGTTCATATCGGTCTTCCGGGAGCAGAAGAAAGGCGTCATGCGGATCATGGGCACCCGGGGCTACAACG